>WNFC01010538.1_pt1 | contig 10260 bp, 8 predicted proteins | sample 5400541 | NCBI WGS metagenome assembly WNFC01 (sample SAMN13153342, study PRJNA577476) | soil metagenome | isolation source: 120 cm saprolite under Douglas fir tree site 2 hole 2 replicate 1 | place: USA:California | collected 2015-04-18 | reverse complement strand
GAGACGTACGTCGTCGAACTCGAGGGAACGGAGTTAGACAGCTTCGCGCTGACCGTGCCCCGCGCTACCCGGTCTGTTGATACTCGGCAAGAGTATCGACGAATTGCTCGAGCGTGCCCACTGTGCGGTGAGCAGGGTTCCCCGGACCACCCGACGGAGCACTTCTTCAAGGACACGCACGATCGCGCGTCGCTGGGCCGACGCTTTGCTCGATTCGTACATCGATACGTGGATGCAGAGCGAGAACAGCGATTTACTCAGCCTGACGGCAGAGTAGCCCGCGATTAGCATCGTGCGCGGAGTCGTACTCTCATCGCCAGCCAATCGACAGCCGCGTTCCGGTTGTGCCAGCATCTGCGTCGGCACTTGATCGGGACGGACGGTAGACCAGAATACGGGCTCACTGCGTCTCCGACTCCGGTTGAGCCCCTGTCGAAACGGGACCGATCCACCGAGCAAAGTCGCTAGCAAGATCACCTCGGGCTACCTGCGGACACCTGGTAGCCCCGCGCCAACATCCGCTCGGCCACCGGCTGCCGTCAGCCGTCCTGCGGCGGCAGACCGGGCAGGACCTTGTCGAGCGTGATTGGGAAGTCACGGACGCGCATACCGGTCGCGTTGAACACCGCGTTGGCCACAGCCGCTCCGGACCCGCAGATGCTCAGCTCACCGATGCCCTTGGCGCCAAGCGCGTTGGCTTTGTCGTCGAAGCCGTCGAGCACGATGGCGTCGATCTCTGGAATGTCGCCGTGCACCGGCACCACGTATCCGGCGAGATCGCGGTTGACGAAGGCGCCGGAGCGGGTGTCGATGACGGCCTCTTCGTGCAACGCCGCGCCCACCCCCCAGGTCATGCCCCCGATCAGCTGCGAGCGCGCGGTCTTTTGGTTCAGGATGCGCCCCGCCGCGAACACGCCCAGCATGCGGCGGAGCCGGATCTCGCCGGTGTCGACGTCGACGCCGACTTCGGCGAAATGGGCCCCGTAGCTGCTCATCGAATAGTTCTTGAAGTTCGGATCATCCGCCGCTCCGACGATCTCGCCTTCCGCCTCGAGCCCCTCGGCCGGGATCCGCCCGTCCGCGGTTTGCAGCTTCTCGCGCAGCGCCTCGCACGCGCGGCGGACCGCGTTGCTCGAGTTGGCGGCGCCCCACGAGCCGCCTGAACCCCAACTGGCTGGAAACTCCGAACGTCCGAGCTCGACCCGCACGCGATCGATCGGCAGCCCGAGCGCGTCGGCCGCGACCTGGGTCAGGATCGTGTAGGTGCCGGTCCCGATGTCGGTCATGTCCGACTGGACCACGGCGTTCCCGTCCGGATCCATCCGGACCCTCGCCCTGGTCGGCGCCTGAGGATGCCCGCGGCTGGCGGCCGCCATGCCGTAGCCGATCAACCAGCGGCCGTCGCGCACGCTCGCCGGTCGAGCCGGCCGGCGCTCCCAACCGAAGCGGCGGGCCCCTTCGCGCATGCACTCGACGAGACGACGGTCCGAGGACGGCACATCACGCTCGGGATCGCGCGTCGGCTCATTCTGGATCCGCACCTCGACGGGGTCCATCGCGAGCGCATGCGCCAGCTCGTCCATCGCCGACTCGAGCGCCAGCATGCCTGGCGCCTCACCCGGCGCTCGGATGTCTTCGTTACCCTGCAGATCGAGCGGCACGAGCCGATGGCGCGTCAGCCGGTTGGGCGCGGCGTAGAGGCTGCGCAGGAATGCGGCCATTGGCTCGGACCATTCCTGCCGGGGGTTCGTGTACATGGTCGCCTCGTGGGCGAGGGCAACCAGTCGCCCGTCGCGCTCCGCGCCGAGGCGCACCCGTTGGCTCGACGCAGTGCGCATCCCGACCAGCTGAAAGATCTGCTGTCGGGTCATCGCGACCTTGACCGGCTGCTTCAACTGCCGAGCCGCGAGCATCGCGAGGATTGTCTCGGCATGGACTGCCAGCTTGGAGCCGAATCCCCCGCCGATGTACGGCGCGACGACGTGGATCCGCCGCGGGTCCATCCGGAGCGTGTTGGCAATCCTGGCACGCGCCGCGGCGACGATCTGCGTGCTGACGTAGGCGGTCAGCTCCTCCCTCTCCCCATGTGGCACGGCCAGGCAAGCATTCGGTTCCATCGGCTGGGAGAACTCATACGGCGTCGTGTAGCGCTGATCGACTTTGACCTCGGCACCGGCGAAGGCGGAGTCGAAATCGCCCACCGCGGTGTCGGTCGCAATTCCCAGGACCAGCGTCTTCGGCGCGTACGCCTGACCCTGACGTGCGGCGAAGTCGTAGTGTCCCGGCTCCGCGGCGTACTCGACGTCGACGAGACTGGATGCCGCTCGTGCCTGCTCGAAGGTCGTCGCGACCACGAGCGCCACTGGCTCGCCGTAATGGTGAATGTCGGGGCTGCTCAGTTCTGGCTTCGCGACCCAGTATGGCAAGGGGATGGATGGGTTGGGGGTGGGGATGCCTTGCGCCGGCGCATTCAGATGTGTCATCACCAGCCGCACGCCGGCGGCGCGCTCGGCACGGGTGGTATCGATCCGCGCGATGCGACCTTTGCCGATCGTGGCGCCCACGATGAAGCCGTACAGCGGTTGGCCGACGTCACTGTCCCAGTATTCGTAGGCGTAGGTGGCCTGACCGCTCACCTTCAACGGGCCGTCGACGCGATTCACGGACTTCCCGATCATCGTAGTCACGGTGATGTCCTCAGCCCGCTTCTGTCGCTTGCGCCAGCGTGCGGCAGAGGGTGCGCTTGGCCAGCTCGATCTTGAAGTCGTTGTGACCGCGGCCCACCGCACCCGCCATGGCCGCCTCGGCGGCGACCCTGAACGTAACCATCGTCGCCGGGCGGCCCGCCAGGGTGGCCTCCGCCTCGACCGAGCGCCAGGGCTTGTGCGCCACCCCGCCGAACGCCACCCGGGCCGCCATGATCGTTCCCCGGTCGGTCGCGACGATGGCCGCCACGGAGACCAGCGCGAACTCATAGGAGGCCCGGTCGCGCACCTTGCGGTAGACCTGCTGGCCTGGAGGCGGAGGCGGCAGGAAAACGGCCGTGATCAACTCACCCGGCTCGAGGACGGTCTCGATGTGCGGTGTATCGCCCGGCAGGCGGTGGAAATCGCCGATCGGGACGCGGCGCGCAGCCCCATCGGCGCCGAGCAGGTCGATCTGGGCCTCGAGGGCCGTCAGCGCGACGGTCATGTCCGAGGGATGCACGGCGATACAGGCCTCGCTCGCGCCCAGGATCGCGTGGCCCCGGTTGTAGCCGCCGAGCGCGGCGCAGCCCGAGCCGGGGCCGCGTTTGTTGCATGCAGCGGCCGTGTCGTAGAAGTATGCGCAGCGGGTACGCTGGAGCAGGTTGCCGCCGGTGGACGCCTTGTTGCGCAACTGCCCGGAGGCTCCGGCGAGTAGCGCCTCGGACAGGACTGGATAGCGGGTGCGCACCCGGCGGTCGGCCGCGACGTCGGCGTTGGGCGTCTGGGCCCCGACCCGCAGGCCGCCCTCCGGTGTGTCCTCGATCGCTCGCATCGGCAGGCGACTGATGTCGACCAGGTGGGCCGGACGCTCGACGTCAACCTTCATCAGGTCGAGCAGGTTCGTGCCGCCGCTGATGAACTTCGCGCCCGGCCTGGACGCCGCCAGGATCGCGGCGTGTGTGTCCGTCGCTCGCTCGTAGGTGAATGGCCTCATGCCTGCCGTCCGGCGACAACGTCGCGGATGGCCGCCACGATGTTCGGGTAGGCGGCGCAGCGACAGATGTTGCCGCTCATCCGCTCGCGGATCTCGGCGTCGGTCAACGCGATCTCGGAGGATGCCACGTCGGCGGTGGCGTGACTGGGCCAGCCGGCCTGCGCCTCGGCGAGCATACCAACGGCGGAGCAGATCTGGCCCGGCGTGCAGTGCCGCACTGGAACCCGTCGCGCTCGACGAAGGCCATCTGGAGAGGATGGAGTGAGCCCGGCGAGCCAAGCCCCTCGATCGTCATCACCTCGTCGCCCTCGTGCATGACGGCCAGCGTCAGGCAGGCATTGATACGCCGACCGTTGACGATCACGGTGCACGCGCCGCACTGACCCTGGTCGCAGCCTTTCTTGGTGCCGGTCAGGTGCAGGTGCTCACGCAGCGCGTCCAGTAATGTGGTCCGGACATCGAGCGTGAGCTGCCGCGCCTGGCCGTTGACCGTCAACTCGATCTCCGCCGAGGCGCGCGGTTCCGTCAGGCTTCGGCTGACTGCAGTGCTCATTGTTCATAGAAGACCGAATCACAACGCGGAAGCTGGGCTAGCCGCGACTCGCACCTGACAGATTCCTGTACGGGCCGCGAGGCGTCCATCCGATCAGGTCGACGACACACAAATCCGCAAGAATCGGTGCCTCTCAGGGCACGATGAGGCTTACGGGCCCAAGGTCGGCGGCGAGCCAGCCAAGGACCCGGTCCCCAAACCGCTCGCAGTCACACCACAGGAACTTGCGCGCTGATGGCGCCCGTCTGCTCGCTGATCTGGACAGGTACCCGGAGGGAGACCGCCGCGGCGGTCGATTCGCGACATGATCGCTGAGGCTGGTGCCGTCCTAAGCCGCTTCCACCCGGTACCCCGCCGTGAGTAAGCCGACAGCATCCACTTCGCACAACAGGGTGCACGCGTCACGCTGCGACTGAACAGGCGTTTCGCGAAGCCTGGCAGCCCTTGCAGGCAGAGACTCCAACACACCCGAAGCTGGGACACGACTTCGCAGCTAACGATCGGCGGCTAGAGAACAAATCCGCCAGGCGGAATGCGTCGAGATAGCCGTCATAGACCAGCGGGCCGGCGAAGTCCGCGAGGGGGCAGTGGATGTGCTCGTTCCACCCGATGCCTTCGATCTCGTGAACGCGATCGGCCAGCGTCACGCTCCCCTGCATGTCCATTGCAGGGGAGCATCGTAATAGTAGGACAGCCCATACATCGTCTCAGGATTCTGGTTGTAAAGAGGATTGAACCCGATGCTCTCCAACCCCCAAATACGCCACCGGAAGATAGCCCGGCGCCTTGACGGTGTCCGTGACGTCCAGCGAATACGGCTTGCCGAATACCTTGATGCTGCGCGAGCGCTTGCTTGCCGGCGGTGGGGGATATGAACGCATCGCGCATCACCCAGCTGATTTGGCATGGCTTTCACGCTGCCGGCGTTGCCACGAGGACCCGCGCGAGCGCGCGATAGCCGGGCATGGGGTCGTCACCGGGTGCGACGAGGACCTGGACGCTGACATGGTTGGCGCCGGCGTCGAAGTGCGCCGCAAGTCCCGCGTTGATGCCTTCGGGTGTGCCGTGGAGCACGAGCGCATCGACGAGACGGTTGCTGCCACCGCCGCCGACGTCCTCGGCTGTGAAGCCGTGGCGGAGGAGGTTGTTGACGTAGTTGCGTAGCCCAAGGTATGGCTTCTCGACGAAGGCACGGCCGATGGCTCGGACTTTTTCGGGGTCGGTGCTCAGCACTGCCTTGTGCTCGGGCGCCAGTAGGGGCTCGGACCCGAGGATCTCGCGGGCGTGGCGAGTGTACTCGGGCACTACGAGGTACGGGTGTGCCCCTGCGGAACGCTCGGCGGCCAGCCGCAGCGCACGGTCCCCTAGCGCAGCGAGCATGCGACGGTCCTGCGGGACTCCACCCGCGTCGAGTACGTCTAGATAGGCGGCCATCGTCTTGAGCGGGCTTCGGTACGTGGCGATCGACTCCGGATGGCCGACGCCGACGCCGAGCAGGAATCGGTCAGGGTGCTTGGCCGCGATGCGCTGGTAAGACCGAGCGACCGTTGCCGCGTCGTTGGTCCACACGTTGACGATCGCAGTGGCAACGGTAATGGTCGTGGTGGCGTCAAGTGCCCGCTCGACGAGGCTGAGGTGTGCCACCGCCTGGCGGCCCATGCCGAGCCAGGCGGTCGTGTAGCCGAGGGCTTCGGCCTCAACGACGAACTCGGTCCGCGCCGAGTCGTTCTAGGCGGGGTTGAACCAGGCGCCAAAAGTTCCCAGTTGGAGGGCCATCAGTACGCTCGCTTTCCAGGGATCCGCTCGAGGAGCACCACCTGTGAATTAGCTGGTCACGACCACGGTGCCGTGGATGAATGGGTGGATGCTGCAATGGTAGGCGAACGTGCCTGGCGTGTTGAACGTCGTGGTGAACGTGGCGTTCGTAGACAGGGGTCCCGAGTCCCAACCGGGGCTATCGCTGGTAGTGGTGTGTTGGACAGGGTCCGAGTTGGTCCAGGTGATGGACTGTCCATGGGCGACGGTAATCGTCGCGGGGTTGAATGCAAATTGCACGATGTTCACCGCGTTGGTGCTTGCTTGCGGCGCAGCGCTTTGGACAACAATCTTGCGTGGCGCATTGCCAACAGGGATTGTGTCGATGACCGTGGCGGTGGTCAGGTCCACCACCGATACGTCGTTCGAGGATTCATTCGTAACGTAGGCGGTTTGGCCATCTGGGGTGGTAGCGATCCAATGCGGCATATCGCCAACCTTGACAGTCGCTGTGCTGGTGTCGGTGGCCGGGTCCAGCAGCCACAGTTCACCAGGGCCCTGACTCACGACGAGTCCCAACTGACCGTCCGGCGTGAACAGCGGGTGGTGCGGCGAAACACCCACCGGAATTGAGGTAATGACCTTATTGGTTGTGGGGTCCAGGACCTGGACCTCGTCCACGCCAGCCTCCGTGAACCACATCTGGGTAGCGTCGGGGCTGAAGTTCAGCGCGCGCGGCGTGTTTGGCAGGGGTACGCTGCCCACCTGTTTTTGCCCGGGGAGACTCAGGATGGCCAATGAGGGCGAGCCGGCCTTCTGTGAGGCCACATAGGCGGTCTGTCCGTCAGGTGAGATTGCAAAGTTGTGCGGGTTGGGCACCGCCACGCGCCAGGTGATCTTGTTCGTGTTGGTGTCAATCGCGCTGACCATGTCAGTGCCGAAGCCGGCCACCAGCACACGGCTGCCGTCTGGCGTGATTGCCAGACCATGCGGGGTCTGGCCCACCTCAATACTGCTGATGACACGATCGCTGGTGGTGTCGATGACGCTCACCGTCGACGCGCCATCGCTGCTGACATATACCCGTTTGTCATCCGGCGTAATCACCACGCCGTGAGGGCCGTCAGGCACCGGGATGGTGCTCAACACCTGGTTGCTGGCTGTATCCACAACAGCCACCGCGTTGTCCCCGAACAGCCCCACATAGGCCTTCGGGCCAGGCGATTGCGCCCCCGCTGTCGAGGCGCAGAGAAAGAGAACCAGGGCGCTACAGGCCGCAACGACGGTGCAGATAGTGGCGAGCTGCTTCGCAACTCGCGAGTGAACGCGGAAAACGTGGACGCGAAGCACGAGCAATTGTCCTCCTGGTTGAGGAGTCCGCGTCGCGCTCACCCGAGCTCAGACGCGAGGCCCGGATGGACACTAGGAGCATCAATTGGCCCAGACCTATCCAGGCAACCCTGTCACCTGAACGTCGCCTGAACACGCGGGCTCAGATGCAACTTGCTTCGTGTCGCGGGAGCCATCTTGAGGCCCTGTCCGGGTCAGGTCGCGTTGAGTCCGGCGGCAGGTTGGACTTTTTGCACACATCCTGTAAACACCCCTGCTCTTGGCGTCTGCAGGGGACGTTCGGTGAGCAACTTGCAGGCCAACGTCAACGCCCAGCTGACGGCGAGGCTGCGATATGGCCGCCAGCGCTCAGTCACCTCGACCATCTCGCGTTCGGTGGAGATGCTCGTCGATCCACGCGCTCGGGCGGAAGTCGGGATGCTCGTCGATCGCCTGGGCGAGGATCGGATTCGCGTTCCCGAGGAACTCGCGTACAACAAAGCCATCGAGCTGGCGGGCAACACCGCCGAAACCGCCCACCTGACACGCCGTCGCGACCAGCTGGGGTAGTGCCTGTACAAAGCGGCGCCCGGCCGAGCCTCCCAACGCCCGCCCTCCAGATTCCAGTCGAGGATCAGCCCGCGGGACGGCTTGACCCTGCCTGGTGTTGCGGATCAGCCCGGCCGAATACCAGATCCGCGACTAGGATGGCCCACGCGAGAACGCCCGCGCCATACACCACCGCCGACTCCAACGCAATCGCAAGCGCGATGAGGATGATTCGATCGTCGCGATCCAGCGGCCGGAGGCGGACGTCCGCCGTCACGCGACGGGAAGTGGGAAAGCAGCCCCATCACGTTCAGGACGATTGTGTCGTCTTCAATCGCGGCTGGACCGGGCTTGACTCCAGTTTTCTTCAGCGTCGGCCCTCGCAGAGAGGCTGCTCGACTAGCAAGCCGACAGGCCACACGAGGTCAATGCGAGCAGCACAGGGGGCATTGCATCGCTGCTCGCGCTGCTTCTCTTTCGGCTCTGCCCATGGTGTTCTCGAACCGCGCCGAAGTTTCGGGCGGCGGTCGGGGTCAGCGGCCCGTTCAGAGCGGGCAGGTTCTGGAAACGTTCAGCAACAGCTTGGCCCCCGTCAAGCTCAGTGCTGAGTCAGTTGAATACAAACTGGGTTTGTCCGCCCTGGACGAACTCACCAAGGAGAAGTGTCATGCATCGGTCACTGAGCCTGGACCTTCTGGCTGCACTCGGCGCTGGTGCCTGAGGAGCAATCACACATGAAAGTGGATTCGCGCGGCTCTCGCGTCGCGGGACGAGGCGAAGAGTGATCGGGTTCACGGTGCGCCTCGGCCTTGCGGTGACCGCATTGATGGCTGCATCGTGCACGAGGAGTACACAGCAAGAGGCCCAAGATCTCATCAATCAACAGGCCCATATAGCAGCGGTCAACACATCTGCGGCACTGGTACGACGGAGCCAAACCGCGGAGGCAAATGCAACGAGCACCTCTGTGGAGGCGACGCAGCAGGCCCGCGATGCGCCCCGAAGAGGAACGGCAACTGCGATGGCCGCCGATGCAGCGAGCGCAGCGCTGGCGACCCAGGCGGCGGTTGCAGCGACAGCAACTGTTGAAGCGGCTACAATTATGGCGGAAGCGCGAGCAACCCAGATTGTCGCCGCGGCGTCCACCGTGAGTGTGATTCAGGCCAGCCAGACAGCGCAAGCCATTCAAACCGCCGCTGACCTGGCCGCATGGTTCGATCGGCGGAATGCGGCGGCGCCGTACCTGGCGGGACTCGCTCCGACTCGCGACAGCGTTTGCCAGAAAGCTGGGCAGATTGCGTCAGAAACTGGCTCGGTACAAACCGCTGTGGAAGCCGCTATGAAAATCAGCAATGGTGCTCCTGGTTACGGTGTCCACTGCGAGGACAGCAACTCCAATCAATAACCGCTCGACCGGCGGAATCGGCTGAAGTCGAACGTGGCGACAAGGAGCACCGCCCACGATACGTGCGAGTCGGACCAGCATGTAGCCAGGGTGTCGCTGTGCCACGTTCGTCCTGGTGTCGATCGGACGGTCCTACACGCCGAGCTGGAGCCCGTTATCACCCACTTCCTGCGCGTCGCGCTCTCCGCTGAGGCCGAGCGCCGTGCCCATCACTCGCCGCTTAGCCTCAGGAGCGAGAGGCATCTGCGAGAACATCGCCGAAGTGATTCGCGACAGCGTCAGCGCATGACGACGTTGAACTCGGCAGTGGGCGGTGGGTCTCTGCCGAGCACGGAGCTGGGCTGCATGCGGACGAAGAACTGGTAGGTGCCGCGGTGCGTGAGCTTCACATTGTTACCGTAATACAGCAGCTGAGGTGTGGCTGAATCCGGGGCGGTCATTGGTACCACCGACAAACTGTCTATCATCGGCCGTCCGTCCAACAGGATGTCCATTGAAACGCTGAGGTATGGAACCGGATAGCCGCCATCGTTGGCGCGAATCTGCAGATTCAGATGGCGCATCATCGACTGCGGATCGTCTGCCGGTGCAGGCTGTGACGGATCCAGGTTATTCGTCACTTTCAAGAGCCCGTCGAGTGTGAGCGCGGTCAACGCGGCCGGCTGTGGGTCGGTGGCACCTGGTGGATGGTTTGAAGCTTGTTCAGCCGTCCGTGATTCGGTGTCAGCGATCATACGCCTGGCGGGCTCGAGCATCAGACTAAGCGACACTCCGCCGGCCTGCACCGACGACGGTGTGACGGTCGCGGTGACCGGCGGAACGGCGGGTGAAGCGACCGCGGCGCTCGGATTCACCGTACGCGCCGCGCCAGGTGTAGCCAGCGATGACATTTCGGGTGACGGACTCGAAACAGGACTTGGCACCGGACTTGTGCCAGCGGCCGGCTGCGAGGACGGTACTGGAGTCCAGAAGGTCGGCTCGTCGGCCC
>WNFC01010536.1_pt1 | contig 10261 bp, 9 predicted proteins | sample 5400541 | NCBI WGS metagenome assembly WNFC01 (sample SAMN13153342, study PRJNA577476) | soil metagenome | isolation source: 120 cm saprolite under Douglas fir tree site 2 hole 2 replicate 1 | place: USA:California | collected 2015-04-18 | reverse complement strand
AGAGGACGTCCATTTGAAGCGCCGAGCGCGTTGAGCTGGCCGCCTGTATCGTTCGTCTCAGAGGAAAACCCACCGTTTATGAGTGGACTCGAAGGTCCGGAAGATTGCGCATGACCGCTGGTGGAGGCAAGCGGCACCGCGATCAGCAGAAATAAAGTCGCCAAAAAGCTAGAGCGTAACATTTAATTATTTACATCAAGTAGGGGCGGCTCTAGAGCCGCCCTTTTTCATTAGTGCTTTCCTGGCAGGCTGCGGAAGATTCTTTATAAAGAAATGGGTTTCCGCACCCTGCTAGGACGCCTTGGCGCGACGTTCGGGTACTGCTGCCAGACGAGGCTCAAAGCGTCCCAGAAAGTCCGTGTCAAACTGACCGGCGACAAAGTCCGGATCCTCGAGAATCTGCAAATGAAGCGGGATATTGGTCTTGATGCCGTCAACCAGGTATTCGCGGAGCGCGGCCTTGGCCCGCCTTATCGCCTGGGCACGATCCTCGGCGTGAGCGATAACCTTCGCGATCAAGGGATCATAATGCACGGGCACGCGATAACCATCGTACAATGCAGTTTCGACACGCACGCCGAGCCCGCCCGGCGGATGATGATTGGTGACGATACCGGGCGATGGCAGGTGGGTATGCGGATCCTCCGCATACACCCGGCATTCTATTGCGGCGCCATCGATCTCAAGCTGCCGGTGCTTCGACCCGAGCGGCTCACCGGAGGCTAGCCGGATGCTTTCTTTCACCAGATCGATTGAGGTCACCATCTCGGTAACCCCGTGCTCGACCTGGATCCGCGTATTCATTTCGATGAAATAGAATTGGCCGTCCTGCGCCAGCAGGAATTCAACGGTCCCGACATTGGAATAGCCTACCACCTGGGCAGCGCGTACCGCCGCCTTGCCCATCTTCTCGCGCAATCGCTTGGTCAATACCGGACACGGGGCTTCTTCAAGCACCTTTTGATGGCGGCGCTGAATCGAGCAATCGCGCTCGCCCAAATGGACTAGTTTGCGTTGATTGTCGGCCACGATCTGGAACTCGACGTGACGCGCGCTTTCCAGATATTTCTCGAGGTACATGGTCCGCGAGCCGAAGGCCGCTTCACTCTCGGATCGTGCCGGCAGAAAGAGCCGCGCGAGTTCAGCCGCATCTCGGGCGATCCGCATCCCCTTACCGCCTCCACCCGCAGCAGCTTTGATCAGCACCGGATATCCGAGCCGCTTGGCGTCGGCCTGCGCTTCACGCAGTTCGGTAACCCCGGTGCCTTCGCTGCCCGGCAGGATTGGCACACCGGCGCGCTGCATGATTCGCCGCGCCCGCGGCTTGTTTCCCATCAGACGAAGATGACGCGCTCGCGGACCTACGAACACCACCCCCGAGCGCCGGCAGGCCTCCGCGAAATCGCCATTTTCCGAGAGAAACCCGTAGCCTGGATGGACCGCGTCGGCGCCGTACGTCAGTGCCGTGCTGACGATTGCCGGAATGTTCAAATAGCTCTGCTCGGCTGCGGCGGGACCTATACAAACCGCCTCGTCGGCCATTCGCACATGAAGCGAATCTTTGTCGGCGGTCGAATAAACCGCAATGGTTTTGAGCTCCAGTTCGCGACAGGCGCGGATAATTCGAATGGCGATAGTACCACGATTAGCCACCAGCAGCTTTTTGAACATCTGTTGAAAACTCCTCCGCCCGCGTGACGCTCTGTCTCCGCTATCGCGTTGCCGACAGAGAATCGCTTCGCGCCGATCCCTCCGCGCCTTCGCTTCGGCTTACGCCTCGCTCACTTGGTCGGATTGACAAAATAAGGTTACTCGACCTCTACCACCATCAGGGGCTGGCCATACTCAACCGCCTGCGCATTTTCGCAGAGAACTCTTACGATGCGCCCCGCCACTTCGGCCTCGATCTCATTCATCATCTTCATCGCCTCGATGATACAGAGAGTCTGGCCCTTGCGCACCGGATTGCCTTCCTCGACGAACGGCGGAGCGTCGGGCGACGCTGCGCGATAAAAGGTGCCTACCATCGGACTTGTCACCAACCGTTGATTCTCCCCGATTGACGGCGGAGTGCTGCCATCGCCGCCCTTGGCCACTCGCGCCGATACGTGACGTGTAGGTTTCCGAGCTTGCGGCGAGGGGGTGACCGTCAGCACCGGTTCGGGAATGGCTGCGGATGCGACGAGTGCCCGCACCAACCTGAGCTTGCCTTTTTTCTTATCGTCGATCTCAAGTTCGCTCAGGCCATATTCCTGCATCAGCGCAAGTAAGGCTTTGATTTCGCGAAGTTCCATCACTCAGCAAGGAGAGAAGTTGACACGGACTGCACTTACTCAGGTTAAAATAGACTTGCGCGCGCTGCACGGATCGTCGCTCCTTGGGCAGCTCTTTCCTCTGTCATTCCGAGCGAAGCCGAGGAATCGGAGTTTACCCTGAGGGCGCTTCGCGCGTGAGGGCGGAGCGATTCTGGAGAGGACGCCTGGCACAGACGAAACCCATTTGAACTGCATAAATGTTCGCTACCTTGCTTCGGCAAAGAGCGCGTCTGTTCAAATAGACTACCGCGGTTCCGAGCGACATCGCCGCTCCCGCCTCGCGCTGATTCCTCGGCTTCGCTCCTAATGAAAAAAAAAGACGATCGACGGCGTTTGCCGCTCTCACTGCTCACTTATCTACCATCTCTTCTTTCTTCAGCATTTTTGCGGCGGCGCGCAAGGCTAAGAGATATCCTTCGGCACCAAAACCCATCAGGCGGGCCTCCACAACATCGGCAATCGTCGAGTGATGACGGAACGGTTCGCGCTTGTAGACGTTGGACAGATGGAGCTCGATTATCGGAACCTCGATCGCTGTGAGGGCGTCGCGGATCGCGATGCTGGTATGCGTATAGGCAGCCGGATTGATGATGATTAGGTCGATGTTGCCGCGCGCCTGTTGGATGCGATCGACTAGAGCCCCTTCGCTATTGGATTGAAAGCTCTCGACGCGGATGCCGAGTTCGGTGCCGAGGGCGATCAACTCGCGGTTGATATCCTGGAGCGTGGTACGGCCATAGATTTCGGGCTCGCGCGTGCCGAGCAGATTCAAGTTGGGGCCGTTTATCACCAAAACGCTTGGTGCACCGTCGTTAAGCGCGCGGCCACCTTTCGCCTGTGTCGCCATTTGCTTTGTGGGCATTCAATCCTACCGTTTAAAGCGTTTCAAGCACCCGCCTGCCAGCGAATAGAAAATCAAATCAACACCGGCCGGGCGGCGCTATTGGTCATGAGCCGCAGATGAATGAACGGTGGCCACAAGCAATAGCTCGCACATCTAAGTCCAAACCGCGCGGCGACAGTAGAGAGTATAGCCTGCCCGTGCCGGCAGATATAATCGACGATGACGCCTGGAGCTTATTCCACTGATGAAGCCGATGCGCGTGCTGATGCTGGTCGAGGGTTACAATGCCGTTGGCGGCATTGCGGAAATCGTCGACAGCCTCGCTGCCGAGCTGAAACGCGCCGGCCACGCCGCCGCGATTTTATCAACCCGCGACGTTCGTGCTGAGCGCTCCGGCTACGAACGCAGTCCGCGCCCCGGCATCGAGTGTATCTACGAGGAAATCTGGAACCGCAAGCCCTTTGGGCTGCGCCATCTCGAAGCGCTGCTGCGGGTTCCCTGGCACGCACGCTTCGGCGGTCTGGCGCGCGCCCTGCGCTGTTGGCGCCCGGACGTGGTGAACAGCCATCTCTGGGCGTGGGATCGTTATCCTACCGTGATGAGCGTGTGCCGCAACGCTGGAGTCCCGATGGTGCAGAGTCTTCATGTTACTGACGAGCGTGGCCGCGGCCGCCTGGGCGCGCGCGGTTTGCAAGCGCTCGAGCGGGCGGCGGCGATAATCGCGGGCTCGGACGCGACGCGTGATTTCTTCGCGGCGAGGGTAGCGGCACCGCGCCGCGCCGAGGTGATTATTGGTGGCGTTGACGGTCTCGCCGCAGCCAGCGCCCTGCCCCACCGGCGCCCGCGCCCATATCTGCTATGTGCCTGCCGTCTCCATCTCGAACATAAAGCGTTAGACGTGCTAATCGGGGCGTTTCGAATGATCGCGCCCGATTTTCCCACCGTCGATTTGCTGATTGCCGGCGGCGGGCCCGATTTCGAGCATGTTGCCCGCCTCGTCAATGAATGTGGTTTCACAGAACGCGTGGACCTGCTCGGCGTCAGGTCGCGCGATGAGTTACGCTCGCTCCATCGCGGTGCCCTCGCCTTCGTGCTGCCTAGCCGTCCCGGCGAATGTCTGCCGTTGGTCTATCTCGAAGCGTTAGCGGCCGGCACGCCGGTAATCGGAACTGATACCGGCGGCGCGCGCGAAGTGATCCGCAATGGCGACAATGGATTCCTGCTCGCGCCCGGCGACGTAGAGGGCACCGCCGCGGCGATACGAACGTTGCTCGCCAATGAGGCGACACGGACGGCGATGGGCGCACGCGGTCAGCGGCTTGTCGCCGACAGCTATACATGGGAAAAATGCGCAGCCAGGTACGTTGCCGTGTATCGATCCTGCCTCGATTCCACCGCGCGGCGGCGACATCGTGACACGTCTGTTGCAGACTTCGACTGAAACGCCGTCTGCGTCCGCCTGCAAGCTGTGCGGCGGCGCAGCCGAACCGCTGATGGCGTGCAACGGCTTTGCTATCGTTCGCTGCGGCGGTTGCGGCTTCATGTTCGCGATCTTGCCGCCGGAATGTGATCTGGGCGCGGTTTACGCAGACGAGGCTTATTGGAACGGTGGCCGCGAGTACGGCTATGCCGATTACGAGCAGGCATGGCGCGATGCACGCCGCCTTTTGCTCGCACGCCTCGACCGGCTCCAGCACATGACGCGGCCGGGCACGATGCTCGAAATCGGCTGCGCGGCAGGCTATTTCCTGCGCGAGGCGCGCTCACGCGGCTGGCAAGCGTTCGGTGTAGAACTGTCGCCGATGATGCGCAAGCGTTGCGTGGAGCTGGTTGGTTGTCCCGTGTTCGCTTCGCTAGACGAGGCTGCCGCCTGCAGGGTGCGCTTTGATTGTGTGGCGATGTTCGAGGTGATCGAGCATCTGGCCGACCCGTTAGGCTTTATGGCCGAGGTACGGGCTGCGATGACCCCGGGTGCGATGCTGGTGCTAAGCACACCGAACTTCGCCGCGCCGGAGGCGGCACGCAATCCGGGCAACTATCACTGGTTCTCACCGCCGGCGCATGTGTCTTATTTCACACCAACTACTTTGCGCGATTGCGTGGCACGGGCAGGCTTCGAAGCGGTGCAGGTCGCGGGCGTGCTGGAAGGGGACGAGATGCCACTCCCTCGTGTATTGGCGGCGGCGCTTGCGCCGTTTCGCAAAGGCAGGCGGCTGCGGCCCGGCGGGCTGCTGGGCAAGCTAATCAAAAGTTGGCAGCACCGTCGCCGTGACCTGCTGAAATGGGCCAACAGTATGGAACTGTTTGCGCGCAATCCGCTCACAAAGTGACTCGTCGGCTCGTTTTCTACTATACGCGGCAAGTTCTTGAATCATTTTTCCATCAGACTCTGCATTTCATCCCATGATTCGGCAAATTCCTGCATGAACTCCTGCACCACCACCCTGCTGGACTTAATGCTATCCACCAATCCGACGCCCTGGCCGACGAAATAAGTAACCAGTTCGCGCGCCTGACTATTGCCGTTTTGGGCGGCCCGCTGCGCGGCGCGCAGCGCCGGTTCGCTGATGATAGTTTGAAACGGCATCGGCAACGGTTCCGGGCTATCCGGTGCTTCCCAGGCGTCGGTCCAGGCAGAGCGGAGCTGGCGGGAATATTTTCCAGTGCGGCACCTCGACCGAACGGTATCGCGCGACCGTGCCGCGATCATTTTCTCGCGAAAAATCTCCGACACCTCCGACTCGGTGGTGGCCAGCCAGACCGAGCCCGTCCATACCCCGGCCGCGCCCAGCGCGATGCACGCTGCCATTTGACGGCCGGTCATAATGCCGCCGGCCGCAAGCACCGGAATGTCACGTAGTGGTTTAATCGCGCGCACCACCTCCGGGACCAGTACGAGAGTTGAAACTTCACCGCAGTGGCCTCCGGCTTCCCATCCCTCCGCGATGATTATGTCTACCCCAGCCTGCGCCTGACGGACCGCGTGCTCTTTTGCGCCGACGAGAGCGGCGACGGGAACTCCATGGCGATGGCCCAGGTCGAGCATTGACTGCGGCGGCACCCCTAAAGCATTGGCGATTAATTTGATCGGATGCCGAAACGAAACTTCCAACAGCTTCAAGGCGCCTTCTTCCTGGAGAGATAAGCCCCCGGGGCGGCGCGCGGCCTCTGCCGTCTCAGGCGCATGGGCCAAGTCGACTCCGTATTTGGCGAGAAGCTCAAGCACGAAGTCTCTGTGCCGTTGTGGAATACGCTCGGCCAGCGAGCGAGTGGTCACGCCGGCCTCATGCTTGACCGCGAGATTTTCGGGAATCAGCACATCCACGCCGTAGGGCTTGCCGTCGATATGCTCGTCGATCCATTTCAGTTCGACATCCAGTTGATCCGGTGAAAAAGCAGTTGCACCCAACACGGCGAAACCGCCTGCGCGGCTGACCGCCGCCACAACATCACGGCAATGGCTGAATGCGACCAACGGGAAGTCGATGCCCAGCATTTCACAGATGCGGGTTTTCATCCTGAACCCTCCACTTATGATCGAACGCTTGCATTTAAACTGAGCCTGCCAGGGCCTGCAAGGCAAGGCGGCTCGCGGTTACGCTTTTACGGAGCAAACGCTCGCTTTGCAAAAACTCGGCGAAGTATAAGATAATTCGGAAACGTTGTCCGCACACTCTCCCAACCTCAATTTGGAGGGACCTGATGAAATTCGGCTTACTCTACGAAATGGAAACCCCGCGCCCGTGGCATGCCCTGAGTGAATACAATACCTATTGGCAGGCGCTGGCGCAGATCGAACTCGCCGACCGTATCGGTATCGATTATGTCTGGGAGGTCGAGCATCACTTTCTCGAGGAATACTCGCATAGTCCCGCTCCCGAAGTCTTTTATGGCGCGGTGACTCAACGCACCCGCAACATCCGTATCGGTCACGGGGTGCGTTTGCTGCCCTTCAACTTCAACCATCCGATTAAAGTCGCCGAGCAGGCGGCGGTGCTCGATATCATGAGCAACGGACGGGTCGACATCGGTACCGGCCGCTCGACCACCGCGCAGGAGCTCGACGGGTTCGGCATCGATTACGACCGCACGCGCCAGGAGGTGCGCGAAGCGCTCGACATAATCGTCAAAGCGTGGACCGACGAAATCCTGGAATATGACGGCAAGCTGTTGAAGGTGCCGCCCCGGCGGGTCGTACCGAAACCTATCCAAAAGCCTCATCCGCCGATGTGGATGGCGTGTGTGGCGCCCGACAGTTACGAGTTGGCGGCCGACCGCGGCCTCGGCGCGCTCAGCTTCAGTCTGAATTTCGAGCAGGTTCAGAAGCAGATGGAAACCTATCACAGCGTCTTCGCCAGGCGCAGCGATCAGGTTCCCAAGGTACCGAACGAGGCCTACGCCGGACTGATCATCTGCCACGTCGCCGAAAACAAAGACGACGAGGCGATTGGGCTCGAAGGGGCGCGGTGGTTCATGCATAACGTGGCGAAGTTGTTCGAGCCATTGATGACCAAAAACAAGCTCTATTCGTACGAATACCTGCGTAACTTGATGTCGCTCGACCTCGATCCCAAGGACGTACCTGATACCCAATTGAAACAGCATCACATGGTCGTCGTCGGCAACCCTGATGAGGTGTGCCGCAAGCTGGAGACTTTCGAGCGCGCCGGTCTCGACCAGGTGATTATGTTCAAGCAGGCGGGGCGCATCCCACATCAGAACATCATGAATTCACTCAAGCTGATCGCCAGGCACGTGCTGCCGCATTTCAACCCGCACCGGCGAATCGCGGATCAGGAGATTGCTCTGGCGGCCGCCGGCCGGTAGAGGCAGTAGGGCAAGCGTCCCTGCTTGCCGATAATTGCGCGGGCGCCCTGGCTCGCGCTTCCTCCTGATCTCACTCGTTGTAATGGACCTGTACTACCGGAGGAGACTCCCACACTGGCGCCAGGACGAAGTCACCTATTTCGTCACCTGGCGCCTCTCTCTTTGCCAGCCGGAACTCGATTCGCACGAGCGCGACTTGATCGTCGCAGCGATGAAACGCTTCGACGTGCAGCGCTACGAGCTCGTTGCATATGTCGTCATGAACGATCATGTCCACGCCTTGGTGAGGCCGCTAGCCACGTACGAGCTTAAAGATATCCTTCATTCATGGAAGTCGTATACCGCGCGTCAAATGCAGCGCGAGACCAACCGCCGAGGACAGGTCTGGCAGCATGAGTACTTCGACCGAATTGTTCGCAATGACAACGAGTTAGTGGAGAAGCTCAATTATATAGTGCGTAACCCTTGGAAGCGGTGGTCAGACGTCGACGAGTACCGGTGGGTGTGGCCTCTGGAGCGCTGACTATTTTAGAGGTGGCGCGAACGAAGACGCTCGCGCGTCTGTCGGCAAGCAGGGACGCTTGCCCTACTCATTAAGCGGAGCAGGAACTCATACGCAGCTATCGACGGTGCGGGGGTCAGTGCTCCTTAGGACAATAGTTCCTCCACAATTGCCAGATGCTATGTTCAGGAGATGTCAATGCGTAAAGAACCATTCAGAGTTGAGGTGCCGCAAGCAGTCCTCGACGATCTTCAGGAGCGACTCGCCCGTACTCGTTTCGCACCCGAGTTCGCCAACGATGATTGGCGCTACGGCACTAATCTCTCCTATCTCAAACAACTAATTGAATACTGGCACAACCGATTCGACTGGCGGCGGGTTGAGCGCGAGCTTAACTCATTCTCGCACTACAAAACCGAGATCGAAGGGATTCCGATCCACTTCATTCACGAGCCGGGCAAAGGACCCCGTCCGATTCCACTAATCCTCACTCACGGATGGCCGTGGACGTTCTGGGATTTCAACAAGGTTATCCGTCCGCTCGCCGATCCCGCGGCCCACGGCGGCCAGGCTGCCGATGCTTTTGACGTGATCGTACCGTCGCTTCCAGGCTACGGCTTTTCCACCCCGCTAATCACGACCGGCATCAACTATTGGCGCACGGCGGATCTGTGGGTCACGCTCATGCGGGACATGCTGGGCTACGACAAATTCGCGGCGCAGGGTGGCGATTGGGGCGCGCTGGTGACCGCGCAACTGGGACACAAGTATGCGGAACGCATGATTGGTATACATGTAAATCTGCTGGCATCACTGTCGTTCTTCGGCGGCAGCGAGGGTCCCAAGCCGGAGGATTTTGGCGCCGGGGAACAGGGCTGGCTGGAGCATAATCGCAAGTTTATCTCCGACGAAGCCGGTTACATGCAGCTCCAATGCACCAAGCCACAGACCGTTGCGTTTGCGCTCAACGATTCGCCGGCGGGGCTGTGTTCATGGATTGTCGAAAAGCGCCGCACCTGGAGCGATTGTAGCGGCGACGTCGAACGGCGCTTCAGCAAAGATGAGCTGTGCACCACGATGACGCTTTACTGGGTAACTCAGAGTTACGGTACTTCGGCGCGCTACTATTACGAAGCCGCTCACAATTTGTGGAAACCTTCGCATCAACGTCAACCGGTCGTCGAAGCGCCGACCGGGGTCTCGGTTTTCCTGAAGGAAGTAATGCTAATGCCACGCAAATGGACGGAGCGTTACTACAATCTGAAGCGATGGACCGTAATGCCGTCGGGCGGGCATTTCGCCCCGATGGAAGAGCCCCAACGGCTGGTCGAGGATATTCGTGCCTTCTTTCGAGAGCTGCGGTAAAGTGAGGGGGGCCGGGCCTCGCCGCCATTCTAGCGTGGCCGCTTTTTCTGAGAGTGATACAAAGCCGGGCGGGCCACTGGGCCCGCCCCGGTGTTAAAGAGTGACAGCCTTTATGTGGCTCTACTCCAGGCCTTACAACAAGTTGAAGTTGTACTGGAACTGGGCGAGCAGGTAGCTCTGCCCCTTGAACAAACTGGTGCCCGCTTCTTTATCGCCGCCCAATATTTCGATCGCTTGCAACTTCACGAAATACTTCTTGGTCCATGGAGGATTCAGGACAAGGGACGGGAACAGTGCGAAGGAGTCGCCCTTCGGATTCCAAATCATCGTCCACGTCGGCGCAAAGTCGGACCACCACCATGAAGTGCCGAGATTGAACAGCAGGTTGACGTCGTTTTTGAGCTGATG
>WNFC01065125.1_pt1 | contig 10262 bp, 10 predicted proteins | sample 5400541 | NCBI WGS metagenome assembly WNFC01 (sample SAMN13153342, study PRJNA577476) | soil metagenome | isolation source: 120 cm saprolite under Douglas fir tree site 2 hole 2 replicate 1 | place: USA:California | collected 2015-04-18 | reverse complement strand
TACCGGCGCGGTGGGCCCCTGCACCGGAGCCGCAACCGGATGGGCGTACTCGGCGGGCGTCTCGGTCTGGGCGACCCGGCCACGCATCCGCCAGGCGTAGAAGCTCATTCCCAGCGCCACCGCCAGCATGGCTGCAATGCCGATCACCAGATGACGCGGGATCATCGTGTCGCTCCCAGTTGGTCGCGCACCGCTTCGATTCCCGCCGTGACCGATTCGGCCACCAGTTGCTGATAGGCCGGAGAATTCAGATCGGCAAGCTTGCCTGTCGGGGGCGCGATCTCGATCGCCACCGCGGCGGCCGTGATGTTGTTCAAAGGACGCAGCGGCGCGAGCAGAGACCGAACCGCAACTTGTCTTTTCCCCAGTTCGGTTGCCAGGCTCGTTTCGGCCGTCTGGCTGGCGGCGCGAAATCCGGCCTGCGCCGTGTTCCAGTCCAGAAATGGGCCCCGACCCTCGGCTCCAGCGGGAAGCAAAGCGGTGTAGAGCCGAACCCCGCTGCCCTGGGACGCTGCATGCAGACAAATATAGATGGCCGGACGCGCCGCGTTGGTCATATTGGCGCGCTGATCCAGGCTCATGGTTGCGTCTCCCTCCCGTAACATCAAGGTTGTGAAGCCGCGCGCCTGGAGCTGCTGCCGCAGGCGTAATGCGAAAGCGAGCGTGACCTCCTTTTCCGCCAGCTGGTCGCTGAGCGCCGCGCCGCGTTCGTCGCCTCCGTGGCTTGGATCCACAACCACGAAATATTGCGCCGCTATTGCAACGGCCGTCGGCCCCGCTACCGGTGTAGCCGGACTGCCCGCAGGAGCCGGGACGGCGGGTGGGACGGCGGGAACGGGAGCATGCGCAGTCGCCTGCGGCGCGGGCGTAATCGTAATGGTGCGGCCGTCGTTGCTGAAGCTGGCGAAGAGTGGGACCGGCCCGCTGACCGTGATCTCCGCAGTCCCATTGTTCTCCTGATAAGCAGCCGAAGGGATGGCTGGGCTGTCAAAGGTCAAGGTTTGCGAGCCCGGAGGAACCAGGGGCTCGCGGGTAAAGACCATGCGCAGTTTTCCCGGTTCCGTCGCGATCATAGGATTCACCGGAGAGGTGAAGTTCATGACCAGCGTAGGAGGATTCGTCTTGTTGACCTGGGCAGTGAAGTGGACGCCAACAGTGCCGATGAACAGCCGCCGCGAAGCTTCATGGAAATTTACCGAGCCCCCGAGGAAACGCTGCAGGAGTGTCGGCAGCGAACTCACCGGGACGAGGCCGCGCCCGTTTTCCAGCAGGAAGTCGCCCGGAAGATCGAAAGCCTGCGCCTGCACCCGCGCTCGAGTTTTCCCGGGAGTGAATTCGCTGTCCACACCGTTGTAATTCAGCCTCCACGCCCGGCCATCCGTCCTGGCGCTAACCGAGCCCAGGGGCTGAAGGATTTCGAGCAGGCCAATGTAGTCGGTGCCGTTCTTCTCCTGGACGGTGAGCGAATAACTTGCGGCGCCGGAGTAAACCGACAAACGCTTCTCATCAGCGAAACCGGAGATCGCCAGGACAAAGGCGAACAGAACCGCAAGGCAAACAATCGCAACCGGAGCAGCGGGCTGCGTTCCTCCGCTACACCAGCGTCGGCTACTCCAGCGCATAGACGGTCAAGCCGGTAAGCAGCTTGGGATAAAAATCGGTGGATTTTTGGGGCATGACCTCACCGGCAAGAGCAATGTCGCGGACTTGTGCCATGCGCGCGGGATTCATGAGAAACGCCACATTGGCCGAGCCACTCCTCACCTGGGCCATGGCCTCGCCGATGTCGCGTATGTAGCGGACATTTTTCTGCTCGCGGACCGCTTCCTCCGAAATCCCCAGCACGCCTTCGAGCAGGCATTTGTGCAGTTGCACAACGTCGAGCGCCTGTTGACGCAGCGACCATCCCGCGAAGATCTCAGGCGAAAGCAGTTTCGCGCGGTCGAGAAGAAACACCCGGTCGGCGGTGACCGCCAGGAGGGCTGTTCCCATACGACCGGCTTCACGCAGGATGACCTTGGCACGGGCGGCATCCACAGACGAATCTACTTCGTCCACGCTGAAATAGGGGCAGGCCACTTCCCGGAAAGCAGCCGCAGAAAATGACGGCAAACCATGGACCACACGGTGGGTGGGCAGGATGACCAGTCCAGGGCTGTCCATGTTGACCAGGGTCATCATGACCAACTCGTAGGGAGCAGGTGCCGCATCGGGAGAGTGGCTTGGATTTCCGGCAGCAGCCCGCCGTTCGTTGCGATAATTCAGGGCGGTTTCGTAGCGATGGTGGCCGTCGGCGATCACCAGTTTTTTGTCCCGCATCTTGCGGTGCACCAGCCTAACGACCGCCGGATCGGAGATTTGCCAGACCTGATGCGACACTCCGTATTCGTCTTTCGTTTCGAGATCGGGGCCGCCGGTGGGTGCCGTGGGTGCCAGCAGGCCATCGATCTCGGCAGCAGGATCGCTGTACAACATAAAGAGTTGTCCAAAGTGGGCCCGCGTAGCCCGTAAGAGTTCCAGGCGGTCGGCCTTGGGCTTGGCCAGAGTCTGTTCGTGGCGGAAAACTATGCCGGATGAGTAGTCTTCGATCCGGCCCAGGGCAATGACGCCGCGCCGCTCCAGTTCAGCGGTTCCGCCAGGCACTGCAAAGCGCTGCACGTAGAGGTAGAGCGAAGGTTGGGAATCCTGCAAAAAGATCCCCTGCTGGCGCCAGTCTCGGAAAGATTGCGCCGCACGGGTGTACCGGTTCTCTCCGGTATGGTCGCTGGCGTGCTCTTTCCCCAGGATGACGCGCACCAGGTTGTGCGGGCTGGCAGCGTAGTAAGCATCCTGCATCTCAGGGGTGATCTTGTCGTAGGGCTGGGTAACAACTTGTGCGATGGAAACCCGGGTCGGGTCATAACGAAGCGCGCGAAAGGGTTCAATGTGGGCCATGTCTGGGAAGTTGAGCTGAAATTGTACAAGAGCTTGCTTCCCTGCGGCGGTTGAGATCCTGGCCAGGTAAAGGAATGCGAAAAAGACGGGGACGAATATCGGTCAGTAACTAGGCAAACCTTTGCGGTGTCCCGTCATCGCAACAAACGTGACAAAACGTTACAGAAGCGTGACAAACCGATTTAAAGCTATGGTACTATCAGCCCCAATGAGGTAATTATGGCCCGCCTTTATGGGCGCTGGTCATCCCGCCCATCGATCCAAGCTCGCTCGTCACGCTTGGGCCTTCCCCGGACCCTGAGAGCCCTTATGCTGCCCAAAGAGCAGGCCCGTACCGTTTCTATACTTCTCTTCCTGACCCTGGTTGTAATTCTTAATGCTCCAGCCGTCCGGGCACAGAGCCCGGTGGACGATGTGCACGTCAGCCCCAGAGTCCAGCCTCCTCCGCCGGCCGAGAAAGAGATCATGGATCCATCCCTGAGGACTCACACCAAGCCCCTCAAGGTGGACGTAGATCTAGTCCTGGTGCCGGTCACCATTACCGATCCCATGAATCGCCTGGTCACCGGACTCGACAAAGAAAATTTCACGCTCTACGAAGGCAAGGATCTGCAGGATATCCGCCATTTTTCCAGTGAAGATGCTCCCGTCTCTCTGGGCGTGATCTTCGACATGAGCGGCAGCATGAGCAGCAAGATCGAGCGCGCCCGCGAAGCTGTCATTGAATTTTTCAAGGCGGCCAACCCGCAGGACGAATTCTTCATGATTACCTTCGCCGACAAGCCGGAGGAGATTTCCGATTTCACCCAGTCGATTGAAGATATTCAGGGGAAGCTGGTGTACACCGTTCCCAAGGGACGCACCGCCTTGCTCGACGCCATCTATCTCGGCGTCAGCAAAATGAGGCAGGCAAAATATCCCAAAAAGGCATTGCTCATCATCTCCGATGGCGGTGACAACGGCCTTTATGACCGTTACATGTCCACTCCGGAGGAGCAGTTGGGTCCCGCCCTGCTGGGGGATCTCACGGAACTTACTGGTGGGCGGGCTTTTACTATAGATAACCCGAACGACCTGGCTGACGTCTCGACAAAAATAGGGATCGAGTTGCGCAACCAATACGTGCTGGGATACCGTCCAAAGAATGCAGCGCATGACGGCAAATGGCGTAAAATAAAGGTCAAGCTGGTTCCGCCTAAAGGTTTGCCGCCGCTGCGTGTGTATGCCAGGACGGGTTACTATGCACCTACGGAATAGTCGGGTTGCGCCACGGCTCATCCTCTTCCTATTCTTGCTAAGTTTGGCAGTCGGGGCCCAGAACACTACTCCACCCGAGGCGCCGCCGCGGAGCTCCCAGCCGGCACCCAGTCAGCCTCCAGGCGAGACCCCGCCTCCTGGTCAAGAAACGCCCCAGAGCCAGGAACCCGGCGGCTTCGTGTTTCATGCCGATGTGCAGGAGGTACTGCTGCACGCCACAGTTATCGACGACAAGCAGCGTATGATCTCCAACCTCGACAAGAACGCTTTCACGGTGTTTGAGGATGGGAAGCCGCAAGTGATCAAGTCATTCCGCTATGAAGACGTTCCGATCTCCCTGGGGATCGTGATCGATAACTCGGGTTCGATGCGCGAGAAACGCGCCAAGGTCAACAAGGCGGCCCTAAACCTGGTGCGCGCCAGCAACCCGCAGGATGAAGTCTTTGTGGTGAACTTCAGTGACGAGTTTTTTCTCGATCAGCCCTTCACCAACAAGATCAACCTGCTGCAGAACGCGCTGGAGAAATACGAGACGCGCGGGGGAACCGCTCTCTACGACGCGGTGGTGGCTTCGGCTGACGAGTTAAAGAAGCATGGCAAGCTGCAGAAGAAAATCCTGTTCGTAGTGACCGACGGCGAAGACGATGCCAGCCGCGAATCGCTGGAGCAGGCAGTGCGGCAGTTGCAGGAAGAAAATGGCCCCACGGTGTACGCCATCGGTTTGTTGGGTGACGAAAGAGCACGACGCGCCAAGCGCGCCCTGCAAACCATTTCTGAGCGCACTGGAGGCATCGCATTCTTTCCCCGCACCCTGGATGAAGTTGACCAGATCAGCAGCGCGGTAGCCCGTGAAATTCGCAACCAGTACACCATCGGCTACAAGCCCACCACGCCCAAATCCGCAGGCGGATATCGCACTATCCGGGTCGAGGCCCGCGCTTCCGGGCACGGCAAGCTCACAGTAAGAACCCGCAGCGGCTACTATGCCGGCCAGGAGCAGGCGGCGGGCGGGGGGAATTAATGTGGGTCTGTCAGTTATCAGTTGTCAGTTCTCCGTGATACCAAATAGCTGACGGCTGATGTGTCCCAAAGCACAATTGACGCTCTGCTTCCGCTTCCGTAACCTGTAGGGTGCAGACAAAAAGCATCGAAGGGAAGCGCTTGCGCGTCACCGACGACATTTCTCAACTGGTCGGCGACACTCCCATCCTGCAATTGAAGAAACTGGTTCCCGACGATGCGGCGGGGGTCTACGCCAAGCTGGAATACCTGAATCCCGGCGGCAGCGTGAAAGATCGCGCTGCCAGCGGAATCATTCTGCGTGCCGAAGCCGACGGGCAGCTCAGACCCGGAGGCACGATCGTCGAAGCTACCGCCGGCAACACCGGCATTGGGCTGGCACTGATCGGGGTCCAGCGCGGCTACAAGGTCGCCTTGTTCGTTCCCGAGCGGTTCTCCGAGGAAAAAGTGGCCATTATGCGGGCGCTGGGCGCGGTGGTGACCCGCACTCCAGACGCCGAGGGGATGCCGGGCGCAATCCGCCGGGCCAATGAGTTTACGGCGGGCACAGCAGGCGCATTTATGGCCGGCCAATTCGATAATCCCGCCAACCCCGATTATCACTACGAAACTACAGCGCCCGAGATTTTCGAGCAGATGGAAGGACACATCGATGCCCTGGTGAAGGAATCGGAGCCAGTTTTATCCCAGGAAACTTTGACCGTTCGGTATGCGACGCGGTGCTGATGGTCACCGACGCGGATGCCTTCGGGATGGTGAAGGAACTGGCGGCGCGGGAGGGCGTGCTGTCCGGTTCGAGCGGAGGAGCCAATGTCGTGGCTGCGATGCGCGTCGCGGGCTGGCTGGGACCCGGAAAGCGGGTGGTCACAATGATTCCGGATTCTGCCGAACGGTATCTGTCGAAGAGGATTTTTGATGGTGGGATTTGACGAATAGGGCTGTGTGCCCTCGCTTTTTGGAAGATCAGTTTTCAGTTCCTGGTTCTCTGTTCTCAAAGCATTTCTAACTTATGTCCAGAGATACGCAACCTGGTTTTGCCACGCGCGCCATTCATGCCGGACAGGAACCCGACCCTGAAACCGGTGCAGTGACTGTTCCCATCTACCCCACGTCCACCTACGTTCAGCAGGAATTGGGAAAGAACAAGGGCTACGAATACGCTCGTGTTTCTAATCCCACGCGGACCCGGCTGGAAGAAAATCTGACAGCCCTCGAGGGGGGAATCGCTTCTCGCGTCTTCGCCAGTGGCATGGCTGCGATCAACGCCATCTGCACCATGTACAAGTCCGGCGATCATGTGGTCTGCGGCAACGATCTCTACGGAGGCGTGCCCCGTCTGTTCAACCAGTTCCTGGCGAATTTCGGGATGGAATTTACCTACGTCGACACGTCGGACGCAAAGAATGTCGAGCGGGCCATTCGCAAAAATACGCGCATGGTGTATATCGAGACGCCCACGAACCCGCTGATGTCGCTCAGCGACATTGCAGCCATCAGCCGGGTATGCCGCCTCAGGAAAGTGGAGCTGGTCGTGGATAACACTTTCATGTCGCCATACTTCCAGCAGCCGATGGCGCTCGGAGCTGACATGGTGGTCCACTCCACCACAAAATTCCTGAATGGGCACAGCGACGGCCTCGGAGGCGTTGTGGTCTGCACAACCAAAGACCAGGCCGAGAAGCTGGCTTTCGTTCAGAAAGCGGCAGGAGCCATTCTTTCTCCTTTCGAGTGTTGGCTCGTCCTGCGAGGAGTAAAGACCCTGGCCGTGCGCATGGAGCAGCATGATCGCAGTGGCAGGGTTGTGGCCGAGTTCCTGGCCCGTCACAAGAAGGTGAAAAAAGTCTTCTACCCCGGACTTCCGGAGCATCCGCAACACGACCTGGCGCAACAACAGATGACCGGCTTTGGCTCGATGATCACGTTTGAAACTGGATCGCTGTCCAATGCCAAAAAGATGCTGAAGAAAGTACGCGTATGCTCGCTGGCGGAATCCCTGGGCGGAGTTGAGACTCTGATCTCGCACCCCGCTACCATGACCCACGCCGCGTTGGGCGAAAAGGGAAGGCGAGAAATCGGAATTACCGACGGGCTGGTCCGCATTTCGGTAGGAATTGAAAACGTGGAAGACATCATCGACGATCTTGATCAAGCTCTGGCCGCGATCTGAGGATCGGGGAAAAAGGTTCCCCGGATCGCCAGATTTTGACGCCTTATAATAGCGGCCATGACCGAGCTACCGCCGGACCGTGACAACTCCTACCTCGGCGTTTACGCGGTCAATGTTTTCGTGCGCGATCAGGACCGAAGCCTGCGGTTCTATGTAGATCAGCTGGGATTCAACCTCGCCTTTGATGTGCGTATTCAATCCGGACAGCGCTGGGTAGGGGTTGCGCCTCCAAACGGCACGGCCGTGCTTACCCTGATCGCACCTGAACCCGACGCGGACGAATACAAGCTGATTGGTCAACCCACTCCGGTAGCGTTTGTAGCTGAAGATGTCGTGGCCACTTACAGCCAGTGGAGAAAGCGCGGAGTGCGATTTCGTCATGTTCCGCGCCTGAGGCGTCTCAAGTATCAGCGCCAGGCAGGCGACTCGCCCGATGGCACTCCCTCCTTGCTGCTAGGCAAGCAAACGCCGGTTTGGGGCGGAGTATTTACCCGCTTCGAAGATATCGACAGGAATTCGTTCGCCCTGGTGAGCTTCGACGAGATGACCGAGGCAGTAGAGGCGCAACGGCGCGCGGCGGCGGCAAAGCTTGAATCGGAACGCCGTGCCGCGCACGAGTTGGAGATCGCCAAACAGGTGCAGGCCAGGCTTTTCCCGCAGACCTTTCCACCCCTGAAAACACTCGACTACGCGGGGCTCTGCATTCAGGCTCGCCAGGTCGGTGGCGATTACTACGACTTCCTTCATTTAGGACAAGATCGGATGGGGCTGGTGCTGGGCGACATTTCTGGAAAAGGAATTGCCGGCGCCCTCCTGATGGCGAATCTGCAGGCGAATTTGCGCAGCCAGCGCATCATGGCCCTGGACGATCCGCAACGCCTGTTGCGGTCGGTCAACCAACTGTTTTATGACAACACTGCCGACAGTTCCTATGCCACGCTCTTCTTCGCCGAATATGACGACCGGCAGCAACGCATGCGCTACGCCAATTGCGGACATCTGTCGGGTCTTTTGCTGCGCCGCGATGACACCCTGGAACGGTTGAACTCCAACGGCACCGTTCTGGGGCTTTTCAAGGAGTGGGATTGTTCCATCGCGGAATGCCACCTGCTTTGCGGAGATTCGGTTTTCCTCTACACCGACGGCGTCACAGAATCTTTTAACCCAGCGGGAGAAGAATTTGGAGAACAGCGCTTGACCGAAGCGTTGCGCCGGCATCGTGAACTGCCTGCACGAGACTTGGTGGCGGCGATTGTGGATGAGATTGGCCGGTTCAGCCCCGGCGAACAATACGACGATATCACTCTCATCGTCGGCAAGTGCATAGCCCGTCAGTAGAAACCCGAGGAAACGTGACCCAGTCTTCTCCCCCATCAACGCGCGAGTGGAACTCTTCTGAATACCATCGTCTTTCCGGACCGCAGGTCAGTTGGGGGAAAAAGGTCCTCTCACGCCTGCAACTGCGCGGCGACGAGTTGCTGCTCGACGTAGGCTGCGGCACCGGCCGATTAACCGCCGATTTNNNNGCGAATACCTGCAACCTCAATTCGGTAAACGAGCACAGGTTGTGGCGGCCGATCTCCCCGACCTCCCGTTTGAGAACGCTTTCGACGGGATCGTCAGCACCGCGGCCTTCCACTGGGTGCTGGATCACGACCGGTTGTTCCGCAACCTGTATCGTGCACTCCGCCCCGGAGGTTGGTTGCAGGCGCAGTGTGGCGGCGGCCCGAATATCGCTCACTTGCGAGAACGGATGGCCACCCTCGCCGCCTCCCCTAGATACGCTCCGTATCTGGAAAGTTTCCCGTCGCCGTGGCTTTTTCAGAACGCCGAAGGCGCTGCCGACACGCTTCGGCGCGCAGGCTTCGTGGAGATCCAGACCAGTCTTGAACCGGCGGCTACGGTTATGGAAGGTCGGCGGCACTATGAGGAATTCGTGAGAACGGTGATCGTACGCGCTCACCTCGACCGCCTTCCCGACCCAGACCGGCGAGACCGATATGTTTCGGAACTCGCCGATGGTGCGGCGGCGGATGACCCGCCGTTTCTGCTGGATTATTGGCGGCTCAATCTGGCCGCGAGAAAGCCGGTTTAATGTGGGCGCGAGCGCCTACATTTCTACTTCACTGATTCTCCCAGCCAGGCCAGATAGGCTAAGCTTCCGCTCTCGATCGAAATGGCGATGCACTCCGGCACATCATAAGAATGAATCTCGTTGATCGCATCCCGCACCCGTTCAAACGCGGCGCGCGTAGTCTTGACGATGAGCAGCCACTCCTCTGCCTCCTCCACCTCGCCTTCCCAGCGATAGATTGACCCCACCTGAGGAAAGATATTTACGCAGGCAGCCAGCAGGCGTTCCACCAGGGCGTGCCCAATCTTGCGTGCTTCATCTTTCGAGCTCGCGGTCGTGAGGACGAGTATCTTGTCTGTCATATAGAATCAGCCTTCACCTTACGGTTGACAGGGTAGCACCCGGTCGCGATCGGGAGATCAACATGGCTACAGAAATTCATTTTGGCACTTCGGGATGGCGCGCGGTTATGGCGGACGAGTTTACCTTCGCCAATGTTCGCCGGGCGGTGACCGGAATCGCGCGCTACGTGGTCTCACAGAAAGCCTCCGGCGCCCGCGTGATCGTAGGACGCGACCCGCGATTCCTGGGCGAAACTTTCTGCTCCATGGCAGATGAAATTCTTACCGCCCACGGCATCACACCACTTCTGATTGCGGAGCCGGCCCCGACACCGGCCATTTCTCATGCTGTGATTCGGGAAAAAGCGGACGGCGCCATCAATTTCACCGCCTCGCACAATCCCCCCGAGTACAACGGCATCAAGTTCTCCACTCCGGACGGCGCACCCGCGCTGCCTGAGGTCACGAA
>WNFC01015024.1_pt1 | contig 10263 bp, 9 predicted proteins | sample 5400541 | NCBI WGS metagenome assembly WNFC01 (sample SAMN13153342, study PRJNA577476) | soil metagenome | isolation source: 120 cm saprolite under Douglas fir tree site 2 hole 2 replicate 1 | place: USA:California | collected 2015-04-18 | reverse complement strand
TCCCGACGATCGAAGCGCCGGCGAAATTCGACGACGTGATCGCGCGCGCCGGATCAAAGATCATCTTCGACGCCGATGCCAACCCGGCAACCGAGCAACCGAGCAGCCCAGTAACCCTCTTCATCGGCCCAGAAGGCGCATTTACGGAGCGCGAGCTCGATCTGGCCTGCGCAAACAACGCCCTATTCGAACGTCTCGGCCCGCGGCGATTGCGCGCGGAGACCGCCGCCATCGTGGCCCTCGTGGTCCTCAATGCGCGCAGTGGCAACATTTGATAGGCTTGCCCGCTCGATGGCCAGCAACACCCTGACCGTCACCGACAATCGGACGGGAAAAAAGTACGAGCTGCCGATCACCGACGGCACGATTCGGGCCATCGATCTTCGACAGATCAAGACAGACGGCGACGATTTCGGCCTCATGACGTACGACCCGGCGTTCATGAACACCGCCGCCTGCCGCAGCGCCATCACGTTCATCGACGGCGACAAAGGAATTCTCGAATACCGCGGCTATCCCATCGAACAGCTCGCGGAGAAGAGCACGTATCTCGAAACCGCCTATCTGCTTCTGCGCGGCAATCTGCCGAACAATGAGCAGCTCGCCGAGTGGACGTATGACGTCACGCATCACACCTTCATCAACGAGAACTTGAAGTCGCTGCTGGATGCGTTTCGCTACAACGCCCACCCGATGGGCAAGCTCATCTCCACCCTGGCCGCCCTTGGGACGTTCTATTCGGAAGCGAAGAACATCTCCGATGCCGAGACCCGACAGCGGCAGATCACCCGGCTGATCGCGAAGGTCATCACCATCGCAGCCTTCGGCTATCGCCACATGATGGGCCAGCCGTACGCCTACCCGGACAACGATCTCTCCTACCCCGGCAACTTCCTCAACATGATGTACAAGACGACCGAGGTGAAGTACACGCCGAATGCGGCGCTGGAGAGGGCGCTGGAGGTGCTCTTCATCCTGCACGCCGATCACGAACAAAACTGTTCCACCAACGCCATGCGCGCCGTAGGAAGCTCGCATGTCGATCCTTACTCTGCAGTGGCGGCAGCGGCAGCGGCGCTCTATGGCCCACTGCACGGCGGCGCGAACGAGGAAGTGATCCGCATGCTGACCGAGATTGAATCGGTCAAGAACGTCCCTGCGTTCATTCAGAAAGTGAAAGCGGGAGAGGGTGTGCGGCTCATGGGGTTCGGGCACCGCGTGTACAAGAACTACGATCCGCGCGCCAGGATCATCAAGAAAGTGGCGTACGAAGTCTTCGAGGTCACCGGAAAGAGTCCGCTGCTCGACATCGCGCTCGAGGTCGAGAAAATCGCGCTCGAAGATGACTACTTCGTCAAGCGCAAGCTGTATCCCAATGTCGATTTCTACTCGGGCCTCATCTACCAGGCCATGAAGTTTCCGATGGACATGTTCCCGGTGCTCTTCGCGATTCCTCGCATCTCGGGCTGGCTGGCGCAGTGGCAGGAGATGCTGCAGGACCCCGATCAGAAGATCGCGCGGCCGCGGCAGATCTTTGTGGGGGCGGAGCGGCGGGATTACGTGCCGATCGAGAAGAGGTAGCGAGGTCTCGGGGTTGCGGGGTCTCGGGGTGATCTACCGCGAGACCACGCAACCTCGGGACCTCGAAACCTCGCGGGAATGCCGGCAAACTCAGCGGCGTTGCCACCCATGCCGGTACCCGGAAGGACTTATGAGAGCTTCCAGGTACATTTTCTTTTTTCTCGTCCTCATTCCCCTCACCGCCGCCGCCCAGGTCAACGACACGTACGTCATTCCTGCGGCCGGCAACACACCGGGAGCATTCGGCACACGCTGGATGACCTCCTTCAGCGTTTTCAATCCGCAGTCCTACGAGCTGAAGGTCAGCGTCACGTATCTGCCGACGCTCGGAGGTCAGGGATTGGAAGTTCTGGTCCGGGTCCCCGCGAACGCCGTCGAGTTCTCGAATAACGTCCTGTCGGACTATTTCCACGTCTCAGGCACGGGAGCGCTGTTGGTCGCCACTTTCCCCGAAGACAACCCGACCGTGCCGAAAAACGTGATCTCGCGCGCGTTTCTCGTGACGACGAACACGTTCAACAACTCGTCGAGCGGCACGTTCGGCCAGACGATTCCCGGCATCTGGACCGGATTGCAGGACTTCGCCACCGACGGAATCAGCGCGGTCGCGCACGGCGTGCGGAATATCTCGGGTCAGGGCTGGCGCGCGAACATCGGCGCAGTCAACCTCGGCCGCACCAGCGTCCGCATGCGCGTGACCGTCTTCGACATCGATGGCAGGGTCATCGCTCGCGACCTGCCCTTCAGCATCCCGCCGCTGGCGCACATCCAGGACTCGCTGCCCGTTCAGGTCGATCGAGGCTCGGTCGAATTCGTCGTCGACGATTCGACGAAGCAGACCGTGGTCTTCCCCTACGTCTCGGTGATCGATCAGTTCTCGGGCGATCCGACATATCAGTCGCCGACGCTACTGGCGACCGCGAACGTTCTGTTCAAGAAGGGCGTGGTGGAACCGACGTCGATCGGAAAGAAAATCGATATCAACTTCGCGCGCGAAGTGCGCGCGACCGCCGCGCGTCTCGGTGAGATCGATCTGAAAACGAAATAGAATGCGCGCCGATGTCCGGCGCACTGCTCGATACCAGCCTGCCGCTACCGCTCGCCCGCCGAGGAAAAGTACGCGACGTGTACGACCTCGGCGAGGCGTTTTTGTTTGTGGCCACCGACCGCATCTCGGCCTTCGATGTCGTGCTGTCGCCCGGCATACCGGACAAGGGTCGGATCCTCAATCAGATCTCGAATTTCTGGTTCGACCATTTCCGCAACATCGGCAACCATCTGATCGAAACCGAGTTTGAAAAATTTCCGTCCGAAGTGCGGGCCCATCCCGAGCTGCGCGGCCGCAGCGTGATCGTGCGCAAGTGCAGCGTCATTCCGATCGAGTGCGTCGCGCGCGGATATCTCGTCGGCTCGGGATGGAAGGAGTATCAGCAGTCAGGAACGGTGTGCGGCATTCGGCTCGAGCACGGCCTGCAAAACGCCGCCAGGCTGTGCGAGGCGATCTTCACACCCGCGACGAAGGAAGAGACCGGCCACGATCAGAACATCTCGTTCAAGCGCATGTCGGAGATGATCGGCGGAGATCTCGCGGCGCAGCTTCGCGAGCTGACGCTGATGATCTATCAAAGGGCCGCCGAATACGCTCTGTCACGCGGCATCATCATCGCTGACACAAAATTCGAATTCGGGCTGTTCGACGGGCGGGTGGTTTGGATCGACGAGGCTCTCACGCCCGATTCGTCGCGCTTCTGGCCGGCCGATCAGTACGTGGTCGGGAAAAATCCACCGTCCTTCGACAAGCAATTTGTTCGCGACTGGCTGGAATCGACCGGCTGGGACAAGAACCCACCGGCGCCTGAGCTTCCGCCGGATGTGGTCGCGAAGACGCGCGAGAAATACATCGCCGCGTACCGGCAACTCACGGGCCGCGACCCGCAGCTCTAAACCGACTTGATCAACACCGCGCGCGAAACCGGCCCGCCGCCGCTCCAACGAAAAGTGACGGTGAAGCGGAAGATGTCGTTTCCGACGTTGTGCTGAATGCCGGCGCGTTTCAGGAAAAATGCACCGCGGCCCTCACCGTTGATTGCCACAGGAATGTGCGAGCCGCCCAGATCGACCGTCACGTTGCAATCAGGAACGTCGGCAGAAAAACGGACATCGACGTCCGCGTTGTAATCGATGTAGTCATCGCTGTCTGCAGCCGCGCAGAGAAATGGCGCGCGGGGAGCGTCGTTGAGGACCTCTTCGAAGAGCTGTAACACCGGCGGCGAATCCCAGATGCGCGAATGGCGATAGGGAATGTTCGCCGTCGCATACGCTCCAATCGGAAGGAACACCGTGCGCAAATTTGCGCCGCGGATCCACGAGCTCGAATCGATCGGAACTGTTCCGTCGCCGGCATCTTTGTCACTGGTCCACGCCGGTGAAGTCCAGGTGTCGGCGCCCCAGCCGCAGACATTCGTCACCGGCAACGCGTCAAGATTCCTCGTCCACGCACCGTGGGCGGTGGCGGCGAGCTGTCGCATGTAATCGTGCGCGGCATCGGCGGGAATCCACGATTGGTCCGCAAGAAATGAAGGCGGCAGGAGATCGTACGCTGCTTGCGCATGGCTGACGATGGTCGCTCCCTGCTGCGCGCTGATCTTCGCGAAGAGAAAACCTCTCGATTCGCCCTTTGTCATCGCGTGCAAAGCCTCGAGGGTTCCGTTCCACGGGACTCCAAAGGCCATGACCTGCTCGAAGCGCGGGATGAGATCGGGACGCGCTTCGAGGAACGCGCGAAAGACGAGTCCGCCGGTCGAGTGAATGATCGCCACGATGTCCTGCCCGAGGCGATCGATTGCGTCGCTGATGGCAGTCATCACCGTCGCATCGACAATGCTCAGCCGCCAATCCCACCCGATCGCCGCGAAATCAGCGCTGAGGCCGGACGTGTCATAGCCAAATTTTCCGCTCAGGATGTCGTACAGCGATTGCGCCTGCTTGGCGATGCCGAGGATGTCGCGGATCGGAGGGCCGGCGACGAGATTGCCGGGCACGTCGATCACCTTCTGGACGAACGCCGATTTCTTCGCGGAATTGAGCAGCGTTGATACCGACGGCGGAAAAACCGTCGCGCCGGTGTTGGCATCGCGAAGCTCGCTGGCGGGAAATCCGGGGATGAAGAGAATCGGCTTCACTTCCGGTGCTCGACCTTGACCTTCGTCTTGATTCCGCCGCGCACGTTGAAATCGCCTTCCACCGAAATGAATCGCGGATCAAGGGCGCGAATCAAATCGTCGGCGATGCGATTGGTGACTGCCTCGTGAAACGCCCCTTCATCTCGATAGGACCAGAGGTAGAGCTTGAAGGACTTCAGCTCCACGCATTTCTGATCGGGGATGTAGCGGATGCGGATGGTCGCGAAATCGGGCTGCCCGGTCATTGGGCAGAGACACGTAAATTCCGGCGCCTCGAACGCGATTTCGAAATCGCGCTCGGGATTGGGATTGGGGAAGGTTTCGATTTGCTTCGAGGGCTTCGTTGTCATTTTGGATTTTGGATTTTGGATTTTGGATTTTGCAATCCAAAATCGGCAATCCAAAATCCAAAATCCAGCGTCAGCGTCTAGATCCCGGCTGCTGCGTGCCGGTCGCGCCCATCAGCTTCTGATTGAGCTCCTTGATGCGCTCCTGGGCCTGCGCGATCTTGGCCTGCGCTTCGGCGCGGAGGCGATCCATGTCCGCGCGCAGCCGCGCGATTTCCTCGTCCTTGGAGGAGAAGGCTCCCTGCTGGTCATTGAGCTGCTGCTCGCGAAACTCCATGTCGCGCCGGAGGTTCTCGATCTCTTCGTCCTTGTCGGCCAGGCGCTGACGCCACTGCACTTCCTGCTCTTCGTAGAGCCGCTTGATGTCCATCAGCTCGGTGATCTGCGAAAAATCCGAATAGCTCGGAGCCATGTTTCCCCCCTCGCGCACCCGCTCTTCGATCTGCGGGAAAAGCTTGCGCACCTTGAGTGAAAGATCGTCGCCATCGCTGGACAGCGCCATCGCGTCCTCGTAGGTGATCTTCTGATGGACCAGAAGGGCGATCAGCGACTGATTCATCGACTGCATCTTGAACAGCCCGACGGAGCTCTCCATCGCTTCCAGGATGTCCTTGGTATGACCGTCCTCGATCATCTTGGCGATCTGCGGCGAGTTCTTCAGGACCTCCACTGCCGCCGTGAGCTTTCCCTCTTTGGTCTTGATCAGCTTGAGCGAAACGATGCCGCGCAACACCAGTGCGAGCTGACCCCGGATCTGCTTGTGCTGATCGGGTGGGAAGCCGTCGATGATGCGATCGATCGTCTGGGCGGCATTGTTGGTGTGGAGAGTCGAGAAGACGAGGTGGCCCGTTTCGGCAGCCGTCAGCACCGTCGTCATGGTCTCGACGTCGCGCATCTCGCCCACCATGATGACGTCGGGGTCCTGGCGCATGGCGTTGCGCAGCGCTTCGCGGAAGCTGGGCGTGTCGGTTCCGATCTCACGCTGCGAAATGGCGGCCACTTTATCGATGAAGAGAAACTCGATCGGATCTTCGATCGTGACGATGTGCAGCGGCTCTTTCTCCGCAATCTCGGAGATCATCGCGGCCAGCGTCGTCGATTTGCCCGATCCCGTCGGCCCCGTCACGAGCACCAGGCCGTCCGGAATCTGCGTCAGATCGTGGATCGCCCGTGGGAGCTCGAGCTTGTCGATCCCAACGATCTGAATCGGAATCCGGCGAAAGACCGCGCCCACCGTTCCGCGCTGCATGTAAAGATTCGCTCGAAAGCGGGCCACGCCTGGAACGCCGTAACCGATGTCGACCGATTGGGTGGAGTCGAATCTCTCCCGTTGCGGCTTGTTCAAAATCGGCAGCAGCATTTTCTCGAGATCGGCCGGCTTGAGCGGGTCCGTCTTGACCGGGATCAGCTTCCCGCGAATGCGCACCAGCGGCGGACGCATCGGCTTGAGGTGAAGATCGGAAGCCTCCTGCTTGGCCATGTAGATCAGCAGATCGTTCAGGCTGAACGCGGGTTGACTCTCGGCCGCCGCCGGGGTGGGGGTTTGGACGGTCACAGTGCGATTATACGGGTCCTGAGTGCTGAGTCCTGAGTCGCACCCGCCCACTAAGGACCCAGGACCCCAGGATTCAGGACTATTTCTTCATCATCGAATCGAGAATCATCAGAAAGGCTTCCTGCTGCTTGGGATCGGTCTTGTTGATCACTGCCACGGTCTCGCCGATCCGGAAGCGCTCGTGCAGCTCCTCGGCGGAATGCGAGGAGGTCACCACGATCCGGCGCGCAGGAACGCCCTTCTGGCGGGCGTAGTCGACGAACTTTTTGCCGTCCATCCCCGGCATTTCGAGGTCGACGATGAGCAGGTCGATGCCGTCATCGATCTTCGGCAGCGCGTCGTAGGGATGGCTGTAGGTTTCGATGCTGGCATTTTCGCCGTAACGCTCGGTCATGAAATTCGACCAGAGATCGCAATATGCGGGCGAGTCATCGACGATGACAACGCGCTTCATCGCTTCCGTTTGCGCGGCTTTCCGGCCGGGAGTGGAGCCCGTGCGCGCAGATCGTACTGCACCATGCCCCCGACGATGGTGGCCACTACCCTCCCCTGCAGCGTCTCGCCGATGAACGGCGAGTTGGACGCTTTCGATTGGAACGTGTTCGTAACCTGAAAGCGGGCGTTCACGTCGAGCAGCGCGATATCGGCCGGCGAGCCGGGCCGCAATGTCCCGCCGGGAAGTTTGAAGATGCGCGCCGGGCTGCACGACATCAGATCGATCAGGCGCGATAAATCGATGACCCGGCGGCGCACCAGGCGGTCGTAGCAGATCGAGAAAGCGGTCTCCAAACCGATCACGCCGAAGGGAGCGAGGTCGAACTCGATGTTTTTTTCATCGAAATGGTGCGGTGCGTGGTCGGTGGCGATGGCATCGATCGTTCCGCCCGCGATTGCGGCCACGACAGCCCTGCGATGTTCTTCCGAACGCAATGGAGGATTCATCTTCAGGTTTGTCGAGAACGACTGCACTGCCTCGTCAGTCAGCGCGATGTGATGCGGCGTGACTTCGCAGGTCACGTGCACGCCTTCTTCCCGCGCTCTGCGCACCGCTGCGGCCGCGCCGGCGGTCGACAGATGCGCGATGTGCACATGCGAGCCGGTCATTCGCGCCAGCAGCACGTCGCGGGCAACCATGGTCTCCTCCGAAGCCGCTGGAATGCCGCTCATGCCGAGAAGGGTGGAGTAGAAGCCTTCGTGCATGACGCCGCCGTCGGAGAGATACAAATCCTCTTCGTGCGCCACCACCGGAATCCGCAGCATGGCGCTGTATTCGAGCGCGCGTCGCATCAGTTGCGCATTGGCGACCGGCTTGCCATCGTCGCTGAACGCCACGCAGCCGGCAGTCCGGAGATCGGCCAGCTCCGCGAGCTCTTCCCCTTTCAAGCCTTTGCTGACCGCGCCGATCGGATAGACCCGGCACGCTCCGTTGCGCGCCGACTCGGCGATGATCATCTCGGTGACCGCGCGCTCGTCGTTAGGCGGAATCGTATTCGCCATCGCGCACACCGCCGTGTACCCGCCCGCCACTGCCGCCCGCGTGCCGGTGGCGATCGTCTCCTTGTGCTCCTGTCCCGGCTCGCGCAGATGCGAATGCAGATCGATCAGGCCGGGAACGACCACCAGTCCGCTAGCGTCGATCGTTTCGCCCTTGCCGCGCAGGCGCTTGCCGACATCGGCGATGAGGCCGTTCTCGATCAGCAGGTCGCTCTTCACGTCGAGGCGCTGGCTGGGATCGACGATGCGGGCGTTGGTGATTAGGAGGTTCATAAAACAATTTTGGATTTTGGATTTTGGATTTTGGATTCAGGCGGGAATCCAAAATCGGCAATCCAAAATCCAAAATCACTCCGCATGCGCTCCTCCCAACAAATACAACACCGCGATCTCCACTCCGCGATCATCGGGCCGGGGGTGCATTACGATCACTCCTTCTTTCGTGCGGCGGAGGCCCTGCGGCGTGAGACCGAAGATTTTGGATTGACGATTTTGGATNNAAAATCCAAAATCACTCCGCAGCATGCGCTCCGCCTAACAAATACAAGACCGCCATGCGTACGGCCACGCCATTCGTCACCTGATCCAAAATGACACTCCACGGCCCGTCGGCGACGTCCGACGCGATCTCCACTCCGCGATTCATCGGGCCGGGGTGCATCACGATCACTCCTTCCTTCGCGCGGCGGAGGCGCTGCGGCGTCAGACCGAAAGTGTTGTAGTACTCCCGCAGCGATGGAAAGCTCAGCTTCCCCTGCCGCTCGAGCTGGATGCGCAGCATCATGATGACGTCGGCGCCGTCGATGGCCTCATCGAGCGAATGCACCACGCGCACGCCGAGCCTCTCGATCTCCGCCGGCATGAGTGTGGGAGGGCCGGCGACAGTGACGCTGGCCTTCATCTTCGTGAGGAGATGGATGTTCGACCGCACGACGCGCGAGTGTGCGATGTCGCCGATGATCGAGACATTCAAACCGTGAAGCCTGCCGAGCCGCTCCCGGATGGTGAAGGCATCGAGAAGAGCTTGCGTGGGATGCTCGTGCGCGCCGTCGCCGGCGTTGATGATGGAAGCCGGTAGCCGGTCGGCGAGCATCTTCGGCGCGCCGGGATGCTTGTGGCGGATGACGATCATGTCGGGATGCATGGCCATGAGATTCTCGGCAGTGTCGATGAGCGTCTCGCCCTTCTCGACTGACGATCCCGACGCCGCGAAGTTGAGCGTATCGGCGGAAAGGCGCTTCTCCGCGATCTCGAAAGAGACCCGCGTTCGCGTCGACGCCTCCATGAACAGATTGATGACGAGCTGGCCGCGGAGCGCCGGCACCTTCTTGACCGGCCGTTCGCTCACTTCCTTGAAGCCTTCGGCCGTATCGAGAATCAGAGTGATCTCTTCTGCGGTGAGCGGCTCGATGCCGAGAAGGTCTTTGGAGCGGAGGGCGGATGTCTGTGCGCGCATCGGGGCTCTTGGCTGTTGGCTCTTGGCTCTCGGGACTCCGTTTTCCCAAGAGCCAAGAGCCAAGAGCCAGGAGCTATTTTTCCATGATCAAGACTTCGTCCTCACCGTCAGTCTCGTCCAGCTTCACCTTGATCACTTCTTCCGCGTCGGTTGGAACGGTCTTCCCGATGACGTCAGCGTGGATCGGCAGCTCGCGATGACCGCGGTCGATGAGCACGGCGAGCATCACGCGCTTCGGCCTGCCAAAGTCGATCAGTGCGTCGAGAGCGGACCGGACGGTACGCCCGGTGTAAAGAACGTCGTCGACGAGCACGACGACCTTGTCATCGATCGGCTCGGGCAGCTTCGTCGGCTTCACCACCGGCTGCGGCGCGATCGTCGTGAGATCGTCACGATAGAGAGTGATATCGAGGATGCCGAACGGGACCGGTTTGCCCTCCATCTGCTCGATCTCTTTGGCGATGCGCTCGCCGATGGGGACGCCGCGGCTGCGGATCCCGACGATCAGAAGGTCTTCGATTCCTCGGTTTCGCTCGACGACTTCGATGGCCATGCGGCGGATGGCCCGCTGCATGCGGGTGCGGTCCAGCAATCGTTTCTTGACGTTCATCGTGCGGCCGAAGCCGGCGGAGGATAGCACGACCTGAG
>WNFC01070302.1_pt1 | contig 10264 bp, 5 predicted proteins | sample 5400541 | NCBI WGS metagenome assembly WNFC01 (sample SAMN13153342, study PRJNA577476) | soil metagenome | isolation source: 120 cm saprolite under Douglas fir tree site 2 hole 2 replicate 1 | place: USA:California | collected 2015-04-18 | reverse complement strand
GGCTTGCTCAAGTCATTCCAGCCCACCTGCTCGATGCCATAATAAAACTCATTGGTATGCCCATCCGGGTCGTAGACGTAGCAGTGCCAGTTGCTACCAGGCATGTCACGGCCAACACGCTGAATGGGGACATCACGCTCCTGAAAATAGTGAAACGCCTCGACCACTTCTTTGAGGCTGCCAACCTGCCAGGTGATCTGGTTAATGGTCACTTCAGGGCGGAATGTGCGATCAGGACGGAGGTCCATCACCCCCTTGTTGAACAGCACAAACGCGTGATGGTCCGTGCCGTAGCGCATGAAAAAGCCGCGTGCGTCCCCGAGCGCTTTCACCTGCTCTGGCATGCCAGGCACCCTGGCAAAATCGAGTTCGTCGGAGATTTTGAAGCCCAGGAGCGCGTTGTAGAAGTTCAACCCTTCTGCCATCTTCAGAGCGTTAAAGCCAAAATGGCCCAGCCGCCGTACCTTGAACGGGCGCGCCAGGAGAATCCCGCCAACATTGTACTGCTGCGATGCGATTGCCATAGACGTGTCCTTCCCTCTTTTAGGGCTCTCACCCTGCCCTCTCCCAGCGGGAGAGAGCACATCTGTCCTGCGGGACCTTGACAACGGGAGAGATTATACCGCATCCTGAGCACCAGATGCCGTCTCCCATCAGCCCGAGAGACTCGTGAAAGGTCCGCGCAAGGAGTTGCCCATGCCACACACTGCGGCACAGATCATCATCCCGGACGATTTCCCTCCGGTGATCTCGGGGACGCCGGCGTTGCAGACGATGCAGGCGCACGGCCATGTGACCGTCTACACCTCACGTCCGGAGACGCAGGACGAACTCGTGGCACGCATCCGCGAGGCGCATACCGTCGTCAATATCCGTGCCTATTGTCAATTCACCACTGTGGTTTTGCAGGCGTGTCCCCATTTACAACATCTAGCCATCTGGGGCACCGGCACCGACAATGTCGATTTGGCAGCGGCGCAGGCGGCGGGTATCGTGGTGACGAATACCCCCAACACGGCCACGGATGCGGTCGCCGAGCAAGGGCTGGCGCTCTTACTGGCCGTCGCACGCAAAGTGCCAAGCCTCGACGCGCAGGTGAAAGGCGGTGCCTGGGTGCGCGGCATGCTTACGCAAGTCTGTGGCAAAACCCTGGGGATTATCGGTACCGGGGCCATTGGCCTGCGCATGGCGCAACTCGGCAGAGGCATTGGCATGTCGGTGCTGGCCTGGTCCTTCCATCCCAATGTGGCAGCCGCGCAGGACATCGGTTTTCGCTATATGCCGAGCATGGACGATGTGCTGCGCGAGGCCGATGTCGTGTCCCTGCATCTGCGCTCTACCCCGGATACAGAACGCATCATGGGGGCCCGGGAGTTTGCCCTTATGAAGCCCACCGCCCTTTTTATGAACACGGCGCGTGGGCAGCTCGTGGATCAAGAGGCTTTATATGAGGCCCTACGGGATGGAAAAATCGCTGGAGCTGGTTTGGACGTGTTCACGCAGGAGCCCATCGCTCCTGATGATCCGCTGCTTACCCTGCCCAATGTGGTGCTGTCGCCGCACACGGCTGGCACGACACCAGAAGCGCTCATGCATGGCCTGAACCTGTGCGCTACGAATGTCGTGGCATTTTTACAGGGGCAGGTGCAGAATCGGGTAGTGTAGGTCTCTGTGGTAAAGGCGTGCGTAGTCCTCGCGCTGGGCGGTGAGGAGACACGGTGGAAGGGGACGCCGCTTCCCGCCCGTTGACAGCTCTCACCCAGCGTGGTACGGTAACCACCATGTTCCATACCTCTCAACACATGCAGATAGCCGTAAAGCACAGTGTATATATAAGGGAGACGCAGCATGGCGGAATACGTACTCCTGGGTAAACGCATCCCCAAGCCGGATGCGATCAATCGCGTCACAGGGCGCATGGTCTACGCCGATGACATGACATTGCCAGGCGTCCTGGCCGGCAAAATTCTCGGCAGTCCAGTCGCACATGGGCGCATTCGTCGTCTCGACGTCAGCAAGGCCGCCAGGTTGCCGGGTGTGCGTGCTGTCGTGACGGCGCAGGACGCTCCCATCATACGCTATGGCGGCATCGTGCGCGACAAGTTGATATTTGCGACCGACGTGGTGCGCTACCATGGCGACCCGATTGCTGCGGTGGCCGCTGACAACGTCGATATCGCCGAGGAAGCCCTGCACCTGATCGACGTGGAGATCGAAGCGCTGCCAGCCCTGATCGATCCCAAGGAAGCCGCGCATAGTTCGACCATGATCCACGAGGGTTGGGAAGGGTATCCAGCGCTTCCGAACCTGGGGCGCCAGGGGAATGTCACGTCGAGCGGCCGGGTGCAGTGGGGCGATGTGCAGCAGGGCTTTGCGCAGGCCGATTATGTCTTTGAGGACCGGTATGATATCGCCATGGCGCATCAGACGTATATTGAGCCGCGTGCCGCCATGGCGCAAGTAGAGCCCACTGGGCGCATCTCCGTCTGGACGGCCACGCAGGGCATCTTCCCGCTACGCGACAGTCTGGCAGGGATTTTTGGCGTGCCGCAGACCAAGATACGGGTCATCCCCACAGAGATTGGTGGTGGTTTTGGTGGCAAGATTGCCGCGGTCACCGAGCCAGCGGCCATTTTACTGGCCCAGAAAAGCGGCTGGCCCGTCAAGATCACCTACAAGCGCGACGAGGATTTTCTCAGCAGTACGCCACGGCGCCCGGCCGTTATTGAGCTCAAAACCGGCATTATGAAAGACGGGACCCTGGTGGCACGCCAGGCGCGGGCCTACTATGGCAATGGCGCCTATCACATCGCCACCGGCTACAATTTCGGCGAGGGCATGGCGGGTCGTCTGACGGGTCCCTACCATGTGCCGCACGTCGATATGTATGCCTGTACGGTCTACACCAACCAGCCGCCGTGTGGGGCTTACCGTGCCCCCGGCAGTCCGCAGATTATCTTTGCGGTGGAATCGCACATGGATATGCTAGCCTCGCGGCTTGGCCTTGATCCCCTGACTATCCGTAAAAAGCATGCCCTGAAGGTTGGGGATCGGTCGATCATCGGGGCGCTGGATGATGCGGCTGATTTGCGCGAGATGATCGAGCGCATTGAGCAAGAATCCGGCTGGCACAACACGTTAAAGCTGAATCCTGACGGCACTGTGGCCATTACCACTGGCTCAGTCGATCTCAGCGGCACGCACGTGACCTTGCAGCAGATCGTCGGTGAGGAGCTGGGCGTTGGCCTGGAGACAGTGGGTGTGCTGACGGGCGATACGGATGTCGCGCCCGTGGCACCACTCAGCGCCGGGAGTAACATCACCCGGAGCATGGGCATGACGGTGAAGGTCGCGGCTGAAAAGCTGCGGCAGCAGATTTTAGAGGTCACGGCTGGGCAGCTCGAGGCGAACATCGACGACCTGGAAATTCGCGCTGGCCGGGTCCAGGTCAAAGGCACGCCGGACCGCGGCATGACCTTTAGCGATGTCTACAAAGTCGCGTCGATGTCCCAGGGTGGTCCACCAACGGCGTCGGCCTCCACGCCCATGCAAGGCACCACACTGCAATACTCCTTGCAGGTCGCCGAGGTGGAGGTCGATCCAGACACCGGCGAGGTTAAGGTAGTGGACTTAACGGTGGTCCAGGACGCCGGGTTTGCTATTAACCCGATGTCGGTGGAAGGCCAGCTGGAGGGGGGGGCCACGCAGGCCCTGGGCTACGGCCTGGCAGAGCAGATGATGTTCGACCCTCAAACGGGACGCAACATCAACGCTGGTTTTCTGGATTACAAGATCCCCAGTGCCCTGGATGTGCCCAATATCAAAAGTGTCATTGTCGAAGTGCCGGCGAAGGACACGCTCTACGGTGCGCGTGGTGTGGGTGAACCGCCCATCGTCGCTACTGCTACGGCCATTGCCAATGCGGTGGCCGATGCCATTGGGGCGCATGTCACGGCACTGCCGCTTACACCAGAACGCGTGCTCGAAGCAGTGCGCCGGAAGCGGGCGTGAACGAGCACGCGATGCGCCTCGCGCAGAGCTGCGAGACGATCTGGAAAAAACTGCAGATGTATCTCTGACCCAGAGGCATGGTAGGAGGCAACACAGCGTACGATACCGGCTGTGGTTCGCCTCCTGACCGTCGGGCCTCTAGACGCATTGGCCCTATCTTACACAGGCTCGTAGCGTGCTGCGTGCGCCAGCAACTGCTCGGCGCGTGCGACGTCCTCCGGCGTATCGACACCAACGCTCTCGTAGGTGGTCTGTACCACTCGTATCCGATAGCCGTGCTCCAGGACGCGTAACTGCTCCAGTTGCTCGACCTGTTCCAGAGGTGTCTGGGGCAGTTGAGCGAGATGCAGGAGAAAATCCCGCCGGTAGGCGTACAGACCCATGTGGACCTGGCATGCGGGGGGAATCGTCGGGGTCGTCCCAGTAGCGGCAAGAAGCTGGGGGGCTTGGGGCCAGGCCTGCCGGTCATAAGGAATGGGAGCCCGTGAGAAATAGAGGGCATAGCCCGTACGATCGACGACCACCTTATTGACGTTCGGCGTTAAGAGTTCGGCCACATCGCGCAGGGGGCGTGCCAGCGTCGACATGGCTATAGAGGGATCGTCAAACAAGGGTTGCACGAGGGCGTCAATGGCTTGTGGCGCAATACCGGGCTCATCGCCCTGGACATTGACGACGATGTCGCACGTCAACTGGGCCGCCACCTCGGCGATACGGTCTGTGCCAGTCGAGTGGGTGGGGGAGGTGAGCACTGCCTGGCCACCACAGGCTTCCACCGCGGCCATGATGCGCTGGTCGTCTGTAGCGACGATAACGGCATCGACCAGGCGGGCCTGTCGGGCGCGCTCATAGACGTGCTGGATCATTGGTTTTCCGGCGATGGGTACTAAGGGCTTGCCCGGGAAACGCGAGGAAGCATAGCGTGACGGAATAATGACGACGCAGTTGGGCATAGCGGGCCTTTCGGGGACCCCCTGGAGAGGGGACTGGTCAATAGGCGTTTTTGTGGAGAAAACCGCCCCAGAGCGTCAGCCAGAGAATTTTTATATCCAGTAGGAGTGACCAGTGTTGGACATAATACAGGTCATGCTCAAGGCGTTCTTCTAGCGACGTATTGCCACGCCAACCGTGCACCTGGGCCCAGCCAGTCATGCCGGCTTTGACGCGATGCCGCAGCATGTAGCGCGGAATGCTCTGACGAAATTCCTCAATGAGGATGGGCCGTTCAGGACGCGGTCCCACCAGGCTCATGTCGCCCTTGCATACATTCCAGAGCTGTGGTACCTCATCCAGGCTTGTACGCCGGAGGAAGGCGCCTAAAGACGTGCGGCGTGGATCGTTTTCTTGAGCCCACACGGCGCCAGTCTCATGCTCAGCATCGTCGCGCATGGTGCGAAATTTCACCATGCGAAAGACCGTGCCATCAAAGCCCATACGCTCCTGCACGTAGAACACTGGACCACGGGAGGTGAGTTTCACGAGACCGGCAACCAACGCCAGCACAGGGAACGAGAGCAGCAGCGCCGGCACGCCAATACAGAGGTCGAAGGCGCGCTTCATGATACTGTTCCAACCGTACATAGGCGAGCCGTTCAGGGTGATGATTGGCAGGCCCTCAAACTCCTCGACACTGCCACGCAGAATGGCGTATTGATAGAGATCAGGGACGACATTGATATCTACCATCTCATTCCCCAACTCGCGTAAAATTTTTTCCATGGTCCCCTGGGCTTCCAGGGGCAAAGCAATGAAGACCTGATCCACCCTGGCGCTACGGACGATCATCTGGACCTGGTCGATATGGCCCAGAATCTCGATGCCGTCGAGGTGCTGGCCAATTTCATGCTGGTAGCGCGTGAGAAACCCCACGATGCGCAGTCCCAACTCCGGATGCTGCCCAATTTGTTGGCGCAGCGCTTGCCCGACATGCTCTGTACCCACAATGAGAATATGGCGCAGGTTGTAGCCACGCCGCCGCACCACGCGGAGCAGTTCACGGAAGATGAGGCGCGAGAAAATGAGGCCCACGCTGCTGAGGCCCCAGAAATAGACGAACACGACACGCGAGAAATCCGGTTCTTTGAGAAAATAGGCGGTGACCATCAACAGCAGGGTGGCGAGCGTCGAGGCTTTCAGGATATCACCCGCTTCGCGGAGATGGCTGCTGATACGGCGGGGGCGGTACAGCCGCATGCCTTTGAAAATAGCACCCCAGATGGGCAGGATAAACACGCCTAGGAAGAGGTATTCTCCCAACGGGGGAATGTCACGATACACTGGCAATGGCCAGCCCCCGAAACGCAGCCCATACGCGCCCAGCCAGGCTGCAGCAATCATGCTGAGATCGAAGAGAAATAACAGGCTCTTAAAAAACTCACTGTGCTTTTTGAGCATCGGCCACCCTTTATTCGGGTAGTGGATGGCGGTTGTGACGCTGCAGGCGTGTGGTATGCCTCGCGAGCATCTCAGTCAGGAGCTGCTGGATCCGTTGTTTAAACCGTTGACGGTCGAACTGCAGGGCATGGCGGCGCAGTGCTGCCGGGCAAAACAGCGCCTCATGTGCCTCGAAAAAATGCACGGCTTCCTGGAGCGCCGCGGGCGTCCGCGCTGTGAACAAGACTCCGGTAGGAGCCTCTGTTCGGTCGGCACGGGGGCGTTGCATCCCAGGGAATCGCGTGTCATTCGCTGGGATGACGGTTTCAAGTGCGCCTCCCAACCCGACTCAAGGGGCACAATCCCAAAATCCTCCTGCGCCGGAAAAATGACGGCCCGACACGCCGCATAGTACTGGCGCAACTCGTCGTTCGAGCGCCAGCCGAGGAGTTCGATGGAGGGGCCAGCCAGCGCTTTGAGCCGGGCTGCCAGTGGTCCGCTGCCAATAATTTTGAGGGGCCGTCGCAGGTCATTAAACGCCTGGATCGCCAGATCGATACCTTTATAAGGTACGAGTGCCGTGACCATCAAGTAGTAATCGCCACGCTCGCTCCCAGGGGTAAAAAACGCCGTGTCCACGGGTGGGGGCACCACGGTCGCCCGGCGTCGATAATATTTGGCAATACGCCGGGCCACAAACTGTGAGTTGGTCAGAAAATGGTCCACACGCTGCGCCGAGGCGGTGTCCCACATGCGAAGATAGTTGAGCACCAGCGGCACCACGTACCGCGACATTGGACCAGTCGCAGGGAAATACTGCGGCCACAGGTCCCAGGCATAGCGCATGGGTGTATGGACATACGCGACGTGCAGCGCATCAGGACGTGAGATGACCCCTTTGGCCACACAGTGGCTGCTGCTGAGCACGACATCATACGCACTGAGATCGAACGCTTCAATAGCCATTGGCATCAATGGCAGATACCACCGGTAGTGCCGCGCGCTACCGGGCAGGCGTTGGATCAGCGAGGTACACAGACGATGGCGTTCGATGGTGGGCGAGACACTCCCTGGCACGTGCACCAGCGTGAAGAGATCGGCCTCAGAGAAGAGTTCGCAGAACACTTCTAAACACTTCTCACCACCGCGCATACCGGTCAGCCAATCATGCACCAGTGCCACACGCATAGGGACAAGGCTCTCTCAGAGGCTTAAAAGGTTGATCTGGAAGAAAAAAGCGGTCTGCCCAGCTTTGCGCAGGCGAAAGCTGGCATCAATTTTGTAGCACACCCCTTGGAAATGGAACACTACATAATGTTCGCGGAACTCTTCAGTAAGGACATCGTAGCGAATACTGTAGCTCAGCCGCAGGCCTTCCAGGGGGGTGAGCACGAAGGAGCCCTGGAGATATTGCGCTGTCGGGCTCTGACGCTGATAGTTGGTCAGACTGAGAGATGAACCAGGCCAGAGATTCAGGCCCCCACGCCACAGCACCTCTTGCAGGGTCCCAGTGTCAGGGGCGACACGGAGGGTCGATTCCAACCACCAGCGCGGCCACAGGCGCAAGTCCAGATCGATGTCGAGTGGCCCCACCAGTTGCCCCTTCGCTCCCGTGTCCTGACGGATATCAACGCCCTGGCTGAGGATCAGATGCGCCACTTCACGTACGCTGCGCGCCCCAGAGCTCCCCAGTCCTTGCGCATAGAAACGATTGCTGAGCGAGAGTTTGGCATAGTTGGCGGCTCGGATGCGATCGACCAAGGTAAAATCGTTCAGCGGATCCAGGAAGTGAATGTCCTCATCAAGGGCCGAGAAGGGCGGCAGCCCGTCCTGGAATACCGCCGGTACGTAGCGATAGGCGATACGCGGCTGGATCACATGAATGAGAGCCTGTCCAGCCACCAAGCCGTCATAGCGTCGCCGGAAGGCCGGTCCATCCAGGACGGCGAGCAGCTCAGGAACCTGCCGCGAGACCGTCCCCGGCCCGGTGCTGCGGTGGTCGTAGATCGTCTCGTGCACGCCACCAGTCACGGCCAGTCCTAACCAGGGTGGTACGACCACGGGCGCGGTGAGACGCGGGAAGAAGTCGAAACGTTGCACTGCCGTGTTGTTGAGGATATTCGTGGTACTGAGGCTGGCATAAGAGGTATCGAGTTCGAATAACAGACCACCTGGGAGTGACGTCGGAAACTGACTGAAGCGTACCCGCGGCAGGTAACGGAATTGGTCGGTTGTGCCGCTCTCCGGAATGCCATCGTACGACGCGCCTTCGAGCGTCACTCCCCCATTGGTGAACAGTTTGGTGAGCGACCCGAAGGAGGCTGTGCGGATGGCCGATTCCTCGGCAATGCTTTGGGAAAACCGCCGTACCAGATCGCCCTGGCTGCGTATATCAATCTGGGTCAGACCGCGTATGCCCCAGCCAAAATCCTGCCGTTGCTGTATCAGCAGGCGCGAGAGGTCCTGGTCAGTAATCCTGTCATGCAGGAAGGCAAATTTGACTTGACCATCTGACGCCGGATCGATAGCATAGCGCATCTCAGCTTCGGGCTTCACGCCGCTCTTGCTGAGATATTCTACGCCAATCGTACTATCGAGCCAGTCCGTCATGGCCCAAAAAAATTCTTCGCCGACAATCTTCCCAAACTCGTCGCTGACGCCGAAACGGGGCGGGAGAAAGCCAGTGGTGCGTTTGTCTTTGATAGGAAAGACGAAGTACGGCACATAAAACACCGGGAGGCCTTTGATCCAGAAGGACGGATGCTTCATCGTGATGTAGTCCCCCAGGTCAATCTGCGCCTCGGGGGAGCGAAATTCCCACTCTGGGACAGCACTCGTGCAGGTGGTGATACGCCCGCGCTGGACTGCCAGGGAGCGCGCCTCCACCCGTTCAACACGCTCACCTGAGAGGTGATAGATCTTGGCGGCTTTCCCCGTGGTGTCGTAGAGCACCCCGCGCTCGGTGTTGAGATCAAAATCCATCCGGCTCGCTTCGAAATCGTCATCAGGCGTGATGAATCGGACATGCCCCCAGGCTGTGCCGGTGTTAGTATCCGTATGCAACTCAAGCTGGTCGGCGAAGAGGCGCCTGTCACCGTAGATGACCCGCACATTCCCCGTGGCCACCACACGCTTGGTCGGCTGGAGATACTCCAGCGTTTCGGCGTGGAGAATGACTCGGTTCTGCTCATCTGGCGGGGCCGAAGGGCAAGGCTCAGGGGGTGTGGTGGGGCCGGCAGCAGGGGGGCGGGCGTTGGTCTGAGCCTGGAGAGACGAGAGACCGACATGGCTCATGAGCCACACACATAGACAAATGATCCACACACGCAAGAGCATGGGCAGTTGTTCGCTTTGTTGTGAGAATGCCGTTAGCGTCCTATGCCGGTTACGAGAGTAGCTACCCACCCTCTGGCCCGGGGCGATTTAATACCAGCGATCCGAGAGAGTCAACCTCTTTGGCTAAGCTTCGTGTTGCTAGAGGGGTCGGCGACGCTGCGGCGGTGATGTACACGAGCCGTGTCTGCCAGGGGACAATGTGCTCGAGCAGCTGGCGGCGCATACATACCTCAACCTGCTGCAGCTCTGCCGCCGTGAGCTGGGTCAGCAAGCGACTGGCATACGAGGGACGCTGGCGATCCATAGACACGGTGAGCCAATGCTCCAGATGGGCCGCCGTAATACGACGTTCTTCTACCTGGGTATCGTACTGCAGCGCCGAGATGAGCGTAAATCCGACAGCCACCAGCGCCGTTTCCAGGTCTGGCACGTCCCAGTTGACGAGCGGATCAGTGGGCGTCTGATACATCGTCTCCTCGGCAGCCCGCAGGCGTGCGACAAGAGCACTGTCCAACTCTGTCAGATCGACCAGCATCGAGAGTCG
>WNFC01029338.1_pt1 | contig 10265 bp, 13 predicted proteins | sample 5400541 | NCBI WGS metagenome assembly WNFC01 (sample SAMN13153342, study PRJNA577476) | soil metagenome | isolation source: 120 cm saprolite under Douglas fir tree site 2 hole 2 replicate 1 | place: USA:California | collected 2015-04-18 | reverse complement strand
GTATCGTGGCGACGTTGGGGCTTGGCATCGTCGGCGCCTCCCGAGAGGGCAGGGTTTGAACACGCCGATGGTGCCACCCCAGCACCTCGACTTACCTCGTCTTACTCGTCGGTTTGAGGCGAAGCTTCGCTAGTACAGCACACGGAGTTCGAAAACGCGCTCGTGCCGCAGGCTCAGGGCGGCGGTGGCGACGTGTTTCTTGCCCAAATTCTGGGTGCTCAGGGATCGATTCAGGCTTGGTCACTCGCGCTCTATCCAAACCCCGGTCTTAGATTGGCTTCATGCACGAATTGTGTGACGGGCGACAACGGCAGTCTGACCGTTACCCCGAGCGGCGGACAGCTTGTTTTGGAAGGCAGCAAAGTAGCTCCGTCCGATATGGTTTTGACCAGCGTGCAGTCATTTCCGATGTATTGCTTGTCGCCGATCGCGCCGTCTCTGACCGGTGGCGCCGTCTTAAATGGAACGTGCACCCAGACCGGTCTTGGCAATTTCACTGCCGCGATCCTTGCGCCGTCCATTTCAATGGCCGCCGGTCAACAAGTCCACGTCAAAGTCGTCTTTAGCTTCTCGTAGCGGCGTACACAGAATCGCGCCAGCATGCAGATGAACGAACGCCTCGTGACCGCGGGCCCATTGGCGGTGGGCTCCTTCCTGGTTGCACTGTTCGCTCCGGTCGGGGTTCAGCTCGCGATGTCGCAGACCCCGCCAGCGCCAGTAACGATCACGATCAACGAGTCAATTAAGGTCGGAGACGGAGTGCGCGTCCTACCTCCAGCGATGATCTCGATCAACGAGGGGATCAAGATCACCGACGGCATAGCGCTCACCGGGGCGCTCAAAGCCGTTGACGACAGCTACTCCGTGGTAGCGGACAATAGCCTTGCCGTCGCTGCGCCGGGCGTGCTCGGCAATGACTCCGGCGCATCGGGCATCGCGCTGACGGCCGTCTTGGTCAGCGGTCCGGCGCACGGGATGCTGCAGCTGAACGCCGACGGCTCGTTCACCTACACCCCCAACGCGGGTTATACCGGACCCGACAGCTTCACCTACCAGGCAGCGGCTGCATCGCTTACCTCGAACGTAGCCAATGTGTCTGTCACGGTTCTTACGAACACGCCGGTTTGCACCGTAAATTGCGCGCCAGGAACGGGCGCAACACCCGAACTCGACAGCCTGCTGCTATTCGGAAGTGGGCTCTCCGGGCTTGGTGCTTATGCGCTGGCACGATTCCGGGCAAAGCGACGCCCGCAGGGCTAACCTCCAATCACAAGCGCGAAGACGCCGTAACTGAATTGCCCTGAGTCTTTAGAGGCTCAACGGCTTGGAATCACGCGGCTTCGCGCGCCTGGTGTTCTCGATTGTAGAGAGCCTCAATATTCGGCCGGCGGGAGGCTCTGATGGGCGCTGTGGAGGCGTTGGTGGTTCCACCAACCGACCCATTTTGCGTGGCTAGGTCGACCTGCTCCAGCGAGCGCCAGAGTCCGTTGACACATTCGGCGAGCGCACTGTCGTAACTGTCTCCATGCGATCCGACCGAGCTCGAGGCCCCGGCCTCCGACAGCCGCTCGGTACCAGATGGCCAAGTACTGACCGGGTTCCAGGAGTCGTCGCAACGCTGCAGTCAGGAGTTGCGATGGCAAAACCCAAGCGGCGGCGCTCGGATCGCGCGCTACGTGCCCGAATGCAGTCACCAGGGCGTCCACCCGCGGCTCGTCGGGAGGACCGACAACACTTCTGGGCGGCCATTGCCAAAGGGCTGACCACCGAGGACGCCGGCGTCGCAGCAGGAATATCGCCCGCGGTTACAACCCGCTGGTTCGGGCACAGTGGGGGCATGCCTTCGGTTAATCTGGCCCCGCTGTCGGGCCGCTATCTGTCCTTCGTCGAGCGAGAGGAGATCGCGCTGCTGCGCGCGAGCGGCAGTGGCGTGCACGCGATCGCCAGGCGCCTGCACCGTGCACCATCGACGATCTCGCGCGAACTGCGACGAAATGCCGCGACCCGCGGTGGCTATCTGGATTACCGTGCCTTGGCGGCCCAATGGCATGCCGATCGGCGTGCGCGGCGTCCGAAACCAGCAAAACTCGCCGGGGGAGGGCGACACGACGCACCTTTCGCAGGAGGATCTGTGGGCCAGCATCGTGCGACAATGGGGAGCGGATGACCGATTCAGACACGCTCCGGCAACTGATCGCAGATGGCCGCGCCGTTGACGAAGCACTGCGGCGGGCGGCCGTAGCGGCCCGGCTCGAATACGTGCGCGCCGGCCTGTCCATGCCAGTGTGGCGGGGCGGGCGCCTGGTGTGGGTCGAGCCGAATGAGCTCAAGCAGTACGTGGCTGACGGTCATGCGGCGAGTGGTAATCACGAGGAAGTCATACGCGCCGTCTGACGGGCAGTTACGCGATGCCTCTGAGGCCGGCTTTGGCAGCGCAGCTGTCGAGAAATTTCCTGTGGAATCAAAAGTCGACTGGCGGCGCTGGCTGGGTCCTGCCGACCCGCGGAGCGTCCGACTCTCCTGTCATTAACGCGTGCGGATGGGAACGATGGCGACTCACCAGGGTGAGCGCCGAGGACCTCGGGCCCGCGCGTCACGCCGCAAGACCGGCGTGGGACAAATGATCGCAATAGGGCTGCAAGGAGCTAGGAACCGATGACGAGGTTCGATGGGCAGGTCGTGATCGTGACCGGCGCGGCGTCGGGCATCGGTTTGGGCATCGCTCGGGCGTTTCATGACGCGGGAGCCAGCGTCGTCCTGGGTGATGTGCGGGAGGAGGCTCTGGACCAGGCCCAGGCAACGTTCTCGGAGCAGGAGCGGCTGGCGTTCGTTCCGGTCGACGTGCGCGATGCGGCGGCGGTCGCAAATCTCGTCGCGACCTCTGAGCAGGTGTTTGGGCCACCTGCGGTGATGATCGCGAATGCGGGCATTGTCCCGAATGTTTCGGTCCTCAACATGGACGTGTTGGCATGGGACGCCGTCATCGAGACGAACCTTCGGGGCGTATTTCTGTCCTGTCAGGCTGCGGCGCGGAGCATGGTAACGCACGGGACCCGGGGTCGGATCGTCACCATCTCGTCCATCGCCCATAGCTATGGACGGTTGGGTGCGTCCGCCTACTGCGCGTCGAAGGCAGGCGTGGTGATGTTCACGAAGGTGCTTGCAATGGAGCTGGCCGAACATCGTATCAACGTCAATTCCGTCGCGCCCGGAGTGATTGAGATTCCCCAGGTTCCCCAACGTGCTCCACGGATGAACGAAGAGTTTCGCACCGCGCTCATCCAGGCGATTCCCTGGGGACGGCGTGGCCAACCCGATGAGGTCGCCGAAGCTGTCCTCTACCTTTGTTCCCCGGGCGCTGAGTACATTACCGGTGCGCTCCTGCCCGTGGACGGCGGGTCTAGCACCGGGTGGACCCACATGCCGTACAGCTCGCCCCAGCAATAGTCGGTGCGTCGTTCAGTTCACCAGCGCGAGGTCGGCCGCGATGGCCTCGAACTGTTCGAGCGCGGCCCGTAAGTCCTCGGCGATTTCCGCGGTGATGACGTCCTGATCGGGCAGACTTGCCGAGTCTTCCTGGGCTTCGTCCTTGAGCCAGAAGACATCGAGGCTGATCTTGTCACGCTTGAGCAGTTCCTCGTATTCGAAAAAGCTCGCCAGCGGCCGTGTTATTCGTATCCACATGCCGGCTCGGTTTTGCGCTGGAAGGGGTTGTCCGGCGCGCGGACCACGGCGGGGACGACTCGCTCGGCCAGCAGGCGGAGTGTGTCGGGATCGAAGACAGCGAACGTAAAGTACTGGCAACCGGCAGCGACAAGCGGCCGCACACGCTCCACCGCGTGCTCTGGCGTGCCGACCAGCGCTGCGGCGCCCGCGAAGGCGAGCAACTGTGCGGCCCGTTCGCGCTTGACGGCCAGCGCAGCCGGGCTGTCGGCAAGGAGGGTGGGCACGAAGTGATAGGTGCGCAGCACCGACGCGTAGGGTCGCCCTAGCGCGGCGCAGTGCGCCTGGAGCACTTCGTACTTTTGCCGCACGTCGGCGTCCGTCGCCGCCGCACCGCCCCAGTTCTCGGCCGCGAGGTTGGAAGCGTCGGCGTATTGTGCGACCAGGCGGAGGGGATCGTCATCGACACGACGGTGCTCAGCTACGCGGTCGGCGTAGAGCATCTATTGCGCGATCCATGTAGACGGCTGCTCCGGGCGCATGCGGATGGTGCTATCGACGCGGCGACCACGATTGAAGTGGTCCAGGAATTCATGTGCGAGCGCGCCGACGATCGCGCGCGGATGCGGTCAATATTGCACGGCGCTACACGGCGGCGCTGCCGTTGCTAGAGACGCGCCTCGACGATCTCGAATTGGGCTTGAACCTGTTCGAGCAGCATTCGGCCCTCGGCGCCTTCGACTCTGTGCTGGCCGCCCTCGCGCTCAATCGACGCGCGGAGGCATTGGTATCAGCCGACCGCGCCTTCGGCGAGGTGCCCGGTCTCCGCTGGGTAAACCCCGCCACGCGGGATCTGGACGATCTGATTGGCCGCTGATTGCTAATAAGTGCAGCCGCCTGTGGTCTCAAAGAAGTGCACGTCAGCATGATCCCAGAGCTGATACCTGGTTCGCCGGAGTGGGCAATCGATTGAGTTCACGCTGGCGGAGATCGACGCGGCGGATCTTGCCGCTAATGGTCTTGGGCAGCTCGGCGATGAACTCGATTTCGCGCGGGTATTTGTACGGCGCGGTGAGCCGCTTGACATGCTCCTGGAGTTCGCTCGCGAGCGCCTGCGAGGGTTCAAAGCCAGGCGCGAGCACGACGAACGCTTTGACGATCTGACCGCGAATCGGGTCGGGACTGCCGACGACGGCCGACTCGGCAACCGCCGGATGCTCGAGTAGCGCGCTCTCCACCTCGAACGGGCCAATGCGGTACGCCGCGGACAGGATGACATCGTCCGCACGCCCCACGAACCAGAAGTAGCCGTCGGCATCGACAATGGCCCGATCACCGGTGCGATACCAGCGCCCATCCGCGGTGAACGAGTTGTTCATCGCCTCAAGATTCTGCCAATACTCAGCGAACAGGCCGACCGGTCGCACTGGCGTGAGGCCGACGGCAATGTCTCCATCTTGGCCAGGGTGGCAGGCGGTTGCCGTCGCCATCGATGACCGCCAGATCGACTCCGGGCGACGGTTTGCCCATCGAACCCGGTCGAACCTCGAGTGATGGGAAGTTGGCGCACAGCAGCACGGTTTCGGTCTGGCCGTAGCCGTCGCGAATCGTCAGCCCAGTGGCTTGCCGCCACACTTCGATGACCTCAGGATTGAGCGGTTCGCCGGCTGCTACACAATGCCTGAGGTTGGGCCAGTGCACTCCGGAGAGGTCCTCCTGGACGAGCATGCGGTACACGGTTGGCGGCGCACACAGCGTCGTGATGGGGTACTGGTCGAGATAGCGCAGCACGTCATTAGCGGCGAACTTGCCCGTGGAGTGCTGTGCAAAAACCGTGGCGCCGCAAATGAGTGGACCGAAGTAGCTGGACCAGGCCGCTTTGCCCCAGCCGGTGTCACTGATGTTCCAGTGCAGGTCGCCGGGCCGAAGGTCCAGCCAGAAGCGTCCGGTGATTTCGTTGCCGAGACCCCAGCTTGCCTGGGTGTGGAGCACCATCTTGGGGTGCGCCGTGGTCCCCGACGTGAAGTACAGCATTGCCGGATCATCGCAACCCGTACGGCGTGGCGCGCGTTCGCTCGGCGCGGCTCGTACAACCGCCTCCCAGTCCAGCCAACCCGGCTGTCCATCCGCGCGACCAACAACGATTCGTGACCGTACGCTCCGTCCGCTGGCGTCGAGTGCCTCGTCCACTCGCTTCATGAGCTCGGGACTGACGATCACGGCACTCGCCTCGCACGCTTCGATCCGATACGCGAGATCGCGGGCAGTCAGTAGAGTCGTGCCGGGTGACGCCACGAGTCCAGCTTTGAAGATGCCGGTAAGGGCTTCCCACCAGGCGGGCACCCGCGGCAAGACCACCAGAACACGCTCGCCTGCCGACAGGCCTAAGGACGTCAGCGCGTTGGCCGCCTGGTCCGATCGGCGGGCGAGGTCCGCATAGGAGAGGTGCTGCTCCAGGCCGTCCTCGCCGACCCAGAACAAGGCGTCGGCATCCGGAGCCTTGGCCGCCCAGGCGTCCACAACGTGCGTACCGAAGTTGAAGGTCGTCGGAACGGTCAATTGAAACGTCTTGTATATTTGCGCGTAATCCAGCATGTTGGCCGCGGTGGTCGTGATCGACATGGCTATCTCCGGTTGGAACTCGAGATCGGTTGGTCAAGGACGGGCAGCAGCACGTGGGATGGTCTGGTGCGGTCGTGAAAGATCTTGTTCACCGCAACCCGGCCTTCTACCTCCTCGCCCACGGGTCCGCCCGAATTCAAAATTGCGGTCAAAACGTGGAAAGTCGCTACTGGAGATGTCGACCCGGAGGCGGTGTCCAGTGGCGAACAGCTGGGCCGTCGCCCAGAGGTCCATTTCAAGGCGATAGACCGTCAGATCATGCTCGAGCACATGGGACGTAAGACAGCGTAGGCTGCGATGGACGACTCGACATGGGGGAGACTCCCCATTGGCCGGTCCCCATTTCTTGCTGATCGGTGAGCAACGGGCGTGCTAACGTGCGCGGGACGGCACGGTTGCCGATGCGGCTGAATACAGTACCCGCCCAACCTACACCTTTGATCGGACGTGAACGCATGCTCGCGCAACTGGTGGAGCGCCTCACGGATCGGGCGGTGCGGCTGCTGACGTTGACGGGGCCAGGCGGCACCGGCAAATCCAGACTTGCCATCGAGCTAGCCGAGCAGGTGTGCGAGACGTTCGAGGACGGTGTGCATTTTGTCGATCTCGCGCCATTGAGCGATCCAGGCACGGTGCTCACCACTATCGCTCGGACGCTGCACTTCGAACAGTCTGCCCCGAGCTCGGACACGGAGGGGTGCGTCGAACTTTTCGGCGCTCGACACGTGCTGCTTGTACTCGACAATTTTGAACACCTGATTACCGCGGCCCCTGCTATCGCCCAGCTTCTCGCGAGCTGCCGGAAGCTCAAGATCATCGTCACCAGTCGCGAAGCGCTCCAGCTGCGATGGGAGCACGTCGTTCGGGTGCCACCCCTCGACGTGCCTGACTTGCAGGTCCTGCCAGGTATCGGAGCGCTCATCAGGGTGCCGGCAGTCCGGCTCTTTGTTGATCGCCCTCGGCAGGTCAATCCTGGCTTCACACTGACCGAGCGCACGGCTGAGCTCGTTGCCAGACTCTGCGTTCATCTGGACGGGTTGCCACTTTCGATCGAATTGGCCGCGGCTCGCACCCGCGCCCTGGGCCTGGAGGCCGTCTTCGATCGCCTGATGGAGCGACTCGATGTCCTGGCGGGTGGCGCTCACGATCAGCCAGCACGCCATCGCACGCTTCATGCGGCGATCAACTGGAGCTACGAGCTCATGAGTCCGCGCGAACAGCTTGTTTTTGGCCGATTGGCGGTGTTCACGGGAACGTGGTCATTGGCGGCCGCCGAGGCGGTTTGCGCCGCGGACGACATTCAGGCCGAGGAGGTCCGCGCGATCATCGAACGGCTGGTAGAGCGATCGCTCGTGCAGGTGGAGGAATCCGCCGGGCTGGCTCGGTTCCGGTTTTTGGAGACCGTGAGGCAGTTTGCGATGGAGCGGCTCGAGGTCAGCGGCGAGCTGTCCTGGTGCCGCCGCCAGCACCTGCAGTGGTACGTCGTTGTCGCCAACGGGATTCGCCCTGAGCTTCTGCGCGGTGAAGACGTCGAGCTGCTGGAACATGACTACAACAACCTGCGTTCGGCTTTGAGCACGGCCATCATCGCGGCTGATGGCGAAGCGGCGCTTGGTCTCGGCAGAGGTCTATGGCTGCTTTTACATCCGGTGCGGCTGCGCGTCGTGCACGCCATGTCCGGTGGGCGGACACGCACGACGTCAGAGCTCTGCGCCCGCCTGCCCGACGTCTCGAAGGCGACCGTGTACCGGCACGTCGCCCTGCTCGTCGAGGGCGGACTACTCGAAGTCGCGGGCGAACAGCGTGTGCACGGGGCCGTCGAGCGTTGCTACCGCCTACACCAAGCTCGGGCGGTGATCGACCGCGAGTCAGTCGCGTCAATGTCCTTGGAAGAGCACCGCCACGGGTTTGCCGCGGCCATGGCCGGCCTGGTCGCCGAGTTCAACACGTACCTCGACCGGGAGCACGCCGACCCGACCGCTGACCTGGTCGGCTACCGGCAGATCCCGCTTTGGCTCAACCAGCACGAACTCGCCGAGCTGATCAGCGAGATACGGAGCCTCATCGTGTCGAAGATGGAAAATGAGCCCACACTGGATCGCAGCCTTCATCTACTGAGCCCATTCGTCTTTCCGATCGAGACATCCCAACAGCACCAGAGTGATAAGCAGGTGTCGTGATCTTGCTATCGCCGGTGTGAAATTGGAACGCCGGGGCTGATGGCGGCGACGAACGGGCCCTGGCGATCTTCTGCAAGGCTGCCGTCTCGCGGTGTGCCACGCGTAGTCGGAGGTTCGCGCGATCACCCATCAGGATGAACGATTTCTCGCGTCGTTCACGCGCTATTCACGTATGCGCGTCACACTGAGGCTCCGCATGCATACGGAGAGAGGGTTTGTGCGCCACGCCATAACGAGCCTTTCACCGAAGGCCGAATTCGCGATCGTCCTCATCGCAGCCTTTGGCCCCTTGATCGGGCTATCAACCATCGACGCCGTGAGCCGTGCGTCGGGGAGCCTCACCGATGCGCGGTTGTGGCTCCTGCTGCTCTACGAGCTGGTCGTCGGAGGGGCGTTGCTCGTTTTCCTGGGTATCCGCGGCTGGCCAATCAGGTCCATTGCGCCCCGGCCCAGCCTGAAGGACGCGGTCGTCGGTGTCGCATTTGCTCTCGCAACCCTGCTGTGCATCGCCATCTTATTCGTCGTCACCGCGCGACTGTTCCCGGGTGCGCCAATGGGTTTGGAGGGCGGTGCAGTCGCCGGCCAACTCGGCTTCGCGACGATTCTCTTCGTGTCGGTCGTCAATCCGGTGTTCGAGGAGTTCTTCGTCAACGCGTACCTCATCACGGCGCTGACAAAGCAAGGGAGCAGGCTGGCCACCGCGCTTGCCGTCGGTATCGCGGTCCGACTGCTCTACCACAGCTATCTGGGTACGGTGGTCGCGCCGCTGACCCTGATTCCGATGGGCCTGATCTTCGGCTACGCCTTCGCCCGCCAGCGACGCCTTTGGCCAGCCGCGGTAGCGCACGCGGTGACAGACTTCGCGTCCCTCGGCGGCCTCGTCTACCTCGGCGTGTCGTAGCGCTACCGTACTGACCATGAGCGATCCGTGTCAGCTGGACCTGATAGGTACGCCGCAGGTCACAGCGCAGGACGGTTGGGTGTGGTCGCGGCAGAACGCGCCAGTCAGCATCGACCAGAACCGTCCAGGCAAATGGATGTTGTTCCCGCGCTGTGGACAGGCCGTAGCAGCATGGCGGATCGTGGCTCAGGCTGGCCACGACGGGCAAATCTGGCTGGCGAAGATTTCGCCGCGCGCCACTCGCGGCCGTCACCTCATTTGCGTCTACACTCCGGATTTCACGGACCGGGCCGACGTCGAAACCGTTGTCCGGCGACTCGATAATCTCGGCCTTGTCGAGCGTGTGGTGTACTACAAGCCGGACATCTTTACCTACGCTGGCATTTACAACCGGACCCGTTCATCAGACCGGGCCAGCGTGTACGAGTACCTTCCGTCGGAACAGCGGATGGTGGCGACGTCATCGTTGAGCCATGCGTGTGAGCTTCTAGCGCGCGCCCGTTGATGGCGTGGGGTCCGCCTAACACACGCGCCGCGCAGCGGCCGCGACGAACCCCACGAGCAGCAGGGCGAACACCAGCGCGTAGGCGACGTTCACGTGCAGCACCAGCACCGCGCCGACACCTGCGCCGGCCAGCATGGCGCCGACGGCGACGAGACGACGGCCCGCCCGGGATCCCTGGCCTCCCGCGAGCGCACTATCGGCACCAATGCCGGTGATAGTCTGGGTGAGCACGGTGGTGGTCATGTCGGGCACGCCGAGCTTGCGCGCAGTGGCGTTCTGGATGCCCATGGACGTGCCGAGAACGGCCAGCAGGGCATGGCGGTAACCCGCGGCAATCGGGATTCCGCTGACGAGGGCGAGCACGACCGAAGCGGCCAGGAAGACGGCCTGGATG
>WNFC01019638.1_pt1 | contig 10265 bp, 9 predicted proteins | sample 5400541 | NCBI WGS metagenome assembly WNFC01 (sample SAMN13153342, study PRJNA577476) | soil metagenome | isolation source: 120 cm saprolite under Douglas fir tree site 2 hole 2 replicate 1 | place: USA:California | collected 2015-04-18 | reverse complement strand
CCGGGAACGGGTGCGGGCGTTGGCGGCCGAGGCCGCTGCCCTGGGCGGCATCGACGTCGCCATCGCGCCGCCCACCGTGCTGGGCGGCTGGATCGGGCCGGGCTACGGCGTCCCCTCGGCGGAGGGCAGGGCAGCCGCGCGCATGGTCGCGGTCGCCGAGGGAGTGTTTCTCGACTCGACGTTCGGGGCCAAGGCGATGGCCGCCCTGGTCGCGCAGTGCCGGGCAGGCCGGGTCCGGGGTACCCAGGTGTTCCTGGTTAGTGGCGGCGCGCCCACCCTGTTCACCGGATCAGACGGCGGCCCGCTATGACTCGCGTCCAGTCCACGCCCGGCGCTGAGTCCACGCCCGGCGCTGAGTCCACGCCCGGCGTTGAGTCCACGCCCGGCGTTGAGTCCACGCCCGGCGTTGAGTCCACGCCCGGCGTTGAGTCCACGCCCGGCGCTGAGTCCACGCCCGGCGTTGAGTCCACGCCCGGCGTTGAGTCCACCCCCGGCACTCAGACCACTGCGGGCTCCCCGCCGACGCCCGGCTCGCGGCTCGCGGCCGAGTCGCGACGGCCGCCCGAGGGATACCTGGGAACGGGGGCGCGGATCACTAGCGGGCCTGCGCCCGAACTGGTCGAGGCCGGCTACGCGCTGGAGATCGCTGATGCGCCGCTGCTGCACCGCGGGCTGACCCTCGCCGACCTTGCGCACCTGGTCGAACTGGTCGAGTGCGGCGCCCTGCGGCGCGACGAGGCGGCGCCGCTGTGCGCCGTGCTCCTTGACCTGCTCGATTCCCCGGCGGCCGAGTTCCCGTACGACCCGGTCTATGGCGACGCGTTCAACAGCAGGGAGCGGGAACTTGAGAAAACCCTCGGCCCGGCGGCCGGGCGGGTTCATCTCGGCCGCACCCGCAGGGAGGCTGGCCGCATCGCCTTCCGGCTGGCGGCCCGGGGCAAGCTGCTCGGCCTGCACGCCGACGTCGCCGCCTTCGCCAGCGAGGTCAGCGCCCTGGCCGCCGATCACGCTGGCGCGCTATGGGCGGACAGCACCTACCTGCAGCCCGCGCAGCCATCGACGTTCGGTCACTACCTGGGAGGTTTCGCCGAGCAAGCCGTACGGAACCTGGACCGGATCGAGGCCGCGTACCGCGGCGTGGACGCCTCGCCCGCGGGCGCCGGCGGAGTTGGCGGCGCCCGCCTGCCGCTGGACCGCGCCCGTCTCGCCGGGCTGCTCGGCTTCGGCTCGGTCGGGGCGCACACCCGCGACGCGATGTGGTCGGTTGACATCCTGGCCGACGCGGTCACTGCTGCGGTACAGGCCGTGTCGACCATCGGCCAGCTGGCCGCGGACCTGGAGATCTTCGCCAGTCCCGCGTTCGGCTATGTGACTCTCGACGCCTCGCTGTGCCGGGCCAGCGTGCTCATGCCGCAGAAGCGCAATCCGTACGCGCTCCCCGTGCTGCGGGGCGGAGCGGGCACGCTTATCGGCCGTCTCGCCGGGCTGCTCGCCACGGGCCTTACCCCATCCGCGCGTACCGACAACTGGCTGTACGCCTACGGCGAGGTGGCCGGGGCGCTTGACCTGGCTGGCCGGCTTGTCCGGCTCGGATCCACCGTGGTGGCCGGGCTGACGCCGGACACCGCTGTCCTGGCCGAGCAGGCGGCCAGCCACTTCACCTCGGCGGCCGATCTCGCGGAGGAACTGTCACTGCGGTTCCGGCTCGACTACCGCACGGCCTACCGGGTGGTCGGCCGGGCCGTCGCCACCGCGATCAGCCGGGGTGACACCGAGCTAACCGTTCCCATGGTCCGGGCGGCCGCGGAGGAGATCACCGGGGCGCCGGTGCCGATCACGGCGGACATGCTCACCGCCGCGACGGATCCCGTCTCGGCCGTGTCGGCCCGGGATGCCCTGGGCGGCGCGAGTCCCCGGCGGGTGCGGGAACACGCGCGGCGGGTGCGCCGGCGGGTGGCGGCGGCGCGGCAGTGGAACTCCGACCGCCGGGCCCGCATCGCCCAAGCTGAGTCGGACCTGGTCGCGGCCGCGCACAGCCTCACGTCCGAGCAGGCCCACGAGTAGCAGAACCTCCAGACGCAGCACGCCCTGGCTCACAGGAGCCGGGCGAGCGAGTCGAGGGACGAGAAGAGATCCGGGCCGGCCGGGATGAGCGCTACGCGGTCGGCTCCTGACCGATGCAGGGCCAGCAGTTGCTCCCGCGCCAGGGAAGGCAGGATGAGCGGGTCGGCGGCCATGCGCTGCCGCACCCCCAATCCGGCGAGCAGCACCGCCCCGGAGCGAACATGTTCGTCAGGAACAAGTTCCTGACGAACATGGCCGTTGAGCCGGGCTATGACGACGGCGGCATGGCCGCCCGGCATTCGGCTGGGTCGGCGCAGATAAGGCGATCTGGGCTCGTCATAGCAGGGGGACGAGGAGCCGTCCTGGCCGGTCGGTCAGCCGTGCAGCGGATAGGGCTGGCCTTCACCGTGCCCTTGGCCGTGATGGTGCTCTGGTACCGTTTGTGCCTGTACCGCACCGGTAGCGGATCTCTGTCATGTCGCATTATGCACGTGTGCTGAGGAGGTCCGCCGATGCCGGTGATCGAGGTGCGGCCGTTTCGCCGTAGTGACCGGGAACAGCTCACCGATCTGGTGAACGCGCATGCCGGAGCGGTCATACCCCGCATGTCATCCCGAGGAGTGCTCATGCCAGCTGACGCCACGCCGTACATATTCGGCGAGCCCGGCGCCGGGACGAAGGTCGAGGTCGCAGGTGCCGAGCACTCGATCACGCTCGCTGGCGGCCAGACCGGCGGCACGTTCTCGACCGACGTGATCACCCTGTCGCCGGGATGGGCAGGCCCGCCACCACATGTGCACCAGTCCCACGAGGAGACCTTCATCGTGCTCGCCGGACGCGTCGCCTATCAGCTCGGCGACCAGCGCATCATCGGCACGGCCGGGAGCACGCTCTACGTCCCGCGGGGAGTACGGCACGCCTTCGCCAACCCGCACGAGGAGCCGGCCCGGCTGCTGAACCTGTTCACCCCGGCGGGCTATGAGAACTTCTTCAGCGAGCTCGCTGCGCTGGTCGCCGCCGCGCACGGTCAGCCGGGCCCGCCAGGTCTCCAGGCCCTGTTCGCCAAGTACGACACCGTCATGTAGGCCACTGGCTGCCTGACCGGCAACTCCAACCAATCGTGCTTACGCTGCGATAACGGTCGTTCGCCAGCTGGCCACCGAACGTGGTCTAGCTTCCGGCGGCCAGCATGCGGAACCGCCGAAAGGGGCGGGTTGCTTAGGTGGCCAGTAGTTCTGCGGCGCCCATCCGGACACGGCTCCAGTCGGTGCCGGGCGCGTGGCGCAGTGCGCGCCGGAGCCATTGCGCGCGGTCCTGTTGCTCTGCGCGCAGGCGATGCATGTCGATCCGGACGCCGCGCGGTGGCCCGGTCCGTTCCAGCCCGGTGACCCGCGCCTCCATCGCGGTCAGCAGCCCGCGGTCGAACTCTTCCACGGCGGCGATGAACGCACTCGTCGCGACCGTCACCTGGCCCTGCCGCCCGGCGGTGAACTCGATGCCGCTCTCAGGCCGGTGCAGCCACCTGATGGTCACGACGTCCTTGCCGCCGGCTACCGTGCGCCACCACTGGATCCACGGGGGAGCACGCAGGTAGAGCAGGTCCAGCGTGTGGTCCCCGTGCCATTGCGCGGCTGTATCAGCTTCGCCGGTGCCAGCTTCGCCGCTGCCGCAGGGTGCCCAGCTGGCCGGGTGGCTCGCCACGAAGCTGGCCAGCCCGGCTGGCACCGGCTCCAGCACCGCCGGGGTCATCTGGATCAGGTCCTCCCAGAGCCGGACCACCTGGTAGTCAACGCGGGACCGCGCCACATCGTGGCCCCCGCCACGCGACCCCCGCAGGCTCTCCTGCGAGTAGCGCAGCAGGTCCCGGTCGTCCAGTTCGATCCAGTACCACCCGTCGGTCAACCCGAACCAGTGCAACATGGGGTCACGCCCTCCCCACGGCGTGATCTCGCCGACCGGACGCAAAACGAACCGGAACCCGATCACCAGCCAAGTATCGCCGCCGCGGAGGCCGAGCAGGCCTGGCATTTTCCTGAGTATTCCTCCGCCGGACTGCGCTGCCTCGCCGCCCTCTGGTCCTGGCCGTTCGGCGTCGCGCATGCCCGCAGCCCGCCACCGAAATAGCCGCCGCGAGCGCATCGCCCAGGTGCAGCGACGAGACGGTCGCGGGCCCGGCCCGCCCGGCCCATCTCGGTGCGCAGGTCTGGGTGATCGTACGCGCCCGCATCCGCATAATTAGCATGGCGAACCGATGTCCGGTCGCGCCGATGGCAGCCGCCCGATCTGCTCGATGATGGTCATGCCCGGCCTGCGGCCGGACCATGCGACTACTCCCTAGACCAGGACGAGGTCCGCAAAATGCGCAGCATCGTCGTTCGCAGAGCTTCGCGCAGTTCCTCGTCGGTCAGGTCGACCAGATCGGGCAAGCTCTCCGGGATGAAGAACACGGCGTTGAACGCGAGCCGCTCGGCGCCGGTCGGGTTATCGCCGAAGAGCAGGGTGAGGGCCCGCCGGCGTGGCGTCAGTGACTCGTCGTCCAGCTTGTGTCGCTTAGCAGCCGGGTCGGTGGATGCCATCACCGCGTAGTGGCGGTTCTGGACGAGGAAGTCGACGAAGCCGTTCACCAGGTGCTCGATCCGGGCACGCCGCCCGCGTATCGCGGTCGCTTCGTCCAGCAGAGCCTCGAGCCGCTGGATTCCGGGGAGCATGGCCGCGTGCAGGATGTCGCTCTTGGCGCGGAAGTGGTAGTAGACGGCGGCCTTGGTCAGCCCCATCTCGTCGGCAATCATCTGCAGCGAGGTGGCGTCGTAGCCGAGTTCGGTAAACAGCCGCTGCGCGGTCTCCAGGATCTGCTGCCTGGTCCGTTCGGCCTGCGCTGCACGGGTGGATATGCCCTTGACAGCCATCATCGTAGATGACTCCTCATGTGTGGACCCGCATCGCAGTATACAAGCTGGCGGCAAGTGAGTCACTAGCTGATCGGCAAGTGATTCACCAGACGGATGGCTAGCGACTCACTTGACGTGCGGCTAGCGAATGCTCTAGCGTCGGAATCGAGCCCGCATCCGAGCCAGGGAGATCCGCCCATGTCAAACTATCTATACCGACTCGCCCACTTCGCGTTCCGGCGACGACGACTGGTCCTGGCGGTCTGGCTGGTTGCGGCCATCGCCGCTATCGCTATCGCCATGGTCAGCGGCGGAAAGACCAACGACAACTTCACCATCCCGGGCACCGAGGCGCAGAATGCTGCGAATGTCCTGACCGCCAGGCTGCCGGCCTTCAGCGGCGGCCAGAGCACGATCGTCTTCGCCACCACCAAGGGCAGCGCGAAGGTCACCGATCCGGCCGCCAAGGCTTCGATCGAGACGGCCATGAACAAGCTCAGGTCGGTGCCGCAGGTCTCAGCGGTCGTGGATCCCTTCCAGGGCCGGCGGGTGTCGCAGAGCGGCACGGTCGCACTCGGGCAGGTGCAGTGGTCGGCACCGGCGGCTGCCGTGAAGGACGCCAACCTCAATGCCGTCAAGGACGCGATGAAGCCGGTACAGGCCGACGGCGTGCAGGTCGAGTACAACGGCAGCGTCTATCCGGGCTGGCGCACGCCCGTCTCCGAGGCGCCCGAGCTGATCGGCCTGATCATCGCGTTCGGAATCCTGATGATCACCTTCGGTGCCTTCGCGGCCGCGGGCATGCCCATCCTGGGCGCGATCATCGGCGTGGTCACCACCCTGATGGGCATCACCGCCGTCGCGTCGGTGCTGACCATCGCCTCGGCATCGACCACGGTCGCGCTGATGCTCGGACTCTCGTGTGGCATCGACTACGGCCTGTTCATCTTGTCCAGGCACCGAACCAACCTGCTCAACGGCATGACACCGGAGGAGTCGGTGCCACTGGCCATGGGCACGGCCGGCAGCTCCGTGGTCTTCGCCGCCCTCACCGTGATCATCGCGCTGTGCGGCCTGACCGTCGTGGGCATCCCGTTCCTGACCGTCATGGGCCTGGCCGCCGCGGCATCCGTCACCGTCGCGCTGCTGATCGCCCTGACGCTGCTGCCGGCGATGCTGGGCTTCGCCGGCACCAAGGTGGCCAAGTTCACCCGGCTGCCGCTGCTCGGTGCTCGCGCGGAGCGGGTCGCCCGCCGCAGCGCCGCCGACCCGGACAGCTCGGCCGGCGCCAGGTGGGGCCGGTTCGTCGTGCGGCGCCGGGTGCCCGTGCTGATCGGCGGGATCGCCCTGCTCGGCGTGCTCGCGCTTCCGGCGGCGTCGATCCATCTGGGCCTGCCCAGCGGGGCCTCGCAGTCCACGGGCAGCACGCAGCGCAAGGCATACGACCTCACCACCGAAGGCTTCGGCGCGGGTTACAACGGTGCGCTGCTCATCGTCGCCCAGGGCGTCCACAGCCCCACCGATACTCAGCAGATCGCCGGCGCACTCACCAAGATGCCCGACGTCGCGCAGGTGACCCCGCTGGCCGCGCAGAACGGCATCGCCCTGATCCGGCTGATTCCGAAGTCCGGCCCGAACGACCCGGCCACCGCGAGCCTGGTGCACACGCTGCGCGACAACCGGGCCGCGATCGAAGGCCAGACGGGCGCGCACATCCTGGTCGGTGGCACGACGGCGTCCAACATCGACGTCTCGTCCAAGCTGTCCAGCGCCCTGCCGATCTTCCTGATCGTCGTGGTCGGCCTGGCGTTCATCCTGCTGACGTTCGCATTCCGGACTATCTTGGTGCCGATCAAGTCGATCCTGGGCTTCCTGCTCTCGATGGCCGCGGCGCTCGGCGCGCAGGTCGCGATGTTCCAGTGGGGCTGGGGCGAGCACATCTTCGGCATCACCCCGTCGGAAACGATCAGCTTCCTGCCGATCATCATGCTGGCGATCATCTTCGGCCTGTCCAGTGACTACGAGGTGTTCGTCGTATCGCGGATCAAGGAGGAGTACACCAAGAACGGCGACGCTCGCCGCGCGGTGCAACGAGGCGTCGGCTTGTCGGCCCGCGTGGTCACCGCAGCGGCGATGATCATGTTTTCCATCTTCGTCGCCTTCATGTTCACCAACGATCCGACTATCAAGGCGATCGGCTTCAGCTTCGCCATCGGCGTGTTCCTGGACGCCTTCGTCGTGCGACTCACGCTGGTGCCGGCCGTCATGGCGATCATCGGGTCAAGGATCTGGTACCACCCGGAGTGGTTCGCCAAATACATCCCCGACCCCGACATCGAGGGGCAGCGGCTCGAGCACAAGCCCGCCCAGCGAGAGCTCGCTGCGGCAGGCACCACGGCCCGGCAGGGATAGGAGCCTGCATCGCACTATCTCCGCCGAGGCACGGCTGGATCGCTTCGGTGGCCGGCGCTGCTGTCATCGTCAGCTCCTTCCGGAGACGCGAAGGAGCGGCCACCACCCCCGTTGGGTGGCTAGCCCGGTTCGGCCGTCCAGGTGATGGCCGGGGGCCGGATCCGGGCACAGACCGGGTTCCCCCTGGCGTCGGTCAGCCGGACTCGGGCGACGAGCCGGTGGCCGGGGCGCCTGTCTTGCGGGCCTGCACCGTCACCGGGCCCAGCGCGGGCAGCGCCGCCAACAGCGTGTCGAGGACGGGCCGCAGGTGCGGACGGTCCGCGTACTGGCCCGCGCGAGTGGCGGGGAGCCTGTTCACCACCACTTCCGCTCGAGGGCGCGGTCGGTGCCGTTGGTGTGGTCGAGCGCGTCGAGTTCGACCATGTCCTCGTTGGACAAGGCGAAGTCGAAGATCTGCGCGTTTTCCTGGATTCGCTCGCGGTGGGTCGACTTGGAGATGACCGGAAGATCGTGCTGAACGCACCAGCGCAATAGCACCTGCGCGGGCGTCCGCCCCACACGCTGCGCGACCCGATTCACCGTTTCGTTGGAGAGGTGCCGGCCGGTCCCCAGCGGGCTGTAGGCCTCCAGCGCGACGCTCCGCCGACGGCAAGCGTCGAGCAGCGCGCGCCGATACTGCAGCGAACTGAATTGCACCTGGTTAACGACCGGCGGGGTCGTCCCTGCCGCTATCACCTCTTCTAGCTCGGTGGCGCTGAAGTTGGAGACGCCGATTGAACGGGCGCACCGAAGCTCGCGAGCCCGCTCCATCCCCGGCCACGCCCAGGCGGAACCACCTCCGGGCCAGTGGACGAGGTACAGGTCGACCTGGTCGAGGCCGAGCCGTCTGAGGCTTTGCCTGGCTTCGGCAACGGGGTCTTTGCGCCCCGGATAGAACTTGGTAGTGATAAACACCTCGTCGCGCGGCACACCGCTGTCGCGCAGTGCCCGTCCGACGCTCTCCTCATTGCCGTAGGCCTGGGCCGTGTCGATATGGCGATAGCCCAGGTCGAGCGCCCAGCGTACGGCGTTCACGCACTCCGTTCCGTTGGGCACCTGCCAGACGCCGAGACCAAGCATGGGCATCTGATTTCCGTCCGCGAGGACGCAGGCGCGCCCGTCTGCGGTAACTGCGCCGGCTGTCATGGTGGCTGCTCCTTCGCTCTGGGGACCCGAAGACTCATAGCTGAGTGGTGGCCGTTCGAAGAGGTCGCGGCTTCATGATGGCGCCATGTCAGTCGACGTGGCGCCCGCGCGCCATCTGGTTTGTCACTTTCCGGCCAGGCGTCGTGGCCAACGGGGCACTGCGACGGTCTCCATCGGCGCGGGGCGGGTCTGCGACCGCACTCCCTGTGGCCTGGAGGCGTTCGAACACGAGCCGCACCGCCATCGATCCTTCCCCGATTGCTGTCGCGGCCCGCTTGACTGACCCGCTGCGGACGTCGCCGACGGCGAAGACCCCGGGTCGGCTGGTTTCCAGGAACAGGGGGATCCGGTCTTTGTCGTCGAGCTGAGCTTCTGGGATGTTGGTGCCGGTGAGCAGGAACCCGTGGGTGTCTTCGGCGAGCTGGCCCGCCAGCCACTGGGTGCTGGGCTGTGCGCCGATGAAAACGAACAGGCCCCGGACTGCCAATGCCGACGTCTGCTGCCGGTTGGTATCGAGGAGCTCCACGCCTTCTAGTTGATCTTTCCCGAGCAGCGCGGTGACCTGGGTTCCGGGCGTGACGACAATGCGGTGGTTCCGCTCGATCTGGTCGATCAGGTAGCGCGACATGGAGGTATCAAGCGTCTGGCCCCGGATGATGACGTGAACTTCGGCGCTGCTCCGGCTCAGGAACAGCGCCGCCTGGCCGGCGGAGCTGCCGCCGCCCACAATGGCCACCGGGTCGCTGCGGCAGGCCTGGGCCTCCATCTGGGTCGCCGCGTAGTAGACGCCGACGCCCTCGAACTCGGCCAGCCGGTCCAGGGGGAGGCGGTTGTAGCGCGCCCCGGTGGCGATGATGACCGACTTCGCGGTGATCGCCTCACCATCGTCGAAGCTGACCTGGTGCACGCCGGAGTCCGACGACAGCGACACCGCTTTCGCCGCCAGCTTGATGCGTACGCCGAACTTCTGGGCCTGCAAGGCCGCGCGCGCCGCCAACTCCTCCCCGGACAGGCCTGCGGGGAATCCCAGGTAGTTCTCGATCCGGGACGACGTTCCCGCCTGGCCGCCCAGCGCGGTGTCCTCGGCCAGGACCGTCGCCATTCCTTCGGACGCGCCGTACACGGCGGCCGCCAGGCCGCCAGGACCCGCTCCCACCACCAGCAGATCGCACACGCCGGATAGATCGGTGTCGCTCGGTCCGGACATGCCCAGCGCGTCGAGCAGCTCGCGGCTGCCGGGGTTCCTCAGGAGCGGCCTGCCCGGCACGACGACGATCGGCAGGTCGCCGACCGGCACGTTCAACTCCCGGAGCATCGCCTCGGCTTCCGGCGATCCTTCCAGCTCCAGCCACGTCGACGCCAGCCGGTTGCGGGCCAGGACCTCCAGCAGCCGCCGGGTGCCGGCATCAAACCTGGACCCGATCAGCGTCAGGCCCGTGCCTCGGCCCGTCAGGATCGAGTGCCGGAGCAGGAACGTCCGCAGGATCAGCTCGCTGAGGCCAAGTTCCTGGGCCATGATCACCCGCACCTGCTCCACGGGGACGCGCAGCACCCGCCCGGCCGTGGTCGCCACCGCGCTCAGGTAAGCCCGCTGGCCGGTAAGCAGGCCGATCTCGCCCAGGAACTGCGACGGGCCGTAGGTCGCGATGACCGTCTCGCCCGGCTGGCCGTGCCGCTCGACGATCCGGACCTCACCGGCCAGCACCACGATCAGGT
>WNFC01010533.1_pt1 | contig 10265 bp, 10 predicted proteins | sample 5400541 | NCBI WGS metagenome assembly WNFC01 (sample SAMN13153342, study PRJNA577476) | soil metagenome | isolation source: 120 cm saprolite under Douglas fir tree site 2 hole 2 replicate 1 | place: USA:California | collected 2015-04-18 | reverse complement strand
GGCCCCGGCTCCTGCGCCGCCGGTTGCGGCTGTTCCTGCTCCCTCCGGTTCAACGGGCGAACGGATTCACAGTTCGCCGCTGGTACGGCGCATGGCCAAAGAACACGGCATCGACCTCTCCACCGTGGAGGGCACGGGCGCGGGCGGGCGAATCAGCAAACAGGACATCGAAGCGGTGATTGCAGCGGGTGGCGCGCCGGCTGCTGCGGCGCCGGCTTACTCCGCTCCAGCTCCGGCGGCGTCTTCTCGACCGGCGCCTCCGCCGCCTCCGGCAGCCGCACCGGGAGTGTCCGGCGGGCAGGCGCACGTAGCGCTCGAAACGGCAGTGCCGCGCGAAAAGATGTACTTCGGCAACTACGAAGTGCAGCCGATGAGCACCATGCGGCAGCGCATCGCCGAGCACATGGTGGCGTCGAAGCGCGTTTCGGCGCACGTCTACTCCGTCGATGAAATCGACATGACCAAGGTGGCTGCCTTGCGCGCGAAGTCCAAGGACGAGTTTGAAAAGCGCTACGAGACCAAGCTGACGTTCATGCCGTTCTTCGTGAAGGCCGCCGTCGCGGGACTGCGCGCGTATCCCACGCTCAACGCCTCTCTCGACGGGACCAACGTGATTCTGCACAAGGAGATCAACGTCGGCATCGCCGTGGCGCTCGACTGGGGCCTGCTCGTGCCGGTGGTGAAAAACGCCGACGAGAAAAACATTCTCGGCATCCAGCGCAACATGAACGACCTCGCCGAGCGCGCGCGCTCGAAAAAGCTGAAGCCCGAGGAAGTGCAGGAAGGGACCTTCTCCATCACCAACCCGGGCGTCTTTGGCGGCTTGTTCGGCCTGCCCGTGATCAGCCAGCCCAACGTGGGCATCCTTGGTCTCGGCGCCATCGAAAAGCGCCCGGTGGTCATCAACGATTCCATCGCTATCCGCTCGATGTGCTACGTGACGCTCAGCTACGACCATCGCGTGGTGGACGGCGCGATCGCCCACCAGTTCCTGCACAAGGTCAAGGAAACGCTGGAAAACTGGTCGGAGCCGGTGCTGTAAGAGACGTTCCCTTCGTGGCTTCGCGCCTCGAGTGAAGAGAAGCCCCCTGAATCAGGGGGTTTTCTTTTCGGCATAAACGATTCGTTCTAACGCAGTGTCCGAAATTGGGACGGGCGTTCCCGCTAGTGGCCAGACTAAGGCCGTTCGATGCTTCTCCATTTCCCACAAGCCATTCACGCGAAAGCCCTTATTTGCGGAAGCAGCTGGCAGCCTGACTGCCCCCACTATTGCGGAGCGGGATGGACGCCAGCACCTGAGGATGCAGGGGGATCGGCCGACTTGGTGACCGCGACGCTCGAACTCTCAATGGACCGCGAAACGATGCAGCCGCGAATTCTTATCGCCGATGACCAGCAGGACGTTCTGGACGCACTGCGGCTGCTGCTCAAGGGGCACGGGTACAGCATCGAAACGGTGAATTCGCCGGCGGACTTGCTGGCGGCGGTGGCGCGCCAGGAGTTCGATATCCTGCTCATCGACCTGAACTATGCGCGCGACACGACATCGGGACGCGAAGGTCTGGATGTGCTCAGCCGGCTGAAGGAGCTCGAAGACGCTCCGCCCGTGGTCGCGATGACCGGATGGGCCACCGTGGGCTTGGCCGTGGAAGCCATGCAATTTGGCGTAAGCGACTTTGTCGAGAAGCCGTGGACTAACACGCGGCTGCTGGAAATTCTCCGCAAGCAAATCGTCGTGGGCCACGAGCGCCGTGAATCGCGCCGCCGCGCCGCGGAAGAGGCCCGGGCGCGGGAAGAGGCCCTGATTCATCAGCAGGAGCAGGAACGGGAGATCGCCGAAGCCAAAGCCATCCAGGAAAAGCTGCTGCCGCGCGAGATTCCGCAAATGCCGGGGTATGAAATCGCCAGCGCATGGCAGTCGGCCCGGCTGGTGGGCGGCGATTATTTTGACATTCTTCCGCTCGACGAGAAAACGCTGGGAATCTGCATCGCCGATGTGGCTGGAAAGGGCATGCCGGCAGCGCTGCTGATGTCCAACCTGCAGGCGGCCGTTCGCGGACTCTCCTCTCTTTCCGTTGAGCCTCATCTCCTGTGCAACCGGCTGAATTCCATCGTCTACCGGAACACGGAAAGCGACCGCTTCATCACTTTTTTCTACGCCCAGCTGGACGGTCCCGCGCGCCGGCTGACTTACGTCAACGCCGGGCACAATGCGCCATTCGTGGTGCGCTCCGACGGCTCACACGAGCGATTGCGGGAAGGCGGAGCCGTGCTGGGCGTCTTCGCCAGCCGGAATTATGAAATGGGCTCGGCGCAGTTATCCCCGGGCGATCGGGTAGTTCTGTTTACCGACGGCGTCACGGAAGCTTGCAGCCCCGAAGGCGAGGAGTTCGGCGAAGCCCGCTTGCTGCGCCTGCTGGAAGAACATCGGACGCTGTCCGCCGATGAACTGCAGGCGAAAATCCTGGCCGTTGTTGCCGAGTTCAGCGGCGGCCGCTGGCAGGACGATGCCACGCTGCTGGTGCTGGCCGTGGATGCATAGAAACAAGGGAACGGAGAAAATCTCCCGACCGTCCCTGAGAACTGCCTCCTATTCCGCGTATCCCAGATTCGCCCCATTCCTTCACTGCAGCAACGGCTTCAGCTTGGCCACCCACACGGCGAACCCCTCCATGGGAATGGGTTCGATGCCCACTTCACGAAGCGTGTCTCGCACGAAGCGGTGACGGTCATTTCCGGCATCCAGGGCCACATCCGTGACTGCGGCGAATTCGGTTTTGAGAGGCGCTTTGGCACTGATCCGTTCTGCCGTGTAGGCAAGAACCTTGGCGTCGTTGGGAGAGCGGGTAACGGAGAGCGTTTGCGCGAAACCGCGCGTTCCATTGCGGCGGTAGCTGTAGTCGAGGCGCATGGGGTCGCCGGGAAAAGTAAACTCCGAAGCGCGAACGGACTTTTCGATGCGATCCCACAGGCGGGCTTGCCGGAAAACCTGCGAGCAGTACGAGCGCATTTGAGCGCGGCTCCCGGGCGCCCCGACGCGGCTCGGCGCGCGCTGCATGGCGACGTGGTCGGCGTACAGGCGCTCCAGTTCGGCATCGAGGTCCGCGGCAAAGACGCCTTTTTGCGGGGCCAGTTGCAATGCATTGGACAGCGTTTCGTCCCATTTGCCGAGGAGTTGCTGCCAGTTGGCGTTGCCGCCATTCGAACCGTTTGCGGACGCCGATTGAAAGCGGTCTTCCAGATCGTCGCGAAGCGCACGCAGCAGTGTTTCATCAGCCTGGGGATGAATCCGCCGGACGCGGTTGTACTCATCTTGATCTTCGATTAGCCGGAGCCGGCGTTCGCCGGTGCCGGGCTCGAAGAGCAGGACCCCGACGTTCACCCACTCGTCGCGAACAAGATTCGGCGTGTAACGGAGAATGCGGTAAGCGCAGGCTTTTTCTCCCGGCGATTTCCCCGCACTTCCGGATTCGACAGAGTTCTCATTCATGATTCACATCCAGTTCGGAAACGGCTGGCGATTGCATCTTTTGGCCTCCAGAATCAGGTCGGGCACGCGACGGCGGCGGCGGTGTAGTTGTTCGAGGAGCCGCAGCAGCGCGTCGTAATCGTCTGCGTACCACTCCGGCGGAATCGACCGGGTGATTTCATCCAAGGTGCGCTCGGTCATCTGTTCCTCGATGCGCCCGAGCCACGGCGCGAAGGACTCCATTCCCGTGACGCCATGGTAGACGCGATTGCGCGCGTAAAGACCGCGCAGCGGCGCGTCGGGAAAATTCCATTCCCCGGCATTGAAGCAAAAACCCTGATCGATCATTTTCGTCTGGTAGCGCGTTACCGCCTGCTCCGCGGCCTTGCCCTGGTCGCTGAAAAAAACTGTCTGGCGGCCGTTGGTGTTGCACGTCCACTTGTCGAAGACCAGCATCCCGGCGAAGTCATGCAGGTTTTCCACCTCGCGCAACTGCTCGTCGGGAAGGAAATCATGCAATGTGAGCTGCCGCGGATCCCCAGGATAGCGGGAGCCAAACTGAAGCCCGGGCTGGCAGGGAATCCGCGCGCGTGGCAGCTCCACCGCCAATTCCGGGGTCAGCCGGATCAACTCTTCGGAGACGGCGACAATCTCCACTGGGACCGTCGGCAAGCCGAGGCGCGCCGCCAGCCTGGTTCCAAGCAGTTCGTTGACCAGGATGCGGCGGTGTTGCGGATTATTTTGGAATTTGACGACGTAGTAGTAGCCGTCGTCGCAGCGCATCAGGTGAGACTGCGCGCCGCCCCGCATCCGGCGTATCTGTTCCAAGGCCCGCAACATGCGAGGTCATGCTAATGGTACTTACTCCTTCCGGCAAGAGCCACGCTCCACCCGGGAGCTCAATTCCTGAATCGAGAAGCGCCGCGTTCAAGTTGGGAAACAAGCAAGACTTTTGAAATCCCACTCTGGGAGGCGCGATTCCGCAAAAAGAAAAAGCCGGAACGATGGTCCCGGCCTCTTCCTCAAGCAGATCTCTGGTCTTTGAAAAAGACTTACCGCTTCTTTTTCTTCTTCCCCGCCTTTTTCGCTTTCTTCTTGGCGGCATTCTTCGGCTTCGATTTTTTTGCTTTTTTCTTCGGCGCGGCTTTCTTCTTCGCTGCTTTCTTGGCCGGCTTCTTCGCCGCCGGCTTGGGCGCAGGCTTTGGCGCGGGCGCCTCTTCCTCGGGCTCCTCGCCGACGATCACCAGCTCTTCTTCCTCGGTTTCGACGATCTCTTCCGTTTCGCCTGCCAGCTCCTCGTCGTCTTCCAGCCGTGACAGCTCGTTGTCGTCTTCGAAATTGTCCTTCTCGAAATCCATTCCATCCTCCCCTGGGGGAATCTCTGGGCCCCATTCGCAAATGGTCCCGTGCGTCGCTGTTCTGGCCGGAGTATCGTAAATCCCACCCCGCCCTTGAGCCGTTGTTACCGTACTCGCCGGGCGTTGTCAAGCATTCTGCGGTATTCCCTGCAAGTTACTGTCAAGGTTGCGGGGAGCAGGACGAGAGCAAACCTTGACAGGAGACCGTTCAAGATCCTCGGCCTATCGTAATCCGTTCATAAAAAACAACTTAATTGTGGTTTGCGGCGACTGCTCCGCCCGCCGTGCCGCCCGTCGCAGGCTGCGAGTTTTTTTTCTTTGACTTGGATCGCGCCCGCGCCGGCGAAGTTTCGGGAGCCCCGCCAAGTGTGTAAATGCGCAGCACCATGCCGCGGCTCACCCTGTTGGCTTTCAAGCGATTCCATTTGCGCAGGTCGTCCGCACTGACGTTGTAGCGGTCGGCGATTCCCAGGAAAGTGTCGCCGCGCCGCACGCGATAACTCACCAGCCGGCGCTTCGTCTCCGATGGCGCCTGTGTCGCCGGGATGACCAGCTTCTCGCCCGCATCGAGCGCGGCATTGCGCTCCAGACTGTTCGCATCGGCGATGGCCGCAGCCGTCACGCGATATTTCTTGGCGATGGACGCGAGCGTTTCTCCGCTTTCCACGCGATGGCGACGCCAGCTGACCCACTTGTCCGGAGGAATGTCCGCAATCTCCGCGGAAAATTTTTGTGCCGTCCCCAGCGGCAGATGCAGTTCGAAAGAAGGATCGTCCGGAGTCGCGAGGCGCAGGAGCGACGGATTCAGTGAGCGCAGCGCCTCCACGTCCACGTCGATGGTTTCCGCCACCAGCCGCAGATCGATGGCCCGGCCCGGTTTCACGATGTCGCTCGCGACCGGCGCCTCCGGTTCGGCTTGGATGTTGTAGTGCGCCGCATCTTTGGCGATCAGCGTCAGCGCGATGATAATGGGCACATAGTTTTTCGTTTCGCGCGGCAGCACGTTGCGCTTGTAAAGCTCCCAGAAATCGGCGTAACCGGTCCGTTCGATGCCCTTCTGCACGTTCCCAGGGCCGCAGTTGTAAGCGGCCATCGCCAGGTACCAGTCGCCGTAGAGCTTGTAGAGGTCGCGAAGATGCTGCGCCGCGGCGTGCGTGGCCTTCTCGGGATCCTGGCGTTCATCGATCCACCAGGTGTGGCGAAGCCCGTATTCCTGCCCGCGGTAAGCCACGAATTGCCAGATCCCTCGCGCCCCGGCGCGCGAAAGCGCCAGCGGCTGGAAGGCGCTTTCCGCCTGCGCCAGGTAAATCAGGTCCTGCGGCAGGCCCTCTTCCCGCAGCACGCGGGAAATCATCTCGCGATAACGCCCGGCGCGCCGCAGTCCGGTTTCCACAATGGCGCGGCCGCGCGGCGTTTGAAAAAAATTGAGAAACGAAAGTACCTGGTCGTTCACGGTCAGCGGCATGTCGTGGGAAACATTTTTGGCCGCTTCTTCGGCCCGCTCCTTCAGCCGCGGATCGACCGGAAAGGTCATCTCCGCCACTTCGTCAATCGCCGCGGGAACCGCGGGAGCTTCGCTGAAGCCGTCTCCCGCCCGGAACGCCTGCAGCTCGTACGCATACACCATGTCCACCACACGGTGAAACAGCTCGCTCAATTTGGCATCGCCATTGGGGTCGTAGCCGCTCTCCAGCAGCCAGTCGACGGCGTCGTCAAAATCCTTGCGCGCGGCTTCCAGGTGCCCGGCTTTGAAATTCTGCTCGCCCGAGGCGAATTTTTCCTGGACCTTCTGAATCAAATAGTCTTTGCCGCCCGGAACCGGCGGCAGCAGCCAAACATAGTAGCGGCGCGGCGGATTCAATACCGGCAATGGCGCCAGTTCCGCCGGAGGAGCCTGCGGCGCGGCCGCCGGCGCTGGCGCCAGCGCCGGAACGCGTGCCTGCACGGGCTTTTTTCCCGCGTCCTCGCAGCCCAGAAGACCTGCCGCGAAGAGCAGGGTACCCGCCGCAATGTGCAGCCGTTGCATCATCTCTCCATGGTAAGGACCGCCTCACCCTAAGGTCAACGCTTTCCGGCAACCAGGGGGTTGACGCACTCAGTACACGCCGAGCCTTCCTCTGCGCCAGTCACGAGTCACCCCGCTCCGCCCGCACTCCGCAACACAACCCCACAACCCCCTTGCATCGCCACCCGAACCGTGGTACTCTGTCTTTGCGTTTGTTGCTCTTGTATCGCCTTTGGGTAGTAAAGCGGTCGCAAGGTCACACTTGCGGCCTTTTTTTTGTTCGCTGGACCGCTTTGCAGTCCTCCCGAACGAAGCTTGAAGACGGCCGCGGCTCTGTTGAGGGGCTCGGGACTTGGGGCATCAGATAGCTTAATGTTGTGCTCAGCCGTAACCCGGCTGACAGAAAAGAGTAAAGCAGTGAGTAAAGAACAAGGTACAGTGAAGTGGTTCAATGCCAGCAAGGGCTTCGGCTTCATCCAGCGCCAGAGCGGCGAGGACGTTTTCGTCCATTTCTCCGCGATCGTGGCTGAAGGCTATAAGACGTTGAACGATGGCCAAGCGGTTGAATTCGAAGTTTCCAAGGGCCCCAAGGGCCTGCAGGCGTCGAACGTTTCGCCCCTCTAATGCACAGCTGCCTTTGATCGGATCGGGCTAAACCCCGCCCTTTCGCGGCAGCTTCACTTCACAAAAATACAAAACGGGCGTCCCGCTTCAACTCGGGCCGCCCGTTCTGCTTTTAAGCTTCTATCCTCTCCGCAACCCGTCCCCTCACCGTGTCATCCCGAGCGCAGCCCCGGGATCTGCTTTTGCTTTTTGCGGCGGCGACGGCACCTATCCCGCCTGCCCTGAGCATCTGGGGGACTCGGTCGGGACGCCACCGGCGCTCCTACTCTCCGAGATCCGGAACAGCGCGCAGGGCATCGTTGAAGCGGTTGGTGAAATTGGCGGCGCAGATCACCAGCGTAAGCTCGACAATCTGGCCTTCATCGTAATATTTGCCCAGCTCCTCCAGCGAACCGGCGCGGATCGCCGCAGCCCCGCGGGTCACGCGCTCGGCGTAAAGAACCGTCGCCTTCTCTTTTTCGTTGAAGAGCGAGCTTCGCTCGTAAAATTGCAGAGCTCGAATCTGCTCGTCGGTGATCCCAATCCGCTTCGCCGAAGCGGTGTGGGCGCGGGTTCAATACTCGCAGCCGTTGATCAGTGCCGTTTTCAGATAGGCCAGCTCTTTGTAGCGCGCTTCGACGGTGCCGCCTTCCATGACCGCCGAATAAAAGGGCAGGAACTTGGCAAGAACGTCCGGCCGGTGCGCCATCAGGCCGAATATGTTGGGCATCTTGCCAAATTTCTTCGACACTCCGTCATAGATGGGGTGCACTTCGGAAGCGGCTTTTTCCTTGGACAGCGGATTCACAACGCTCATAAGAACCTCCTGCCCGGCGTGCGCCCAGTCGGGCACAAAGAGTCTACCTTCTTGTTCTTCTGATTTGTAGAGGCGACGGCATTTATCCCGCCTGCCCCCAACATCTCGGGGATCCTGTCGGGATGCTGCGCCCTCTTTCTTTCCTGCGCGCAAAAAACACGACAACGGACCATCAGTTATTTCCAAATCCCCCCGCCACCCAAATCCCTCTGCCCTTGACTTTTCCTCACCCTGCTAAGCCCGCTGCCTTTTCTCCCCTCTCTCGCCGCCAAAGACAACCTGTCCCGATCCTGTCGGGAAGACTTCGCCCACCTCGAGAAAAAAGTAGACATCCTCTGGACCACGTAGTGGCGGGTCTTTAGACCCGTGCTTTTTCCCCCTCCGAACCGGTCTAAAGACCGGCCACTACAACTCCTCTCTTTCTTTCCCTATTCCTCTTTCTGTATATTACTGTTCCGTATGACCATCCATCGCAGGGTCGCCCGCCTCCCGCCGGAAAACTACCTCGGTCGTCAAACCTATTTCGTCACCATTTGCTGTGACCACCGCGCGCCCTATCTCCAGGCAGAAACCACCGCGCGACGCGTCCTCGCCGTGCTGCTCGAATGCGCCGCCAGCCATTCCTACCGGCTTCATGCGTACTGTATGCCCGACCACCTTCATATTCTTGCCGGGGCCGCGCACGATCGCTGCGACTTGCTCGAATTCATCCGCCTGTTCAAACAACGCACGGCCTTCCAATTTCGCAAATTCCACCGCCGCGCTCTCTGGGAATGCAGTTACTACGACCACATTCTCCGGCCCGCGGATCAAATAGAGGACGTCGCCTGCTATATTTGGTGGAACCCTGTCCGCAAACAGCTTTGCGCTCGTCCCCATGAATTCCCGTACTCCGGCTCCCAGACCATTGACTGGATCAAGCGCGCCGCTTCCGGTACCTCCTGGTCCGCCCCATGGAAGCACGCCGTGTAGGGGCTGCCCGTAGTGGCGGGTCTTCAGACCCGTGTCGTTCTCCCTGCCAGTAGTGGCGGGTCTTCAGACCCGTGCTTGTTCTCCCTTCCCGTACTGGCGGGTCTTTAGACCCGTGCTTGTTGTAGGCGCGGGCCTTGTATATCTTGACCCGATCGAAGGACCTCGCCCCGGCTCCCGTCAGCGCATCCCGATCCGGTGTTTGGACTCCGGTCGAGCTCAACTGGCTCCCGAAATCGCAGATCCCGGATGGGTTTGCGGGTATCGCAGATCCCGGATGCGTTTGCGGGACCGGAAACGGTTCTACGGGCCCCCACCGCCTCCGACTTCAATCTGACTTCCCGCAGGTGCACAAAACACGTTTTGGTCTCCCGAGCAGCGCGTATTTGTACTGGCGGGTCTTTAGACCCGTGCCGTTCTCCCTCCGTACTGGCATGTCTTTATTAGCCCCTGCTCTCTGCAGGCGCAGAATTTGCCTAGCCTGCTTCGTCGGGGCGAGCCCTGAAAAATGACCCACAACTCTCCCCAAACCTTCAAATAAACTCTCAATCGCCCATTTCAACCCCGTGCCACCCAAATCCCTCCGCCCTTGACTCTTTCCGCAGCCTGCTAAGCCAGCGGCCTTTTCTCCCCTCCCTCGCCGCCAGCGACAACCTGTCCCGCCTGCCCCGAGCATCTCGGGGATCCTGCCGGGAAGACTTCGCCCACATCGAAAAAAACCTCGACATCCTCTGGATGGCGTAGCGCAAACTCTCCCTTTTCTAGTTTCTAGTTTTCAGCTGTCCCAGCCTTCTCCCCCCTCGCTCACCAGTTGCTCAAAGAACTCAGGGCCAATTCAGTCAGGTTGCTGAGAAAAACTGTGGCATTTCACTTGCTTGCAATCTTCATTGTAAAATGCAAGAGGAGCTCTAGATGGCCCGATACCAAAAGGGTGACCACGTCAAATTCGAGGTCACCCATGAACAATCAGGTGACAGTGAATGGATTTGGCTATTGGTTGATGACTGTAACGACGAACAGCAAGTTGTTTTCGGTCAACTAGAT
>WNFC01010532.1_pt1 | contig 10266 bp, 10 predicted proteins | sample 5400541 | NCBI WGS metagenome assembly WNFC01 (sample SAMN13153342, study PRJNA577476) | soil metagenome | isolation source: 120 cm saprolite under Douglas fir tree site 2 hole 2 replicate 1 | place: USA:California | collected 2015-04-18 | reverse complement strand
CAGCAACTCGGCCTTCGCAATCGGGCCACGCGCGCGATGCAAGTCCTCGAACAGCCGGCGTGATTCCAAAATTGTGAAAGGCTCGGGTTTCGTGCGGCCTTCAAGAACTTCAAACGCCGTTTTGCCAGCATCGCCGTGGCTGGTCGCGATGCGGTGAAACTCGGCGTCGTTGATTTTAGTCGCGGCATGCAAAGCGCGAAAGATAACCACCCATCCGACTTGCAAGGTGCGCAGATCGCTTTGGGCAAAAGCTTTTCCGGTAAGGTATGTCGTTGTGATCGAAAGCTGTTCGGCATCGAGTGTCCGCAAGTAGCCTGCAAGCAATCGAATCTTTTCGAGCTTCGCAGGAGTTGCAGCAATCGCCTCACCCACTTCTGCGAATGCGAAGAATTTGGATTGGAGAGCGCACCCGCCTCGCGTGCAGCGCTCGGCGCCTTCCCCGAATGCCCTTCCGTAGCCGGCCACAGAGGTTTGCGCCGAGGTCGCCGCAAACAGCACGCGACGGCGGCGCATGCTCTCCCCAGAACTAAGGCGTAATTCTATCTGGTTGTCTGCACTCAGCGCCCATGCTTCAACACCGCGGTCACGCAGGTCGCGTGCAAATTCGGCCGCGAATCCGTGCAGGGTTAGCACGCGCTGCGGCTGCACAAGATCGACATAGCGGACGAGGTCGCTGTAATCGGCGTGATCAGAAAGCGGGAATGCAGCGTCAACCTGGTAGCGATAAATTGCGTTCGGCTCGACTGCCCAGCCGCTGATCATGGCGACGCGTTTACGCGGGATTCTGTCGAGCATGCGCGACCGATTTGTGCTCGGCGGACAGATGAGCACTTTGCCGGCGACAGCGTTCGGGTTGTAGCGGACGTATTTGCAAAACGATTGGCCGAACTGTTCGTAAATCCGCGTCATTTGGAAGACAGAGCCGTGCAGCATCGGGGTGAGGCCGGCGCCATCAAGGGAGCAGAGAATTTCCTGGGCTTTGCCTAACGAATAACCGAGCAGGACCGGCACTTCGCCGTCCTCGATCGTTTCGCGGCAGAACGCGACGATTCGATCAATGACTTGCTGCGTCGGCGGAAACTGGTACCGCGGCAAACCAAACGTCGTTTCCATGATCAAGGTATCCGCGTGTTGCCATTCCGCTGGTTCAGCCGATTTTCCCGGGCGCAATTTGAAATCGCCGGTGTAAAGCAGCGTTTCATTAGAGGCGGAAAGAAATAATTGCGCCGAACCAAAGATGTGACCGGCCGGGAGCAGCATAAGATCGACATCGTGAACTGTTCGCATTTCCCCAAACGGGAGCACGTGTTCCGTGCGCCGGCCCGGCAGGCGCGCTTGCATGAGCCGGGCGGTTCGCTCTGAGGTAATCACTTCGTCGTGCGGTGCGATGTGGTCGCTGTGCGCGTGAGATACGAACGCGAAGGATTTCGTGTCCCACGGGTCGAGCCACAAATCTTGCCCCGGCAAATACACGCCGCGCTCGTATCGAATATCGATCACACGAAAATTTACCCGTGGACAGGCGCGATCCAAGTATTCCCGCGTTGTAGCCACGCGGCTGTGCCGCGTTTGGCTTACAGCCGAGAGGGCCGCGTCTACACTCTTCGGTCGTGTGTATTGACAGATGTCGGTGATGTCGGTTTGATTAACGAAAGATGAGGATGGTTGTCGCTGCGCTGTTTTTAATCTCTGGCACAATCGAATTTGCTCGGCCCGCTGATGAACCAAAGCTGTTGACTAAGGTTACGGCGTTGCCGGTGACGCTGGATCCGAACTTCGAATTTCGAAAGACGAAACTTTATTTCCTAAGTGAGAGAGCGCCCAATCTGCGAGGCGGCTACCAGCCGAATCAGCCTGAGGATCAGACTGGGCAACCCGGAGGCGGGTTGGGCAAGCCAGGCCGTCTTGCGAACACGGCGCCGTCAACCAAGACGGCTACGGCGCAGGATGCATCGATCATGTTTGAGCGGCAATACCGGCTTTTCGGCGCTGTGACCAAGCTCGACCGGCGCCAGCGTTACGGAAATTATTTTAATTTCTTCTGGCGCGCCAAGCGACCAGCGGATGTGACCGTGCGGTTGGAGTATCGACAGGAGAACTTGCACGCGCACGTTCAAGGGCAGGAGATTTCGTATGCGAACGCGCGCGGTAATTATAAGACGGAGTTCAAAGTGGTGGGCGACGATTATTTTGATGACGGGCGCGTGATCGCGTGGCGTTGTTTATTGATTGAGAACGGCAAGGTCGTGGCGGAGAACCGTTCCTACCTGTGGGAGTGAGCAAGGCGGTTGCGGTGGGGAAGTTTGACAGGCGCGCCATCGATCTAGTATGGTTAACATGTCAGCCGTGCAGTCATCTATTTTAGTAGGCGTAAACGGTCCAGCCGTTTGGGTAAAGGTTGAGGGCAAGGGCAGTTTCCTCAACAGCGGGAGCTTGAAGGAGTTCGCTCGGGAAATGGTGGATCGCGGATATCGGGAGTTCATCGTGGATCTGGGGAAATGCGCCATGATGGATTCCACTTTCATGGGCACGATGGCGGGCGTTGCCTTACGTTTAAAGGAACTCGGCCGCGGCCATGTTCACATCGTGCATTGCGGGGGTCGCAGCCAGGAATTGCTCTCTGGCCTGGGGCTCGACCAAATTTTCAGCATTCATGACGACGGCTCAGCCGCGCCGGAATACGAATCACTGCCTAGCGGTGAAACTGTGCAGAACCCTAACGAAAAGAAAAAAACGCAGGCCGAAACGATGCTGGAAGCGCATGAGGCGCTTTGTGCGGCGGCGCCGGAGAATCTCCTCCGATTCAAAGACGTTCTCGAATATCTAAAACAAGACCTTCATCAAGAGAGCACGAGGAAGTAAGCAGGCCGTTCCATCATGTGGCCAATCGTTCTCTTCGGGCTGCTGGTCGCGTTTTTGGCGGGCTGGATTTATACCGGTTGGCGCATGACGCGTCGCGTTCGGGCGCTGGAACGTTCGAAGGAGGAGATTCAAGTCGAGGAAACACTGGTCTTCGATTTCTTGCACGGACTGGGCGAAGCCTTCACCGAAACGATCCGGCCTAACGACTTGCACCGGTTGATTGTCGAAGGCGCGAGCCGCATTCTCGACGCGCACGGCGGCGCGCTTTACCTGGCCGATCGCACCGGTATGAAGCTCGCGCCGACTTATCGCTCAAAGGGTTGTCCACCACTTGTCGATGTTCCGCCCCACATTTTGCAGCAAGCCGCCGTGACGCCGGTCGCCCTCGAGAGTTATCTTCGCTTGCACAGCCTGGCCATGGGTGAGGGGCTTTTGGGCCGTGTCTGGCAAACCGGGCAACCGGTTTACTTAAATGGGGTTTCCGAGGCGCCGGAGCTGGCGAAACTAGGGAATTCTTCGTTCGGCGCCACCTCCGTAATGGTAAGCTCACTGCTTTACGGTAAACAAAATATGGGCGTGCTCGCGTTGGCGAACGGCCCAGGGGGGATGCCGTTTTCGCAGAGTGATTTTGTCGTTTTCAAGTCGATTGCCGAGCAATCGGCCTTCGCCCTTTACAACGCGATCATTTATTCCGAAGCCAACGAAAAGAAGCGGCTCGATCACGATCTGGAGATTGCGCGCGACATCCAACGCATTCTTCTCCCGGCCGAAGCTCCGGCCATTAGCGGATTTGAAATTTACGGCATCAATGTTCCGGCGCACCAGGTGGGCGGCGATTATTTCGATTACATCAAAGTGGACGACGCCCGCCTCGGCGTAGCGATTGCCGATGTTTCGGGCAAGGGTGTGCCCGCCTCGCTCATTATGGCCATTTGCCGCAGTGTCTTGCGCAGCCAGGCACCGCAAAATCCGTCACCGGCGGATGTTTTGCAAAAAGTGAACCGGCAACTGTATCCGGACATCAAGGAAGACATGTTCATCAGCATGGTTTATCTCATTCTCGATTCGGCCGGAATCACTCTCGCTCGTGCGGGGCACGACGCGCCGTTGCTCTATAAGCGCGCATCGCAAATGGTCATCCCGTTGAAACCGCACGGTATGGTGCTCGGAATTGACAGCGGCAGCGTCTTTGATAGGCTAACCAGCGATTTCACCGTACCGCTCGAGCGCGACGATTGCCTGGTTCTCTACACAGATGGAGTGACTGAAGCGCTCGACAATGATGGAAACGAATTCGGCGTCGAGCGAATGACCCAATCGATTCGCGCGGGTGCGCCCCACGGCGCACAGGCGGTCGTGACGCGCTTGATCGACGATGTGCGAAGTTTCGCCGCGTCGAATCCGCAACACGACGACATCACCTTAATCGCCATCCGCAAAACATGAAAAAAATTCGTATTGACCAAGCCGAAGCTAACACGAAACAAAGATCGGCAGCGACCCCCGTCGAGAGCGGCGGATCGACCGCTCCAACAGGCGCGGCGAGCGAAGCAGGGAGCTCTGCTGAAAACACGGAGATGGTTCGCTCGCAAGGCGAGACCGAAGATCCGACAGCCAGTTTGCAAGCCGACCTTGATCGTTTCCGCGACCTCGCCATGCGCAGCCAGGCCGATTTTGAAAACTACAAGAAACGCTCTGCGCGCGAAAAAGAGGAAGCCATCAAATATGCAAACACTTCCCTGCTCGAAAAATTGGTCCCGATTATTGACAACTTCGAACTCGGGCTCGCTGCCGCAAAAAGTGAGGGCGAGGAATCGCCGATTTATTCCGGTATGAATCTCGTGCTCAAACAATTGAACGATTTCCTGATCGCCAACGGTCTCCAGCCCGTGGAAACGGTCGGTCAAAAGTTTGATCCAAATTTGCACGAGGCAATCGCGCGTGAACCGAGTGAGGAATTTCACGAAGGCACAGTCATTCGCCAAGCCCGCCGCGGTTATCGTTTCAAAGATCGGTTGCTGCGACCGGCGACGGTTGTTGTTTCATCCGGTCCGGCAAAGGAGTGACAAGTGATGAGTGACGAGTAAACGGGCAAGGCGCTTGCTCCTCTTGTCACTAGTTACACGTCACCTATCACTATTCTAAATGGCGACAAAAAAACGCGATTACTATGAAGTGCTGGGCGTTGATCGAAATGCGCCCGAAGAGGAGATCAAGCGTGCTTATCGCAAACTGGCAGTGCAATTTCATCCGGACAAAAATCCGGACGACCCGCATACGGAGGAAAAGTTCAAGGAGCTGGGCGAAGCTTACGACGTGTTGATCGACGCGGACAAACGCGCCGCCTACGACCGCTTCGGACACGCGGCCTTTGCCCAGGGCGGCGGCGGTTTCCGTGGTGGATTCCACGATCCATTTGATATTTTCCGAGAGGTATTTGGCGGCGGGACGGGCGGAATTTTCGAGACCTTCTTCGGTGACGTTGCCGGACGGCAGGGCGAAGATCGACAGCGCGGCTCGGACTTGCGTTACGACATGGAGATCACGCTCGAGGAAGCAGCCTTCGGTGTGGAAAAGGAGATTGAAGTGCGCAAGCTCAATACGTGCGACAAATGCCACGGCAGCGGTGCGGAGGCTGGCTCGCGGACGATTAATTGTCCCACGTGCGGTGGTCGCGGCCAGGTGATCACTTCGCGCGGTTTTTTTCATGTCTCGCAAACGTGTCCGCGCTGTCACGGAGTCGGACAGATCATCGAAAAACCATGCCGGGCATGTGGCGGTGAAGGTCGCGTGGAAAAAGCGAGTCGGATCAAGCTGAAAATCCCGGCTGGAATCGCGGACGACTCGCGCCTGCGCTCCGCGCGCAACGGCGAAGCCGGCATTCGTGGTGGTCCGCCGGGCGATCTTTACGTCGTCATTCACGTTAAAGAGCACGAAATTTTTCAGCGCGAGGAAGACAACCTCTACTGCGAAGTGCCGGTCGCATTCACGCTCGCGGCGCTCAGCGGCGAAATAGCGGTGCCGACACTGGAAGGCAAAGCCAATCTGAAAGTGCCAGCCGGAACGCAGAGCGGTCAGATGTTCAAATTGCGCGGTAAAGGCATTGTGAATGTGAACGGGCGTGAGCGCGGCGATTTGCTCGTGCGACTCATCGTCGAAGTGCCCACGCGGTTGACCGCCGAGCAACGCCAAAAGCTTGAAGATTTCGCCAACGCCTGCGGTGAAGAAAACACACCGATGCGCAAGAGTTTCTTCGAACGCGCAAAGAAATTCTTTCGGTGACGGCATCAGAGCTCGGCGTTCAGATTCAGGTTTGGATGCCCTGCTGGTGACAAATTGCGTCCGTGCTTCCTAATTGAGCGTTGGACGTTGAGAGTTGAGCGTTGGACGTTTTCTTCTCAATGTCGACGCACAGATTCTATATTCCGCCTAACGAGTGGGACCCGGCCGCGTTGGTCTTACGCGGAGCCGAAGCGCATCACGCGCGCGATGTTTTGCGGATGAAGCACCGCGAGAAAGCCGTTCTTTTCAACGGACGCGGGCGCGAGATCACCGCGGAGATTGTCGATCTTGCGCGCGACGAAATTCGTTTTCGCAAATTGCACCAGGCGGAAACGCCGCCGCTGCGCTGCCGCATCACGCTGGGCCAGGCGATCCCGAAGGGGAAAAATATGGACTTGATCGTGCAAAAGGCGGTGGAGATCGGCGCGTCGGAAATTGCGCCGCTCATTTCCGAGCGGACGATTGTCGATATTGATCAAAAAGAGGCGACGCGAAAACAAGAGAAATGGCAACAGGTCGCGATTGAAGCGGCCAAGCAATGCGGACAGAACTGGCTGCCCCAGATTGCTGCGCCGCGAAAGCTCAAAGATTTCTTCGCGCAATTTCCTGTAGAAACAGGCTCGCCACGGGACGAGTCCGTCCGACTGGCGGACGTGTCGCCTGCGAAGCCCTCGCATCCGCAGCCCCGAAAGCGTTCCGGGCTGTCACTACAGAAAAACGAGTCGCAGTTCGACTTCCGTCTCATCGGCTCGTTGCAGTCCGACGCGCAACATCTCAAAAGAATCCTGGCCGATTATCAAAGCGAACATCGACATCTTCCCGCCAGCGTGCTCATGCTCATCGGCCCGGAAGGGGATTTTACTCCAGCCGAACTCGCACTGGCAAAATCCCAAGGCTGCAGTCCAATCACCCTCGGCCCAATCATTTTGCGCGTCGAAACAGCCGCCATTTATTGCCTAAGCGTTCTCTCCTATGAGCTGTTGTAGGAGCGCGCATCCGTCGGGCGATCGAGAGCTGAGGGGCGCCTCGACGGTCGCTGGCGGTGGAGCCGAGGCGAAGATGGTTGCGAAACTATCTGAGCCTCAGAAATAAGCAGCCAGACTCCAAGTCCACGCTGACAAGGCGCGTCATAGGCGCGTGGCCACAGGCGTTCCGCGGCCCCGGAGCCGAGCTTGCAACGTTCTATTTCCCGCCTGCCTTCTCGAGATCGAATGTGACCTTCGCATTAATGCGATAACTGCTGATCTTATCGTTCTCGACCGCCACGGTGAATTCCTTGATGTAAACGGAGCGAATATTGCGCAGCGTTTTGCTTGCTTCTGCCACGACGTTCTTCGCTGCTTCCTCCCAACTATTCGGGGATTCCGAAAGCACTTCTATGACTTTGACAATTTTTGCCATGGTATGACTCCTTTATTCTGGAATCGCACGCCATCGCGCCATCGGTTCGAAATCAATAGATGTAGGGCCGAGGCAGCTGGAAAGCATTTTGGATTAATTCGAGCCGCGGCTCCGCATCCTCAGTGATGAGCACCTCCACGACATCGAACCGAAAAAGAATGTCCGGATTATCGAGCAAGCGCAGCCAGGCGAGTCCGCCTTGCGAAATGCGTCTTCGTTTCCGCCGGTCTATCGCCGCCACTGGCCGGCCAAAGTCCTCGCGCCCCCGCGTCTTGACCTCGACAAAAACGAGGGTGTCGCGATCGCGGCAGACGATATCGATTTCGCCGCCGCGCCGGCCGCGAAAATTGCGGTAGAGAATTTTGTAACCGTGGCGGCGCAAAAAACCGCAGGCGAGTTTTTCGCCACGCGCGCCGCGGCGGAGATGCTCAGATGATTTCCTGGAGGGCGAGAAGCGGCTGCGCCACCGGCTCGAAAGAGCGGCGATGGATCGGGCAAGGTCCAAGTTCATGAAGCTTGGTCAGGTGCAGTTCAGTGCCGTAACCTTTGTGCTGTTCGAAGCAATACTCCGGAAAACGCGCGCAAAAGTCACGCATCATCCGATCGCGCGTTACCTTCGCGATGACGCTGGCCGCGGCGATGCTCAGACTGTGGCAATCGCCATCCACGATCGCCGTTTGCGGAAAGGGAAATGGAAAAACCGGCAGACCGTCGATGAGGACGTGATCGGGCGGATCAACAAGCGCTCCAATGGCCGCGCGCATTGCTTTATGTGTCGCGCGCAGGATGTTGATTCGGTCGATTTCAAGGTGATCGACTACGCCGACTGCCCAGAACACCTCGGTGTTGCTCGTGAGATCGACATAAATTTTTTCTCGCAGCTCAGGGGAGAGTTGCTTCGAATCATTTAATTTCCGGTGCCGAAATTTTTCCGGGAGAATGGCCGCCGCCGCGATGACCGGACCCGCCAACGCGCCGCGACCAGCCTCATCAATCCCCGCGATGCGCGCGACACCGGCCGTGCGCAATTTCTTCTCGTATCGAAATCCGCAGCGGCGATACATCAACCGAAATTACGGAAACGCTGAAACGCTGAAAAGCTGAAAAACGCCAGTCCGGCTCGGACTTTCAGATTTTCAGTTTCTCAGTTTTTCAGCGTTTTACTCGCGCACCGCGGTCGCCTCTTTGCCCTTGCGCTTGCGAAGATAATTCAGCCTGGCACGCCGGGCGCGTCCTTGCTGTTCCACTTCGATCTTGGCAATGCGGGGGGAGTGCAGCGGAAAAACGCGCTCCACGCCTTCGCCGTAGGAGATGCGCCGCACCGTGAATGTTTCATTCAGGCCACGGCCTTTGCGGCCGATCACGATACCGGCGAAAATCTGAATTCGTTCCTTGTCGCCCTCGATCACCCGCGTATGCACGCGCACGCTGTCACCAACCTTGAAATTATTCGCCTCGATTTTCTGCTGCTCTTTTTCGATCGCCTCGAGAATGCGGTTCATAGGTCTCCTTTCCGCCCGCCGGACGGGCCGACATTTTCATTCGCAATAAGGGGAAAATCAAACCGAAATCTGAGTTTCGTTGGGAGCGCAACTTCGATCTGTGGAAATTTGTGTAGTCTATGACTAAGATTGACAGCTTATCGGCGCTCGTAGCTCAACTGGATAGAGCGTTGGCCTCCGGAGCCAAAGGTTGTGGGTTCGACCCCCGCCGGGCGCAGATCAGTTCAGGGTTCTCCGCAGTCAAAATTCAGCAGGGCCAAACTGATTCCGCCGAAACAATTGTTTAATTTAATGGTTTAATTGGTGCATATTGAAGCCAGAGCGAGTCCAAATCATGAAAACTAAATTCTATTTGCTCGCGCTAGCCGTAGGGACGGGAATTACGCCGTCGCGTCACATGCACCCGCGCACACTTCGACTACGTCAGTTCACTCCATGCCGCGCGGAAATTTCGTCGGCGGACGCACGATGATGCCGGGACAACGCTACTCATCAATTGGCATGCGTTCGACACCGACTGCGTTTCGTCAGCACTACGTCAACCCAAATAGAGGCGCGCTAATCAATCAGCAGTTTACGTCCAGGCCGCTCAATCGTACCGAGGGTTTAACGCGATTCTCGAGTCCAGAGACTCGCCTCGCGCGCTTTGAGAACCGTCGGGGTGATGGATTGGGACAAACGGGGATGGAAACCGCGCGTTCGTCAACTCAAACGGAGGCGCATCAATCAGTCAGCAGTTTACCTCCAGACCGCACAATCATACTGAGGGTTTAACGCGATTCTCGAATCCGGAGACTCGCCCCGCGCGCTCTGAGACCCGTCGTGGTGATCGATTGGGACAAATCGGGAATGGAAACCGCGGTTTGAACGCCGGCCGGGAGCACATGTTCGCGCGTCGCTCAGCCGACTGGCATCCCGATTGGGACCGGCATTCTGATCACTGGTGGAATGGGCACTGTTGCCGCTTCATCAACGGCTTTTGGGTCATCTTCGATCTCGGCTTCTATCCCTGGTGGCCGTACGGCTACCCCTACTACGGCTATTATCCCTACAATTATTATCCCTCCAACTATTATTATCCGTCCGACAACTACTCGTACGGATATGATCCGGGCGCGTACGACAATGGCGATGGCGGCTATTACGGCAGCGGCGCTTACGATTCGTCCGATCAATACACCGACCGGACTATTGCCGACGTCCAAACGCAACTGGCGAA
>WNFC01025819.1_pt1 | contig 10267 bp, 9 predicted proteins | sample 5400541 | NCBI WGS metagenome assembly WNFC01 (sample SAMN13153342, study PRJNA577476) | soil metagenome | isolation source: 120 cm saprolite under Douglas fir tree site 2 hole 2 replicate 1 | place: USA:California | collected 2015-04-18 | reverse complement strand
TCTTCCAGCACTAAGAGGCGCCGATGCAAGTCTCGACGCAACGCGTCTACAGCGGGCGCGTGATCAACCTCGACGTGGACACGGTGCGCTATCCCGACGGCTCGACGGGTGAGTTGGAGATGATCCGGCATCCTGGCGCGGCGGCGGTGATCCCGTTCGCCTCCGACCCGGCGGGGCCCGACCCCACGATCCTGCTGCTGCGCCAGTACCGCTACGCCACCGGCGGCATGCTGTGGGAGATCCCCGCCGGCCGCCTCGGGCCTGCCGAGGAGCCCCCTACCTGCGCCCGGCGCGAGCTGCTCGAGGAAGCGGGTGTGACGGCAGGCCGGCTCGAGCGTCTCACTACAATCTGGACGACCCCCGGCTTTACCGACGAGGTCATCCATCTCTTCTGGGCCGGGGACCTTCGGACCGCCAGTCATGCCCGGGAGGCCGACGAATTCATCGAAGTGGTGCCGCGGCCGCTGAAGGCGGTGCTGGCTGGGATCCGGGATGGGGAGATCCGCGACGCTAAGACGGTGGCCGCCATCCTTTATATGGCGGGATTCCGGTTGGGGCTGTAGCATTTTGGTGTCCCCTGCGGGGGACAGGGGAACAGGGGGCAGTCGGGTCCGCGTTTTGTAAATGTGTCCGTGACCAGCGGTTGCCCTGACGGCTGCTGCGGTATGGTTCGTGCTAGGCCATAATTGAGGAAGAGGGACCCGTCCGAGACCGGGAGCGAACATGCGGGCAGTCCTCAAACTGACGAGCAAGCCGGGTGTGCGGGCGCTGGAGCGGGCGGCGCTCCACGAGCTCGACGACGGCCAGGTGGTGCAGCGCCACCTCGGCAGCGATCCGCAGGCGTTCGGCACCCTCGTCGACCGCTACCAGACGCGCCTGCTCAATTTCGTCAACCGCACGATCGGAGACCGAGAGCGGGCCGAGGACCTGGTGCAGGAAGTGTTCATCCGGGTGTTCCGCCACCTCCATCGGTTCGATCAGACGAAAAAATTCTCGACGTGGATCTACACGATCGCGTCGAACCTGGCGAAGAACGAGCTGCGCAACCGCAGTCGCAACCCACTGGTCTTGTTCCAGACGATCAAGAAGAACTGGGAGGCCGATCACCGGCCGTTGCAGTTTGAGGACACGACCGCCCGGCCGGACGATCTGTACCGCAAGCGGTTCCTCAAGGACGCCGTGGATCAGTGCGTGTGCCAGCTGCCCGAGCATCACCGTGTGGTGTTCGTGTTGCGCGAGCTCGAGGGCAAGAGCTACCAGGAGATCGCCGAGATCACCCGGTGCAACCTCGGGACCGTGAAGAGCCGGCTGAACCGGGCCCGCAACAGCTTCGCCCAGCTCATCGGGCCGCTTCTGAAGTAGCCCGGAACCCTCCTCGGCTTCAGCGGTATACATTCCCACCGTATGACGTGTACCGAGTTTCGTGACCGTTACACCGAGTTCCGCGACGGCCTCATCAGCGCTGCGCGGGAGTTGCGGCGCTTCGAGCGTCACTTGGCGCGTTGCGCGGCGTGTGCCGGCTACGACGCCGCGCTCCGCGACGGCGTGCGGGCGCTGCAGGGAGCGGGGACGATCGAGCCGAGCGCCGGTTTCCGCCGCCGGCTGGATGTCCGGCTGCGCGCCGAACGGTTGCAGCTCGCGGAGCCCCCCCTGCGGGCGCGGGCAGGCATCGCGGCGGCGTTGTTCGTGGCCGCAGCGCTGGTGCTGGTGGCGCTCGAGAGCCTGAGACCCAATCGTCCGGCGACGGTGGCGGCGTTGCCGCCGGTGCCGTTTCCTAAGCCGGTGGCTCGAGCCAGTGTTCCCTTCGTCACCTTCCAGGATCCCCGCTTCAGCGTGGTGATCGGCAACCCGAATCCCTATGGGACCGCGCTGGTGCAGCCCGCGCGCGCACGCCCGGAGCCCGCGACGGCTGGTCGTTAGCCGTTCCACTTTCATCCCGTCCGGTGGCGCGGTAACTTCCGCGCCGTATGACTGCGGCAACCTTCGACGCGCTCCTGCGGGACCTCAAGCGGGGCGTGCTCCAGCCGGTGTACTACCTTCACGGTGAAGAGGACGTGCTGAAGGAGGAGGCTGTCCGCGCTCTAGTGGATCGCGCGGTCGAAGCGCCGATGCGTGACTTCAACGTTGACACGCGAGCCGCAGCCGAGCTCGGGCCCGAGGAGCTGTACGCGCTGGTCAATACCCAGCCCATGCTCGCCGCGCGACGCGCCGTGGTGCTGCGGGGCGTGGAGCAGCTGCGCAAGAAATCGCCCGCGCGCGAGGAGTTGTTGCGCTACCTCGCCAATCCCAACCCCTCGACACTGCTCGTGCTGGTGCAGGGCGGCACCGCCCCGGAGGCGGAGGCCGACCTCGCCAAGCACGTCACCGCCGTGGCGGTCGGCCGGCTCGCCCCGGAGCGCGTGGCGGGGTGGATCGCGCACTACGCCGGGCACATCGGCCTCACGCTCGCCCCGGATGCCGTTGCTCTGCTCATCGCCGCGGTGGGAAACGACCTCGGCGCGCTCGCGCAAGAGCTCGAGAAGCTCGGCGCGCTCGCCACGGGACGGACCGCCACCGCGGACGACGTCACGGCGGTCGTCGGGGTGCGCCGCGGCGAGACGCTCGACGACCTCGTCGCCGCCGCGCTGGAGCGCCGGGTGGCCGCCGCCGCGCGGCTCGTTGGGCCGGTGCTGGAGCAGGCGGGGATGAGCGGCGTGCGCATCGTGACCGCGCTGGGTACGGCGCTCGTAGGCACCGCTCTGGCGCGCGCCGAGCTCGACCGCGGCGGACCTCCGCCGCGGGCGGAGGACGCCGTGTTCCGTCATCTCCTCGCGGCCCGGCCATTCGGCCTCGGCAGCTACAAGACAGTAGCGGCACACTGGGTCCGCTGGGCTGGCGCCTGGGCGGGGCTAGAGCTGGCGCGCGCGCTGCGCGCCGCCCTCGCCGCCGACCGCGCACTCAAAGGGACAACCCTCACCGACGACCGTGGCATCGTGCTCCAGCTGGTGCTCGAGCTCGCGGCGGCTCGACGGGAGGCGGCATGACCACAGGGCGGGGGTCGGACGCTCGGAGGGTCGGACGGCTGGCGTTCGCCCTGGTTGCAGCCGCTTTGTCGGTCGCACCGAGCGTCCGACTGTCCGGCCAAACCGATCCTCGTCTCAGGGCCGCCCTGGCGCTCGTCCAGAGCGGCCGGGCGGACTCGGCGCGCGCGCTCGTGCGGCGGCTGCTCGCCACGCTGCCGCCCCAAGATTCGGTCTATCCGGAAGCGCTGTACACCCAGGGAATGATCGCGCCCGACGCGGCCTCCGCCGCGACGAGTTTGCAGCGGGTGGTGGTGGAGTACGGTTGGTCGCGGTGGGCCAACGACGCTTTGCTGCGGCTCGCACAGCTCAACTACGCGCAGGGTGATCCGGCCGGCGCCGCTCAAGCGGCCGAGCGGCTGCGGCGCGATTATCCCGATTCGCCCCTCAAAGCACGAGCCGACTTCTGGGGAGCGCGCGGCTACTTCGATCTCCGCGACGAGCCACACGGCTGTGTGCTGATCCAAGAGGCGCTCACCGGGGCCGGCGAGGACGTCGAGTTCAGGAACCAGGTCAGCTATTATGCAGCGCGCTGCGGCGGCACTGCCGCAGCGCCTCCCGCCGCGACCGCCCCTGCCACGGGAACGCCGGTCCCCGCTGCGTCGTCTTCTCCACCCCCCAACGCCCCACCTCCCGCCCCTCCCCCGGTCGCCCCTGCCACGGTGCCCGCGCCGGGCGACTCGGCCAAGCCCGCCGCGCCCGTCGCCTACTCTGTCCAGGTGCTGGCGGTGAAGAGCGCGGCGCAAGTGGACGAGCTGCTCACGCGGCTCAAGGTGATGGGGTTCGTCGACGCCCACGTGGTCCGTGACACGAGCGGATTCCTCAAGGTCAGAGTGGGCCACTTCCCCACCCATCAGGACGCCCAGCGCGTGCAGCAGCGGCTGAAGATCCGCCTCGGCGGTCAGCCGTTCGTAGTGGAGGAACCGTGACGCAACGGGTGGAAGCCGAAACCCCGCTGATGCAGCAGTACCGCGACATCAAGGCGCGCTCTCCCGGCACCATCCTGTTCTTCCGGATGGGGGATTTCTACGAGATGTTCGAGGACGATGCCAAGCTCGCCGCGCGTGAGCTCGGCCTCACGCTCACCTCCCGTAATAACGGCGGGGCTGCCGAAGTGCCGCTCGCCGGTGTCCCGGTGAAGGCAGCAACCGAGTATCTGCGCCGCCTGGTTGCCAATGGGCATCGCGTGGCGATCTGCGAGCAGGTCGAAGACGCCCGACTCGCCAAAGGCGTGGTGCGCCGCGAAGTGATCGAGACGGTGACCCCCGGAGCCGTCCTGTCCGACGACTGGCTGGCGCAGGGGCGCAACAACTATCTAGCCGCTGTGCTGCCCATGGGTGAACCCGGAGCGGAATCGATCGGCGTCGCGGCGCTCGACCTCACGACCGGCGAGTTCGTCTGGGAGACCGTGCCGGCGGCCGAGCTGGCGACGGTGTTGGCGCGCTACGAGCCCCCGGAGCTGGTCGTCCCGGCGGGGGCGGCGGTCCACGCTTCGGCAGGAGTGACGAAAACCGAGCGCGAGGCATGGGAGTTCGATCCCGAGCTGGCGCGCGAGGAGCTAACGCGCGCCTTCGCCCTCGCCTCGCTCGACGGACTCGGGGTCGAGGCCTCTGACCGGCCCGCCGTCGGCGCGGCCGGGGCGCTGCTCCGCTACGCGCGCGAGCTCAAGCCGGGTGGGCTGCCGCACCTCACTCGCCCCCGCATCGTCCGCCGCGGGGACGTACTGCCCCTTGACGAGATGACGCGCCGCAACCTCGAGCTGGTCGAGCCGCTGCGCCCGGGGGCGGTGGACGCGACGCTGCTCGCCGTGCTGGACCGCACCCGCACGCCACTGGGCGCGCGGCTGCTGCGCCGGTGGCTGCTCGCCCCACTCGTCGACCCCGCCGCCATCACCGCACGGCTCGACGCCGTCGACGTGCTGGTGCGTGACGCACGCGGCCGTGACCGGTTGCGCGAGGCGCTGGACGGCGTGCGGGACCTGGAGCGGCTCGCCGGCCGGGCCGCCCTCGGTCGTGCCACCCCGCGCGACCTCGGCGCCTTGCGCGATTCGATCGGCCGGCTCCCCGACGTCCGTGCCGCGCTCGACGGACTTAAGCAGCGCCAGCACAGCGCCCTGCTCGAGTCCGCTGCCACAACCTTCGACCTCCTGGGCGATCTGGGGGAGGAGCTGGGGCGGGCACTCGTGGACCGGCCCCCGGCGCAGCTCGCCGACGGCGACGCCATCCGACCGGGCTACGACCGCGAGCTGGATGAGTTGCGAGACGCGCGCGACGGCGGCAAGCGCTACATCGCGGGGTTGCAGGCGCGCGAGCGGCAGCGCACCGGTATCGGGTCGCTCAAGGTCGGCTTCAATAAGGTGTTCGGCTACTACATCGAGGTCACGCACACGCATAAGGGTCGCGTCCCCGCGGACTACGAGCGCCGCCAAACGCTCACCGGCGCCGAGCGTTACGCCACGCCCGAACTGAAGGAGTACGAGGCCAAGGTGCTGGGGGCCGAGGAACGGATTGTCGCGCGGGAGACCGAGCTGGTCGATGCGCTGCGGCACCACATCGGCGGAGCGATCGCGCGCGTGCAGCACAGCGCCACGACGTTGGGCCAGCTCGACGTCTGGGCCGCCCTAGCCGACCTGGCCGACCGCGAACACTACGTGCGCCCCGAGGTGACCACCGACTTCACGCTGCATTTGGAGGGCAGCCGCCACCCGGTGGTGGAGCGAATGATGCCGCGCGAGGGGTTCATGCCCAACGACGTGCTGCTGGACGAGGCGGGCCGCGTGATCCTCCTGACAGGGCCCAACATGGCCGGCAAGTCGACGCTGCTGCGGCAGGTGGGGTTGTGCGTCGTCCTGGCGCAGATGGGGGCGTTCGTCCCAGCGCGGCGCGCCGTGGTCGGCGTCGTCGATCGGCTGTTCACTCGGGTCGGCGCCTCCGACAACCTGGTGCGCGGGCAGTCCACCTTCATGGTCGAGATGAGCGAGACCAGCGCGATCCTCCACGGCGCCACCGCTCGTAGCCTGGTGCTGCTCGACGAGATCGGACGCGGCACGTCCACCTACGACGGGGTCGCGATCGCCTGGGCCGTCACGGAGTGCCTCCACAACCGCATCGGCGCTAAGACCATCTTCGCAACCCATTACCATGAGCTGACCCAGCTCACCGAGGAGCTCGCGCACGCCCGCAACTTCAACGTGGCGGTCCGCGAGTCTGGCGACGAGATCGTGTTCCTCCACCGGATGGAGCCCGGCGGTGCCGACCGCTCCTACGGGATCCACGTCGGACGGCTCGCGGGGTTGCCAGCAGCGGTGGTGGCGCGGGCGTGGGAGGTCCTGAAACTGCTGGAGGCCGGCCATCACGTCGCTGATCGTCAGGTGCCGCAGAGCCCCGACTCGGCGCAGTTCGGTCTCTTCGGCTCGCACCCGCCGCACCCGCTGGTCGCTGAGGGGGGGGAGGGCGAGCGCTCGTGAGAAGACGGTATCGGTGGCCAGTCCTTGTTCTCGGCGCGGCGCTCGCCTGCGGGCGCGGTGCCCCACCCCCACCCGATGGCAGCGCGACACCACCGCCGCCGGCCGAGGAACCTCCGGTAGCCCTCAACCCGGACCCCCCGATCCAGTATCCGCCGCGTCTGTACGACCAGCAGGTCGAAGGCAACGTGGTACTGCGGCTGTTCGTGGACTCGACCGGCAAGCTGATCCCCGAATCGACCCGCGTCGCCGAGCCGAGTGGATACCCGGCCCTGGACTCGGCGGCGACAGCTGGGGCAGCGAAGCTGCGGTTCGCACCGGCCAAGCGATACGGCATCCCCGTCTCGACCCTGTTCCTGCAGCCGATAGAGTTTCATCACGGCGCGATAGAAGCCACCGCTCCGGCTCCTGGCACTGTGACCACCCTCCCTACCCCCTCCCCCACTCCCCCTAGTTCTCGCCCATCTACAACCGCGGCAATCCCGCGGGCGCGGCGACGCTCACCGGCGATCCGACCCGATACCATCAAGCCGCGGGCCGACACCGCGAAGGCGCAGCTGGACTCCGCCAAGCCGCGGGCCGACACCGCGAAGGCACGGCCAGACTCCGGCAAGCCGCTACGGGACACGAATGTCGTCGCACACTAAGCCCTACGCCAACGTCCTCGAGACGATCGGCTGGACCCCCCTGATCCGGCTGAACGCGCTCACCCAGGGCATTCGCACGCCGGTGTACGTCAAGGCCGAGTTTTTCAATCCGGGCGGCTCGGTGAAGGACCGCATCGGGATCGCGATGATCGAGGCGGCCGAGCGCGAGGGACGGCTCAAGCCCGGCGGGTTGATCGTGGAGGCGACGTCAGGCAACACTGGTGTCGGGCTCGCCATCGCCGCCGCGGTGAAGGGGTACCATTGCATCTTCACGATGCCCGACAAGATGTCGCAGGAAAAGGCGCGCCTGCTGCGGGCCCTGGGCGCCGAGGTGATCATTACCCCGACCGCTGTCGCGCCCGACCATCCCGACAATTACATCATGAAGGGCCGGGCGATCGCGGCCGCCCATCCCAACGCCATCTTCGCCGACCAGCATTACAACCCGGTCAACCCCGAGGCGCACTATCGCACGACCGGCCCCGAGTTGTGGGAGCAGACCTCGGGGCGGATCTCCCATTTCGTGTGCGCGCCGGGGACCGGCGGCACGGTGACCGGCGCCGGCCGGTACCTCAAGGAGCGCAACCCCAAGATCCGGGTGATCGCCGGGGACCCGGTCGGCTCGATTTATACCGAGTACGCGCGGAGCCACCAGAAAGCCGAGGGGGCGCCCTACAAGGTCGAAGGCATCGGCGGCGACAAGATTCCCACCGCGCTCGACTTCTCGGTCGTAGACGAGTGGATGTTCGTCAGCGACAAGGATGCCTTCCTCATGGTGCGACGCCTGGCCAAGGAAGAAGGGCTGTTGTGCGGCGGCTCGACCGGGGTCAACATCGTCTCGGCGCTCGAGGTGGCGCGCAAGGTCAACGACCCGAGCGCCTGTGTCGTCACGATCCTGTGCGACACCGGAGAGCGCTACCTCTCCAAGGTCTTCAATGACGAGTGGCTGAGGGAAAACCAGTTCCTCGACGCCGAGCGCTTGACCGTCGCGCGGCTCGTCGCAGCCAAAGAGAACGGCGCCCCGCCGCTCATCTCGGTCGCGCCGCAGGCCACGGTGCGCCAAGCGCTCAACCTTATGAGCACGTACAACGTTTCCCAGCTCCCCGTCCTCGAGGGCGCCGACGGGGTGGGCGCCGTGTCCGAGCAGGGCCTGATGGCCCGGGCCATCGAGGAGCCGGCCGCGCTCGACCGGCCGGTGCGCGAGCTCATGGATCCGCCCTTCCCCGTCGTAGACGAGGAGTGGCCGGTGGAGCGGCTCACGGCCCTGTTGTCCCGCGAGACGCCCGCCGCGCTGATGCGGCGCGGGGGAAAGCTCGCGGGCATCGTGACACGTTACGATCTGCTGCACCAATTGGCCGGCATCCACTGATGCGCGTCACCGTACTCACCGGGGGGGCGACCGCCGAGCGCGCCGTCGCCTTCGCCAGCGGGGCCCAGATCGTCGCCGCGCTGCGCTCCCGCGCGCACCAGGTTTACGTGGTCGACACGACCGCGGGCCTCTTGACGCCCGAAGAGGAAGCCAGCGTGCTCCGCGGCGCCGTCGGCAGAGAGATCCCCGTCGTGGCCGAGCTCGAGGCGCGTGAGCGCGCCCTGCTCTCGAGCGGTCTCGCTGACCTTCCGGTCGTGCAGGGCGCCGACGTGCTGTTCCTCGCGCTCCACGGCGGCACGGGCGAGGGCGGCACCCTGCAGGCGATCCTCGACGTCATCGGCGTCCCTTACACCGGCAGCGGCCCGCTGGCGAGCGCCCTCGCGATGGACAAAGATCTCTCCAAGCGATTGTTCCGCGACGCTGCCGTGCCAGTCCCGGCATGGTTCATGACGCCGGTCGAGCCTCGAGACGTGACGACCGCTCTGGGGTGGCCCGTCATCGTAAAGCCGTCAAAGCAAGGCTCCACGGTGGGGCTCACGCTGGTCAGGCAGGCGAAGGATCTGGACGCCGCGGTTCGGTTTGCCGCGCAATACGACGATGCCGTGCTGGTGGAGCAGTTCATCCCGGGACGCGAGCTCACGGTAGGCGTGCTGGGCGATGTCCCGTTGCCCGTCGGAGAGATCGTTCCGAAGCACGAGTTGTTCGACTACGAGTGCAAATACACCCCCGGCATGTCGGAGGAGACCTTCCCGGCGAAGCTCGACACGAAGCTCGCGCGCCAGCTCCAGGCACTCGCCCTCGCGGCGCATCGGGCGCTCAAGCTCGGCGGGTATTCGCGGATCGACTTCCGGATGAGCCCCGACGGGGACATCTTTTGTCTCGAGGCCAATACGCTCCCCGGGATGACGAGAACCAGCCTTTATCCGCAGGCCGCCCGCGCGGCGGGAATCGAGTTCCCGGAGCTGTGCGAGCGACTGTGCCGCCTCACTCGGAACACCGGGGGGGCTCGCGGGGGATAACAGAAGGCTGGACGCAAACGTCGAAAGACTAGTCGCCGAGACGCCAAGGATTCAATGATGGGCCCGCAGCGGATGTACGGCTTGACCCCCTGGGTCAGACGCCTCCTCGTCGCCAACCTGCTCGTCTTTCTCCTGCAGAAGACGGTCTTCCTCCAGCTTGCCGCCGAGCTGGGGTTCGCTCCTCTGCAAGCGCTTACCCATCCGTGGACGCTCGTCACCTACATGTTCGTCCACGGCGGGGTCGCCCATCTCGCCTTCAACCTGCTGGCGTTGTACGTGTTCGGGCCCCCGGTCGAGGAGCGCATGGGAGGCCGGGCGTTCATCGGCTACTACCTGCTGTGCGGCGTCGGAGGAGCGGCGCTGTCCTACCTGCTGATGTTGGTGGTCCCCGTGCGGATGGTGATCGGCGCATCCGGCGCCATCCTCGGCATGGCCCTGGCGTTCGCCTGGTACTGGCCGGACGAGCCGATTTTCATCTTCCCGTTCCCGGCACCGATCCCCGCCAAGTGGCTGGTGACGTTTGCGGTCGCCATCGACCTCGTGCTCGTCTGGCTGGGGGCGCTCGTCGGCACGAGCGACGGAGTGGCCCACCTCGCTCACCTGGGTGGCATGGGGACCGGCTTCCTGTGGCTCAAGGCGGGCGACTGGCGTTTGAGCCAGGCGGAGCGGCGGCTACGTGACGGTGTCAGCGGGCGGGGTTGGGGGGGCAG
>WNFC01010530.1_pt1 | contig 10267 bp, 9 predicted proteins | sample 5400541 | NCBI WGS metagenome assembly WNFC01 (sample SAMN13153342, study PRJNA577476) | soil metagenome | isolation source: 120 cm saprolite under Douglas fir tree site 2 hole 2 replicate 1 | place: USA:California | collected 2015-04-18 | reverse complement strand
GGCTTCGTGCGGGCGAAGCGCGAGGGCCTTCCAGACCCGCGCCTCAGCGCCGTCGATCCCTTGTTTGGCCCAGGCGACAGCTTCATCGTCGAACACCTGCCTGGTCACGCAGCTGGGGAGCATCTGCGGCGGTGCGCCGGCTTCGACGAACGTCTGAACAGGGGCCAGGCCTCGTCCGCCACGCATCACGCGAGCGGTAGCGACACTGCGTCCAGACCGCCTCCAGAGCGCCGCCTCGGGTGTCAGCCCGGCGCCAATCCAGTCAGCCACCTCCCCGATCGGGATGCCCGCCTGCCACCAGTCCCGTACCGTGCCAGCGAGCGCGGCGCCGTTGCGGACGAGGCGCCTGGCTTCGTGCGGGCGAAGCCCGAGGGCCTTCCAGACCGGCGCCTCGCCGGCGTCAATCCCTTCTTTGGCCCAGGCGACAGCCTCATCGTCGAACCACTGCCTCGCCATGTAGCTGTAGAGCATCTGGGGCGGCACGCCGGCCTCGACAAACGTCTGAACAGGACCGCCGCCCCACTGCCCGTACCATTTGAAACCAGTGCCCATCGTTGCCCCCTACCCGCTACCAGCCGCCGGCACCGGGGCTTGGGGCTGGACCATGACGGCCGTCGCCCAGTCAGGGACCGTGCCAGCCGGGTCCATGAGCCCGACGATCACCCGCACTCCGCGTGGCGCAGCCGGTGGCCATGGGGTGTGACCGTCGGTCAGCACGATGACGAGGTCAGGGCGGGGCTTCAGGGCGCTTGCCGCCTCCAGCCCTGCCCCCATGTCCGTATCGCCCCCGCCGAGTAGGCGCACCTCACGGGCATTCAGTACGCGCTGTGCCTCGTAGGCGGAAGCGTCGCAGCACACAACCCGCAGTCGGCGACGGCCGACGCCGAGACCGCGAAGCACACCGGACACTTCCGCCAGGGCCTGGCCGAGCATCTGGTCGCTCATGCTCCCGGAGGTGTCAAGCACCATCGCCACCTGCGGGAGCGGCTGGCGCAGGCTGGGCAGAACCACGTCCGGCGCGGCTGAGGCACGGCGGGACGGTCGATGGTAGGTGAAGTCGACCCTTCCGGCGACATCGGCGATTCCCCGGCGAACCGCCGAGGACAGGACGCGCTGCCAGCTCACTGCCGGCTCGAGCAGGTCGTCGGCCCAGCGCTGCCAGCCGGCTGGGACGTCACCTCGCTGCTGACGGTGCTCGCGTACGCGTCGAGCCACCTCGCGCGCGACCAGCTTCTGGCCGATGCCACTGAGCCCCGGGCGCCCGCAATCCCATGGTCGGGCGCGGCCGTCACACCCGCTGCCACAGTCGCGGCTGCTCGAGACGACACCCGTACCGCCGCGGGCATCGCGGGACGGTCGGGCCGCGCTATCGCCGAGTGCGTCCCAGTACTGTTCGGCGAGCCACCCGGTTTGACACTGGATGTCGGCGGGTGTAAGTGCGGTCGCGGGCAACGCGAGCTCGCCCGCGAGAAGGTCGTCATTGATCTCGGCGTCGCTGGCGATGTTCCAGCGCCGCTGCTGCGGGGTCGGGGCACCGACGGGCGGACTCTGGTCTTCCTCGGCAGGCATCGGGTACCGATCGGCGTGGCGGCGCAGGAGGTGGGAGACCTGGTGCACGAGCCAGAAGCCGAGCGTGGGTACGTCGGTCCTCTCAAGCACTGCGGGGTCGAGGTACACGTGCCAGTTGCGGTCAACCGGGTAGGCGGAGAGGTCCCTGCCTGCAGCGTCGTCGGGTCCGGCGATCACCGGTTCGAGGGCGAGCAAGGCCGTCGCCAGGTAGGGCGCCTGCCGGGCCGCCCAGACGCGGCTGGCAGCCCACCTTTGGCGCAGCTCGACGGTGAGGTCGCCGAGCCCGGATGTCCGCACCGCTCCTCACCCCTCTGCTCGCATCAGGCCGGCCGCACGGAGGACAGGTGCCAGCGCCAGCACCTCTGACGGCAGGTCGGCGCCAGCTGGGCGAGCGTCGGCCAGAGTGCGAGCGACTAGTGCTGCGACGTCGGGCGCGGCGTCAGCGGCTCTGGCGACCACGCGCCAGGCGGCGCTCCAGGACGCAGCGTCGCCGTGTGCTACCGCCACCGATGCCACTGCGGTCAAAGCCGCAAAGGCGCGGTCGCTCCGTTGCGGAAGCACGAAGCCGTCCGGATCCGCCAGCACGGCCTCCGGATCGGGGAGGTCGGCGTTTGCCAGCCACGACAGGAGCTCGACTGCTGGCCCCTCGCCGACGGCGCCGATCACGAGCGCCGCCCGGGCCTCCTCACTGGCCCGGGACGCCTCGCACGCGCCGAGGAGAACGGCAACCGCCTCCCAGCTCCGCGGGCTCGGCCAGCCGCGGCTCGCCAGGGCAGCGACCTTCGGGACCTGCAGGACGAGGGCAGGCCGCACCTGCAGGAAAGCGGCAACGGCCGCCCGGGCGGCAACCTGGTGGGTCAGCGAGGGCTCCTCGGAGAGAAGCAGGGTGGGTGCCGGAAAGCCGACGGCCAGCCCGTTGGCGACGGCTCTCGCATCGACCGGCCAGTCGAGGTGGATGAGGCGGTTGGCGAGCGGTGGCGCCAGCTCCCAGCCTTCGGCCGCCTCTTCGGGGGGATTGGCGGCAGCCACCACCCGCACTCCCGGTGGCAGCGCCAGATCGCCGACCACCCGTTCGAGTACCACTCGCAACATGGCGGCCTGGACAGCGGGCGGCGAGGTCGTCAGCTCGTCGAGAAACAGGAGGCCGACGCCGCTCTCGGCCAGCCTCGTCGCCCAGGCTGGCGGAGCCATGCGTACGCCACCGTTGACGACAACGGGCATTCCTGCGAAGTCGGCCGGCTCCCTGATGGAGCCGATCACGACCTCCAGCGGCCAATCCAGATCCTCGGCCAAGGCTCGGACAACCGACGTCTTGCCGGTACCGGGACTTCCCCAGAGGACCACGGGCACCCCGGCCGTGATGGCAAGGGCCAGTGCTTCAGTGACGACCGTCGTCTCGATGACCGACCTCCTGGCGAGAGCGGATCAGTCGCCTCCATTCTCGCGGGTCCAGCACGAATGAGGAACAGTCAAGCTTTGCGGACGAGTTGTCCTGATTGATCACGCGGCGACCTTCTGCCCGGCTTCGTCGTGCCGCTCGGTGAGCGCTCCCGGCTGCAACCTGGCGCCTGGTCGCGCGAGGGCGCGACCGGGTGGGGCCCTGACACACCGCCGCAAGCTCGTCGTCATCGGGTTCGGAGCGTTCAGTCGTGGCGTACATGTATCTCCAGACAGCCGCCGCCCCGGCCATGGAACAGCGTGTTGCGACTTGGGTACGGCGGGGCCAGCTGGGCGTAGTACGCGATGCCCTCGAACATGGTGGCGCCGAGGATGTCGGCTCGGCTCCCGATCTCGAGGAGCAGCCGGTGGCCGGCCCGGAACAGGTTGGCTGTGGGGATCAGCGAGATGTCGAGCTCGACTGGCTCACCAGGGACGAGAGGGACCGATGCGGTGTAGTCGTGCGCGATCTCATCGTCGCTTGTCCGCGCGGGATCGACCCTACGGTGAGCGGCCTGGAGCCAGCCCCACGACAGCTTCCGATGGAGATTCCCGTTGGGCGCGAGGTCCGAGACGCGAGCGACCACGTGGGTGTCGCAGGCGGTTGCGGCAAGGCGCAGATGCAGCGTGACCGGACCGACAACCTCGGTATCGGTCTCGAAGGCATCCGTCGCGTAACGGAGAACCTGGGTTTCGTAACGCTCCAGCTCGGGCGAGTACCGCATCCCGCGAGGAATTGCGAGGAACGAGAGCTGGGTCTGCTCGGCTGGAGTGCCTTGGGCGAGAAGGTGCTCGCTGGTCGGATCGGCGCCACGCGCTACGAGCTGCAAGTGGAGCTTCTCGGTCCCGGGTACCGGCCAGTTCGTCGCCTCGCGCCACCGGCCGGCCCCCTGCAGCCAATAGCGAACGGGCGGAAGCCCGTCGACGCCGGTATCGAGCCCCTTCAGGTGATAGTCGTACCAAGCGAGCAGCTCCTGCTGATAGTCCTGCCAGGGCCAGCGCACCGCCGGTGGACCGACGAAGAGCAGCTTCGGCGACGTGAGGCGCCGCCAGGCCTCAAACGCGCCGCGCGTGTGCAGCGCCGGGTTGCCCCAGTTCGTGCCAATCAGCACCGGGACCTGGACGCGAGCGAGGCTCTCCGATGCTGACCGCTCACGGTAGAACGGGCCGTCCTCACGCTCATCGAACAGGAGCGTCGCGAAATGCCGCGTCCACAACTCCGACGGGCGCATTCGCTTGACCATTCCCGAATCACCGAGTCGCAAGAACACCTGCTTGCAAAGCCATTGGAACCACGCGCGATCGAGCCCGTGGCTCATTGCGTGGCGCACCCGGGGGGCGAGCCGCTTGTTGGCCCACGTGCCGGCACCCGAGAAGAAAGTGCTGAGGAAATCGGCCTGGGGTGCGCCGCCGTGATAGATGGCGTGACGGTAGAGGTCGGTCCACCCGAGGTAGGGGAAGATCGCGCGCAAATGCGGCGGTTGCTGCGCAGCTGCAAGGTACTGGATGAGCGCGAAGTAGCTCATGCCGATCATGCCGACGTTGCCGTCGCACCAGGGCTGCCCCGCGGTCCATTCGATCGTGTCGGCGACGTCGCGCTGCTCCTGGGGTGACAGGAGCCCGTTGAATTCGCCGTCGGATCGGCCGGTACCCCGCGCGTTCACGTTGAAGTGGCAGTAGCCGCGGGCAACGAGATTGGTCACCGGACCAGACTCGTTGATTGGCATCGGGATGCCAGTGTGCTGGAGATCCTTCGGGTAGCACGACCAGGCGAGCAGCGTCGGGAACGCTCCCGTCGCCTTCGGTCGGTACAGATCGCCGCGCAGGACGGTCCCGTCGGGAAGAGTTACCTCGACGTCGGCGTCAAGGACGACCCGGTATCGCTTCGGTGACGACGCCTTCGGAACCCACCCCGCCAGCTGGATCCCTGCGACGCGGCTGTGGGGCCTTGCGAGTAGCCCGCGAACGGGACGTCCCGCCGCGAGTTCGCGCCGGCCCCCGGTAGCGATCGAGCGATCTGCCTCTCCCATGCCGTTGACCTCCATCGTGCGCGACTGCCTGGCTGTCGGCGAAGCTGGGCCCTGCGCCGACCATGCACCATCAGCTCTCGCACCTGGTAAAACTGTACACACATCATCGAAACGCTGGCCCGGCCGGAGTCGGCGCGGTGCCTCGCGGCACGGTGCTAGATTCAACTGTGTACAGTAGGCGGAAGGAAGAGCTATGCGACTGATCGCCATCGAGGAGCACTTCAACCTGCCGGAGATTGAGAAAGCCCCGGAGCAAGGAGGGCGGATCAACCCGGCGGGCGACCTCCTCTACGACCTGGATGACGGGCGGCTGGCGAGCATGGACGCCGCCGGCATCGACGTCCAGGTGCTCTCGTCATCGACCACGTCGGTGCAGTACTTCGAGCCGGCCCGGTCCGTGGAGCTGGCCAGGAAGGCCAACGACCACCTGGCGGCGGCCATCGAACGGCATCCCGACCGCTTCTACGGCTTCGCCACCTTGCCGACGCCCGATCCGGCGGCAGCGGTGGTCGAGCTCGAGCGGACGGTGCGCGAGTATGACTTCAAGGGGGCGATGATCCACGGTCATACCAACGGCAAGTTCCTCGACCACAAGGACTTCTGGCCGATTCTCGAAGCGGCCGAGGCGCTCGGCGTCCCCATCTATCTGCACCCGACCTACCCGCCCCGTGCGGTCTTCGACGCGTACTACGGTGACCTTGAGCCGCCGATTGCGCTCACCCTTTCGGCGCCCGGGTGGGGATGGCACGTCGACGCCGGCATGCACACCCTCAGACTCGTCCTGGCCGGCGTGTTCGACCGGTTCCCGGGTCTGCAGCTGATCATCGGCCACATGGGCGAGGCGATCCCCTTCAACCTGGCCCGCGCCGAGAGCGTGATGGCCAGGCCAGCGGCTCGCCTGCAACGGCGGATCAGCGAGTACTTCCTGGCGAACATCTTCATCACCACTAGCGGGTATTTCACGTTCCCGCCGCTGCTGTGCGCCATCATGGTGCTCGGTGCCGACCGGATCATCTTCTCGGTGGACTACCCCTTTTCGGACAACCAGGAGGCTCGGACCTTCTTCGACGCCATACCGCTCAGTGCGGTGGACAAGGAGAAGATCGCCCACGGCAACGTCGAGGCGCTGCTCGGAATCTAGCTGGAGCGAGCGGGAGCCGGCCGACATCGTACCGCGCGTCCCGGGCTGCCTGTCCCGGGGAAGCGCATGCGTCGCCGCCGTGAGCGCACACGATTCTGGATCAGCTACAGGTCTTCATCAGCTACAGGTCTTCGCGGATCTGAGTGTCTTGGCCGATGCTGTCTTGCACCGTCGAGCGCCGCCCGAGATAGATGTCCCGCAGGTGGCCCAGATCTCTCGCCACCTCCTTGGCGATTCCCTCGAGTGCGATCTTCCCGCGCTGCATGACGTAGACGCGGTCCGCAACCGACAGCGCCCGTGGAACGTGCTGCTCGACGAAGAGAACGCCGATGCCGCGATCGCTGGCCGCGTGACGCACTGCGCGGAGCAAGCGCTGGACGATCAGCGGCGCGAGCCCGAGCGAGAGCTCGTCGACAAGGAGCAGTTTCGGGTCTCGAGCCAGCGCGCGCGCGATAGCTAACATCTGCTGTTCCCCGCCGGATAGCAGCCCCGCACGGCTCCGCATCAGCGCCCCGAGCTCAGGGAACACCGCCAGTGCCCGAGCGTGCGGTATCCGCCCCAGACGGATGTTGTCGGCCGTCGACAGCCCCATGAACACCGACCGGTCCTCTGTGACCAAGCCGAGACCTTGCCTCGCCCGCTTGTACAAGGGAGCCTTCGTCCCCACGCCTTGCCAGATGACCTCGCCGGCGATCGGAGAAAGCTCACCGCTCAGGGTGAGGAGGGTGGTGGTCTTGCCTACACCGTTCGGACCGAGGAGAGCGACCACCTCGCCGCGATCGACTCGCAAGTCGACGTCGCGGACAACGGGTACGCCGTTGTAGCCGGCGGCCAAGCCGCGAGCTTCGAGCAGAGGCGGCGTAAGCACTCACCTTCCCCCGTCGACATCGTCAGCTCGCACGCTGCATAACCATCCTGCGGATCGCGCCCAGCGTCGCAACGACTGCGCCGAGGTACGCATCCCGCATGCTCGCTTCGTAGTCGCGCTCTTCGCGACTGCCCGGCTCGGTGCCTTCGATTTCGAGGGCGAACGAGAACTTGAGCTCGAGCTCTCCGTTCGAGTTTTCAAGGATCTCGTTCGTGATCACCCCCAGCACCCGGCCCTGGACGCGACGGAACTCCACGCTGGTCTTCGGTGTGAGGGTGACTGCTTCACGAAGATCATCGCCCCCGAAGCGAATATCCCGCAGGATGAAGTTCTCACGCCGCTCCACGACATCGCACTTCTCCATCGTCGGAACGAACGGCAGCGCATTCTCGGCCTTCATCACCAGGCCGTCCCAGACATCGTCACGAGTGAGCACCGGGGCCTCCGGATCGCCCCGGTCGTTGACGAGAACGGAGTGGCTTAGTTCGATCATCGGATCTCACCTTCTGCTGAAGCCGCACCAGAGGCATATGCGCGTGATCGTAGTGAAATGATCCGAGCTGTCAGCGGGGAGGCTCCGTGGCGTTGCCCGACGGGTCGGCTAGATCCTGCTCGTCCGTCCGCCACGCTGGCCGGGTGCCAAGCCCTGCGTCGCCCAGGCTCAGCGGACGCGGTCATGCCAGGTTGGCCTCCACGTCGAGGGTGAGCCCGACCCGATTGCCGACGAGCCAGCCGCCACCGGGCAGGGGGATATTCGAATCAAGGCCGAAGTCCCGCCGGTCGAACTCGGTCCTGGCCTCGAACGCCATCTTGGCCCGCCCCCCGAGCATTGGTGGTGAGGGGAGCACACCCTCGAAGCTGGCATCGAGGATGACCTCACGGCTGCAGTCCTTGATGGTCAGGTCGCCAGCGACCTGCCAGAGGCTCGCCTCGACCCACTTGACCCGGGTGCTCCGGAAGTGCAGCGTGCTGAACTTGTCGGCCTGCAGGTAGTGCTCGCCCTTCACGGCGGCCATTGCGACTGGGTTGGGCATCTGGAGGCTGTCCGCGTCGATGGTCACCTCGACCCAGGACTCTTCCGGTTTCTCAGCGATGTGGAGGTCGCCCGAGAACGTGGCGAACCAGCCTCGCAGGCGCGTCAGCATCATGTGCCGGCAGTCGAACGCCAGGATGGAGTGGCCCGGGTCGATGGTCCACACGCCCGGCACCGGAAGGGCCAGGTGCTCGAACTCGCGCATAATGGGCGCTACGGCCGCATCGCTCGTTGCTTCGGCGCTGTCGCTCATCACTTGCCCCCAGCCTCGCCGAGCACGTAACGGTCAACGACGCGCTCGTAGAAGCGGTTGTTGTGCTCCTGACGGTTGAGTCGGCTCCCAGGGAACGACCGTTGGTGCAAGCCCTGCTGGATGCGCGGGTACATGGTGAAGTCCTGGAGGAACTCGACGGGGATGCGATCCTGATTGCTCCGCCAGTCGGCGATGAATTCACGCTGGGGCGGCGGCGCCTTGCCGTCCGCGAAGAGGAAGAGGGACCTGATCTCGAAGAGGCAGGTGTCGGGGTCCATCCCGTTCGGCCGGATCCGCAGGTTGAGGTAGCTGTTGCCCGCGACCGGGCCGGTCATGTTCGGGAAGTAGAGGAACTCGAACGGGAACCCGAACAGCTCGTGATCACCGAGATGGGACAGGTCCAGGCCCTGGGCGGCGCAGGCCTCTCGGCGGAGTTGCAGCATGAAATCTGGGCCCTCCATGTCCAAGGGCAGCTGGTCCATGGTCTCGAAGTACTCGATCTCGTAGGGGGCGACGCGGCGGTTGTGGTTCATGTACTGCAGGGCTTGGCGCACGAACGCACGGGGATCGGGACCGAGGTCGCGGAGCTTCACCGGGGGCATGCCCGCGGTCGGGTGCCAGTCCAGCTGGTAGAACAAGGTGTGCGTGTCGAAGTGGTCGTACGCGAACATGTTCATGATCGCCGCAGCCGGCACGCCACCTCCGCGGCCTGCACCCTCCTGGCCGGCCTGTCGGCCACCCGGACCGGTCGCCGGCGCTCCGACCTCGTTGAGATCCATGATGTGGGTCGCCCAGGCGTGGTAGGACTCGTTGAACTGCTCGATGGCCATCTTCCAGTTGGCGTCCACGATCACGCTCAGGTGCTGGACGGTGCGCATCTTCTCGAGCTCGAACCGCGCCAGCCGCTCGGGAATGGGCCCAAGCCAGTCGCGCAGCGGCTCTGCGGCAGGGTCCATGTTGATGAACACGAAACCGCCCCAGGTGTCCATCCGCACCTCGCGGAGACGGATCTCCTCCTGCTGCACACAGCTGACCGCGAAGTCGGACCCGCCGGGCAGGAAGTGGATCGAACCGTCGAGGTTGTATGCCCACCCGTGGAAGGTGCACTGGAGCTTGTCTTCGTTCCCCGGTGTGCACGGCCGGTCGCGGACGTTGCCCTGGCCCTCCACGAGCAGCGTCCCGCGGTGCATGCACGAGTTGTGGAAAGCCTTGATCGTGTCGGGCGTCGCTCGCACCAACAGGATCGACTGGTCCCCGATCGTGTACTCCAGATAGTCCCCGACCTCGGGGATGTCCTCTTCGCGCCCGGCCATCTGCCAGACTCGCGGCCATAGCCGTTCGTACTCGAGCTTCAGCCAGTCCTGCGACGTGTAACGCTCGCTCGGGATCAGCTCTGTCTCGTCGTATCTTTCGTGTCTTGTCGGCGGTGGCGCCGCTACGTCCACCATGCCCAGAACCTCCCGGACGTCGTTTCGAACAGCCTCCACGTTCGAAGACAAAAGCCCGGCTCCCCCGGCCAGCCTCGAGTCACTAGTGTATACAGATGCTGGGGGGTGTCAATGGACGCCGGTCGCCCCCGGCGGGCACCGGGTCACCACTTCTCCAGCCGGGCCAGGCAGGCATGGTGCCATTTGCGGAGAACGTAGCCCGCGGATCCGAAGCCGGTCCTGCAGCGTAACGGTCGGCCGCTCGTGCCAGTTCAGGAGCGCTTTGCAGGGTGGCCGGCGCTGGCCGCGTACGGACCCCGAAGATAGCCAGGCACTAAGATGACAGCGTGACGAAGGTTGCGAGCCTCGCCCCTCGCCGGGTGGCGCCTCGAAACGGGAACCCTCTGTCGGGCATCGAGCCGTTGAAAATCCCTGACAGACGGCAGTCCCGGGTCGCGGTTCACGCGCGGCTTCGGCAGCTCATCCTAGACGGGACATTCCCGCCTGGC
>WNFC01010527.1_pt1 | contig 10267 bp, 9 predicted proteins | sample 5400541 | NCBI WGS metagenome assembly WNFC01 (sample SAMN13153342, study PRJNA577476) | soil metagenome | isolation source: 120 cm saprolite under Douglas fir tree site 2 hole 2 replicate 1 | place: USA:California | collected 2015-04-18 | reverse complement strand
TGTTCGTGCCCATGTTCCTGCTCGCCGGCATCGCCAAATTCCTGTTCATCCCCTTGGCCGAAGCCGTGGTTTTCGCCATGTTGGCCTCCTACATTCTGTCGCGTACGCTGGTCCCGACGCTGGCAAAGTTCTGGCTCAAGGAACACATCATCGGCGCGAAGCCCAAGAGCCGGCACTTCCTCGCGCGATTTCAGGAGCGATTCGAACGCGGCTTCGAGAAGATGCGCGAAGGGTATCGCGCGTTGCTGGGAGCCGCCCTGCACAGCGGTCCGCGTTTCGCGGCCATCTTCCTGGGCTCGATGGCCGCCACCGCCCTGCTGGCCTTTCCGCTCGGACCCCTGCCGGGACTCGGCCAGGATTTTTTCCCGTCCGTCGACGGCGGCCAAATCAAGCTGCATCTGCGCGCGCGCACCGGCACCCGCATCGAGGAAACCGCCGCGCTCTGCGACGCGATCGAGGCAACGATCCGCGAAGTGATCCCGAAGAATCAGATTGCGAACATCGTCGACAATCTGGGACTTCCCTACAGCGGCATCAATCTGGCGTACAGCACCTCGGCGCCGGTGGGTCCGGGCGATGCCGATATATTCGTGAATCTCAACGAGGGCCATCAGCCCACCGCGGACTTCGTACGCGTGCTGCGCACCAGGCTCGGGGCAGCCTATCCGTCGACGACGTTCGCGTTCCTGCCGGCGGACATGATTACCCAGATATTGAACTTCGGCCTGCCCTCGCCCATCGATGTGCAAATCGTCGGATTCAATGTGCCGGCCAACCGCGTATTCGCGAATAATTTGTTGCAGAAACTGCACGGGGTGGCCGGCGCGGTCGATTTGCATATCCACCAATCCGGCGACTATCCGCAGTTCAACGTCGACGTCGACCGCACCAAGGCGCAGCTCGTCGGTCTGACGGAACAAACGGTGGCGAGCAATATGCTCGTGTCTCTGTCCGGGAGCTTCCAGACGGCGCCGTCATTCTGGGTCGACCCGAAGAGCGGCACGCAGTACCAGGTCGCCAGTCAAACGCCGCAGTTTCGCCTGGAAAATCTCAACGATCTCGGCAATACCCCGCTGAGCGGCGGGATCGGCGGCTCGTCGCAGATATTGTCGAACCTTGCCAGCGTCCATCGCAGCGTAGCCCCCGCCGTCGTGACCCACTACAACGCGACCCCTGCGATCGATATCTACGGGTCGGTTCAGGGCACGGATCTTGGATACGTGTCCGCGCAAATCAACAAGATCATCGCCGAATCGGAAAAGGACCTGCCGAGGGGCTCCCACGTCGTTTTGCGCGGCCAGGCACAGACGATGAAAGCCTCGTTCAACGGCTTGTTGATCGGCCTGCTCGGCGCCATCGTGCTGGTATACATGCTGATCGTCGTGAACTTTCAATCTCTGCTCGATCCGTTCATCATCATCACTGCGCTGCCCGCCGCATTGGCCGGAATCGTCTGGATGCTGTTCCTCACCCACACGACGGTCAGCGTTCCTGCGCTGACGGGGGCGATCATGTGCATGGGTGTGGCAACTGCGAACAGCGTGCTGGTGGTGAGTTTTGCGCGGGAACGCATGAACGCCGGCGACAATGCCTTCGAGGCGGCACTGCAGGCCGGATTTACGCGGCTGCGCCCGGTTCTCATGACGGCCTTGGCCATGATCATCGGCATGATCCCGATGGCCTTGGGGCTGGGGGATGGCGGCGAGCAGAATGCGCCGCTGGGACGGGCGGTCATCGGCGGCCTCCTCTTTGCAACCGTCGCCACTCTCTTTTTCGTGCCGACCGTATTCTCGATCATTCATGGGCGCCCTTCGTCGCACCCGATTCATTCCGTGGAGATTCCCGATGCCTGAGCCCAGCGCCGACGACCCGGAAAAAATTCTGCGCCGCAAGATTCGCCGTTATTCGCTGATTCTGCTCATTGTCGCGCTGTGCCTGGCCTTGTGGGGCGAGGTGACCCGCGTGCGGGCGCGCGCCTCGCTCGGCAAGGAAACAGCGGAAGGGTCGATACCCACGGTCATCACCGTTACGCCCAATCGCACGCCGCTGGGCGAGGAACTGGTGCTTCCCGGCACCGTGCAGGCGTATATCGAAGCGCCGATCTACGCGCGCACCAGCGGCTATCTCAAGGATTGGCGCACCGATATCGGAACGCAGGTGACCAAGGGTCAATTGTTGGGCGAAATCGACACGCCCGAAGTCGACCAGCAAATGAGCCAGTCTCTGGCCGATCTTGCGACCGCGCGCGCCAACGAAGCCCTGTCCAACACCACCAATACGCGTTGGAAGGGATTGCTCGCCACGGAATCGGTCTCCAAGCAGGACGCCGATGAAAAGGCGGGCGATGCCGCGGCCAAGAAAGCGGCCGCCGATTCCGCGGCCGCCAATGTGGCGCGGCTGCGCGAGCTCGAGTCGTTCAAGCGCGTCGTGGCCCCGTTCAGCGGCGTCATCACCGCGCGCAACACCGACATCGGGGCCTTGATCAATGCCGGTCAAAGCGCCGGAACCGAACTGTTTCGCATCGCCGACATGCACAAGCTCCGCATATACGTGCAGGTGCCGGAAAGCTACGCCGCCGCCACCCGTCCAGGGCTCGACGCGGAGCTGCATTTTGCCGAGCAGCCGAGCAAGACTTTTACGGCAAAGACGGTACGCACCTCGAACGCCCTCGACCCTGCTTTGAGGACCTTGCAGGTCGAACTCGAATTGGATAACGCGAACCGCGAAGTATTCCCCGGAGCCTATGCGGAAGTGCACTTCAAACTCCCGGCCAGCGCCGAGAGCCTGCGCCTGCCGGCGAATACGGTGCTGTTTCGGGCCGCCGGGCTGCAGGTCGCGACGGTGGACGGACAGAAACACGTGAAGCTCAAGAGTATCGTTCAAGGACGAGACTTCGGTAACACCATAGAAGTACTCTCGGGCCTGGGAGCCGACGAGACGGTGATTCTCAATCCGCCCGACTCGCTCACCGACGGAGTGCTCGTGCGCATTGCCGCCCCGCCTCCTGCGCAATCGAAGGACAAGAGTAAAGCCACATGAATGGTTCGCTCTCGAGCGCAACGCTCCTGCTCATAGGCACGCTGACGGCCTGTTCATTCGCGCCCGCCTACAAAACGCCGGATAGCGTGCCGGCCACGAGCGAGTACAAGGAGTCCGGCGACTGGAAAGCGGCGCAACCCGTGGACAATCAGAACCGCGGTGCGTGGTGGACGATATTTCGAGATCCGCAGCTGGATGTGCTGGAAACCCGGGTCGGAGACGCCAACCAGGATTTGAAGGCGGCTTTCGCGCGGCTGCAGCAAGCGCGTGCCGCCACCCGAATCGCGCGGGCCGATCTTTTTCCAACCCTGAGCGCCGCATCTTCCGCGACCCGCTCCAGGACGTCGACCAATTCGCTGACCTATGTGCCGGGCAGGAGGCCGATCTACAACAATTTCGACCTGGAAGCCGATCTTTCCTATGAATTCGACGTCTGGGGCCGAGTACGCAACGCCGTCACGTCGGCCAAAGCGAGCCAGCAGGCAAGCGCTGCCGACCTTGCCACGCTGAATCTGTCGATCCATGCCGAGTTGGCGACCGACTACTTCACACTGCGTTTCGAGGACGCCCAGCAAGTGCTCCTCGACCAAACCGTGGCGGACTATACGCAGTCGCTGCAACTGACGCAGAATCTCTATAACGGCGGCGGCGCGGCGATAGCGGACGTGGCGCAAGCCCAGGCGCAGCTCGAGAGCGCACGCACACAGGCCGCCGATATCCGGCTGCAACGCGCGCAGACCGAACATGCCATCGCCGTGTTGCTCAGCGAAAACCCCTCGGCGTTCCATCTAGAGCCAAATCCTCTGCCGGTGGAATTGGCTCCCCCGCCCATCGATCCCGGCCTGCCCTCCTCTCTCTTGGAACGCCGTCCGGACGTCGCCGCGGCCGAACGCCGGGTCGCCGCCGCCAACGCACAGATCGGCGTGGCGCGTGCGGCGTATTTTCCCGTGTTCAGTCTCGCCGCCGCGGCGGGCCTCGACAGCACGCGTTCGTCCAATTGGCTGAATGCGCCCAGCCGATTTTGGTCGTTGGGCCCCGCAGCCGGTGTGCTGACGCTGTTCGACGCCGGCCGGCATCGAGCGCAGACCGCGCAAGCGAAGGCGATTTACGATGAGCAGGTCGCGGATTATCGAAGCACCGTCCTCACCGCCTATCAACAAGTCGAGGACAATTTGGCCGCCCTGCGCCAACTGCAGCAGGAGAGCATCAGTGAGGCGGCGGCCGTGACGGCAACGGCCAAGGCACTGCAACAGGCGCAGTATCGTTACAAGGCGGGACTGGTGACGTATCTCGAGGTCGCGACGAACGAGACTACCGCCTTGCAGGCGCAGCTTTCAAATGTGACCATTCAAATGCGCCGCATGAGCGCGAGCGTGCTGTTGGTGAAAGCCCTGGGCGGCGGGTGGCGGAGAGGAGACTCAAAGCAAGCGGGCGGACCTGGCGAGAACTACGCCGGCCCGGCCACCTTGGCCGACGACGGAATGCGTGTGCAGCCCTAGTGCCGTTGTATCCGCACACCTGCCCCGCCTACAGGTGAACGACCCCACAAAATTCGTATTCCCTAGACTAGAGAGCGACTTCGGCGATTGCGCGAGGAGGCCCAGTCCGAGGCGGCTACCTCAGCCGTGACTTCACCGCCCGCTCGCCGCATCAAGTCGCGGCCTAGCCGCGTCAGCCCCGATCCGCCCGGTGTGGCGCCGGAATAATCTGCCTGCAAGTGGCCGTGGTCGATGACTGCGGTTACGATGAGCGCCAGGCTCATCTGCCGAGCGCGGAGTATCATGGTATTCATGGACTCTACGGTAAATCCACCGGCCATAAATTTGCTGCTGCAAATTCGCACCGACGGTGTAAAAACGGTGTCGAAGTCGTTCAGCGGTTGGCCATGTCCAGCGGCGGGCGTAGAATCACACAGCACGATACATCCGGCCCGGCGATCCCGTCACGGAGTCGTCACGCCAACGTCGCGCCGGTGTCAACGACGCCAAGTACTCTGGCCTCGCCATCAAATGGGGAGTTCCTGACATGGACATCGAAGCCCGACTGCGCAAACTCGAATCCCGCTATCGCACCGCCTTGAGCGCGGCGGTGGCCGCCAAGGCACACTATCTCGCGCTCGCCGGCGAACCGAGTGCCACGCCCGCCGCCGTCGAGCGGGCCAACGCACTCTGGAAGCAGCTCGAATCACGAAAGCGAACTATCGCTGCGCAAATGGGTGGGCTCGAAGCACTCGAGGACTCCTCCTAGGAAACGCAGCGGGCGGTCACACTCGCCTAGCCGCCTTGAAGCGGCGTTACCAAGCCCGACCTGGGATTCCAATCGAGGGGGTTTTGACGTCCTCCCGCGCCCTTAAAGGGGCGGGGATTCCTTCTACAAGGCGGCGACGTCCCGCCGCGAGAATGTTCTTCGCGGCGTTGACGTCCCGGTCATGGACCTTTCCGCAGTCACTGCAAATCCATCCTCTTATTCCAAGACCTGCGATACCTTTAGGGCCACTGCGTACACCGCACGCAGAACAGGTCTAAATTGCCTGCGCCGCGTCGCGTATTCCTCCGCGATCGCCTGCACAGTCTGAGAGTGCAGATGCAACCCCTCTTTGGTCGCGCCGCGCGTGAACCTCGCGAAATCATATCCGGAGAGAAACCGGCGTTCGCGATTGAACATCGTTATCTGCAAATCATTGCAGTAGTTCCAGACGAAATTGACCTCGCGGGCGAGATCACCGAGGAACTTCGCGTGCTTGTCCTTGAGCCGCAGCTTTAACACTTTGATCTCGGTGGAAGAGGCGCCGCACATAAGATTCTTCTCGGTCATGAGGCTGTTATTATATACAGCTCGTGTGTGAATCACATGCTGAGTTTTTACGGTTAGTGTACAGAAATAGCGCCTCACATAGGACCATCCCTCTCAGAATTGGGCACCCCCTAGCAACGCCGGTCTGGCCGAAGAGTGCACCTGATATCCTCGGCCTGAAGGCCGAGGTCTTACGGTGCAATAGGATAATGCCTCGTGATCATTCATCTCATCGACGGGACATACGAGCTTTTCCGCCATTTCTATGGTCTGCGCCGCTTCACCAAGGACAAGGATCGGCCGTTCGGCGCCGTCGTGGGGGTGCTCAACACCGCCCTGCAGATGATCGAGGAAGGCGCGACGCACCTCGGCGTTGCGACGGACCATGTCATCGAATCCTTCCGCAACCAGCTTTGGAGCGGGTACAAGACGGGTGAGGGCATTGAACCTACCCTCCTCGCACAGTTCCACCCGCTGGAAGATGCCCTTGCCGACTTAGGTGTTACCGTTTGGCCGATGATCGAGCTCGAGGCTGACGATGCGCTGGCCTCCGCGGCGGCCTTGGCCTCCAAGGATTCTCGCGTACAGAAAGTGTGCATTTGGACGCCGGACAAGGATCTTGCACAATGTGTACACGGAGATTTTATTGTGCAGGTAGATCGAAAGAGCAAGGCCATTCGAAACGCCGACGGCGTGCAAGCCAAGTTTGGAGTGGCTCCCGAGCTGATTCCGGACTATCTCGCGCTCGTCGGTGACAGTGCTGACGGCTATCCCGGTATCGCCGGTATAGGACCGAAAGGCGCAGCGAGCCTGATCTCACGCTACGGAAGGATCGAGGATTTTCCGGCGGAGACCCTCGGGGAGCGCCGCGATCTCGCGCTGCTATTCAAAAAGCTGGCGACCCTTCGAACCGATGCACCGCTCTTTACCCACGTCGATGAATTGCAGTGGCACGGACCCACCGAGAGATTCTCAACGTGCGCCGCGCGGATCGGGGACCCTCGTCTGCTCGCCCGTGCCGACAAAGCTTTTGCGGCACGTCGGTAATTCGCCAAAATGCGGTATGGAGCCCTTCATCACATCCTTCTCGGGCGTTCGAATTCCAAGAATCATCTATGGAACGGCATGGAAGAAGACCGATACCCAGCGGCTGGTTCAGATTGCCATCCAATGGGGTTTTCGCGGCATCGACACGGCGTGCCAGCCGAAGCACTACCATGAAGCCGGCGTGGGTGCAGGCGTTGCAGCCAGTCTGAACTCGGGACTCTCCCGCCGCGATCTTTATCTTCAGACCAAGTTCACGCAGGTTGCCGGGCAAGACCCGCACCAGATCCCGTACGACCCGGCGGCATCCCTGGCGGAACAGGTCGCACAATCCTTCGCCGCCTCACTGCGGAATCTCCAGACCGACTATCTGGACTGCCTCATCCTGCATTCGCCGCTGCCGACGGCCCGGCGCACCTTAGCCGCGTGGCACGCACTGGAATCCCTCGTCGACGCCGGCGGAGTCCGTCAGCTGGGAGTCAGCAACTGCTACAGCCTCGCTGAGATCGAGCACCTGTGGCGTCATTCACGCATCAAGCCGGCCGTTGTGCAGAATCGGTTCTATGCCGAGACCGGGTACGATCGCGAGATACGTGCGTTCTGCAGCCAACAGCAAATCCTCTATCAGAGCTTTTGGACGCTGACCGCCAGTCCCCACGTCCTCGCTGACGCTACCATTACCGCATTGGCGTCGGCACACAAACGCACCGCGCCGCAGATCCTGTTTCGTTATTTGACACAGATCGGCGTCGTACCCTTGACCGGAACGCGGTCCGAAAGGCACATGCGCGAAGACCTGTCCATCTTCGAATTCGAACTTAACGATGCAGAGCGCCGCGCGGTCGACAAGATATTCGCTCCTCGGGGTTCTTTTGTCGGCGGTTGACGGCGGCGGCGGGCGGCGCTTTAACTCTTCACGGGCGCTTTGGTCACACCCGCTTTCGCCGCGCGCAGCAGCGCCTGCGAATACAGAACGTGAAAACCCAAGAGCAGCCGGAACGTTCCACCGAGCGCCCTGACTCCGGCCTGATCGTCGCGTGCGGCTGCAACGGCCGAACCGAACTGCAGTCGAGTTCTGTCGCCGTTCAGCGGCACGACCCGAAACCATGAGCGTGTCCGTTCATAGCGATCACACATCAGCAGTTGGGTCGCCGTCCGCTTTCCAACGTACCACACTGCAAATGAAGCGGCCGATCCGTCCGCGAGCGCACGCGCATCGGAATCGCTCGACGGTGTGCCGACGAAAGCACGGAGTAGCAGCCGCTCAATTCGAAACACCGGCGATGTATAGAACGCGAATACGAAATCCGCCAGACTCACCACCCGATCAACGGTGACCGAAAAGCAATCGCCATACTTCCCCCAGCGCTCGGGGCGAAGACCCCCTCGGTACGTCTTCAGCAATGCGTCATCGGCCACCGGTTCTCGGGTTACACCCACACCAGCTTTTCCGACGACAAGGCCTCCTCCCCATCCCACCGATACGCCACCAGCGGACCATCCTTCGCGACGCTGTAATCCAGGCACGCAAATCGGGGAGAAATCACTTCCGGCTTGCCCGTAAACCAATAGTGCCCGAACAGCACAGGCGGCCCCGAATAGGGATGCGCCTTCCACTCCTCCGGCATCGGCGCATCGGGAATCATCGCCATATCTCCGGGCGGTCCAATCGCCGCTTTGCGGTACGTCGATAAATCCTCCTGCCACCAACGAACGCGGACGTCATGCCGCACCTTACCGCCGCTATCTTGAAATGAAATGCCGGGCGGCAATGCCACCTCCGGGCCCTTGCACACCACTTCGATCGCCTCGTACACCGGATGTCCCTTGCGACTCCCCAATAAAATCGCCTCGTCGCTCAAGGTTTGGTTTGGACCCAGCAGCGGGCCGAGCAAATTCATCGATTCCTGATGCCAACACGCGTGCACGATGCGCAAGCCCGGAAGATCCAGCCACAGCGGCAATGTCTTGAACCAATCCGTGATTTCCTTCTGCCGCGGCGTTCCTTCGACTACGTCCAAAAACGCCTGATGCTGCTCTCGATTCCCGGGCTTGTGATGATCCCGCAAGAACTTCCCCGGATGCTCCGGGTCTGGAGTCACCCACGCAATGGCATTGAATTCATGATTTCCGAGAATGGACCGAGCCGTCCCCGCCGCGGTCATCGTCCGTATCAGTTGGACGGTCTCCATCTGCTTCGGTCCACGGTCGATTAAATCGCCGACAAAGATGGCGGTACGGCTGGGGTGACGCCACACGCCATCGGCAGCGGAATAGCCCAAATGCTGGAAGAGAGAAACCAGCTTGTCATACTGGCCGTGGACGTCGCCGATGACGTCAAAGCTCATTTGTCATTGCCCGTCTCCATGGCCCATCGCCCAGTTAACCACGGACCCGCACTATATGCTGCAACGAGTAATCCCATCCAGCCCATTAAAGCACTGCCTTACTCATATAGAATTGTTACCGTCCTGTTACCTGCCCTGGCGCGGAGGTGCGCATGGCTGATCGAATTCTCGTCCTTTACGGGTCCTACCGCGCCGATCGAATGGGTATCCGGCTGGCCAATTTTATCGTGGCAGGAATGAGTGCACGAGGCGAGTCCGCCGAGCTCGTCGATGCGAAAGTCGTCGGCCTCCCCATGCTTGACCGAATGTACAAGGAATACCCGAGGGGCTCAGCGCCGCCTGCAATGGAAGCTATGGCCGGCAAGATTCGAGCCGCCGACGCCTTCATCTTCGTCGTTGGGGAGTACAACTGGGGGATGCAGCCCGGATTAAAGAACCTCACCGACCATTTTCTCGAGGAATGGTTTTGGCGTCCTGCCGCTATCGCCAGCTACTCCGCCGGCCGGCTGTCGGGCGTCCGGTCCGGCGCCCTGTGGCACGGGACCCTTTCCGAAATGGGTATGGTGGTGATTTCCAGCACGCTTGCCGTCGGGCCCATCTCTCACACGCTGAACGCGAGCGGCGAGCCCATCGGTGAAGTTGGGCAAGGGCTTGAAAAAGCATTTTCGCGCTTCGCCGACGATCTCGCTTGGTGGACTGAGGCCGCCAAAAGTCAGCGCGCCCGCAAGGCGGCCCCCTACTGAGGACGCTTGCCTGCGGTGCCGTAAAATCGAGAGTCATGGTCGGCCTACAGTGTCGGGAACTCGCAGATATCTGAGGTATTGCTCCGTGGCGCCGGCGGCGAACTCGCGTGCTTCCAGTTCATAGCGATTGTCCCAGTATCCCCGCCGCACCGATTCCACCACATAGCGCCAACGCGTCAATCGCGCCGTGCGCCACTGGCGCAGCACGTGAAAATACTCATGCAAGAGCAATTCGTGATCCGCAACGAATGCGGCCCCGCTCATCGCGAGCAGAATGCGGTTAGGGCGCGTGGTCGCACA
>WNFC01027261.1_pt1 | contig 10268 bp, 8 predicted proteins | sample 5400541 | NCBI WGS metagenome assembly WNFC01 (sample SAMN13153342, study PRJNA577476) | soil metagenome | isolation source: 120 cm saprolite under Douglas fir tree site 2 hole 2 replicate 1 | place: USA:California | collected 2015-04-18 | reverse complement strand
CACCTCGCGGGCCCCGCCGCCGGCGCGCTGTTGCACGAAGGTGGCGAGCGGGTCTCGGGCGGAGCGGCGCCCGCCCTCGATCAGCGCGAAGCGCAGCGCGACCGCCCCGGCCGTGCCGAGCAACGCGCCGAAGACGCGGAGGCGCCGGTGCCACCCGGGCACCAGCGTCGTCACCAGGCTGGTGGCGAACAGCCCCTGCGCCGCTCGCCACAGCCCTCCAGTGACGCCGGTGCGCAGAGGCTCGGCGACCCGGGGCACGGCTGCGACCTGCCGCTCGAGGGCGACCGTCATCGCCACCTCGGCCACCTTCGCAGCAGCGCCGAAGCGGTGCACGGCCACTGACGCGCGACGGCGCGCCGGGAACAGATCGAGCAGCGACGCCGCGGAGGCCGCGGCCGAGCAGGCGAACAGGATCGGCAACGCGCGGCGCGCGCCCTGCCAGAGAGGCACCGCCGTCCCGGCGAGCAGGACGCCCGTGTAGGCCGTCAGAGGGAGCCCGATGACCCCTGCGGCGACCGAGGCGACATCCGCCATCCGGCGTACGGTCCTCGGGACAGGCACGATCGACGGCAGCGCGGCGAGCCCGGCGCAAGCGCCGAAAGCCGACAGGATCCAGGTGCCGACGTTCATGGGCGAGGAGGGGCGGAAGACGCGCAGCATGTTGAGGAAGCGCGCGGGCCGTCCGAGGTCCGCGATGAGCAGCGCCGCGCTGCCGACGCTGCCGCCCGCCGCGACGAGACGGCAGCGGCGCGACAGGGAAGCCATCGCGCGGCCGTCCATGAGCTCGGCCGCGGCTCCGAGCGCGGCGCACGCTCCGGACAATCCTCCGAGGTAGAAGTACCCGGGGATGTACCACTTCCACACTGGCTCCTTGAGCGTTGGGACTCCGTAGTAGGTGGGCACCGGCGTGTCCGGAACGTCCGAAGGCGGCGGTCCGATCCAGCTGGCCTCGCCGTGCGGGGGCGCGTTGACGTCGCGCACGCGCTGGAGCGCGCCTTCTCCCATCAGGGCGCCGATCTCCGGGTCGATGTTGCGGCCGTCCACCGGGGGGATGGTCTCGCGCACTTCCTCGCCCGGCCGCCGCACCTCCTCGGCCGACCCCCGCGCTTGCTCGTCCGGCCGCCGCATCATGGACCGCTCCGAGCGGAGAGCACCGAGCCCACCGCCAGCGCCGCCAGGCCGGCGATGCCCCACGCCATCGCGCGCCAGCTCTCGCCGAGCTTCTTGGTCGGGACGACCGGGTCCGGCGGCAGGTTGTACTTCTCGGGCACGTCGCAGAGCAGGAAGAAGGCGTGCAATCCCTCGGTGCCGGGCTGGTTCACCGCGTCGGCTCCGTAGAGGTACGCCTCGCCCACGCCGCGCTCGTGCAGCTGCTCGACGCGCTGCCGGGCGCGCTCCTTCAGCTCGCCGATCTCGCCGAACTGGATGGACGCGGTCGGGCAGGCCTTGGCGCACGCCGGGACCAGATCCTCCTTGAGGCGGTCGTAGCAGAGGGTGCATTTCCAGGCGCGGCCGTCGTCCTCGCGGCGGTCGACGACGCCGAACGGACATGCGGAGACGCAGTACCCGCAGCCGTTGCAGACGTCGGGCTGGACGTAGACCGATCCGAACTCGGTGCGCAGGATGGCGCCGGTGGGGCACGCTTCCAGGCAGCCGGCGCGCTCGCAGTGCTTGCAGACGTCGCTCATCATCAGCCAGGAGAACGCGCCGTCCGCGAGCTTCGCGCCGTCGAGCGGAGAACCCTGGCCGGGCAGCGCCTCGGGGCGCTCGACGAAGGCCACGTGCCGCCAGGTGGAAGCGCCCAGCTGGCCGGTGTTGTCGAAGCTCATCCCGGTCAGGCGGAAGCCGTCGTCGGGGAGCTGGTTCCATTGCTTGCACGCGACCTCGCACGCCTTGCAGCCGATGCAGAGCGTGGTGTCGGTGAAGAATCCCATCTGTCCCGTGGTCATTTCGGCGGCTCCTGGGCGGGGAGGTACTTCGGGTCGCGGACGCCGGGCTTGTCGCGCGGAGGTGAGAACGGCGGCTCTGGCTGGCGCAGCTCGACCCCGTCGGTCGCCGCCCTGCGGCCGAAGGAGAGGCGGCCGGGGCGCAGGTTGCCGGTGAACGCCTTCGATTCTTGGATGGAGACGTTGGGGTCGGCGACGAACGGGATGAGCTCGTTGGCAGGATCGCCGGTGATGCGTCCGACGTAGCTCCAGTGATAGGGGAGCCCGATGGTGTGGATGACGCGGCCGCCGGCGCGCAGCGGTTTGAACCGATCCGTCACCAGTACTCGGCACTCGATCTCCGCGCGCGCCGTGGTGATGGTCACCCAGCCGGCGTTTTCCACGCCCTTCTCTCGCGCCAACTCCCGGGAGATCTCGCAGAACATCTCCGGCTGCAGCTCGCAAAGCCAGGACAGCCAGCGCGACATGCCGCCCGCGGTGTGGTGCTCCGTCAGGCGGTAGGTGGTGATCACGTACGGGAAGCGCGGATCGTCGTAGGGCAAGTGATACGGATTTTCCCTGCGGGGGTACTCGTCGCGCGCCGGATTGCACTGCTGCTCGGGGTAGATCGGATTGGGAATGACCGACTCGAGCGGCTCGTAGTGCGTCGGCAGCGGGCCGTCGAGCAGACCGGAAGGAGCAAAGAGCCAGCCCTTCCCGTCGGCCTGCATGATGAACGGATCGATCCCCGAGATGGCTGCCAGGCCGCGGGCGTCGGGCGGGGGCCGATAGGAGGGCGGCCGGTCGGCGACGAAGTCCGGCACGTCGTACCCGCTCCATCGCTTCTGCGCCTCGTCCCACCAGACGTACCGCTTGCGCTCCGACCAGGGCTTGCCCTCGGGGTCGGCGGAAGCGCGGTTGTACATGAGCCGCCGGTTCGCCGGCCACGCCCAGCCCCACTCTGGTGCGACCCAGCTCTGCTGCGAGCGCGGCTTGCGGCGCGCGGCCTGGTTGACTCCGTCAGCGTAGACTCCGGAGTAGATCCAGCAGCCGCACGCGGTCGAGCCGTCGTCGGCCAGCTTGGTGAAGCCGGGGACCGGCTTTCCGTCGGCGACGGTGAACCCGCTGATCTCCTTCACCACCGCCTGGACGTCCGGCTCGTCGTGCGGGCCGAGCACCGGATAATCCAAGGTGAGCGCCTGGATGCCCCGGTCCCGCTCGAGCGACGAGCCCGCGTACATCGCCTTCAGCCGCTTGCCCAGGTGGTACGCGAACCACAGGTCGCTGCGGCAGTCGCCGGGCGCCTCGATGGCCTTGTGGTGCCACTGCAGCATGCGCTGCGTGTTGGTGAACGATCCGTCCTTCTCGGTGTGCGTCGCGGCGGGGAAGAAGAACACCTCGGTCTGGATGTCCTCGGTCCTCACCTCGCCGCGCGCGATCTCCGGCGCCGTGCGCCAGAACTCGGCGGTCTCGTTGAGCGGGAAGTCGCGCACCACCAGCCAGTCGAGCTTGCGCAGGCCCTTGCGGTGGAGCGCGCCGTTCATCGAGCCGGCGGCCGGGTTCTCCCCCATGACGAAGTAGCCTTTCAGCTTGCCGTCGGCCATGTCGGCGACGGTCGTCATGTGCGAATGGTTCCCGGTGAGCTGCGGCAGCCAGCCGAACCCGAAGTCGTTCTCCCTGGTCGCGGCCTCCCCGTACCAGGCCTTGAGCAGCGAGACGATGTACTTCGGCATCTCGCTCCACCAATGGGTGGCCGGCTGGTTGTTGCGCACGTAGTTCTCGAGCTTCGCGTCCTGCACCGCGTGCGGCATGGGCAGGTATCCCGGGAGCAGGTCGTACAGCGTCGCGCAGTCGGTCGAGCCCTGGATGGTGGTGTGGCCGCGCAGGGCCAGGATGCCGCCGCCAGTGCGGCCCATGTTGCCGAGCAAGAGCTGCAGGATGGAAGCGGTGCGGATGTACTGGACGCCCACCGTGTGCTGCGTCCAGCCGACTGCGTAGCAGAAGGCGCTGGTGCGGTCGCGGCCGGAATTCTGGCAGAGCGTCTCGGCGACGCGGAGGAAGAGCGCCTGCGGCACGCCGCACGTGTCCTCCACCATCTCCGGCGTGTAGCGGGAGAAGTGGCGGCGGAGGATCTGGAACACGGAGCGCGGATGCTGGAGGGTCGGGTCCTGCTTGCGGCGCAGGACCTTCACGCCGCGCAGGTCCACGCGGCCGGCCCCTTTCTCGGCGAACACCTCCTTGTGCCCCGTCGCAGGGACCACTCCACCGACGCCCTCGTACTGCCAGGTCTCGGGGTCGTACGCCTCCTTAGGGTCCCAGCCGCTGAACAGGCCGCCCAGGTCCTCGGTGTCGCGGAACCGCTCGTCGATGAGCGTCGCCGCGTTGGTGTAGTGGAGCACGTACTCCTTGAAGTACCGCTCGTTCTCGATCACGTAGCGGACCAGCCCGCCGAGAAACGCGATGTCGGAGCCCGGGCGGATCCGCACGTACAGATCGGCGACCGAGCTGGTGCGGGAGAAGCGCGGGTCGACGTGGATGATGGTCGCGCCCCGGTTCTTCGCCTCCATCACCCAGCGGAACCCGACCGGGTGGGCCTCCGCCATGTTCGAGCCCTCGATGACGATGCAATCGGCGTTCTGCAGGTCTTGCTGGAACGTCGTCGCGCCCCCGCGGCCGAAGGAGATCCCCAGACCGGGGACCGTGGAGCTGTGTCAGATCCTCGCCTGGTTCTCCACCTGCACGATGCCGAGGGCGCAGTACAGCTTCTTGAGCAGGTAGTTCTCCTCGTTGTCGAGGGTGGCGCCGCCGAGGTGGGCGATGCCGAGCGTCCGCCGCACGGTCGCGCCTTCGTGCTTGGTCCCCGGAGCAGCCTGCTCCTCCCAGGTCGCCTCCCGGGCGCGCTTCACCCGCTCGGCGATCATGCCCATGGCCTGCTCGAGGGGGATCGTCTCCCAGCTCGTGCCGCCCGGCCGCCGGTAGAGCACGTGCTTCTGGCGGTGGTCGCCCGTCACGAGCTGGAAGGTGTCCGCTCCCTTGGGGCACAGGCAGCCGGCCGAGACGGGCGAGTCCGGATCGCCTTCGATGTCGATGATGCGCTCGTCCTTCACGTAGACGAGCTGCCCGCAGCCGACCGCGCAATAGGGACAGACGGAGCGAGCCACCCGGTCCGCCTTGGAGGTGCGAGGCGCGAGGGCGCGCGTCCGCTCGGAAGCGGCCGTGTCGCCGAGGCCGGCGAGGTCGCCGCGGATGAGCTGGCGGAGCAGCGGCCAGCGCGACAGGACAGCGAGCTTGTGGGTCATGCCGGGGTCTCCTGTGCACGGCAACTTGAGACGCGAGCGACGCGGGCGGATCCGCGCCGCTACGTCAGTCGGCCTTCGCGGACGGGCGGCTGAGCGCGGAGTTGCTACGCACCGGCAACCGGCGCTGGCACCCGTCAGACCACGGTGGGCGGGAAGAAATCGACGTCCACGCCTTCCGACCACTGGGAGAGAGGCGTCCCGCGCGGGGGCGGCACGCCGTCGGCCGCCGCCAGCGTCTGCGCGACCTCGAGGCCTTCGACTCGGCGGAGTGGCCAGGGCGCGTGGTGCACCTGGAGCCGGAAGAGCTTCCGCCCGAATGCGCGCGAGAAGAGCAAGTAGCGCTCGGTGAGGAAATGCTCCAGCGTTCCTGGGCGCGCGGGCACCGCCTCTCCCGCGATCGTCCACGAGGCCGTCAGAGTCGCCGGCCCGGGCGGGAGGATGCGCGCCGCTTGGTAGGTCCGGCGGTCGCCGGCTCCGCTCCGGGCGATGCGAGCGTAGCAATACGGAAGGCGCAGCGACGCGCGGGCCATCGCGGCGGCCAGAGCGCTCGCCGCGTCCAGGCTGAAGAACCACACCGCCGGGTCCTCGCCGCCGAGGTGCACGTAGGTGCGGACGTTGACCTCGTGGAAGTCGCTCAGCCCGGGGAGAGGCGGGAGCCCGCGGAGGCTCGCTCCACGGACGGTGAACGGAGTGATGCTCACGAAGGCGCGTCCGTGGAACGTGTCCAGCTCGAGCCGGGGCGGGACCAGGGGCCTCAAGGCGTCCGGCGGCAGCTCCCAGTGGAGGAAGAGCAGGTCGTCCCAGCGCTGGAACCCGATCACCGGCGCGCGAGGTCGCATGCTGGGCTTCAGCCGATCCATCCCGCGCTCCGGAAGCAAGGGTAGACTGCAGGCGTGCGCATCCCGAACCCGTTCGGGGGAGGGTTCACGGTCGCCTGCGGGCTGGAGTACGCGATCGACCTGATCGAGTCGTTGCGCTTCGAGGAGGACGACCTCGCGTACCTCGCCGAGGTGCGCGGGAGCGACGGCGAGAAGCTGTTCGATCGGGCCTTCCTCGATCACCTGGGCTCGCTGAGGCTCGCCTGCGACGTCGACGCCGTGCCGGAAGGCACGCTGGTGTTCCCGCTCGAGCCGATCGTGCGCGTGACCGGCCCCATCCTGCACGCCCAGCTGATCGAGACGCCGCTGCTGAACCTGGTCAACTTCCAGTCGCTGATCGCGACCAAGGCGGCCAGGGTGGTGCTGGCGGCGCGCGGCGATCCGGTGCTGGAGTTCGGGCTGCGCCGCGCGCAGGGGCTCGACGGCGGGCTCGCCGCGAGCCGGGCGGCATGGGTCGGTGGCTGCGCGGCGACCTCCAACGTGATGGCGGGGCGGCTGTTCGGCATCCCGGTGAGCGGCACGCACGGCCATAGCTGGGTGATGGCGTTCGACGACGAGCTGAGCGCCTTCCGCGCGTACGCCGAGGCGCTGCCGAACAACTGCATCTTCCTGGTCGACACCTACGACACGCGCCAGGGCGTGCGCCACGCCATCCAGGTGGGCGAGGAGTTGCGCGCGCGCGGGCACGAGATGCTCGGCGTGCGCCTCGACTCGGGCGACCTGGCCTGGCTCTCGACCGAGGCGCGCAAGATGCTCGACGAGGCCGGGTTCACGAAGGCCCGCGTCCTGGCCAGCAACGAGCTCGACGAGCACCTCGTGGCGAGCCTCAAGGAGCAGGGCGCGGCCATCTCCGCCTGGGGCGTGGGCACGCGGCTGGTGACCGGCCACCCCGACGCCGCGCTCGGCGGCGTGTTCAAGCTCACGGCGGTGCGCAGGCCGGGAGAAGCGTGGCGTCACAAAGTAAAGCTCTCGGAGCAGCCGATCAAGACGTCCATCCCCGGCGTGCTCCAGGTCAGCCGGTTCCGCGGTGACGCCGAGGCGGTCGCGGACGTGATCTTCGACATTGGAATGCCGCCCAAAGGGCCGGTCACCATGGTCGACCCGCTCGATCCGACGCGGCGGCGCACCATCCCGGCCGGGACGCCCTCGCAGGACCTGCTGGTGCCGATCTTCCGGGCGGGGCGGCGCGTCTACGATCCACCGCCGCTCACCGAAGTGCGGCGCCGTGTCGCGGACGAGCTGTCGCGCTTCCACGCGGGCGTGAAGCGATTCGTCAATCCGCACCGCTATCCTGTGGGACTGGAGCGCGGGCTGCACGACCTGCGCACCCGCCTCATCGTCGAGGCGCGCGACCACTTTTAACCACGGTCGATTGTTGCGCGTCCTTTTCGACGAGCAATTTGCTGCTCGCTCGCGCATCGAACCGGTCGGAGGACGAACAATGACCACCACGACGAGGCTCCCTGTGGCGTCCGCGTTGGCGCTGCTCGTTGCGGCAGGCTCGATGGGAAGGACGGCGCTCGCGCAGCCGCTCCCACCCGACGACGGGCAGCCGCCCGGGACCTCCGCGCCGCCGCCGCCGCCGGATGAAGACTGGGACCCAGGAGGGCAGCCGCCCGAGGTGCAGAACGCGCCTCCGCCGCCGCCCGACGCTGCCCCTCCCGCGCAGCCGCCCGACCAGTCGACCTTCCAGCGCCAGCTCTCCCCGTACGGGCCTTGGGAGCAGACCCCCGAGTACGGCCTGGTCTGGGTCCCGAATGGGGTCGGCCCGGGCTGGCAGCCGTATACCGACGGTCGGTGGGTCGAGACCGCGTGGGGTTGGTCGTTCGTTTCCACCGTTCCCTGGGGCGCCGTCGTGTTCCACTACGGGCGCTGGGGATTCCGCGCCGGCCTCGGCTGGTTCTGGGTGCCCGGTTACGTCTGGGCCCCCGCCTGGGTCTCCTGGCGATACGCCCAGGGTTACGTCTGCTGGTCGCCTTTCGGTCCGCCGGGGTTCCGGTACCCGCGCGCCTGGCCGGGCTGGGTGGTGGTGCCGTCGCGCGCATTCACGCGGCCGATCCGGACGCACATCGTGCCGTGGCCGCACGCCGGCCCCGTGGTGCGCGTGGCTCGGCCAGCAGCCTCGGTCGTCGTGACTCCCCGGCGCGGGACCTTCTACGGTCCTCCTCGCGAATTCGTCCGGCGCGAAGCACGCGTGGTGGTCCGGTCTCCCGCGCACGGGCGCCCCCGCGGGCGTTGAGCCGCGCGCCAGTGCGCGAGCTCGTCACTCCGTAACCTTCAGCGTTCCGCGGCGATCTGTTCGATGCTGCGCCGCAGGCGAAAGCCGCGAGAGCGCACGCCGTCGCGATAAGTAAGGGCGACACCAATCAACGACGGTCTCAGCGCCCCACCCTTTGCCGAAGTCACCGTGGAACGCTCAAACAATCGCTGCTTCCATGCGTGTTTCATGAGGGGCATCGCGATCTGGGCAGCACGCTCGTCATTTAAACCATCGAGCAGCTGCGGGTCTGAGATCAGGTACTCGATCGTGTACTGCAACTGCTCCCCAGGAGGCAGTACCAAGTAGTACGTGGACCCTATGGAGTACATCTTGCCGTCGATCTGCCAGGTCTCAGCCCGAGTCGCGGCCAGGCGGCCGGGCTCGACATTGTTGCCAACCTCCACCTTGCACCCGTTGGCGCCAAAGGCAACGCAGAATGAGACTGCCATCGTCGCGAATGCTCGGTGGCCTCTTGTCGCGTCGGTCATCCAACTCCAGCTTGGCAGATGAGAACGACACTACCACATCACCTCGAAGCTACCGCCGAAGCACGGCAGGGCAACCAGCTACGCCGCGCGGGCGGGGCGGGATTCCGAAGCCGGCGGCGTTCTCCGCGTGGCGAGCGCGATCCCGGCGAGGATCGCCGCGCCCGCGACGACGAGGCGCGCGGTGAGGACCTCGCCGAGCAGGAGGACCCCTCCGGCGGCGGCGAGGACCGGCACCGAGAGCTGCAGGACGGCGGCGCGCGCAGCGGTCAGGTGGGGCAGGGCGCTGTACCACGCCACGTAGCCCAGGCCCGAGGTGACCGCGCCCGAGGCGACCGCGAGCGCCGCGCCGGCGGGCGTCATGTGGAGCGCGCCGGCGAGCGCCATCGCGATCCAGAGCGCGGCCGCGAGCGGCGCCGCTCGCAGGAAATTGTCCGCGGTCGCGAGGAGCGGCGGACCCGCCCGGCGGCCTCGCAGCGAGTAGATGCCCCACGCGGCGCCGGCGGCCAGCATCAGCGCCGTGCCGCCCGGCGACGGCACCCGGGCCCCTCGCAGCGAGAGGTGCGCGAGGCCTCCGAGAGCCAGGACCAGCCCCGCCCAGACCGATGGAGGCGGCCGCTCGCCGGCGGCGATGCCCGCGCCGATCATCGTGATCTGCACCGCGCCGAAGAGCAGGAGCGCGCCCACGCCGGCGGACAGGGAGAAGTACGCGAAGGAGAAGGCGGCCGCGTAGACGAACAGGGCCGCCGCGGAGGGCCAGCTTCCTCCCCGCGCCCCGCCGCCCCTCCGGGAGAGGAACAGCAGCGCCGCCGCGCCCGAGGCGAGCCGGACGGCCGTGAAGCTGGCCGCGTCCGCAGCTCCTCTGCCGAGCGCGGCCCTGCACAGCAGCGAATTCGCCGCGAAGGCGAGCAGCGCCGCGGCTATGGCAAGGACAATGCGCATCTGACCCATGTGCCGGAATGGCGGGCGGGCTGCAAGCGGCGCCAGTCGCTGCCACTGCGGGATGGAGAAGGAGCGCAGCTCGTCCACAGCCAGCGCAGGCCGAGCCGGACGTGGTAGCCTTTCCCTGCCGGCGCGGCACGCTGCCGCCGCGCAAGGGGGGACCATGCAGCGCGCTCTCCTGGCCTGGCTGTGCTTCGCCTTTGCCCTTCCTTCCAGCTGGAGCGCCGCGCTCGCGCAGCAGGCCGAGCCGCTGCGCCTCGGCTTCCTCTCCGTGCGCACGGGGCCGCTCGCGGCGGGCGGGCGGCAGATGGAGGAAGGCATCAACGTCTTCCTCAAGCAACGCAACAACGCGCTCGCCGGCCGGAAGGTGGTCCTGATCGTCGCGGACACCGGCGGGCAGCCCGCGCAGGCGAAGACCCGCACGCAGGAGCTGATCGAGCGCGACAAGGTCCACGTGATCATCGGACCGCTCGCGACCT
>WNFC01010524.1_pt1 | contig 10268 bp, 12 predicted proteins | sample 5400541 | NCBI WGS metagenome assembly WNFC01 (sample SAMN13153342, study PRJNA577476) | soil metagenome | isolation source: 120 cm saprolite under Douglas fir tree site 2 hole 2 replicate 1 | place: USA:California | collected 2015-04-18 | reverse complement strand
CGGGTCGCGAACTTCACGGAAAATCGAAATGAGTGTTTCCATCGAGGCTCTCCCGAATCAGGAAAGCCTTCTTCAGAATCAACTTTTTCTTCTAGCGCAATAGAGTTCTACTCATGTGCGATTCCCCTACCCGCAAGCGCGGGGGAGGGAGCAGACCGAGTTTGCCGCTTGCAGTGACCAGATTTCATCGAGACGCGCTCCAAAGTGCCCAAAATCGGGCGAATCCGGCTCCCGTGGAACCCCGTTTGTCACCACTGTGGCACGTGTGGTAGGGCGCTCGCCCATGCCCGACGCTCTCGACCTGCTCAAGACCCGCCGCTCGATCAAACCGATCGAGCTCGCGGGCCCCGGCCCGGCCGCCGCCGAGATCGAGACCCTGCTCACCATCGCCGCGCGCGTTCCCGATCATGGCAAGCTCGCGCCCTGGCGCTTCATCATCTTCGAGGGCGAGGCGCGGCTCGCCGCCGGCGCGGCGATCGCCGCCGCGTTCCGCGCCAAATATCCCGACGCCAAGGCCGAGCAGATCGAGGCCGAGCGCCGGCGCCTGGCGCGGGCACCGCTCGTCATCGCGGTGGTGAGCCGGGCCCGACCGCACGTGAAGATCCCGGAATGGGAGCAGGTGCTCTCCGCCGGCGCCGCCGCCATGAGCCTGGTGCTCGCCGCCCACGCGCTCGGCTACGGCGCGAGCTGGATCACCGAGTGGTACGCCTATGATCGCGGCGTGCTCGCCGCGCTCGGACTTACCGAGAACGAGCGGATCGCGGGCTTCGTGCACATCGGCCGCCCGAGCGGATCGCCCGAGGACCGGCCGCGGCCGCCGCTCGACGAGATCGCCACCCGTTTCGCCGACCAAAAAGCGGATTAGCCGTTGGGTTAGCGCGGCCTCTCTCGGCCTCGTACTCTAAGGAGCATCGCAGCGCCCGGCGGACGCATCAGATCAACAAGCGCAAATCGCGCTGCGATGCGTCTCGAAGCACGAGGCCGCCACGATCCGGGCCGCCCTCCTCCTTCGAGACGGCGCGGCGCAGGCAAACTTGCCTGCGCCGCGCCTCCTCAGGACGAGGGCGGAGCATGGACCGCGCTACGCAGAGAGAGACTCAGGCCGTCTGGATGTAGTCGCGCATCGCGGCCTGCTCCTGCTCCATCTCCTGGAGCCGGTGCTTGACCACGTCGCCGATCGACACCAGGCCGATCACCTTGTCCTGCTCGGCCACCGGAAGGTGGCGGAACTTGCCCGTGGTCATGCGTTCCATGAGCACGCCGACGCTGTCGGACTGGCTGCAGGTGACGACCTTGCGCGTCATCACCTGGGCGAGCGGCTGCTTGAGCGCATCGGCGCCCTGCTCCGCCAGCACCCGCACGATATCGCGCTCGGACAGGATGCCGATCAGCCGACGATCCGGGCCGAGCACGAGCAATGCGCCGATCCGGTGCTCGGCCAGCGTCCGAACCGCGGTCTCGAGGGTCGCCGTCGGCTCGATCGAGATCACGTCGCTGCCTTTGGCGGCAAGAATCGCCTTCACGATCATGGGTCGCCTCCCTTTGACTGGCACCACTCCGAGCGCGGAGCCGGCCAGTCACAACGATCGGTTTGCTACCGAGTTCCGTCGCGTCAGCACCGCCAACCGGCCGCGGAGGCGCCATTTTTTGCTGCACCGCAAGAGCCATCGGCTCGGTGTCATGCGACCGCGACTGAAAGCGCGGCGCTGACGTCACTCGAAATGGTATTGGCCGGATTCGCGGCAGTCGCAAGAGCGCGGACTGCATGGCTGCCGGCGGAGTCCTGGCAGAGTCAACGGGCGGTGGACGCCGGATCCGGCCCGGGATCGGTCCCGGGCGGAACCGGATCGAACACCGCGAATGCGAGGAGGCCGGCCAGGAAACCGCCGATATGCGCCTCCCAAGCCACCGCCTGCTCGACCCCCGGCATCCAGATCCCGCTGAGCCCGAACAGAAGATTGATTCCGAACCACGCCAGCAGGAATGCGAGCACGCGCGTGTCGCGCAGGCTCGCGGCGAGGGAGGCGGCCGGCACCCGGTAGGCGTCCTCGCCGTCGCGCCACAAGCCGAGCGGACCGCCGCGCTGGAACGCGAACCGCATCGCCGCCGCCATGGCGCCGGAGATCGAGGCCGAGGCGCCGACCATCGGCAGCAATTCGCCGAAATGGGTGACGAGATGCGCGGCCGCGCCGGCGGCGGCGGTGGCGGCCATGAACGCAAGGAACCGCGCCGCGCCGAAGCGTCGCGCCACCGGCGAGCAGAACGCCAGCAGCCATACGCCGTTCAAGGCAAGATGAGCGACATCGCCGTGGATCAGCGCATAGCTCACGAAGGTCCAGAGGTCGGCGGCGGTTCCTCCCGGCCACACGATGTCGGGCTGCACGCCGGGGTCATAGCGGGCCGGGATGAAAGCGAACAGCAGCAGGAACTCGGTCTTCTGCTCCGGCGACAGGACGAGCGCGAAGATCGCTTGAATGAGCGCGAGCGCGGCAAGCAACGCCACCACGACCGCGGGCACGTTGAGCATTCGTTCGCGGCGCGGTTGATCGATCATCGGCGTCCCGGCCGAACGCCGGATTTTTCCGACTTCGGCCAGCTTGAAAGGCCCGGGCTCGGGTAGGCGCTCACATAGGCTGCCGCCCGCCGGCGAGCAAGCGGACAATCATCGCTCGCGCGAGCGACGGGCGCCCATGTCCCAGCAACGGCCCGCGCGCCCTTTTAACGCTAACGCATGACGGGCGAACGCCGCGGGCGGCGCGGCAGCGCCGCGGCACGCGCCCTGCTGATCGGAGCGCATCGTTTCGAAAAAACGAGCGCGCTGTCCCGAACCGGGACAGCGACGAGCCGGCAGGCTGGCGGGGCGCCCATGAAGCATTCGTCGATACGCGAGGTGTTCGATTATTGGAATGAGCGGCGCGGCCGGCGGCCGGCGCCCGAGCGCGCCGATATCGAGCCCGCCGCGATCCGCCGCGTGCTCGCCGACACGTTCATCCTCGCCTTCGAGCCCGGGCGCGGCCATCCATTCCGCGTCGCCGGCACGCGGCTTTGCGCGCTGTTCGGCCGCGAGCTCAAGAACGAGCCCTTTCTCGATCTCTGGTCGGGCGCGAGCCGCGACCAGGTGCGCGATCTCCTGGCGATCGTCGCCGACGAAGCGGTCGGCGTGGTGGCGAGCGCGGCGGGCGCGAGCCCCGCCGACGCCGCCCTCGAGCTCGTGCTCCTTCCGCTCTCCCATCGCGGGCGCACCGATGCCCGCCTGCTCGGCGCCCTCGCTCCGCGTGAACCGCCGGCCTGGATCGGCATTCATGCGCTTGCCGGGCTCACGCTCGGCAACCACCGCTATGTCGGCGGGCCGCTTTCGGGCCCGGGCGTTCCGCCCGTCGTCCCGCCGCGGCACGATGGCCGCATCCGGCACGGCCTCGTCGTCTACGACGGGGGACAATCCTGATCGCGATCGCGCGTCGCCCGTGACCCCGCCCCCGCTCTAAACGCCCCATTAACGATGGCGCGGATAGGCTGCGGCAGCCTTCCCGATCCGCCCAGAGCCCCATGGCGTTGCCGCAGACCAAAGCCGTGATCCTGCCGCTGAGCCAGGAGCGCCGGCGGTTTCAGCGCGTACGCGTCAACCTGCTCGGCCGCTACATGCTGGCTGACCGGCGCGAGTTTGCTTGCCAGGTCGTCAACATGTCGCCGGGCGGCATGGCCCTGCTCGCGCCGGTGTCGGGGCAGCCGGGCGAGCGCGTCATCGCCTATGTCGACCATGTCGGGCGGCTCGAAGGCAAGATCGCGCGCCAGTTCCAGAACGGCTTCGCCATGACGATCGCGGCGACGACGCGCAAGCGCGACAAGCTCGCCGCCCAGCTCACCTGGCTCGCCAATCGCCACATCCTCGGGCTGCCGGAAGACCGCCGCCACGGCCGCATCACGCCGCGCAATCCGATGAGCCGGCTGATCCTGCCGAGCGGCGTCAACGTCGCCTGCCGGGTGATCGACATTTCGCAATCCGGCGCCGCGATCGCGACCGACCAGCGTCCCGAGATCGGAGCCCCGATCACCATCGGAAAGACGGCGGGACGGGTGGTGCGTCACCTCGAGGAAGGCATCGCCATCGAGTTCACGCGCCTGCAACACCCCGACTTTCTGGAAGACGACGTCACCGGCGGGTAAGTGCCGCCGAAACTGCGCGTGATTTCCCCGCTATAGCCCGGCAGGCAACTGACTCCGGCCTGTGCGTCATTTGCACGGCGGCGTTGGCCAACGGCCCAGGACGCGGCCGATCCGGCGATGGACGAGGAACGCGCGCCCGCTTACTCGATCACCTCGTCGGCGCGGGCGAGCACTGTCGCCGGCACATCGAGGCCGAGCGCCTTGGCGGTCTTGAGATTGATCACCGTCTCGTACTTGGTCGGCGCCTGCACCGGCAGGTCGGCCGGCTTCTCGCCCTTGAGGATGCGGTCGACGTAGCCGGCGGCTTGCCGAAACTGGTCGACGAAATTGGGCCCATAGGAGATCAAGCCGCCGGCGGCGACGAAGAAGCGTTCGTAGTAGACCGCGGGCAGCTTGTGCCGGGCCGCCAGCGTGACGATCAGATCGCGATGAAGCTGCGCTGGCGCGCTCCCCGTTACGATCAGGCCGCCATTCGCGGAGCGCGCGAAGGCCGCAACGGCGCGCTCGATCTCACCGGCGTCGCGCACGTCGACCGGGCTCAACTCCACCCCGAACGACGGCGCCGCGGTCTGGATTGCGGCCAACTGTCCGGTCCCGGAGGTTATGGAGGGATCCCGCATGACCGCCGCCCGCGTCACGCTTGGCGCGATCTGCTTGAGCAGCTCCAGCCATTTCCCGCCTATGCTGTATTCGAAAGTCATGAAACCGGTGGCGTTGCCGCCCGGCCGCGCCAGGCTGTCGACGAAGCCGGCGCCGACCGGATCGGCGACGACCGGGAACACGATCGGCACGGTACGGGTCGCCTGCAGCAACGGCCCCACGGTCGTGGCGCCATGGGCCAGGATGACGTCTGGTGCGAGCGCGGCCAATTCCGCCGCGTGTCTGCGAATTTCGGCGGCATTGGCCGTGGCCCAGCGAGTGTCGATCCGCACGTTGCGGCCGATGGTCCAGCCCAATAGCGCCAGCCCCTGCTGGAACGCCCCGACGCGGGCCTGAAATTCCGCATCGTCCGCGGCTGCGGCCAGGAGTATGCCGATGCGCCGCATTCGCTCAGGCTGCTGCGCACGCGCGGCGAGCGGCCATCCGGCCGCCGCGCCGCCGAGCAGCGTGATGAACTCGCGGCGTCTCATGCCGGCCATCCGTTCCGACGAGCCCTCTTCGAGACACGTTAGCACGGCCCCGGCGGCACGGCGACCGCCCCCGCCGGCCTCTCGGCACGGAGCAACGATGCCCGACGATTTCGAAGAGAACGTCACCGGCGGGTAAACGCGGCGGGCGGCCGCGGCGCTTGCGCCGGCCGTCGAACAGGCGCTACGCGCCTCGTCGTCCCCGATCGGCCCGGGCCGCGCGGCGCTTGCGCCCGTTAACAGCACCCGCGTGGACGCCCGCCAAGCGCTGCGGTGCAAGGGGACGCGCGCTTAACGCCGGCAATTGATTCAAATTGTATTGTTTCGAGTTTTAATCGAATTCGATTCGAATAATAGAAGTATTCGTCGCGCTGTTTACTTGCGTTGTCTTCAAAATGACTTCGCGGGATTAGCGGCGATTGAAGCCGTTTGTGGGAATTGTGGCCCCTGGAGCAGGGAGAGGGGCCACAAGACCATGACATGGCGTCCCACGGAAATATTGGGAGCGGGCTTCGTCGCCGCGGCGCTCGCCGCGGCGCTGGCGATGCCGCCCGCCAACGCGGCAAGCGAGCGGGCGCTGTTCATCGCGGTCGGCGCCGCGACGCGCGCGCCGATCGGCTGGGTCGAGTTCTGCTCCGAATACGCGCCGGAATGCGAGACCAGGCCGCTCGATGCGCGCGACGTCGTGCTCACGACCAAGGCCTGGCGGGATCTGCTGCGCATCAACAAATGGGTCAACGACTCGATCAAGCCGATCACCGATCTCGAGCACTGGGGCGTGGTCGAGCGCTGGAATTATCCCGACGACGGCTACGGCGACTGCGAGGATTACGTGCTGCTCAAGCGCCGGATGCTGATGCAGGCGGGATGGCCGCGCCAGGCGCTGCTGATCACGGTGGTGCGCGACAAGCGCGGCGACGGCCATGCCGTGCTCACCGTCAAGACCGACCATGGCGAGTTCATCCTCGACAACCAGAACGAGGAGGTCCTGCTCTGGTCGGACACCGGCTACCGCTACGTGAAGCGGCAATCCCAGAGCGATCCCAACGTCTGGGTCGCGCTCGGCGACATGCGTCCGGCGCCCGCCACCGCCGCCGCCCACTGATCGGCGAAGCCTGATCGCAAAGGAGCTACGCGAACCCGGTCACGTCCCCACCCCTCCCCGTCCCCAGACCGGGTTTGCGCGCGGCCGGCTCTCCCCCCGGAGCCGGCCGCACCTTTTCAGAGGACAGACGACAGAGGACGGAGGACAGATCGGCTCGTGATCATCTGTCCTCCGTCATCCGTCGTCCGTCGTCGTCCTCCGTCGTCCGCTTCACCCGATCCGCTTCAGCGCCTTCGCGTAGTGCTGCCAGCGCCGCACATAGATATCGGCGCCGCGCGCGATCTCCTGCGCGGCCTTCTCGTCGAGGCTGCGCACCGCGCGCGCGGGTGTCCCCACGATCAGCGAGTTGTCGGCAAACGCCTTGCCCTCGGTGATGAGGGCGCCGGCGCCGACCAGGCAGTTCTTTCCGATGCGGGCGCCGTTGAGCACGATCGCGCCCATGCCGATCAGGCTGTTGGACGCGATGGTGCAGCCGTGCAGGACGACGTTGTGGCCGATGACGCAATCCTCGCCGATCGTCAGCGGAAAGCCGGGATCGGTGTGCAGCGTCGAATTGTCCTGGATCTGCGAGCGCTCGCCGAGCTCGATCCACTCGTTGTCGCCGCGCAGCACCGAGCCGAACCAGACGCTGGCATCGCTCTTCAAACGCACGCGCCCGATCACGCTCGCGCTGTCGGCGATCCAACAGCGGCCGTCGGCCGGCAGCTCCGGCGCCACGCCGTCGAGCTCGTAGATCGCCATGCCTGCTCTCCGTTCCGGGAGGCGACCTTGCCACGGCCTTGCCGGATTGACGAGGCGAGATCAGCCCGCCGACAACCCGACCGCGGCGAGCGCCATCACCACCACGGTGCCCGACATCAGGCTCCAGCCGCCGGCGAGGATCGTCGCCGCCAACACCGTGGCGAAGGGGCGGCCTTCGATGCGGCAGCCGCGGATGATGTTGCGCATGATGATGAAGGGCGCCGCGAACGCGATCAGCGGCACCGCCACCACGCTCGCCGGCCCCTCCCCGAGCAGGCGGAAGCTCGCCGGCCGGCAGGTGGCGAGCTGGTAGGCGCTGGCGACGAGCCCGGCGACGGCAAAACCGATCGCCAGCGCAAAAAAATTCTCAACCTGTTCCCCGGTCATCACGTCCTGCTCGGATCGCGCTCTGCGATCCTTCGCAGAGCGCTCCGCCGCGCGCCATCACATCCCTAATTAAAGGTTAACGGCCGGCGCGGCATTCGCGCGTGCAGCCGCGCGTGGCATACTCGCTCCGTGATTCGCGGGGCCGATCCCATGACCGCCCTCCACGCGGAACGCGGCCGGCCGCTGCGCCGCCGGCCGCCGCGCCGCCACAGCCACGGACCGCTGCTCACCCCGCTCCTCGTCCTGGCGGGCGCGGCGCTGCTCGCGTTCGTCTATGTCGGCTATGTCCTGTGGCCGCGCTGGCCGGGGCCGCCGGTCGGGCCGGACGCGCCGGCGATTCCGATCCTGATCGCGGGCGTCACCTTCAACGTGCCGCCGGCCGCCATTCGCGTCGCGGTGCAGCGGCGGCCGGGCGCGCACGAGCGCGTCGACCTCGCCTTCCTGTGGCCGTCGCTCGCGCCGCCCGACCCGAGCGCCAAGCCGCCCGCGCCGGACGCCAAGCCGGCGCCGCACCCCACCCTCGGGCGGATTTTTCTGACCATCGCCGCGGGCGGCGACACGCTCCCTCCCGCCGACCGCGTGCTCAACATTTATCCGCGTTACGTCGAGGCGGAATCCGTCCCCGGCCCGGCCGGCCTCACGGTGCTCGCGTTCCGCCAGGACACGCCCTATCAGGGCGAAGATCTGATCTACGACGGCACGGCGCCCGGTTTTCTCGTCCGCTGCACCCGCGGCGGCGCCGGCCCGACCCCGGGCACCTGCCTCTACGAGCGGCGGATCGGCGCCGCCGACCTGGTGCTGCGCTTCCCGCGCGATTGGCTTGCCGACTGGCGCACCGTCGCCGACAAGATCGATCGCTTGATCGCGAGCCTGCGCCCGGTGCCCCGGTGAGGCGGACGATTCCTCTCTGTCCTCGCGCAAGCGCACGGCGGTATGTTTCGGGCTGTCATTGCCGGGCTTGACCCGGCAATCCATCTTCTTCGCCAAATCTCTTCTTGCGAAATGAATGGATGCGCGGGTCAAGCCCGCGCATGACGCATCCGATGGACGCCCTACCCCTTCAGCAGGCCGGGCTCGTCGAGATCCATCGCCAGGATCGGCAGCTCGAAGAAGGACGAGCGCGCGTCGCTCTCGTCGAAGAACAGCACCCCGATATATTCGTCGCCCACGTAGACCTCCGCCGAGTCGTTCTTCCGCGGCCGCGGCACCACGCGAATGCGCTCGTTGTCGAACTTGCGCTTGAGGTAGGCATCGAGCTGCTTGAGGTTCGGGGCCTTGCCGGGCGCGTCGCCCAACGTGATCTTCATCTCGAAATTGTAGGAGCGCTCGTCGTCGTCCTCGTCCTCGTCGAGCGCGAGCGCGCCGATCCGTTCCTCGCCGACGAACACGTCGGCGGAATCCTTCTTCTTCGGTACCACGCGGATGCGGGTGTTGCCGAACAGCCGCCGGAGAAAGGCATCGAGCTTTCTGACTTCCAGGACGTCCACCGACTTCCGCTCCCGTCTCTGTTCAGTCGTCGCCGAACATGTCGCCAAGCATATGGTCCATGAAGCGCGACGGCTCCGGGCAGCCCGCCTCGCCGATCACCTTGGCCGGCACGCCGGCCACCGTGGTGTTGTGCGGCACCGGCTTGAGCACGACCGAGCCGGCGGCGATGCGGGCGCAGTGGCCGATCTCGATATTGCCGAGGATCTTGGCGCCGGCGCCGATCAGCACGCCGCGGCGGATCTTGGGATGGCGGTCGCCCGCCTCCTTGCCGGTCCCGCCGAGGGTGACCTCCTGCAGGATCGAGACGTCGTCCTCGATCACCGCGGTCTCACCCACCACCAGGCCGGTGGCGTGGTCGAGGAAGATGCCCTGCCCGATGCTCACCGCCGGGTTGATGTCGCACTGGAACACGGCCGAGGCCCGGCTCTGCAGGTAGTAGGCGAAATCCCTGCGACCCTTGCCCCACAGCCAATGCGCCAGCCGATGGGTCTCGATGGCGTGGAAACCCTTGTAATAGAGCACCGGCTCGAGAAAGCGATTGGTGGCGGGATCGCGATCGACGGTCGCCACGATGTCGGCGCGGAAGGCGACGCCGATCGCCGGCTCGCTTTCGAGCGCGTCGGCATAGGCCTGGCGGATCAGCTCGCCCGACACCTCCGGAGCGTCGAGGCGCTCGGCGACGCGGTGAACGACCACCGCCTCGAGCCTGTCGTGATGCAGGATGCTCGAATAGATGAAGGTCGCGAGCTCGGGCTCGCGGCGCGCGACCTCCTCCGCCTCGTGGCGGATTTTCGCCCATACCGGATCGACCTTGTCGAGCGCGCCGGCCGCTCTTGCCTGATGCTGGGCCATGACGGTCACCTTTCCATCCGACGCCCTGAGTTTAGAGCATTTTCAGGAAAGGTGGGAACCGGTTTTCCGTGCGAAAATGCGACCGCGCGCCGAATCGCAAGCGGCGGATCGAGGACCGATTTCGCGCGCGCGGCGGCGGCGCGGGCGCCGACGCAAACGAAAGAGCCCGCCGCAACGGGCGGGCTCTTCTGCGGCACGGGGTGTCGGCGGCACCGGCGCCGCCGGCGCGCCGGGGTGGGGCGATCGCGGCTTGGAGCATTTTCAGGAAAAAGCCTGCCCCGGACTTGATCCGGGGTGGGAACCGGTTTTCCGGTTCGAAAATGCGACCACGCAAAAAGACTGGAGCGCATTCAGTTTCCATCAAAACTGAATGCGGTCTAGCTCTCGCGCTGCTTTGCCTGGTT
>WNFC01010522.1_pt1 | contig 10269 bp, 8 predicted proteins | sample 5400541 | NCBI WGS metagenome assembly WNFC01 (sample SAMN13153342, study PRJNA577476) | soil metagenome | isolation source: 120 cm saprolite under Douglas fir tree site 2 hole 2 replicate 1 | place: USA:California | collected 2015-04-18 | reverse complement strand
TGCGGATCTCGTCCTCGGCCGCGGCGGCGGGGACCAGCACCTCGCCGCGCAGCTTGCCGTTCACCTGGACGGCGATGTGGACCGTCTCCTCGGCGATGAGCTGCAGGTCCGCCACGGGCCAGGGGCGCAGCGACAGCTCCTCGTCGTGCTGCTTCGCCGAGTGCCCCAGAGCGGCCCACAGCTCCTCGGCCATGTGGGGCGCGAACGGCGCGAGCAACTGCGCGAGCGTCTCCAGCGCCTCCGAGAGCGCCCCTTCCCCGCCCGCGTCCTGCGGCTCGAACGCGCTGGCCGCGTTGGACAGCTCCATCAGGCTGGAGATGGCCGTGTTGAACTGCAGCCGCTCGAGCTGCTGGGTGGCCCGGGCGATGGTCCTGTGCGTCTTGCGCCGCAGCTCCAGCGCGTCGCCCTGCGCTTGCGAGGCGTGCACCGTCTTTCCCGCCACGCGCGGCGCCTGCGCGGCGAACAGGCGGTGCAGCCGGCCCAGGAAGCGGAACTGGCCCTCGACCTGCTCGTCGGACCAGTCCATGTCCTTCTCGGTCGGGGCGGCGAAGAGGATGAACAGCCGCGCCGTGTCCGCGCCGTAGTCGGCGATGATCTCGCGCGGCGAGACGACGTTGCCGCGGCTCTTGGACATCTTCTCGCCGTCGCGCCCCTTGACGATCCCCTGCGTCACCAGCTTGTGAGCGGGCTCCATGTTCGCGCAGAGCCCCATCTCCTGCATGACCTTGGTCCAGAACCGGAAGTAGAGAAGGTGCAGGACCGCGTGCTCGGGCCCGCCCACGTACACGTCCACGGGCAACCAGCGGTCCGCGTCGTGGCGCAGGAACGGCGCGCGATCCTCGTGGGGCGAGAGGTACCGCTGCATGTACCAGCTCGAGTCGACGAAGGTGTCCATCGTGTCCACCTCGCGCCGCGCCTTGCCGCCGCACCGCGGGCACTTCGTGTTCACGAACGACGGGACCTTCGCCAGCGGGGGCTCGCCCTTGCCGGTCAGGACCTCCTTGACGTCGATGTCCGGCAGCAGGACGGGCAGGTCCTCGTCGGGCACCGGGATGCCCTTCCCCTCCGGATCGCAACGCTTGCAGTAGACGATCGGGATCGGCGTGCCCCAATACCGCTGCCGCGAGATGCCCCAGTCGCGCAGGTGGTAGTTCACCGTCGGCCGGCCGATGCCCCGCCGCTGCGCCTCGGCAGCGATGGCGAGGCGCGCCTGCTCCGACGGCAGGCCGGTGAAGTCGCCCGAGTCGACCAGGGCGCCGTACTCCACGAACGCCTTGTCGACCGAGGGCATCTCCGGCTTCTGGGGGTCGTCGGGCTGGACCACCCAGCGGATCGGCAGGCCGTACTTCTTGGCGAACTCGAAGTCGCGCTGGTCGTGCGCCGGCACGCTCATCACCGCGCCGGTGCCGTACCCGGCCAGCACGAAGTTCGCGACCCACACCGGGACGTGCTCGCCGGTGAAGGGGTTCCGGGCGCGCAGGCCGGTGTCGATGCCTTCCTTCTCGGCAGCCGCCGCGCCTTCCCCCACCTGCCGCGCCGCCGCCCGGACGCGCTCGGCGAACGCGTCGATCTCCTTGCGCTTGGCGCCCTTGACCAACTTCTGGATCAGCGGATGGTCGGGCGCCGCCGCGACGTAGGTCGCCCCGAAGATGGTGTCCGCGCGGGTGGTGAAGACGCGGAAGGCGTCGTCCTCGCCGGCGCCGACCACCGGGAACTCGATCTCCAGGCCGTCGGACCGCCCGATCCAGTTCCGCTGCATGGTGGTGACCCGCTCCGGCCAGTCCAGGCCGTCCAGGCCTTCCAGCAGCCGATCGGCGTAGCGGGTGGTGCGGAAGGCCCACTCCGGGATCTCGCGCTCCTCCACCACGCTGCCGCACCGCCAGCAGCGCCCGTCCTCGACCTGCTCGTTGGCCAGGACCGTGTTGCAGCTCGGGCAGAAGTTGACGCGCGAGCGGCGCCGGTAGACCAGGCCCCGCTCCATCATGCGGAGGAAGAACCACTGGTTCCACTTGTAGAACTCGGGATCGCTGGTGGCGATCTCGCGCGACCAGTCGATGGAGATGCCCAGCGCGTTCACGTCCTCCTTGAACGAGGCGATGTTCTTCGGCGTGCGGACCGCCGGGTGCAGGCCCTCCTTGATGGCGGCGTTCTCGGCGGGCAGCCCGAACGAATCCCAGCCGAGCGGGTGCAGCACGTCGAACCCGCGCTTGCGCGCGTAGCGGGCGAGCACGTCGGTGATGCAGTACACGCGGACGTGGCCCATGTGCATCTCCCCGGACGGATAGGGGAGCATGGCCAGCACGTACCGCTTGGGCGCGCCCGAGCGGACGCCGGCCCGGAACAGGTCCTTCGCTGCCCATTCCTTCTGCCAGCGTGGCTCGAGCGACTTCGGGTCGTACCGGTCCTGCACGTTTCCTCCGCTGCGCCCATTCTAACGCTTTGCGGCGCGGGGAAGCCGGGTCAGGTACCAGAACCCCCCCGGCTTGGGCAAGTCGGCTCTGCTATACAGCGCCGGATGGAATCCCACGTCTACGTGCGCGACATCGCCCGGCACGAAGGGCAGGAGGTCCTGCTGCGCGGTTGGCTGTACGGAAAGCGGTCCAGCGGCAAGCTCCACTTCGTCCAACTGCGCGACGGCACCGGGGTCATCCAGTGCGTCGTCTCCAAGAAGGACGTCCCCGAAGCGGCCTTCGCGGCGGCCGAGCAAGCGCCCCAGGAGGCGGCCATCGAGGTCCGCGGCGCGGTGGCGAAGGATCCGCGCTCGCCGATCGGGTTCGAGATCCACGTCAAGGACTTCGACCTGCGGCAGGGTCAGCCCGGCTATCCAATCCAGCCCAAGGAGCACGGCGTCGGCTTCCTGCAGGAGCAGCGGCACCTCTGGCTGCGCAGCTCCCGGCAGCGGGCCATCCTCGCGGTGCGGCACACGCTCATCAAGGCCATCCGCGACTACTTCGACGAGCGCGGGTTCACGCTCGTCGACTCGCCCATCCTCACCCCGGCCGCCTGCGAGGGGACCTCGACGCTGTTCGAGGTGCCCTATTTCGACCTGGGCAAGGCCTTCCTCACCCAGAGCGGCCAGCTCTACGGCGAGGCGGCCGCGATGGCGGTCGGCAAGGCGTACGTGTTCGGCCCCACGTTCCGGGCGGAGAAGAGCAAGACCCGGCGGCACCTGACCGAGTTCTGGATGGTCGAGCCCGAGGTCGCCTGGCTGGACCTCGCCGGCAACATGGACCTCGCCGAGGATTTCCTGGTGGACATCGTCGGGCGCGTGCTGGAGAAGCACGAGAGGGAGCTGACCGGCGTGCTCGAGCGGGACCTCACCGCGCTCCGCAAGGTGAAGAAGCCGTTCCCGCGCATCACCTATACGGAGGCGGTGGAGGCCATCCGCAAGGCCGGCCACCCCGTGGAATGGGGGGCGGATTTCGGCGGCGACGAGGAGACGGTGCTGGGCAGGCAGTTCGACCGGCCCGTGATGGTGCACCGGTACCCCGCGTCGCTGAAGGCCTTCTATTTCAAGAAGGACCCCCAGGATCCGAAGCTGGCGCTGGGCGTGGACGTGCTCGCGCCCGAGGGGTACGGCGAGATCGTCGGAGGCGGCCAGCGCGAGGACGACTACGAGACGCTGCTCCGCTCGATCGACGAGCACGAGCTGCCCCGCGAGGCGTTCTCCTGGTACCTCGACCTGCGCAAGTTCGGGTCGGTGCCCCACTCCGGATTCGGTCTCGGCCTGGAGCGGACCCTGGCCTGGATCTGCGGCCTGCACCACGTGCGCGAGACCATCCCCTTCCCGCGCATGATGGAGAGGCTCACGCCCTGACGGCCTGCAGCTCCCGCCGAATCCGGCGGCGACTGGCTACTGGTCGGGTGGCTCGACGAGCAGCCGACAACCACCAGCCGCTCCCACGCTCTCGTCGCGGCTCAGTGGCGCTTCTTCTTCGGGCCGGGGTCTTTCGGAGGAGGAGGGACGTAGCGCTGGGGCTTGGGTGGCGAAGGACGCGGAGCGGGAGTCGCGTCCTCCGGTTCCGGTGCCGCGGACGCCGGTGGCGGGACGGCGGGGGTTCCACCGGGCGGGGTGGGCCGGTGCTTCACGCGCGGCGCGGGCGAAGCCTTGGGAGGAGAAGGCACCTTCACCACGCGGCGCTCCACCTGCGGGGCTCCTGACGACCGCGACAGCGAGGTGACCAGCTTCGCGGGCTCGAGGGTGAAGACGAGCGCGCGCGACAGCGTGCCTTCGCCGTCCTTCAGCGTCCGCACGCCGAGATCGGGAGCCAGGCGCGCCGGGAGCTGCAGCGCGGCGTCCTTCACCCCCGCCTGGGCCAGCCGGCGCAGCGCATCGGCGAGCCGCCCCGCCAGCTCCTCCTCGCCGCGCGCGGTGCCGAGGCCGAAGACGAACAGCTTCTTGAAGGCGAGCCGCATCCCCGGAGGCGTCAGCAGCGCCTCCCCCGCCGCCCCGATCACCAGGCCGGCGCGGATCATGCGCGAGAGGCGGCCGGACAGGCGCCAGTCCACCAGCCCGGCGAGCCCGGTCAGCGGGCGCTCGTCCTCCGAGACGAACAGGCAGAGCGCTTCCGCATCCGCCTGGTCGAGCGCCTCCATGGTGAGCGGGTAGTAGGACAGCTCCATCAGCGCTCCTGCTTGGGGACCTGGCCGGGCAGGCCGGATGAGTTGGCGATGCGATCGAGGATCCCGTTCACGAACGCCGACGAGTCCTCGGACCCATACTTCTTCGACAGCTCGATGGCCTCGTTGAGCGTCACCTTCACCGGCACGTCGGCGCGCTTGAGGATCTCGTAGACGGCGAGCCGCAGGATGTTGCGGTCCACCCGCGCCATCCGCTCCAGCTTCCAGTTGGTCGAGGTGCGCTGGATGAGCTGATCGATTGCCGCCTGCTCGCGCTGCGCGCCGCGCACCAGCGCTTCGGCGAACGCCTTGGTGTCCTCGTCCACCGGCTCGAAATGCGCCCACAGGCCCGCGAGCACGTCGGCGGGCGTGCCGCCGCTGGTGTCGAGCTGGTAGAGCGCCTGCAGAGCGCACTCGCGCGCCTTGGTCCTGGACCCCATCTACCGCCCTCCCCGCCGCCCGGCAGGCAGGGGCGACTCGGCCCCCCGCAGCGCGTGGATCTGCTCGAGGCAAGCCAGCGCCGCCTCTCCGCCCTTGTCCATCCCCCGCGGGTCGGCGCGCTCCAGCGCCTGGACCATGTTCTCGCAGGTCAGCACGCCGAAGGCGACCGCCAGGGCGCGCGGAGAGGTGGCGGCCTCCATCGCCAGCGTTCCGAGCGCGCGGGTCACCTCGGAGGCGAGCACGGTGTAGTGATCCGTCGCGCCCCGGACCAGGCAACCCAGCGCGACGATGCCGTCCACCTCGCCGGCACGGGCAACGCGCGCGGCGAGCGGCCCCAGCTCGAAGACCCCGGCGCAGCGGAGCACGCGGATCTCCTCCGCCCCGCGCTCCTCGAGCGCCGCGCGCGCGCCGGCCAGCAGCTGCTCGACGACCTCCGGGTTCCAGCGGGTCGCGCAGAGGGCGAAGCGCATCCCTTTGGCGCTGAGGGCGGCTTCCGGTCTGGGCGCGTGGGTCGACATGCGTTTTTGGCGAGCTTGCGGCCCGGCTACTTCTTCGGCTCGCCGACGAGCGAGAGGAGGTGCCCCATCTTGTCGCGCTTCGACTGCAGGTAGTCGGCGTTGTGCTCCGAGTGGCCCACCTCGATGGGCACCCGCTCGACCACCTCGAGGTCGTAGAGCTGCTTGAGCCCGTCGATCTTCTTCGGGTTGTTGGTCATCAGGCGCATCTTGCGCACGCCGCAGTCCCAGAGGATCTGCGCGCCGATCCCGTAGTCGCGCAGGTCGGCCTTGAAGCCGAGCTTGTGGTTGGCCTCCACGGTGTCGTGGCCGTCGTCCTGCAGGTTGTACGCGCGCAGCTTGTTGACCAGCCCGATCCCGCGCCCCTCCTGGTCGAGGTACACCAGCACGCCCTTCCCTACCTGGTCGATCATCTCCAGCGCGCGGTGGAGCTGGGGGCCGCAGTCGCAGCGGCGGGAGCCGAACACGTCCCCGGTGAGGCACTTGGAGTGGACGCGCACCAGCACCGGCTCGTCGGGCTCCCAGGTGCCCTTCACGAACGCGACGTGGTTCAGCTGGTCGACGTCGTTCTCGTACGCGATGCAGCGCATCTCACCGCCGAACTCGGTGGGGACCCGGGCCTCGACCGCCCGGCGCACCAGGCGCTCGCGCTGCATGCGGTAGTGGATGACGTCGCCGACGCTCAAGATGGACAGCCCATGCTTCGCCGCGAACTTCTCCAGATCCGGCATGCGCGCCATCGTGCCGTCGTCGTTCATCACCTCGCAGATGACGCCCGCGGGGTTGAGGCCGGCGAGGCGCGCCAGATCGACCGAACCTTCCGTCTGCCCGGCGCGGACCAGCACGCCTCCCTTGCGCGCCTTGAGCGGGAAGACGTGCCCGGGTCGCACCACGTCGCTCGGCTTCGCCTCCGGGTCGATGGCCGCCTTGATCGTGGTCGCGCGGTCGGCCGCGCTGATCCCCGTGGTCACCCCGCGCGCCGCCTCGATGCTCACCGTGAACGCGGTCGCGTAGGTGCTCTCGTTCTCCTGCACCATCATGGGCAGGCCGAGCCGCTTCACCTGCTCCTCGGTGAGGCTCAAGCAGATGAGGCCCCGCGCGTTCCGGGCCATGAAGTTGATCGCTTCCGGCGTGACGTGCTGCGCGGCCAGGACCAGGTCGCCTTCGTTCTCCCGGTCCGCATCGTCGACCAGGATCACCATCCGCCCTTGCCGGATCTCGCCCAGGGCGTGCTCCACCCGCTCGATCTCGGTCACGTTCGGCTCCCTCGGGCCTGGACCAGGCGCGCCACGTGCTTGGCGAGGATGTCCGCCTCCACGTTGACGCGGTCGCCCGCGCGCTTCTTTCCCCAGGTGGTCGCGCGCAAGGTCTCCGGGATGAGCATCAGCGAGATGGCGTCCGCGCCGACCAGCTCGTTCACCGTGAGGCTGATCCCGTCGAGCGCGACCGACCCCTTTTCCACCACCAGCGGCAGGAGGTCGGCCGGGACTTCCACCACCACCCGGACGGCCTCGCCGGCCTGCTCGCGGCTGCGGATGCGGCCCACTCCGTCGACGTGGCCGAGAACCACGTGACCGCCGAGGCGATCGCCCAGGGCGAGCGGGGACTCCAAATTTACCGCGTCCCCGGGTCGCCGGTCGCCGAGCGTTGTGCGCCGCAGCGTCTCGACGGACACGTCGGCGACGAAGCTGGCGTCCCTGCGCTCCACCACCGTCAAGCAGGCGCCGTCCACCGCCACGCTCGCGCCGTGCGCGAGGTCGCCTCCGGGCAGGCGGGTGCGCACCGCGATCCGCGCGCCACCGCCAGGGACGGGCGCGACCTCGGCGATCGTCCCGACGTCCTCGACCAGCCCGGTGAACACCCCCTGGTTCTATCGCAGGGGACGGGCGGTGACGAGCAGATCGTCGCCTACCCGGGTGCTGTCCACGATGCGCACGCCGGGGGCCTGGTCCATGCGGCCGGGCCCTTCGAACCCGGCCCAGGAGAGCGCGCCCTCGCCCGACACCTTGGGTGCGATGAAGAGGTACAGCTCGTCCCAGAGGCGTTGCGAGAGGAAGCCGCCGTGGATGCGCGCGCCGCCTTCGACCAGCACCGAGGTGAGGCCCCGGCCCGCCAGGCGCCGGAGCAGGTCCTTGAGATCGACCCGGCCCGCCCGGTCGGACCGGCACCGGACGATCTCAGCGCCCGCGCGCTGCAGCGCCTTCACCCGTCCGGCGGTAGCCCGGAGGGTGCACGCGACCAGGGTCGGCGCTCCAGAGCGCTGCCGGAGCATGCGCGCTGTCGGCGGCAGACGCGCGGTGGAGTCCACCACCACCCGGACCGGATCGCGCGGCGGCACTCCGCGGGTGACCGAATGGCCGCGCGTGCTGGGGAGCCGTGAGGTGAGCCTCGGATCGTCGGCCAGCGCGGTCCCGACGCCGACGAGCACGGCGTCCATCTCGTCACGGAGGATGTGCACCAGCATCCGCGACTCGCGCCCGCTCACCCAGCGCGAGTCGCCGGTCCGCGTCGCCATCTTGCCGTCGAGCGTGACCGCCGCCTTGAGCATCACCCAGGGCAGCTTGCGGGTGATGAACTTGAACCACATCTCATTGGCCGCGTCGCACGCGTCGCGCAGCACTCCGACCTCTACCCGGAGACCGGCCGCGCGCAGCCGGCGGATGCCGCGGCCGTGGACCAGGGGATTCGGATCGACGCTGCCGACGACGACGCGGCGCACGCCCGACGCGAGGATCGCCTCGGTGCACGGCGGCGTCCGGCCGTGGTGGTTGCAGGGCTCGAGCGTCACATACAGGTCGGCGCCGCGCGCTCTCTCTCCGGCCTTGCGCAGCGCCACCACTTCCGCGTGAGGTCCGCCGGCCTTCTCGTGGTGGCCCGCGGCGATCACCTTGCCGCGCGAGACCACCAGCGCGCCGACGATCGGGTTGGGATGCGTGCGGCCGCGCCCCTGCTCCGCCTCGACCAGCGCGTCCAGCATGAGCCGCTCGTCGCGCGAGGGGGGCCTCCCGCCGGGCGAGCTACTTCTGCTTGCCCTTGCGCTCGTGGATCAGCTCCTTCAGCTCGCTCATGAACTCGCCCAGGTCCTTGAACGAGCGGTACACCGAGGCGAAGCGCACGTAGGCCACCTCGTCGAGGCGCGACAGCTCGCGCATCACCGACTCGCCGATGAAGCTGCTCGGCACCTCCTTCTCGCCCAGCTCTTGCAGCCGCCGCTCGATGCCGTCGACGATGGCTTCGATCTGCTCGGAGGAGACCGGCCGCTTCTGGCAAGCGAGCTGGATGCCCGCCACCACCTTGTGCCGGTCGAAGTTCTCCCGGCGGCCGTCCTTCTTCACCACCATCGGGAGGATCTCCTCGACCCGCTCGTAGGTGGTGAAGCGCCGCTCGCAGCCCAGGCATTCGCGCCGCCGCCGGATCACCGCGCCCTGGTTGGAGAGGCGCGAGTCGATGACCTTGTTCTCCAACTCGGCGCAGAACGGGCACTTCATGCGCGCTGTCCGAGCCTCTTCGCGTAGAGGGGAAAGTGGCGGCAGAGCTCGCGCACCTCGCCGCGCACGCGCTCGTGCACCCCGGCGTCCTCGGGCGCGTCGAGGACGCGCACGATCAGCTTCGCCACCGTCCGCATCTCGGACGGGCCCATGCCCCGCGTGGTGAGGGCGGGAGTGCCGAGGCGGAGGCCGCTGGTGACGAACGGCTTCTCCGGATCGCCGGGGATCATGTTCTTGTTGGTGGTGATCCCCGCCTTGCCCAGGGCCGTCTCGGCGATCTTGCCGGTCAGCTTCTTCGGGCGCAGATCGCACAACATTAGATGCGTGTCGGTCCCGCCCGCCACCAGGCGGAGCCCGCCCTCGATCAGCCCCTGCGCGAGCGCTTGCGCGTTGTCGAGGATGCGCTGCTGGTACTCCTTGAACTCCGGCCGCAGCGCCTCGCCGAAGGCGACCGCCTTGGCGGCGATGATGTGCTCGAGCGGCCCGCCCTGGATGCCGGGGAAGACGTTCGAGTCCACCGCCTTGGCGTGCTGCTGCTTGCACAGGATCAGCCCGGAGCGGGGCCCGCGCAGCGTCTTGTGGGTGGTGGTGGTGACCGCGTCGGCGAGCGGCACCGGGCTGGGGTGGAGGCCGACGGCCACCAGGCCGGCGATGTGCGCGATGTCGCAGATCATCATCGCGCCCGCCTCCTCGGAGATCTCGCGCAGCCGCACGAAGTCGAGCGTGCGCGGATACGCCGACGCGCCGCAGAGGACGGCGCGGGGCCGGACCTCCTGCGCCAGCTTGCGCGTGGCGGCGAAATCGATGGTCTCGGTCTTGGGGTCCAGCCCGTAGTGGTGGATCTCGAAGAGCTTGCCGGAGAAGTTCACCGGGGAGCCGTGCGTGAGGTGGCCGCCCTGGGCGAGCGACAGCGAGAGGATGCGGTCCCCGGGCCGCAGCAGGGCGAAGTACGTGGCCATGTTCGCCTGCGACCCGGCGTGCGGCTGGACGTTGGCGTGCTCGGCGCCGAAGAGCGCCTTGGCGCGGTCGATGGCGAGCTGCTCGACCTTGTCGACCACCTCGCACCCGCCGTAGTACCGCTTCCCCGGGAGGCCTTCGGCGTACTTGTTGGTCAGCGGCGATCCGGCCGCCTCGAGCACCGCCTCGGAGACGAAGTTCTCGCTGGCGATCAGCTCGAGCCCGTCGGCCTGCCGCGCCGTTTCCTC
>WNFC01010520.1_pt1 | contig 10269 bp, 10 predicted proteins | sample 5400541 | NCBI WGS metagenome assembly WNFC01 (sample SAMN13153342, study PRJNA577476) | soil metagenome | isolation source: 120 cm saprolite under Douglas fir tree site 2 hole 2 replicate 1 | place: USA:California | collected 2015-04-18 | reverse complement strand
GTACTTACAGCCTGATGGCCGGTGCAATCTTCCCGGCGAAGCGCTCCTCGCCGTGGGCACCCGGAGTTCGGCCGAAAAGTGATCTGCGACAACGTTGCAGCGGCCGAACTCCGTTCAAATGGACTGGCCTAGAGGGGCGACGCACAGAGCTAATGACTTTTCGGCCGCCCCTCTAGGCCGCGCGCGGCAGCTGAACCTGGCGCGGCCGAGCCGCGGCCATTTGATTGGCACTGGCCGACCCGAGGACCTGCTCGCCAGGTTGGTACACGATGATCTGACTGCCGCTCGTATCAAACTTGAACGGTACCTGGGTCAGACCCTGCAAGCGCTGCTGGACATTGGCCCGCTGCTCCGGTCGCACGAAAAACAGGGCGAAACCGCCACCACCGGCGCCGAGTAACTTGCCACCGATGGCGCCTGCTTCGCGGGCCGCGGTGTAAATCTCGTCGATGGCGGGGGTCGAGACAGCGCTGGTCAGACTGCGTTTGAGCTGCCAGCCCTCGTGCAAGAGCTGCCCAAACTCCACCAGATCCCGCTCGCTGCACAGGATGCCCAATGCCTCGTCGACCATCTCACGCATCAAGCCGAGCTCGGTGCCTTTGGCTGGGGTGGCCTGTATTTGCGCAGCCGCGATATCAGTCGCGTTGCGCTGAAAGCCGGTGAAAACCAGCATCAGGTGGGATTGGAAATCAAGCAGTCGTTGTTGACTGGCGATCACCGGCTGCACATCAAACTGCCCGTCGCGATGGAAGCGGACGTGGTTGAAGCCGCCGAACGCGGCAGCCACCTGGTCCTGTGCGCCCACGTTGTCGCCCATGAGCGTTTGCTCGACATAGATTGCGTCGTGCGCAAGCTGCTGCTTGGATGGCATCTTGCCCTGCATCGCATATACCGAATGGAGCAGGCCGACGGTGAACGCCGAGCTCGAACCGACTCCAGTGCGCGCAGGGATGTCGCCGTCGTAGTGGACTTCGATTCCCTCGTTGACACCCATGTAACGGAGCGTTTCGCGGACCGCCGGATGCTCTATCTCGTCGCGGTTGTTCACCAGCTCGATCTTCGAGTACACAATGCGCGAACGGTGCTCGAAGAATGGCGGCAGATACCGACACGACAGATAAGCATATTTGTCGATGGTGGTCGACAACACTGCACCGCCGTGCTCGGCTGACCAGGCTGGATAGTCCGTGCCACCACCAAAGAAGGAAACACGGACCGGCGTGCGGCTGATGATCACGCGGCTGCTCGCAGCGCGTCGCCTGACCCGGCGGCTTCGGCCTCGAGCGCGCGCCGGCGCCAGTAGCCAAGCAGGTCCGCCACGCTTTCCTCGAATGTGTAGCGCGGCTGCCAGCCCGTGGCGGCTTTGAACTTCTCGACACTTGGAATCTGGAGGGTGACGTCCGCGGGCCGTAGCAACGCCGGGTCGCAGCGTGTGGGGATGGGCGTCCTGGCCAGACTGACGAGCAGATCCAAGAACGCACCGACCGTGATGACGGTTTCCCCGCCGATGTTGTATGCCTCACCCGGCGTGCAGTGTAGTGTCGCTTCCCAGTACGCACGCATCGCGTCGCGCACGTCGATCATGGTCCGCACCGAATCAAGATTGCCGTGCTTCAGCGGCTCGCGCTGCAGGCCGCGCTCGATCCAGGCCACCTGACGCGCAAACGAGGTTGCGAACAGGTCCGCGCGACGCGGATTGAGGTAGGCGAACATGCGCGTCCGTACGATGCGCATGCCATAGCTCTTGTAATAGCTGAATCCGAGCAGGTCCTGTGCGGTCTTCGACACTGCGTACGGGCTCACCGGGCGCATCGGCGCGTCTTCGGTGATCGGCACATACTTCGGATCGACCTGGCCGTACACCTCTGACGTGCTGCACAACTGCACCACCGGGTCGAGCTCGGCCAGGCGAATACCTTCGAACAGCGTGCTCGTGCTCAGAATGTTGTTGGCCAGCACCGCGTTGGGCGTGACAAATGACGCCCGAACGTTGGCGTGTGACGCGAGATGGAAGATCGCATCCGGACGTGCCTCGCGCAAGGCGGCGAAGACGGCCCCGAAGTCGGTGAGATCGACCTCGTGCAGCTTCACCCGGTCGCGAATGGCGGCCAGGTTGTCGGATGTGGTGGTGCTGTGCCAGCGCGCAAAACCGTGCAGCTCCACCTCCGGGTGGTGCTCGGCGATGTACTCCGCCAGATAGCTGCCACCGGAGCCGCTGATGCCGGTGATCAGTGCGCGCTCAATGGGTTTAGACATTCGCGTACTGGCTCCGCTTGACCACCTGGTACGCCTTCAGCAGCTCGGTGATCCCCGCATCCAGAGAGAATTGCGGCTGAAAGCCGGTGGCTTCGATCTTCGCGTTGCTCACGATGTAGTTGCGCTTGTCCGGATCCTCGCCGACGGCGGCCTCGCTGAAGTAGAATCCCCGCACCTGCTGCTGGATGCGTTCGCACAACTCGCTCTTCGACAGGTTCGCGTTGCTCAGCCCGACGTTGTATGGCTCGCCGCGCATCGCCTCGAAGTTGGCAATCGCGTGTTGGAAAGCCCGGGCGACATCGCGCACATGGACATAGTTGCGCTTGAAGTGGGCCTCGAAGAGGACCACGAAACCATCACTCACTGCCCGATAGGTGAAGTCGTTGACGAGCAAGTCGAGGCGCATCCGCGGGCTAACCCCGAAGACTGTCGCCAGGCGGAAGGTCACCGAGTTGCCAGCATCGAGTACCATCTGTTCGGCCTGGCACTTGGTCCGGCCGTAGATGGAAATCGGCTCGAGCGGCGACTCCTCCGTGCAGGCGCTCTCGCCTTGGCCCAGACCGTAGCCGGAGTTGGTATTGGGATAGAGCACCTTCTGGTCGGCCTGGCGGAGATGGAGCAGCAGCTCGACTGCACCAACATTGGTGCTGCAGGCCGCCTCGGGCTCCCGCGCACATAGCGGGGCGCCAACCAGCGCGGCCAGCGGGATCAGGACGTCCTGACCGTCGACCGCGCGCTGCATAAGCGCTTTATCGCGCGCATCGCCGCGGATAATGGTCAGCTTGGGATCGTGGCATACATCCAGCAGCGACGTTTGGCCGTACAGCAGATTGTCGACCACCGTGACCGAGTGGCCATCGCGTAGCAGCGTCGGGACGAGGACCGAACCGATGTAGCCGGCGCCGCCAGTGACCAGGATGCGCATCAGGCGGCCTTCTTCATGCTGGCTGGCACGGCCAGGACCACGTCACAGATGGTTTCGATGTCCGCAACGCTGAGGTCGGGATTGTTGGGGAGCATGAAGCTGCGTTCGTGAATCGCGTCGGCAACCGGATAGCTCCGGGCGCCGTGCCGATCTGACCAGAACGGCTGACGACCCATGCTGCCACCACCCAGCGGACGCGTCTCGATGCCCTCGGCGGCAAGTGTCTGACCGATGCGATCGCGATGCTCAGTCGAGCTGGCCAGGGCGACAAATGAGATGCTGCACGTCACACCACCTGGATTGCTCGGCACGTGGTAGTCGCTCGCTCCGGCGAAGCGGCGCTCATAGACCTGCTGGTTCTGCACCCGGCGCTGGACGACCCAGTCCGCCTTGCGCATCTGCGACAGGCCAATGCGGGCATTGAGGTCGGTCGATCGGAAATTGAAGCCCGGGTAATAGAACGTGAATGTCCGATTGAACTCGAGCACATTGCGCTGGGCTGCCTCGAGCGCTTCTTTAGCCGGATCGACGTCCTTGGCCCACCCGTGGCTGCGGATGTGCAGCAGGATGTCCTGGAGCTCCTCGTCGTCGGTCGAGACCATGCCGCCCTCGATCGTCGACAGGTGGTGACCGAAGTAGAACGAGAATGACGCCATGTCGCCGAAGGTGCCCACGTGCTGGCCACCAAACGTGGAGCCGGTGGCGGGACAAGCGTCCTCCATCAGCAGGAAACCATATTTTTTCTTCAGCGCCAAAAGCCCATCCATCTGGCCGGGGACACCCAGCGTGTGGACGACGATGACGGCCCCCGGCTGGTGCTCCTGGCACAGGCGGTCCAGGTGCTCAAGGTCCAGCCCGAACGTCTGCCAGTCAGCCTCACACATAATCGGCTCTAATCCGAGCTGTATCGCGGGCGCAACAGTCGTCGCCCAGGAGATCGCCGGTACGATGACCTTCTTGTTATCGAGGCGTCCAGCCAGCATCGCGGCGTAGTACATCAGCATGTTCGCTGACGAGCCGGAGTTCACAAAGAGGGAATAGCGCCGGCCGAGCCAGTTGGCCCATTCCGCCTCGAACTGCTTGACCAGCGTGCCCTGGGTGAGCCACGGATTCGTCTGCAGCCAGGCGATCAGGTCGGCGATATCGGCGTCGTCGATGGTCCGCTCCGCGAGGAGGTACTTCTTGGTCGGAGGAGAAGCAGTCATCTAGAAAGGTCCCTTGAATTCCAGGTTGTCGGCGAATGTTTCTTCGTCCGGAGTCCAGTCCTCGGCACCCCCGAGTCGGGTGTTGACAAGTTGGGCAATTGAACGGCCGGTCGGATAAAACCGATCTTCCAGCACGCGGGTGGTCGGACAGGTAGTCGGGGCAAAGCCCATGCGGAATGTCTGAATCGGACCGATCTGACTTTCGGCCAGGCGAGCCAGGATTTCGGCGCTCGCACCGCAGGTCATCCAGGCGTTGTCGACGACGACAACCTTGCCGGTGCGCGCCGCGGACCGCTCGATGGTGTCCATGTCCAGGGGGCTGAGGCTCACCGGGTCAATCACTTCGGCGGAAATACCGCGCTGCTTCAGGTACGCCCGCGCCCGTAGACATTCAACGGCCATCCAGGACACGCCGACCAGTGTGACGTCGGTACCCTCCGCCAGGATGCGCGCCTTGCCAATCGGCAACGAGTACAGATCCTCTGGGACGTGACCCTTGGTGAAGTGCAACATGCGGTGTTCGACAAACATCACCGGGTTGTTGTCGCGGATGCTCTGGACCAGGATGCCTTTGGCGTCGTACGGCGTTGTTGGCGCGACGACCTTCAAGCCCGGCACATGCATGAACATTGATTGCAGGGCTTGCGAGTGCTGTGCACCTTGGCCCCAGCTCTTGCCAATCATGGACCGCACCACCAGCGGGACCTTGACCGTGCCACCGTACATGTAGTGCGCCTTGGCGGCCATGTTCACGAGCTGGTTCATGCACAACAGCAGGAAGTCCTGGCGAATGTGCACGTGGATCGGGCGTAAGCCGGCCATGGCCGCACCAATCGCGACGCCCGTCATCGCGTCTTCTGACAGGGGCGTATCGAACACGCGGCCGGCGCCAAATTTTTCGGCCAGTCCAAGGGTAGTGCCGTTGATGCCCTTGTGGTCGTCCACGCCGAGGCCGAACAGCACGACCGATGGATCGATGCCCATCACCTGGTCCGTTGCTTCGCGGATCGCCTCGACGTATGACAGTCGGCGTTCGTCGGTGCTAGTCCGCATAGACATGCGTCCACAACTCCTCATCGGTCGGGTACGGACTTGCATCGGCGAACGCGAACGCGTCGGCGACTTGATCCTCCACCTCTTGTTCGATGCGCGTCCGCAGGGCCGTCGGCAGAAGGGCTCCGGTCCGTTGCATCTGGTCGTTTTCCAGCCACGGCCGAGCTTCGTCGACCGAGCGGTAGCCGCTCAGGAAATCCTCCCCGGGCCCGACGTGCTCGAGCCAACGATAGGTCGGCACTTCGATTAGCCGCGGTCCTTCGCCCGCGCGCATGGTGCTGATGGCCTGCGCGGCCGTATCGCGCAGAGTCCAGATGTCGTCGCTTTCGAGGCGAACGGCTTCGACGCCAAAGTTGCCCGCGCGCTGGGCGATATTGATGTTCTTCTGGCGGGTCGCGATCGGCGAATGAATGGCGTAGCCGTTGTTCTCCACGACGAACAGCAACGGCAGCGCCTTGAGCGCCGCAAAGTTCAACGTTTCGTAGAACACGCCTTCTTCGGTGGCACCGTCGCCCAGGAAGCACACCACAACCGATTGTGTTTTTTGGAGCTGCAGTGCGTAGGCATAGCCTGCCGAATGCGGAATCGTCGTGCCGACAACCGCCGACATGCCCATAACGCCGTGATCGACGTCAACGAGGTGCATTGAGCCAGCTTTGCCGCCGGCGCATCCCGTGGCCTTACCGTACAGCTCGGCAATCATTCGGCGCAGGTCGCCACCCTTGGCCAGGTAGGCCGCATGGCCGCGATATGTCCCGAACACGACATCGCCAGCTTCCAGTACGTCGCACACCCCGACGGATGCGGCTTCCTGGCCGATCGACAGGTGTACTGGGCTTTTGATCTTGTCGGTGGGGTAAACACGCGCAACTTCCTCCTCAACTCGACGGATCAGACGCATCGAGCGATAGAGGCGCGCGGGGGTCAGTTCTGGCTCAGTCTGGGGCGCGCCGAGGCGCGACTCCGCAGTCTGAAATCCAGTGTGAGATGTCGGCACGCCCGATTCTGCGACCGGCCTCTGTCTTCTCTAAAGAGAGCCTGGTACTCCCCATGGCAGACAGACGTACCTCGCCAGGCGGCTTGATATGTTCGGGCTGGGCCTAAAGTCCGGGACCCCGCTGCCGATAGTCAACCATGGAGATTTCAACTTCAACTGATCCCGTTGGCCCCGCGGTCCAAATGGCCGTTCAGAAGTTGGTGCTCGATACGACGAAAAACGACGGTACAGGCCTGATCGGACTGATCGCTTCGGGACCCGCCGGGAGCACCAATCTACCTACCCAGGGCCACTACATAGACGCGCGCGCCTAACATCTCGGTCGCGATGCGACCGCGCCGACATATCGACAGCTACGCTGCATACCTTTTCGACGTAGACGGAACGCTCCTCTACCACGATCACGCCGTGCCCGGCGCCGCCGAAGCGTTGCAGGCGCTGAAGGCGCGCGGCAAGCACGTGCTCGCCGTGACCAATAACTCGTCGCTGAGTCGGCACGAGCTGGCCGAGCGCTTCCGCGAATTCGGGCTGCCGCTGGAGGACCACGAGGTGTTCTCGGCGCTGGTGGCCACGGCACAGCTCGTCGCCCACGAGCGGCCCGGCGCCCGCGTCCACGTCTTCGGCAATCCTGGCGTGGCGGCCGAGCTGGAGCGCCGCGGGCTCTCGCTGACCGATGACCTCGACGCCGACTACGTGGTCGTCGGCAATCATCGCGGCATCAGCTACGACAAGCTCACGGTGGCCATGCGCGCGCTGCTGAACGGCGCACGGTTCGTGGCCATCAACGTCGACCGCACCTATGTCGGTGAGGACGGCGGGCTGGTGCCTGGCGCCGGCGTGTTCGTCGCCGCCCTGGAGCGGGCGGTCAGTCGCCCGCCTGATGTCGTGGTGGGCAAACCATCGGTGACGCTGCTGCACGAGGCGGCCGAGAGCATCGACCAACCGCCCGAGGCGTGCCTCTATGTCGGCGACAATCCTGAAGCCGACATCGTCGGCGCGCACGCGGCCGGTATGGACGCGGCGCTGGTCCTGACCGGCGTCGCGGCAACGGGCGACGGGGCCGCCGACGCGCCCGAGCACGTCCTGCCCAGCGTCGCCGACTTCGCCCGTTAGGGCAGCCGGCCGACGAAGCGCGACTCGAGGACCATACAGATCGCGTGAATGATGGCGATGTGCGCGGCCTGAATCGCGGCCGTGCCGTCGAACGGCACACACAGCGCCAGGTCAGCCTTTTCGGCCAATCGACCGCCCGGTCCGCATAGCGCCATCTTGACCACCCCGCGCGGCGCCACTTCGAGCGCGCGCACGACGTTCGGACTCGAGCCGCTGGTGCTGATGGCCATGACCACGTCGCCTGGCTGGGCCAGGCCACGCACCTGGCGCGCGAATATCTCGTCGAACGCGTAGTCGTTGGCGATGCACGTCAGCACCGCGCTGTCGGCTGAGAGCGCGATCGCCGGCCGCGGCGCCCGTTCGCTGGCCGAGGCCAGAAAGCGGCCCATCAACTCGCCCGCGAAGTGCTGCGCATCAGCGGCGCTGCCGCCGTTGCCGCACACCAGCAGCTTGTGGCCTTGCGCAAAGGCCTGAGCCAATCGATCGGCGGCCGCGGTGATGTTTTCGGCCAGGTCACGACACGCCACGATTGCCGCGGCGCTGGAATCGAGCACCTCGATTACCGCGGCAATCTCGCCTTCGTCCACCACTTCTATGCTACGCCTGCCTCATGACTAACGCCCGAGCCACGACCTCAGCCGGTAGCGAATGACCAGACCGATCATCCACATGCCCAGCAGCACTGCCTTGCGCGTATCGCCCGTCACGCTCGAGACGCCGATCCTGGGCAGGTAGTTCACCGGCACCTGGATCACCCGCAAACCGTGCAGCAGGCTGAGCAGCATCATCTCCGGGCCGAACGCGGAGCCGCCGATGGTGAATTCTTTCTCCAATTGCGCCAGCGCGTCGCGGCGGACCAGCCGCATCGTGCAGCCCACGTCGGTCAAATTCGTGCTGTTGAACAGAAACTCCATCAGCTTGGCCACGCCCCAGTTGCCCCAGCGCAGCCAGGCGCCCATGTTCGCGCCACGCCAGATGAAGGTGCGCGCGGTGCGACTGCCGTAGACCACGTCGAAGTCCTCGACGTAGGCCAGCAGCTTGAAGGTGTCGCGGCCAAGAAAGGTCCCGTCGGGCTCGGAGATGACGATGTAGTCGCCGGTGGCCTCGCGCAGCCCGCGCTGGATGGCGAAACCGTAGCCCTGGCGGGCCTCGTGGATCTCGCGCAGCTCGGTCCCGTTGGGCAGGTCCGCCGCGGCCGCCTGGACTTCTTCGGATGTCCCTGGCGCAGCGTTGTTGTTGACGACGACGATCTCGTCGACCACCTCGGTCGAGGCGAAATCGACGATCGCGGCTCGGATTGAGTCACGTTCGTTGTACGTTGGAAAGACGACTGAGATGCGGCTGCCGCGCCAGGACACGTCCATGAGCCTACCAGCCGAGGACCCGCGCGCCGCACTGTTACGCGACGAAGCGTTGTTCGATACGCTCGCGGCTCGTCTTGCCCTCGCCCACGAAGTGCAGGATGTTTCGTCCATCGGAATGTCTGCCCCTTCGGTTGCTGAGAGTCCGCCCCTCGTTCGCTGGTGGACCGCCTCGTCGCCCGCGGTCGTCGTCGGTCTCGGCCTGCACCACCGCGTTGCATCAATCGTCGACACAGACCGCTGCCATGCCGCTGGTGTCGCAGTGCTGGCGCGCCGCGCCGGCGGTGGCGCCCTCCTCCTGGACGAACACATGCTGTGCGGCGCCGTCTGCGTTCCCCGCGCCGATGTTCCTGACGATGTCACCGAGTCCTACCGCTGGCTAGGCGATCTTCTCGCCTCTCGGCTGCGCGCTCTCGGCATTTCAGAGGCCCGCAGAATCGAAACAGACGAGGCCAGAAGAGACGTCGCCACTCTCAAATCCCGCAAGGACGAAGTCGCCAAGATTCTCCTGACCACCTGTTACGGTGCCCTCTCTCCCCACGAAGTCGCCATCGGTAACGCCAAGCTCGTGGGCCTGGCCCAAATCCGCCGCCGCCACGCCGCCCTCTTCCAATTCGGCATCCTCCTGCGCGACCAATCCCCCCTGGCCGATCTTCTTCAAGTCCCCGACGAACAGACGCGACAAGAGCTGCGAGAAGCGCTGCGCCAACGCACGATCGGCGGCGAGATCTCCCTAGGAGGACTGCAGACCGATGAGCTTCTGCAATGGCCGCGGTAGCTTCGGGTGCCACGCCATCCGCGCGGTCAGCCGCTCGACCGCATCGGGCGCGCCCATCAACAACGGCCTGCCCCAATTCCTCAAAGTCAAAGGCCCCGTACCTTTCTCGGGCCCCTCTGGTTCGAAGCGCTCAAACCGCGCCCAACGTCCACTCGCCCAGGTCAGCACAGAGCCACCCGCCTCGCGCACGATGAGCACCCCTGCGGCGACGTCCCAGATGCTCGGCTTGATAAACACGCCAGCCCGCAGCGCGCCGCTGGCAATCAGCACCAGCTCCGCCGTGCACGAGCCCGTCGTCCGCGGGTCCGGCAAAGCCCGCGCGGCACGTGGCACCTCTCGCCCGGCCCGTCGAAACCGAAACGCGCGCAGGTAGCCGGCCGGTAAGGCCATGATCTGCCCGCGTTCGTCAACCGCTTTTGACACCCGCACGGGCTGATCGTCGAACCACGCCCCACCGCCTACAGACGCGTGGTACACCCCAGCACCCAACGTCGGCCCCACCGGTACCCAGATGCAGCCAGCAACAGGCGCGCCATTGTCCAGTAGCCCGATCGAGATCCCAAACAACGGCAAGCCCGAGG
>WNFC01010518.1_pt1 | contig 10270 bp, 5 predicted proteins | sample 5400541 | NCBI WGS metagenome assembly WNFC01 (sample SAMN13153342, study PRJNA577476) | soil metagenome | isolation source: 120 cm saprolite under Douglas fir tree site 2 hole 2 replicate 1 | place: USA:California | collected 2015-04-18 | reverse complement strand
TGGTGCGCGATTATGAGCGGCTTCCTGCCACCCTGGCTGGCTTGCACCTGGTCGTGTTTGCTTGCCTCATGCTTCATCAATGGACGGCCTGTTCTAGTCCTTGACCCGTTTTCGAGATCGAGTCCCTAACAGACTCTAGTGATGAACGTCCTTTTCAACCAAACGCTTACAATCCAGCCACAAGGTAGAGATTTCCCCACTCCAGATACTATTGCGAAGGGTTATTATAAACTTCGCCAAAAGGCGGATGGTTCGAATTACAGCCTTGGTACACTTGGAGCAGATACGCAATTAGGCACCTATTTCAACAAGAACTGTGCCTTGGGAGTGTGTGCCGTTTTTTTCGACGACGGGACGATCATGCTGGTGGAAGTTCCAACCGTTGTTCACACCCAAAAAAGTGGCACTGTAAATGTACAAGGAATCTTGGCATATAGTATCATTAAGACGCAGGTCGATATGTCGGTCACGAATCCTCAGGTCATTTCGCAAGCCGAATATGACCAGAAGTTCCTGTCGGAGGAAGAGGATGGCCCTGCTGCTATAAGTGCAGTAAGCTTTGAGGAATTGCAATATTATAGGCAACACAACCAATATCAATCTCCGTCTTGGACTCTACCTTTCTTTGCCCAAAGCCTTGATCTATTTGGCTTTGGCTTAACCAGCTCGGATTCGTATAGACCGATGAGTGGTCATCCCTTTTGATCGGATTGATTGAGGTTTGGTCATAGATCATCTGGCAGCTTTCAGGAAAGCTTTGAGGCAGACATACAGTTCCAGGTCGTACTCAAAGCGGTACAGTAAGGCTAGTGCTACGTAAGGTGCCAAGCACCGCAAAGTAGGAGCCTAGTTAGTACTGGTATGCATTGCGAAATGGCCTGAGACACCGCTTAAAAGCAAGCAAAGCGTGTTGTTTTGGTGGTAGAATACGAGCAGAACATTCACCTGAGAAGGGATCAGGCATGCTCGTCGATCGCTATGAACCAGAAGACGTCTTTGCGCAAGTGCCGGAAGTGGCGCAGCAGACTGATCCGGTGCTCAAATTGCTGGATCGGTTGCTGGAGGATGATCAGTCGTACCGGCAAGTCCGGACCGATGCTCTGGCCCAAGCCGACGACTTTGCACAGTTGCTGCACCAGTTTCACCTAACCGTGAACAAAGGGCATGGTCGCCTGGAGATCAGGCGACATTGGATCATTGATGACCCACAGGTGATCATCTACCTTAATGCGCAGAGAGCTTGGAAGGAATTGCGCAGGATTGGCATGGTCCAGGCAGAGCGACGGATCGGGCAGGAAGGAATGAAGCAGCTACGCTCCTATCTCCCGAGTTTCACCCGAACGGTCACTACCTTTGCAGAGGCGGTGCGCAGCCATTGGGAGAGTGAGAACAGTGTCACTGGGTCCTCGATGTGGCATTTCGTGAAGATGACTCACGCATGCGAATAGGGCATGGCGCTCACCATCTCGCGCTGGTGCAGCACATCGCGCTCAATCTGCTGCGCCGGCAACGCACAGCGCGTCCTGGCTCACTACGGTGCGATTGTCCTGGCTGCCAGCACTGAAGAGCATCAATGAGTAGAGAGTATGGTATAATTGATGCACTTCAACTTTTTAATGAGGCCGCATGAAGCGCGAACACGATCTTACTAAGTTGTCGCAAGACATAACCGATATCTTTAGGAGCAACGCATGGTAAGAGACGATCACCACCTGGTAACCGCTATTGCTGCGAGCATCGAGGGACCCCAAGTGTTGAAATATAATGTACGGCCACACTATGGCGAGGAAGGCATCCTGACTTCTTTAAGTATAAGTAAGGATGGATTGCGTGAGTGGCCTCCTGAATTATGGGAATTGACGGGGTTACAGGTGCTCGATTTGAGCGAGAATCTGCTCACTCGACTTCCTCCAGAAATTAGGCAGTTATCCAATTTGCGGGGACTCAATCTTGCAAATAATCAGATCAGCGCGATACCCTCAGAAATCGGGTCGCTGCATCAGCTAGAGCATTTAACTTTATACGATAATTTCTTGAACGCTTTGCCGCCGGAAATTGGGCGGCTACATCGCCTAAAAAATTTTGGCCTCAGTAGAAACCACTTGACAACGCTCCCTCGCGAAATTGGCTCACTACAGAACTTAGAGACCCTCTCTCTCTCTTTCAATAGGCTCGAAGCACTTCCTTCCACCATTGGACAGCTCCGACAAGTACGTCATCTTGATCTTTCCGAGAATCACTTACGCGATCTGCCATCTGAGATTGGACGATTAAAGAATTTGGAAAAACTTTATCTAGAGGCGAATCAGTTAGCTGAGCTGCCACCGGAAATCGGGCAGTTGCAAGCTTTACACGCATTGAACCTCATGCGCAACCAATTGCGATGGTTGCCAGTCGAGCTAGGGAGCTTGTCTCAACTTCAGAAACTCTTACTTACTGGAAATGCCTTGAGGCAGCTACCAGCTGAAATTGGGCAGTTACATCACCTGGTGATGCTATCTGTGGGTATGAACGAACTGGAGTACGTCTTTCCAGAGATAACTCAGTTGGAGAACCTCGAGGAACTCTACATTCCCTACAACGGACTACATGAGTTTCCACTTCAGATCACTCGCTTGAGCCATTTACGCCATCTAGATCTAGCCCATAATGAGATAAGCAAATTGCCACATGAGCTTGGACGGCTATCCTCCCTAGAAACCCTTGACTTGGAAGATAATCTGCTCCGAGAAATACCGTCTGAAGTGGGACAGTTGACTCAACTGCAAAGTCTAAACCTGGCGAACAACAAGTTGCGTGCTCTTCCCCCAGAAATTGGACAGTTACGCAATTTACAAGAGTGTGATCTCTCTAATAATCGTATCAGGGCGCTCCCGGTAGAGATCACAGACATGCCCAATTTTGAAATCCTGACATTGACGAATAATCCTCTGAGAGAGCCTCGGATATTCACGCCTTGAACGATGTAAACTAATAAGTATTAGTTTGGGTAGGTCTTCAGGAAAAAAGCACGACGACCCGCCCGAACTCGTTCAAGCCGTCGATCTCCATAAAAAACCTTGTTAGTTCCTTTAGACTACGCTGCTATTCCGACTTCTTGTTCCTACTAGCCGCAAACCCCATATTTACCGATTTATGAGCCGATGAACGGCCGTAGCGAGCCAGTTCGTCGCGGCATGGTAGGGGCGACCTTCGTGGTCGCCTAATAACCAGGTTCGCCTGGGGTGGAAAGAGGGGTACGAACTGCCCATCTTGGTACTGGGCCTGACGAAACAGTGTGGATAGAGAGATACCCTTTTTTGGAATATAACGGCACACATCTCTGGTTACAAAGAATCCACCTATTTAGATGAATCGCAACCACATCACAACCTGCTTGCTAGTGCTGCAAAACGCAACGCTTCTATACTAAACTCATAAAATAAATGGTCATGCTATTTTGAAGAAAGTAGGATAGTTACTTGCGTAGTGTATCACGTTTAACGTTGAGCCTTATGCTCTTACTCGTTGTATTCAGTGCGATCGGTATCGCTCTGCTGTTTGCCTCTAAGTCGACGGCAAAGGCTGCTCAGCCAGGAGCGACTACGACGACGCTGGTAAACTGGGACACATTTGGCTTTAATACTCATCACTCTCACTTCAATCCTTCTGAGACTATCTTGAACACGAGCAACGTTTCTCAGCTTATGTTGGATTGGACAGCGGCGACCGGCAATGGTATTTATTCCTCTCCCGCTGTTGTGAACGGTGTCGTCTACGTCGGCTCACAGGATGGTAACCTCTATGCCTTCGGTGCACACTCTGGTAAGATGCTCTGGAAGACGGCGGCGCTGTCTGGCTTCAATTCCTCGCCGGCAGTATCACATGGTATGGTCTACTTCGGTGATGATAATGGTGTTATCTATGGTCTCAACGCAAAGAACGGAACCATCGTATGGACCTACGATGCACTAAATAACATCTACTCTTCACCCACAGTAGTCAACGGCATCGTGTATGTTGGCTCGGCGGACGGCAATCTCTATGCGCTGAATGCTCAGACAGGTGCAAAGGTATGGGCTGCAGCGATCAGCACAAACTATCAAGGTGTGATTGGCGTGCCCGCTGTAAGTAATGGTCTCGTCTATGCCGGTACATACGAAAGCAAGCTGTATGCATTGAATGCAACAACAGGAGCGACAGTATGGACCGCCACCACCGGTGGCTGGATTTGGTCTTCAGCAGCAGTAGTTGACGGCTATGTGTTTGTCGGCTCATTGGACGGCAAATTGTACGCCTTTAATGCGAAGACGGGTAAGCAGATATGGGCTACCGCTACACAGAACGAGATTTTTTCCTCGCCTGCAGTCGCTTACGGCCGCGTCTATGTTGGCTCTCGTGATAGCAACATATATGCTTTTGATGAGAAAACAGGGAAACAACAGTGGGTCACTCCGACGGGTACAACAGATTTTGGCGTAGCCTCTTCTCCTGCGGTGGCAAATGGCATCCTCTTTATTGGTTCCTATGATGCCAAAGTCTACGCTTTGAATGCGACCACAGGCGCGGTTTTGTGGACCTACACGACAGGAAATCAAATTTACTCTTCTCCAGCCGTGGCGAATGGTATCCTCTACATCGGTTCCGCCGATAGCAAGCTGTATGCCTTTCACCTCCCTGGCACTCTATCGTAGTACAGTTCTGGTATCCAGCGGATGTGCCGAAGGGAGGGAGTGCTGGGGATGTGAGCACGTTCCCCTTACAGGTCAGCTCAGGGAACAGGACGCGGGCGACCATAAAGGCCCTCCCCGCCGCTCCCCACCTCCCTCGCCCCTACGGATGTTGATGAGCTTTCTGTTAAGTTGATGCCTATTGGGCGATCCTTGCGGTCGCCCTGAGCTCGCCCGCCGTCCCCCTAAACGATGGAGATCCTGAAGTATTGAATATCGAGTAATAGCTACTGTGCAATCGAGCAGGAGTCGTGTATACTTATTCTGCATCAAACAGATGGGGTTCCAATGACTTCGCGGAGAGTAACAGCATGATAGCAGGCAAGAATACGAGCGTGAATACTGCTAGAGCGCCGCGTGTCTTTATCTCCTATGCTCGCTCTGATGGGGAACGATTTGCTACAGAGTTGCGGCAACGGCTGCAGGCTGAGCAGATTCCGCTCTGGCAGGATCGCATCGGGTTGGAGGGTGGGAAGGATTGGTGGCTGCAGATTACCGAGGCGCTTGATGTCGTCGAGTTCATGGTGCTGGTGATGACGCCCGCGGCCATGCGGTCGGAGACGGTACGCAAAGAGTGGAGATATGCGCGGCAGCAGGGAGTGTGCGTCTATCCGGTGATAGGTGAGCCCGACCTTGATTTCAACAGCCTGCCGCACTGGATGCGCAGCGCGCACTTCTACGACCTTGATCATCAATGGCCGAAGCTGGTCAACGATCTGAACACCCGTTGCCAGCAGGCGCGCGTCCCCTTCATGGTCGAAGACTTGCCAGCCGATTATGTGCCTCGACCACAGGAGTTTGGAGCGCTGATCGAGAAGTTGCTGGATCAGCGACGCGAGGAGCCAATTGCCATTACTGCCGCGCTGCGTGGTGCTGGCGGCTATGGCAAAACGACGATGGCGAAAGCCCTCTGCCATGACGAGCGTATACAACAGGCGTTTGACGATGGCATCCTGTGGGTGACGCTCGGCGAACACCCTGGCAACCTGGTGGGCAAGGTCGAAGACCTGATCTACATGCTCAATCAAGAGCGACCAGGCTTCACGGGCATTGACGCGGCAGGAGCTCGACTGGCGGAACTGCTGGCGGAACGCGACATCCTGCTAGTGGTCGATGACGTGTGGGATGCCATGCATCTCAAGCCGTTCCTGCAAGGGGGCAAACGCTGCGCCCGCCTGGTGACCACGCGCAATGAGGAGGTCCTTCCTGCCAATACCCAGAGCCTGGTCGTGGATGCCATGAAGACAGATGAAGCAGTACAACTGCTCTCCTCTGGCCTGCAAACTGCGGCGTTCACTGCCGTTGCAATGCAGGCGCTGCGTGCGCTCGTGGCGCGGTTGGGAGAGTGGGCGTTGTTACTGAAACTGGCAAACGCTGTGCTGCGCGACCGCGTGGGTCGAGGGGAAGCGCTGGCCACCGCGCTGGTTTACCTCAACAAGGCGCTGGATAGACGTGGCCTGACGGCATTTGACGCGCAGAACGCGCAGGACAGAAATGCAGCGGTAAGCGCGACCTTACGTGTCAGTTTCGAACTCTTGCATGCAGAGCAATACGCTCGCTACCAGGAGTTAGCGGTCTTTCCCGAAGATGTCGATATTCCACTGGTAACGCTGCAAAAGCTGTGGAGTACGACGGGTGGACTGGATGAATTCGATACAGAGGAGTTATGCCGTACGTTGTATCAGCACTCCTTGCTCCTCACCTTCGACCTGGCAACGCGCACGATTCGCCTGCACGATGTGATACGCAGCTACCTGCAAAAAGCCGTAGGTGACGCACTGCCTACACTCCATGCGCGACTGTTGGATGCCTACGCGCTGAAACGTTGGGCGGACCTGCCTGGCGATGAACCCTATCTGTGGGATCATCTCGCCAAGCACCTCGTCGCTGCCGAACGGCTTGCAGAACTGGTTGCCACTGTGAAAGATCTGCGCTATCTGGCACACAAAACACTCGCACGTACGGCCTACGGTACGGAAGCTGACCTGGCGCTCGCTGAGCAACGGGTGCCCTCCGATGCGTCACTACGCCTGCTCAAGCGCAACTTTGCGAACATGAGCCACCTGCTCAACCGCTGTACTACATATAACGACCTTGCTTCAGTCCTCTTGAGTCGACTCGTGCATCTGCAAGAACTCTCGGACCTGTGCCAGGCATTCGAGCAGGAAATCCCTCGCCCATACCTGGCAAGCTGGCACCCGCTGCCGGACCTGCCTGACCCGGCGCTGATTCGCACGCTGAGCGGGCATAGGGGTAGGGTGACTGGGTGTGCGATCAGTCCATCAGGAGACGCCATCGTGTCGGCGTCTGATGACCGGACGCTCAAGGTGTGGGATGCGCGCACGGGGGCATGTCTTAGTACTTTGTATGTAAATGGCCCGCTCAGTGCCTGTGCTTTTCATCCTGATGGGGAGCATATTGTTGCGGTGGGGGCCGGTGGCGTGTATTTTTTGCGGTGGGTGAGGTAAAGAGCTGCGGCTTTGACGTTTCTGCCCTCAAGAATGTTACGACAAACGTTACTGTCTATCGCCAATATCAGCGCAGTTTGACTGTGCTGGCGAATGCGAGCTATTCTACAATCCCGCGAGCGATGACAACCACAAGGGAATATCCCTACAATACACGAACACGCCTGCGAAGCTCGTGTATTGTAGGGACGGGGCTTGCCCCGTCCTGGCTGTATTTAGGTTGCCCCGTCCTGGTTGTATGTTGCTTGTCCCGTCCTGTCTTTAATTTGCTTGCCCCCGTCCTGGCTGTATTTTCTCAGCTCTTGCTTTCTCAACCCTCGCGCTTAAAAGCGCTCACTGCCGGGCGATAGGGACGGATCATCCACAAGGGCCGGCGCAAGCCATCTGGTCGCTGTGTTTGTGGGCGGGTCATAGCTAACCAATCCTGGTAGATCATGTGCGCTTTCTTTGTATCGACATACACATCCCCGTAGGCATCTTCATGGTGGGCAGGCTCAACCGTCACCTTCTGGTGCCAGCAATGCATACCACTGATCGGGTCAGGATGGACGGGGAAGGTCAGATTTTGATGCACTCCACCTTCACGCCAGAAAATGCGTGCCGAGTCTGGATCGTCGCTCTCAAACGGCTGAATGCCCTGTAGCTGTCGCATGCGCCAGATGCCATCGTCGACTTTTGCAAGCTCTACCAGCGCTGAGGCCCAGCGGTCGGTTCCCTGTCCAGTCTCGAGACGCCAGCGTCCGAGATGATGCGAGCAGGCGATAATGCCGGGACGAATGCCATCGGTCACCCAAACACGATTGACGAAATAGCCGATCTCAGTCGTGACACGCACCAGGTCGCCCGTCTGTACCCCAATGCGTTCCGCGTCGGTGGGATGAATCCATACAGGGTTGGCATTCGATATCTCGTAAAGCCATTTAGAGTTTCCTGATCGTGTATGGATGAGTGTAGGCAGGCGAAACGTCGGAATGAGCAGATACTCTCCCATATCATAGTTAATCATGTCGTAATGCACATGGCTGAGGATATAGCTGGGGATAGCGAATTCCGGCCAGCCCCATTCTTTCAAGGTCGCAGAATAGAACTCAAGCTTGCGGGAAGGCGTCGGAAAGCCCTCATAGGCCTGACCATCAATTATCACACCGATGGGAGCGCCGTTGCGTGTGATCTTCCCACTGAGTTTGTCGACCCTGGCTGCTTCCAGGTCAGCGGGTTTCAACTCGCGTTCATTGAGGGTGAAGACGGGCGCTTTGTCCGGGGGAATTTCAAAGGAGCCGTATGTACGCATGTATTCCAGCGGCGAAAGCTGTTCCTGAGCAGCCGCCTCAGGTAACCCGGGCACGCTATTCTCGAAGATCCAACGATAGTATTCTTCGATCGCAAGCTTCTGCCCTGGTCGATAAGGGGACTCAAAGTACTTGCGTATACCAAGGCTGCCATCCGGATCGATGCGCCAGGAGAGTTCAATCCAGAACTCGTCCTCTTCCCACACTTCACCTGGATTGGACTGATACGTGTATTCGACAGGCTCACCGTTGCGCTCTTTGTAGACACGCAGAACGGGCTGCCGGAAGCCGATCCAGCGAGCGGCATGCGTTTCCTGGCTCATCAGGTCGTGGCGTTCGCTGCCCACACCCATGGGCAGCACATAATCGGCATACCAGGCTGTCTCGCTCCAGACAGGTGTCAAGGCCGCGTGTAGCTCAACCTGCTGCTCGTTGGTCAGCATCTCGATCCAGGCGGTGCCATCTGGATTGGTCCAGACGGGGTTGTAGACACGAGTGAAGTACGCAGCCAGCTTGCCCCGTCCTTCCCTCAAGAAGTATGGTAACAGGATGCTCATCTCATAGTTTGCCAGTGGATATTCTGGCGGAAAAAGCAGTTCGTTCCATACTTCGGAGGGACTCGGCTTGAGAAATGGCGCTGGCACAAACTTGTTCCAGCTATTGGGTGCTGTTCCGCCAGGAGTTCCGATGCTGCCGGTGAGGACCGAGAGAAACCACAAGGCGCGTGAAACCTGCCAGCCACCGAGGTTTCCTGCCGTTGCTGCCCGCCAGGTATGTGCCGCGAACGCAGTCCCGGCATGGCCTATCTGACGAGCGATATCGACGATTGTTTCCTCCTCCAGGCCGCTCTCGTGGGCGGCAAAGGACGGGGTATATCCGGCATACACAGCGATCAATACGTCGATAAAGTGATCAAATGTCTGTGGTTCATCTGGACGTTCAGCTGCCAGGTATTCCTGCCAGTTGACCCAGCGTCGCATGTATTCATAGTTATAGAGATTCTCAACAAGGATAATGCGCGCCATCGCCAGCAGTATAGCCGTCTCTGAGCCAGGCCACGTTGGGAGCCAATAATCGGCCATGCTCGCGGTATTTGAGAGGCGTGGATCCATCACCGCCAGTTTAGCCCCTTTCATCTTGCCCTCGATGATACGCTGTGCCTGTGGATTGAAATAGTGGCCCGTCTCCAGGTGTGAACTGATAAGTAAGATAAATCGCGCATTGGTGTGATCAGGGGAGGGACGATCCATACCACACCAGATCTGGTAGCCGAAACGTGCCGACGATGAACAGACATTAGTATGACTGTTGTGCCCATCCACGCCCCAGGCACCCAGCACGCGCTCCATGTAGCCATCGTGCCCTGGGCGCCCGACATGATACATGACCTCGTCGCGACGATCGTCGATAATAGCTGCGCGGATTTTGCTGGCGAAGGTGTCCAACACCTCGTCCCAGGTGGTGCGCGCCCATTTACCCTCGCCACGTTTGCCTGTCCGTTTCAGAGGGTAAAGGATGCGTTCCGGATCATTTACCTGGTTGATGGTAGCAGGACCTTTGGCGCAGTTGCGTCCGCGACTGCCTGGATGATAGGGGTTGCCTTCGAATTTTTTGACACGGCCCGTTTCCTTATCCACATAAGCCATCAGACCACAGGCGGCTTCGCAGTTAAAGCAGATCGTGGGAATGATGGCGTAGTGCTTTTCGACTTTGCGCGGCCACGCTTTGGCATCATATTCTACCCAGTCATGCCAGCGTTCGGGCGGCGGACACGAGGCCAGGTCTCGCACGGTCATCTGTTCAC
>WNFC01010516.1_pt1 | contig 10270 bp, 18 predicted proteins | sample 5400541 | NCBI WGS metagenome assembly WNFC01 (sample SAMN13153342, study PRJNA577476) | soil metagenome | isolation source: 120 cm saprolite under Douglas fir tree site 2 hole 2 replicate 1 | place: USA:California | collected 2015-04-18 | reverse complement strand
CCAACATCTTTCAAGTCGTCAGCCGGGCAGTAAACGCGGCGCAAAAACACCAGCTGGAAGTCTGGGAACGCTACGCCAACCTCGTCCTACGTCCTGACGTTCAATCACTGGCCTGGGATGATTTTCATCGTGCTGAAGAAGCTATCGCCGCGGGCGCCTCTGCCGCGCTTCGCGCACTCCCACGTATTGAAAAGCTGTTGGGACAACAAGCAGACGGCGCCCAGCATCTCCAAGCCCGGCTCGAAGCTGAAGACAGGAGTTATCTCTGGCTCGCGGAGGGGCACTAATGGCTCGCATAGGCATCTGGCTCGCAGCTTTTACCGTTCCACTCCTTCTCTGGCATGAATGTGGGGAGGATGTTGGCGTTTTCTGCTACCGTATAGGTCTGGGTGCTTTTACGAATTTGCGCTCACGCGCGTTCGTTCCAGTGCTTGTAAGAAATTCAGGTTATCCATCTGCCGCGAGGAACAACGCCGAGTGCTCGACGCCATCCTTCACTTTTTCCACTCGCTCTATAATCCAGAGGGGCTCAAGGAGCTAATCCGCTCGGGCGGCGCGCCCCTTATCTGTGTGATCGTCTTTGTCGAAACTGGATTTTTTGTAGGATTCTTTCTTCCCGGCGATTCCCTTCTTGTTACCGCAGGAATATTCTCCGCTGCCGGCGTCATCCCTTTGAAGTGGCTGCTCCTGCCCGTGATGCTCTGCGCCATCGTGGGGGACCAGATTGGTTATTGGATCGGCCGCTCGGCGGGCGCAGCATTGTACCGTCGCGAAGACTCTTTCTTTTTCCGGCGAAGCCACCTCCAGCGCGCCCACGATTTTTACGAAAAGTATGGCGGACGCGCGGTGATTCTCGCCCGCTTTGTTCCCATCGTTCGAACCTTCTGTCCGCCGGTAGCCGGCGCCGCCCGAATGCCCTACACTCGCTACCTCGCTTTCGATATCTTCGGCGGCATCCTCTGGGTGGGCGCCATGATTCTGGGCAGCTATTTTCTCGGGCATTTAATCCCCAACATCGCCCAGCGCATCCACTACGTGATTGCGGTGGTGATTCTACTTTCCATCCTTCCGGTGATTATCAGCCTGGTGCGCGCCAGGGGCGAGGCGGCGGCGCCGACGGGTGCGGGAAAGTAGGCCGTGCCGGCCCCCAAGTTCCGCGCCATCATCTTCGATATTGGCCGCGTCCTGATCCGCGTTGACATGTCTCGCGCCATGGCCGGCCTCGCTTCCGGACTAGCCCTCACGCCTCAAGAGGTTTTGTCCGCGATCGAAAAAGATCCCCACTGGCTCGATTGGCAAGAGGGACGTATTTCTCCGCACGATTGGCACATCCACTTAACCAAGCGTCTTGGGATCGCGCTCACTTTCGAGCAATTCTGCGAAGTCTGGAATCTTGCCCTTGACCCCAATCCGATCCATTCAGAATCTTTCCTGGAGAAACTTTCTAGGAACTACCGCCTCGCCTTGCTTTCCAACACCGACCCCATCCACATGTCTCATGCGGAGGCACGCTTCCCCTTCCTCCGCTTCTTTCCCAACCGCATCTATTCCTACCGCGTGGGCGCTAGCAAGCCCGACCCGGTTATTTATGGCGAAGCCCTTCGCGCCTGCAAAGTCCGGGCTGCGGAAGCCGTCTATATTGACGATGTCGCCGCCTATGCGGAGGCGGCCCGCCGCCTTGGGATGACAGGGATTGTCTTCCGGTCGCCCGAGCAGCTCCAAACCGACCTCCGGACTCTCGGAATCCGATTTGATTGATTCTTCTTCAAGCAAAAAATCCGCTGTTCGCTCTCTGTTCGCGTAAACTTTGCTAGGACTAGTACTGCCCCTTTGTTTCTGTGTCTCGCACAACCGTCCATTCCTCCAATACTTACGGCCAGCCTTGCCTTACCTTCTTTGGCTGCTTGCATGCAATCTCCCGGTTACAGGCCGAATTAAAGCGGCATTCCCCTAACCGGGATGAGGAGAAAGGTTGACTATGTCGGACGATAGAATTGAAACGCGCACGGAATCACCAGCTTGGACGCTGCCAGCGGTTGTCGTACTGGGTGTGATCGCTATTGCTGGACTGGCGTTTGGCTGGAATGCTTCTTCAAAGCTGGATGGCACGCAACAGTCGGTTACCACGCAGCTGAAATCCACGCAGCAGGCTGTTCAGCAGGACATGTCCTCGCTGAAGGATCGTCTTGCCCAGGACGAGAAGGCTAACACCGATCTGCAGGGCGACCTGAAGGTTGTCACCGATAAGCTCAAGATTACCCAGGGCCAGCTCAAGAAGGCTCGCCAGGAAGCAGTAAAACTCAATGACGCGACGACCGAAAAGGTGGCCGCGCTAGACACCTCGGTCCACTCTGAACTCGCTACCAAGGCCACCAGCGATGACGTCAAGACCGTGGACACCAAGGTTGTCGGCGTCAAGACGGACTTGGATGCAACCCGCGAGGACTTGAAGATGGCCCGCAGCGAGATGGGTACGCTCATCGCGCGCAACCATGACGAAATTGACCAGCTCCGCCGCCTCGGCGAACGGGACTACGTTGAATTCACCATCGCCGGCAGAGGCAAGCCTGAGAAGGTTGGCAATGTCACCGTCGAACTGAGGGGCGTCAACGAAAAGCACAACCAATTTAGCGCTGCCGTGACCGTCGAAGACAGGCGATTCGAAAAGAAGAATCGCGCCATGAACGAGCCGATCTTCTTCTATCTCTCGGGTACGCATATTCCCGAAGAAATCGTCATCAACAAGATTGGCAAGAACTCGATCAGTGGCTACCTCAGCATCCCGAAGGCGAATTCGCAGACGGCTGCCGCCGCCACAAAGTCTGGCAGCTAAGCACACAGCCCCGGCGGAAATTGCCGGGCACGGAATCAGGCGGGCAGAGCGATCTGCCCGCCTTTTTTCTTTTCCGCGGGGAACACCGACTTTACATACTCCGATAGAATGGACTCCGCTAGTTCGGAGCCATGCTTGCGCCAGACATCCAATGTCCTTTACATCGCTGTCGATACGCTAATTCCCCTTCGCGGACACAGCTTTCATGGCCTCGATCAATTCACCGCCGCACTCGATCACGAAGCCATTCCCGCCGTCTGGCTTACTAGCCGCTCTCGTCTCCAGTTCGACGATGCCCGCCGCAAACACGGTCACACCCAGCCCTTTATCGCAGAAGACGGTTGCGCAGTTTATCTGCCGGAGGGCTATTTCCATCTTCGGCCCGCCTCCGACCCTACTCGCACCAGGAAGGCCGCAACGGTACGGCTCGGACGGTTTACGTGTATTCCTGTCGCAGAAGCCTTACCGGCAGCTGCCGATGCCCTGCAAACCCTGTCCCACGATACCGGCGTGCCGGTTGTAACTTTGCGCTCCCTCTCTCCCCGCGAACTCATGCAGAACGTAGGTCTCCCACAAAGAGAGGCCGAACTTGCCCGGCAACGCGACTTTGACGATATCTTTTTCTTTGCAGGCGCCTCGGATGAAGAGGTGCAGAGGTTCCTGGCAGAGGGACGCCGTCGCAAACTGCAGTTCCGCCAGCACGGCGTTCTCTGGTCCGCTGCCATCGGCTCGAGCGTCCAGCACTGCATCCGTGAGCTTGCGAAGCTTTACGACCGGGCACTCCGTTACCATGCTCACACTCTCGGCATCGCCACGCCTGATCTAGCTGCCGAATTATTTCCTTTTTGCGAGCGCACCATCCTTCTTAGCGATCGCAAGGCCGAAGAGGTTCACCAAGACCGGGCTGACCCTCCTCACTCGCGTCATCTGTCACTTCAAGAGCCCGATGTTTGGGAGCGGCTGCTTTCAGCGGTCATTTCAAAAAATTAGAAGCTTGGGAAAAATGTTGCGCAAAAGCGCGTCGATTTGCATACTCTCACGCTAGGCCCAATTAGGGATTTCCTGCGTCTGTTCCTCAAACTGTCTATTTTCCGCGAGATAAGAGGTTCGGCTCGATCGTTTTGACTTGGTCCCTCGATTGCCCGCAGATTACCGGGCAAGCGCTACCCTTTTGGCGCTGTCGACTCGGCTTGGCAAACAAAAGACTGAAAAAATCGAACCGAGTACTAGGAGACACCTGACCATGTCTTGGCTTCGGCGCGCCTTCACCCTTCCGGTCCACGAGTCCAAAGTCGTCCTCGTTCTTATGCTTTGCGTTGTTTCCATGAGCTTAATGTCTGTTGCTTTGGTCTGGCAGGCGCAGATCATTGCCGGCCAGCGCGAAGCTATCCAATGGCTCCAAAGCTTGAAGTTCGGCGGCTAATCCCATCCTAATGGTCAACTCGCCCGATCTCTCAAATTTACCCGCTATTGGATAAAGAATTACGCCGCGCCAAGCGATTCCGCCCGTTGATTTCCGGTACCGTTAGCATCCCAAATTCCGGAGACTTTCTCGGCGACCTGTGATTCAATAGCACTACAGGGAATTTAATCCAGGAGAATTGCCGTGAAGCGTTTTGCTAGATTCCTCTTGCTGATGTCAGCTTCGGCGCTTACTGGTTCGATGGAGCAAGCTTCGGCCCAGCAAGCGACTCCGCAAAATAGTGCGACTCCCACACAGGCGCAGTCGGCCAACCCGGCATCCTCGCATGATCGTCACCATCGCAAACACAGCAGCCTCAAACGTCGTCACCATAATCACAAAGCCACCACGCAGCACTGATTTCGCGATTATCAATGCGGAAAGCAAAAGGGGGAGCCAGGCGGTTCCCCCTTTTGCTTCTTGACTGTGTCGTCTCGGAAGCGCGCTAGAAGCACGTATGTTTCGCGAGCGACGCGCACCGCAAAAGCGGTGTGATCAGCTGTAGTGCAGCTCTAAGCCCGGTGGAGTCATAATCCGTCCTTCCGGAGCTCCTTGAGCTCACGCCTCGCTTGTACTCCTCCGCTTCGCGGAACGCAAGCGAATAGAGGGTGAACACGCAATTCCCAAAGCCCACGTAGGTTGGAAACTTCCAGTGATTATTTGATGAAGAGTGTTTCGCGCAGTTGGTCGCGGCCTACAAACGATTTCATCGTGCGGAAGCGGGAAAAGAGGTCCTGAATCTCGCGGTTCTGAAAAACCTTTTGTGCCGGGCAGACGACCGGAGTCGATATCACCTGAAGGGTATTCGAATCAGCAACGCGATAGCGCTGAAAGCCTTCCGGCTTCTTGCTGTGAAACATCGCTAAAATCACTCCGCCGGGCCGCAATAGTTCCGTCAAATTCGCGACCGTTTGCTTCCCCAGCGCCGGCTCGAGATAGTCCAGCAAATCCCACAAGAGCACGGCATCGAATGAGGAACGCGGGTATTGCAGGTTCTCCTCTAGAAAACGCACCGCGCGCCCATTCGCAGTCATGTCCAGCTTTTCACGCGCATCGGCGTCCTCGCGTAACCGTCTCTCCTCCTCGGTCAGAAATGCTTTCCACCCGCGGAGCAAGTCTTCCGATGAGACGCGGAAGCCCCGCTCGATAAAAAAACTCAAAGTCGTCTGCCAGGCGGGCCCTAAATCAAGCAGGGTTCCGCGCCCAAGGCCGTCGAGATTCCACAAGAATTCCTTCAACCCGTTCGAGACGCGCGTCGGTTCAGGCGATTCCGGGGCGCGAGTAGCGCCCACGGCGGCGGACGGCACGCCTGGCGTGCGTGAACGCGAGTTCGAATGGAGCGGGAGGGAAATGCCGCGACTCGTCCCGTTCCCGATTCCGAGACCCAGTTTATGGAGAAAGCTCATTTTCAGTTTGCCGCCGTTCCGGAGCTCAACGGTGTTGTGTCAGCCGCCTTGCTCGTTGCTGATGCCGTCGCCGCTGACGCCTTGATCTCTGGGTTCTTGGTCGCCTGCCTTCCCGCTTCGACTTTTCCGCGTAGCAGCGCACCGTCTTCAATTGCCAGGCGATCCGTCTGCACCTCTCCTGTAACCTGCCCGGTGCTCCACAGTTGAACCTTGTCTCGCCCGATGACTTTTCCCTCGATTTTTCCGCGCACGATTACCTCACGGGCGAGCACGTCTGCCTTCACATGTCCGTTTGGTCCAACCGTGAGGCAGCTGTTTGTCGTGAGACTCAGTTTTCCTTCCACCACGCCATCAACGAAGAGATCTTCGCTTCCCGTTACTTCACCCTTGATTTTAATTCCCTGGCTGATGCACGCGGCCACGCGCGACGGACTTGGAGTAGCACTGGAAATTGACGGCGTACTAGCAGTAGCAGAGCTCGACAAAGTCGCAGCATTTACAGGAGTTGTGGAATTCCCGGAAACTCCTTCAGGCTTCGCATCTTCTTTTTTCCACATCGGGCACCTCGACATCGAAAATTGGATTTTCGAAGCCGCTTATCGCAGGGCTGGTTGGAACTGCGACTAGGAAGAGTCAACATAGTACACGACTTATCCGGAGTAAACAAGAATGGCGGGTAGCAAATGTAGGGTGTTTCCTAACAGGCTATACCAAGGATTGTGGAATCGGTCCTCCCCCTTGCACTACCGATTGTGTTGTCTCATTTGTCTCACTCTTTCCTCGCAGTTCCCACACCGCCACCACCATCCCGGCAAACTCCCTTGTTAACCTTTTGATGGATTTACGCCTTGTCCACCAATCCTCGGGATCGAAGTCTCCATCTCGAGCGCTCGCCACGCGCACTGCCATGCCCTGTGGAAAAACATGAAGAAAAATATAGCGCGCGCGCCGCGTGTGAAAATTTGACGTCACCACGATGACGCTGTGCCATTTTCTTTCTTTTACAATCCGCACAAGGGACTGGGCCTCTTCCAGCGTGCTATCCCCATCGTGCGAAAACCGTATGATCTTATCTCTTGGCACTCCTCGCTCGACCAGATCGTGTTCCATCAACTCCGCGATGCCAGCGTTCGGCCGCAAGCGTCTTCCGCTGGCTACAACCAAGGGCGCCTTCCCTTCACGGAACAATTGCGCTGCCCGCGTAACCCGATCGGCATAAAAATTGTCGTCCCCTAAAACGATGAGCGCGTCCGCTTTGTCCAGCGTGTCCTCGATGATCCAGGATTCCGCCATAAATCGCAAAAGCGGATGCCGGACCAGGTACAGCGCAAAGCAAAAAATCACAAGAAACAGCAAAATGATCAAGTTAAGGAAGATCCGGCCCGGCTCGCCTGGATTCGAATGCCCATGCTTCATGAATTGGGGTCCAACGCTCTCAGGTTCGTAGCTGCCTGTTCCGGCAATTCTGCGTTGAAGTACACTTCTTTGATGCTGTACGACTTGCTGGTCTTCTCCACAATGGGCAGGATTTCGATGTGCCAGTGGTAATCATCCGCCAGCGTCTTCCAATAACCGGCCAATTCACCCTTCTTGTTCTTTGTATTGGGTGACGTGTGCACCACCAGATGATATGCCGGCGCCACTTTCTCCAGCCGGCGCAATACGCGCCCCAGGAGCGCCGCCAACTGCTTGCGATTCGAACCAGGCCGCGGTTGCTCGAATAAATGGTTGTGCCGCCGGTGCATCACCCATACTTCGTACGGCACGCGCGACGCATACGGGCACAGCGCGTAGTAGTCTCCCTGCACGTCCACGATGCGCTTCCCTTGCTTCTCTTCCTGTCGGACGGTATCGCAGAAAATGCAGCGCTCTTTATCTTTGAACCATTCGTGCGCCGAGCTGAGCTCGTACTTGATTCGCCGCGGTACGAAAATCGTTGCTGTCACTTGCGAATGGGCGTGCGGCCATTCTTCTCCCGCCATTGCCCCTTGGTTCTTGAATACGCTGATGTATTTAAACCGCGCATCCTTCTTCAAATCGGCGATACGCGCCCCCCACACCCATAGCACCCGCTCAATCTCTTCGTCGCTGAACTGCGACATTCGTTTGTCGTGCTGCGGCGTCTCCACCACAACCTCGTGGGCACCGAGGGCGACCATTTTGTCGTACATTCCTTCGGCCACACGCCCCGGTTCGCCTTCAATGTGATAGAGCGGCTCCGGGTGCGGCAGCACGCGCACCTGCCAGGCGCCTTCCGCCGGCCACGTCAGAATGGACCGCAGCTTCTCAAGCTTAGCCGGCTCCAACGGGCATTCTTCCGGCGCATGGCCGCGTGCTTCTTTCTGTCCCAGGATGACCCAGCTTTGTGTGATGGGATCTTTGCGAAGTTCCATTCGATGTCTTTAGCGGGTGTATCGTGCAGGCGTTGGCCCTTGTTCGAGGCGGTGACGATCCCAGATCGCGCCTTCGCGCGTGAAGTAGGCCATTTCAAAATCCTGTGTCAGTTCCAGCGCATCAACCGGGCAGGCATCTTCGCAAAGTCCGCAGAACATGCACCGTGAAGTATCATAAGTGAAGGTGGTCAGCACTTTCCTTCGTGTCGCGTCGTCGCGTTGCCAGCCCACCACGATCAGGTTCTCTGGGCAGGCCAGCGCGCACAAATTGCAGCCGATACATAGCGTCTCGCCGGTTTCCGGATTATTATTCAGTCGTGGCGCGCCACGGTACCGCTCCGCCACCATCGGCCGTTCCAGCGGATATTGCTCGGTGACAATATTTTTGGGATTCTGCGCGCGGAAAGTGACCGCGAGACCCTTCAGAAAATCCACTTGAAACAATCGCTCCAGGAGTTCCCGCATGCGCTTAGTTTGTTTCTCCCCTCCCCAATTGTCAAGCAAAGGGAACCGGAGCAATGCAATGATTGAGTACTTCACGCACAAACGGCTAGTATTGGGACTATGATTGTTGTTAGAAAGGCGTCCTTTCTCATAATGACCTATGTTTGCGCCTTCATTCTGACCTACTTAATCCCAGAACAGATTGACCGGCGAGACTATACCCGAGCGGTTGTCGCATATACCGAAAATTCTACTCAGGAGAACGAGGCAGCCCTACGTGCTCAGCGGCGTGTGAACGAACGAATCCATCTAAGAGACACCGCGATCTTAAGTGCTGTATTGGTTGCGGTGGGATTCGGAATTTGGAGCGGGCGCAGATTCATGACGCGCCTCGCACACCGATCTAACCCCCACGACCCTGGACAATAAATCTGTAACACGGTGGAATCAAACATCCAATTCATGCAGGAAGCGCTCGTCGAAGCGCGTGCCGCAGCCACAGCCGGCGAAGTACCTATCGGCGCCGTACTCGTCCACAATGGCAAGATCCTTGCTCGCTCGGGCAACCGCACTATCCGCGATTGTGACCCTACCGGCCACGCCGAAATTGTCGTTCTTCGCGAAGCCGCCCGTCTTGTCGGAAACTATCGTCTAGCTGATACCACGCTCTACGTCACAATAGAGCCCTGCAGCATGTGCGCGGGCGCCATCATCCAGGCGCGTGTCCCGCGCCTCGTCTACGGGTCCGACGATCCCAAAGGCGGCGCCGTCCGCTCCTGCTTTGAAATGCTCTCCCACCCTCGACTCAACCATCAGGTGGAAGTCACCGCTGGCGTCCTCGCCGCCGATTGCGCCGCCGTGATCCAATCTTTCTTCTCAGAACGCCGCTAACCCACTCGTCATTCAAATCTAGGATTCCGTCTGTGTGGAGGCCGGCTTTGTCCATCCTGAGCGAAGCCGATCGAAGATTCCGACTCGGTCGGAAAGGAGCGCGCCCGCTCTTCCTCGTCACCCTGCGTGAGTGCCCGATTGTCGAAAAACGCAGCGCTCTGCTACGATTGAGTCTGCAACGACCGCGGAGAGGTGGCTGAGCGGTTGAAAGCACTCGCCTCGAAAGCGAGCGTGCGGGAAACCGTACCGTGGGTTCGAATCCCACCCTCTCCGCCATTTCTGTAACACCTTTGTTTAGTTAATCTTATATTCTTGGAGTCTGTCGTAGTGGCTGCGAACTGAATCTTGCCCCCAAATACGTCGGTTAAAGAAATCTCGTAAACCTCCAAAAGCTCCTGTTTATGAGGCATTTCGGCGTGGGTCTCGCGAAGTCTCCATTCTTGGCATAGGTATGGGTGAGAGTGTACCCCCCTCTCACCAATATCTCGTTTGCCCGAGGAAGCCCAAGCGATGTGGTTTGGCATTGGGAGACCAGGAGAGGCGCACGGAGCGGATGCATCTCAATACAGTCTTTGCGCTGTCTAGCCTTCAGATGTTGTGATGTGGTCTAAGGCGTTGTTGTCATTCTCGAAGTGCTCGAAGGTTTCACGTATTACAGCCTCAAGTGCCGCCACTTCATCGTCAGTGAGCTTGCTGAATTCGTGGCTTCGGCGCCTTTTTGGTAGCACTCCATGATTCTGTTGCACGAACATGATCAAATCCTTGGCGAGTCTATCGGGCATGTCGACCGTGTCCATGATGCGCCTGAGCGCTTCATCATGCCGGCGGAGGAAGTCTATTT
>WNFC01020388.1_pt1 | contig 10271 bp, 7 predicted proteins | sample 5400541 | NCBI WGS metagenome assembly WNFC01 (sample SAMN13153342, study PRJNA577476) | soil metagenome | isolation source: 120 cm saprolite under Douglas fir tree site 2 hole 2 replicate 1 | place: USA:California | collected 2015-04-18 | reverse complement strand
CCCTGGGGTGGGGTGGTCGCCCTGGTCGCTTGCTCTTTTCCATTCCCACTGTCTTTCGCTAACAGAGTCTAAAGGCCCTCCCTTCCCAACACAGCCCCACTCGCCCCTACGGATCGATCATCCGGATGCGTGGCCCGATTGGTGCGGACTTAAGCGCCTATGATGCAGTATCCCCTTTGCCTGGATCAGCCGATCCCTCTGCCATAGGTGCCTCCTCTGAAGTAGTAGATTGCTCTACCTCAACGACTTCCGATGAGGCAGTCGTTACTTCCTCTTTGAGCGGCTCTTCCGAATCGATCCTTGTTTCTTTTACCTGGCGAACAACAGTCACTTTATTCGAGGCGTATGCAACGCGCAGGGATGGAAAATGTCCGGTGCGCACAAACTGCCAACAGACCCACAAAAACAGCACCAGTCCTACCGCGAAGATGAAGAAGAGAAGCGTCAAAGACACCACGCCCACATCAAGCAGCAGGAGGATATTATTGCTGATCGAAGTGACACGCTCCTGCGTACGCGTCACCGTTGCCTGGTACGTGTTGACCGTATCCTGAATCCGCGCCAGCGCGGTGTCTATCCTGGCCGTCCGCTGCGTTACCGCTGCCACGACTGTTGTCACAAGGCCTGCTTTCACATCTGTCAGTGAAGTACGCATGTCTTGAACCGCTGCCTGCGCCTCTTGAGCTCGATCGGATACTGCGCTCAGTTGGCTAGTGAGTGTTGGTACCTGTATATTTGGTAAGCGGTTGAGCACCTCCAATTTGCTGTTAAGAGAAACAACAGCATCGTGTACGGTAGCAGCAGTTGTGCTTACCTTTTCAAGACTCGGGGCGAGATTAGTGTTCACCAACTGGTTGAATTTGTCAACAAGTGGGCTGTTGGCTTCGATCCGATTACCCAGATTGGCCGCCGCATCGTTCACCTGCGTAAGTTTTTGTCGCGCGTCTTGCACCTGGGTATTCACGCGCCCCAGCCCGTTATTCACGGCCGTAAGTGTTTTCGTGGTCACCGAGGTGACATCGATCACAGCACTGCGCGCGTATGAGCGGGCGACCCACACCCCAGCAATCCCCGCCACACTTGAAATGAATCCCAACACCGCGAGCAACATTAATAGCGCGACCAAAATCCGCCCGACGATATTGAGCCAACGTATGCCTGCTTTGGATGGCTTTGACGAAACAGCTTCACTCATAAAACTAACCTCCGAACTAGGATGGCTCCATAAAATAAACTCAATGCAACCTGATGATAGAGTATTTGCATTAATACATAGAGGCCGAAAATCCTCCATACTAGAGATGATCCGCGAGATGGCATCGCAGCAAAGCAATGCCAATCTCGTGCTTACAGGCGAGACCTCGGTCCCAGTACCCTGCGTCCTTGTGCCTATTGTCTTGCCATGACCAGGCGCATCTCAGCTTCGGAGTCCTTGATCAGGTCTCCGCTGACATCCACCGTTACGCCGTAGATCTTGCCGGTAAACTTGAACGGCGACGAGTACTCAGGCGTCACCGGTAAGCCAGGGTTGGTGCCGCACGTCAGGCCACCCGGGTTGAAGAGGACTGGCGTGGTATATGGGATATCGGCATTCCCGACCAGTCTGCCATCGATATAAAGTTGGCCTCGCCCCGCCGTGCCTTTGCCATGTGGGATGTCTGGCTTACCGGTTGGCTCGAACTCGAAGCGCAACTGGTGGCGGCCCTCCGGCACCGTTTCCTGTGACGCAACAGAAAAGATAGCCCTGCTGACGTAGTTGTGGGCATATCTGAGCTTGCCGTCCTTGACGTAGAATGCAAAGCCGCCCGCGCCCGTCCCCTGGCAGATCAGCACACCTTGCGCGCCTCCGCTGGGGATCTCGACATCGGCGGTGATGCTGTGCGGACGGTTGAGCACGTGGACTGCCCCGAACCACGGCACGGTCTGCGTGTCCTGGAAGTAGGTATAGCTGATACGGTCTTGCGTGAGCTGCGGGCGCTCATTGAGAAGCCGCTGCACCGCACTCCCATCAATGGGCAGCACTTTGTACTTGCCCGCCTCGACGTACCAGGTCGCGATCATATTGATCACCTTCTCACGGTTGTCAGCCGCGACGTTGTGGTTCTCAGCGATATCCTCGGCGACGTGGTAGAGTTCCCAGCCATGGGCGTCCAACTCAGCCAGCGTCTCGGCCGAGATCGGCGCGCCGAAGCCCTTGCCGGCTTCGGTGAAGGAGGGACCGGGCCAGGGACAGACGGCCCGCCAGCCATCGTGGTAGAGCGAGCGATGGCCGAACATCTCGAAGTACTGCGTCTGGTGCCTCGTCGGCGCGTCGGCATCGTCGAAGCTCTGGGCGAAGCTGACACCCTCAATAGGTGATTGAGTGACGCCCTTGATGGTCGGCGGCGACTCGATGCTCAGTACCTCCAGTATCGTTGGCACCATGTCGATGGCGTGGGCGTACTGCGTGCGGATCTCGCCCTTCGCTTTGATGCCACTGGGCCAGTGGACGATGAACGGATCGCTGGTACCGCCGCGATAGGTCTCGCGCTTCCAGCGACGGAAGGGGGTATTGCCCGCCCAGGTCCAGCCCCAGGCGTAGTGGTTGAAAGTCTCCGGCCCGCCCAGCTTGTCCAGCTTCGCCAGGCTCTCCTGGAGCGTTTCCTGCGCGTTGTTGAAGAACTGGATTTCGTTGGTGGTGCCGCCAGGGCCGCCCTCGGCGCTGGCACCGTTGTCGGAGATGACCAAGATCAGGGTGTTGTCGAACTCGCCGATGCTCTTGAGGTAGTCGAGCATTCGGCCAATGTGGTAGTCGGTGTGCGTCAGGAAACCGGCGAAGACCTCCATCATGCGTGCGTACAGCTTTTTCTGCTCTGGGGAGAGTGTCTCCCAGTCTGGCACATCGGGATCGTGACGCGAGAGTTCGGCACCCTCCGGCACGATGCCCAGCTCTTTCTGGCGGGCGAAGACCTTCTCGCGGTAGGCATCCCAGCCGTCGTCGAACATGCCTTTGTATTTATCCGCCCACTCCTTGGGCACGTGATGTGGCGCGTGCATGGCACCGGTGCAGAAGTGCAGGTAAAACGGTTTGTCGGGGGCGACCTGCTTGGCATCGGCGACGAACTGAATGGCCTTGTTGGCCAGGTCCTCGGTCAGGTGGTAGCCCTCTTCCGGGGATTTCGGCGGCTCGACCTGGTGGTTGTCGTACACCAGGTCGGGGTAGTACTGGTGGGTATCGCCGCCCAGGAAGCCGTAGTAGCGCTCGAAGCCGCGTCCCAAAGGCCAGCGATCGTAGGGGCCGGCGGCGGACTCCAGGTTGGAGGGAATCAGGTGATACTTGCCGATCATGTAGGTGTTGTAGCCTTGCGTCAGCAGCATCTCTGAGAGGAAGCCGTTCTCGAAGGGGACGTTGCCGTCGTAGCCGGGATAGCCAGTAGCGAGCTCGGTGATAGCAGCCATGGCGTTGGAGTGGTGGTTGCGCCCGGTGATGACGCACGCACGCGTCGGTGAACAGAGCGCCGTGGTGTGCATGTTGGTGTAGCGCAGGCCGTTCTCGGCCAGGCTGTCCAGGTTGGGCGTCTCGATGGGGCTGCCATAACAGCCGAGTTGGCCGTAGCCAGTGTCGTCCAGCACGATGAACAGCACGTTAGGCGCGCCCTCCCTGGCGCGCGTGGGTGCGGGCCAGGCCGGGCTGGACTGGTCAGTGGTCAGCCCAATCACGCCGGGAAATGTCGTTCCGGGTTTGTACTCTTTGATTGCCATATGTTTCTCCTACGTATTTACTACTGTGTTACGAAACGAATCACAGTTACCATTATACTGCCTTGCGAATGAAAACACATCCTCTGAATGCACTATTTTTGGGTGCTAAAATCAGGCAGATGGTTCACCTGGTACGTTTGCACTAGATGAATTACACGCCGTATGTCTCTCATCGTTCTAATAGCGCATAAAATAGTGTATTCTAAAGATGTGTTTTTACACGTTGTATCCTATACTCAAATAGAAGAAAGCCAATTTTTTACGCTAGCAAAGGACGTGAAAACAATGGTTATTGCGATTCTCTTGAGCAGCGGAGCGAGCACATCAAGTCTGGTTGGCCAGGTAGAATTCCTCATCCTCTTACTCATCGTGACCTTGATCGTAGCGCTGCTTTCACGGCGCTTACGCGTGCCCTATACCCTCTTGCTGGTGATCGTCGGCTTCGTCGTTGGGTTCGTACCGTTCATTCCGAATGAGCATATTGATCCCAACCTGATCTTATATGTCTTTATTCCCGCACTTCTCTTCGAAGGTGCCTGGAAAGCCGAGATTGATAGGTTAGAGGCCGATTGGCTTCCTATCGCCTTGCTGGCTATCCCTGGAATGGTGCTCTCCCTGCTCGTCGTAGCAGTTGTTCTGTATTTTGGCATTGGCCTGTCCTGGTTGCTGGCCTTGCTGGTCGGCGCAATCATCGCACCCACCGACCCGGTTGCAGTCATTGCCTTGTTTCAGCAGCTCGGCGTACCCGATCGTTTACGAACCCTCGTCGAAGGGGAAAGTATTTTCAACGATGGCACCGGGGGCGCTGCCTACGAACTGATCCTGGCTGTGCTGTTGCCTATGCTGGGGTTGGCAGAGGCGTCAGGCAATCCCTCGTTCCTGAACACCCCGTTGCTGGGGATTGCCGGAGAGGTGCTCTGGCTCATCTTCGGAGGCTTTCTGCTCGGCATTGGTGTTGGCTGGCTAGTCTCGCATCTCTTGCGCCGGATCGATGATCGTCTGATCGTGATTACGGTCACCGTCGCTGTTGCCTATGGCATGTACCTGTTGGGAACGACATTGCACACCTCGGGATTACTGGCTGTGGTGGGGGCCGGGCTGGTGATGGGCAGTTATGGACGCAAGAATGCCATGTCCCCTCGCACGATCGAAGCCGCTGATGACGTCTGGGAGTTCATCAACTATCTCGCCAATTCCTTGCTCTTCCTTCTCATGGGTTTTGAGCTGGCCTTGACCAATATTGTGCAATCGTTCCCTGGCATCTTCTTTGGTTTGCTCGGGGCCGTCATCGGCCGGGTGCTGATGATCTACATATTCATGCCATTGCATGATGTCCTGGCTCGCTGGTGGGCACAGCGGACTCCCGAATGGCACTCCAGACTGCCTCGCCCACGTCCTGTACCTTCGGCATGGAGACCAGTGATGGTGCTTTCGGGTCTTCGTGGCGCGCTCTCGCTTGCACTGGTGCTTAGCTTACCCACAGCATTAGAGCAGCGCAACCTGTTGACAGACATCGTCTACGGCGTGATCCTGGTGACGCTGCTTGGGCAAGGGCTGACCCTGCGCGTACTCCTCCCTCGGTGGAAAGAGAAATTGGTGCGTGCAGAGGTTGAGGAACCTTTGCCTACACAGGCTTAACCGATCGCAAGGAAAGATAAGAATCCAATACATCTGGAGGTAAGCTATGGATACTAAGCATACGATTGAGCTGATAGGCACTGCCTTCGAGGTGGCAGGAGTCGCCGTTATCGTGATTGGTTCAATCCTCGCTTTAGGACGATACGTTGTTACACTCATCCGTTTTCGGGATGGCCCGGCTGCTTTTCGCGGTCTGCGCCTATACCTGGGGAGATCGATCGTGCTCGGGTTGGAACTCCTGGTCGCTGCCGACATCATCCGCAGCGTTGCCATCGATCCCACCTTCGTGAGTGTTGGCGTGCTTGGGCTTATTGTGCTCGTCCGTACGTTCTTGAGCTGGTCGCTCGAGGTTGAGATCAATGGCGAATGGCCCTGGCAGCGTTCGCGTCTTCACAAGAGCGAAGTTCCAGACCTGAACGAACTTTGAAGTTCATCAAAGAGTATTACCCGATCAATCCACCCAGGCCCTGGCACAACAAAAGCGTGACAAGTGTAGTTAACCAGTCCGATCATCATTTTTGGCTCGATCCCGTTTATGATGATTCGTTAGAGCCAATCACACCCTCGGCTTCGGCTATCTCACCACGCAGACTTTCGACCAGAATGAAAACGCTAATCACAAACACCCATGCCGGAAAGACAAGAATCAACCAGCCCGTGAGGTCGCTGCTCACCAGAAGCAGCAATGCCAGCGCGTAGGAAAGGAACACAAACAAGCGCGGCATCACACGGGTGCGCATCCAGATGGTGGCCAACGCAATCATGAACACGCCAGCCATGCGAATGGCGTACACTTTCGTGATCGTGTACATAACCGCGCGCCCAAAGAGAATGACGCCGCTCTTCGTCAACGTGTCCGCTGAGATGGCATAGCTGGAAAGGATACCACCTGCAATCGCAGCGGAGGCAAAAGTCATCGCCAGAAACAATAACCCGCTGCCAAAGAAGACAGTCGAAAAGAATTGGTCTTCCAATTTCCCAAGGCGATCGCGTACCACACCTATGAACCACAGGAAGGCAATGCCAGCAAAAGGCACTAGCGTCAGCGCCAGCGTCAGCGTAGTCGTATTCCCCTGGAGCAAGGTGCCAGTATTCGCTCCATTCAATTCTTCGGGGATGGCGAGCCTGATAAGCACTACGCTAGTCGTGAACAACACAGCAAAGATGATCCCTGCGACCGCTGCGGCGCGCGGCGTCTTGAGGGCTTGACGCGTCAAGGTAACACGTTGATTCATTGTTTGCTCCTCCTGGTTGTGCCAGGGTAAAGACCTGACAGATTTCTCAACTTTCGTTTCACCCAAAAATCCGCGCGTTGACGACCGTTTCGCGTGACCTGGGCGACGCGTCCGCTGCATCCGTGAATTTGTTGCCGCGCAAGCCATAGCCTTCTGAGGCGGGCGAACCGGCTTCGCTGTCACTATGATGCCGATCGTTGACAGCGTCACCTATCCTCACGGAAAGCACGTCAATCTCTGCTCCTAGTATAGCAAACAGAGAACAGAAATACATCTTCAAAACACACTATTTTTTGCGCGCTGCTGCAAAGGAAGTATCAGAAAAGCAGTCCATGTTGGGCACTTTACCTATATCGCTGAACACAAAAATAGTGTATCATCGTCGAAATCTGTTTTATTTGCACTCATGTATACATTCGAAAGTACGAAGGAGAAGTCGACCATGAAGACAATGATGGTGCGAGGATCACCAATCTTGCGCTATATGCTTGCCGCGGCTGCGATAGTGATTGTGGTTTTTGGCCTGAAATACTCAAGCGATGTGCTGGCCCCCATTTTCTTTGCTGCGACCCTTGCCATCCTCTTTACCCCTGCGTTGTGGTGGCTCGAAAAGAAGGGATTGCCTGCCTGGCTGGCGCTCCTGGTGATGGTGCTTACTCTTGGGGGGTTAATCATCGTCATGATCATCATCCTCACAGCCTCCCTGCAGCAACTTTCAGTTCTTTTACCAATAAACGTTGCCCTGGGAGTACTGGGCAATAGTGTTTTCATCGTCTTCTTTCTATTCCTGCTTTTTCTGATGTTGGTCGAGTCGAAATCCATTGCGACTAAGTTCCAAACGAGGCTGCAAACGGGGAACAACTTCGTGATTCAACTCGGCAATTATACCAAACAAATTCAAAAGCAGTATCGCATCCAGACCCTGAGCAATCTCTTGAGTGCCGTTGCTATCACGGTGGAGTTGTTGCTCTTCCGGGTGGACCTTGCTGTGTTGTGGGGGTTCCTGGCATTCATCCTGGGCTTTATTCCCAATGTTGGTTTAATCATTGCCATTTTGCCAGCGGTCATTATCGCCTTCATTCTGTATGGGTTGGGGACAGCATTAGTGATCCTTGCCTTGGTCATCATCCTCAACGCAGCCATGGATAATGCCGTCACTCCACGCATCATGGGCAAAGGGCTGAACTTGCCGATCTTGGGCGTGTTTCTCTCCTTTCTCTTCTGGAGCTGGGTGTTTGGATTTGTGGGTGCTCTGCTGGCAATCCCGGCAACGCTCTTCGTGAAAACGCTCTTACAAGGCCGCCAGGAGACACGTTTCCTGGTTGTGTTACTCAGCGGGCAAGGTGACAGCGACGCGACTGTAACAATTCCAGCAGACAAACAGGATGAGATCAACACAGTTGAAGAAGACAATGACTCATCTGATACCAGTCGTGCAACGTTGATAGTTGATTCGACAGACTCTCCTGTCCATGAAGAGTGAAAGAGCGAATACCATGGCTACAACCAGCGAGCAAAAACCCATCAATACAAATTATGAGATCTTCATCCTGGCACTGTCTATTTTGTCGATCTTCAATCTGATATTGGAGATTCTCCCGATTGAACAGGATGTCAAAACCCTCGTCGAAATCTTTGATGTGGCACTTACTCCGATATTTCTGGGTGACTTTTGTTATCGACTCTTCAGCGCACCCAGCAAAGTAGGATACCTGATCAAAGGTGGGGGCTGGCTAGATTTTATCGGGAGTCTGCCGTTCCCCGCCCTGCGGCTCGCGCGACTGTTTCGTATGTGGCGCGTATACAGAGGATTGCGTCGAATCGGGATGCGGAACATGTGGCAAGCGTATCGTAAGAGTCGTGCAGAAAGCGCGCTGCTGACCGTCATCTTCCTGGCGATTGTGGTGCTCGAATTTGCCTCGATCTTCGTCCTAGTGACCGAACGCAATAACCCTAATGCCAACATCAAAACCGCTTCGGATGCCCTGTGGTGGGCGTATGTGACGGTGACTACGGTTGGCTATGGCGATAAATACCCAGTGACGAACTCGGGCCGGATCGTAGGGGTTCTGCTGATGACCATCGGTGTTGGGCTATTCGGTGTGATCACGGGTTACCTGGCGAATGCGTTCCTGAAACCCAAATCTGCGGAGCAGAACGAGCAGGAAGCTATTAGCACCACTCCCGACAATCTGCAGGCCGGGTTGCAAGAGATCAAACGAATCATTTTGGAGCAAGAACAGTACACTGTCACACTCAAAAAGAGACTCGAAACGATCGATGGGCTCCTGCATGAGAAGATCGAATAAGCATGTGTATATTGTGTGAGTATGTTCTTGGGGTTATGCTACATTCGATGTGTTATGATTGATGGGGGTAATAACTTATGATCTCAAGTTGAAGGCTCCTTACGGACACGAAAGGAACACCTGATGCCTAAGATTTCTCAGGCGAGCCTACCGCATCAACCGCAGGAGGAGAGACAAAATCTCGCTCGAACCCGCATTACACCGTTCGGCTGGGTGATGATCGTGCTATTGTTGGTCCTTGGCGCCATTAACTTTGCCGACAAGGCGGTGCTTGGCCTGGCGGCCGTCCCGATCATCAAAGAATTGCACCTGAGCCCGGCCCAGTATGGCCTGGTGAGCAGTAGTCTCTTCTGGTTATTTGCGCTCTCATCGGTACTGGTAACCTCCTGGGCAGATGTGGTCGGGACGAAGAAAATCCTGGGACTCCTTGCAACAACCTGGGCCATCGTTCAGCTTGCTACCGTCTTTGTCTCCACTTTTCTTGCATTGCTCCTGACACGCATAGTGCTGGGAGCAGGAGAAGGGCCATCTTATGGCACCTCGGTCACCGCTGCATCGAAATGGTTGCCACCTGACCGTCGCGCATTTGGACTGGGCGTGGTGACTTTTGGCAGTTCGATCGGGCCCGCAGTCTTTGCCCCATTGCTCACCTTCGTGATTGTGATGGTTGGGTGGCGCATGGCCTTTGCGTCTCTCGGGATCGTTGGCGCACTCTGGGTGGTCACCTGGCTGCTGGTAGCTCGAGAACGTCCAGCAGATGAGAGCAGCCCGGTCTATGAGACACACGTGGCTCGTCGCAGGACGAACTGGACACAGGTGCTTCCCATCCTCTTCTCACGCAACATCATCTTCATCATACTCGCGGCATTCAGCGTCTATTGGGGGACGGCGCTATCGCTCAGTTGGACTCCGGTCTACCTGGTCACCGTCTTGCACCTCACACTCACCAGTCCTCTCTATATCGCGGGGGTCAGCCTGCCCTGGATTGTTCAGGGACTCACGCTCTTTGCATTTGGTGCGCTGGCTGATCGCGCCTTCCGCAGGACAGGAAGCGCTCACAGGTCTCGTGTCTTACCGGCTGGGGCGCTGCTCATCCTGGGCGCCGTCTTCCTCTACCTGGCTATCAACATTCCTTCGACACTGGGCGCCGTTACTTTTTTCATCCTTGCTGCTACTGCGGGGGCAGCAATACCCCTGCTAGGAGCTATTGTCCTCGATGTGGCGCCGCAAGCGCACCGCGGCTTCTTCCAGGGTGTTGTAGTGGGCATTGCTACGTTGCCAGGTTTTATTGCTCCCTTGGTGACAGGTGTGATGGTCCAGGCGGCAGGCAGAAATGCTATGCAGGGAT
>WNFC01010515.1_pt1 | contig 10271 bp, 11 predicted proteins | sample 5400541 | NCBI WGS metagenome assembly WNFC01 (sample SAMN13153342, study PRJNA577476) | soil metagenome | isolation source: 120 cm saprolite under Douglas fir tree site 2 hole 2 replicate 1 | place: USA:California | collected 2015-04-18 | reverse complement strand
GTTGATTCTAAATAACTTAGGGAGGGAATCGTAAGTCCACCGGTCTGAAAGACCGGCCACAGCAAAAGTTCGCAAGAAATGCGCGGAGGACCGGACGAAGAGGGGCCGAGATGATCGGGAACCGAGGCGGGCGGGTGGCGGAGAAGACTCCTACGGCTCTCGATGCTCGCTCAGGAGAAGCATCCTTTGTCGGATGCTTCGAGCAAGGATGGGATTCGGGATACACGAGGCAGGATAACATGGAAGTATCAACTGGTTAAATGCTATGCAGGGAATAGTCGGAATTGAGGATTGCACGGCTACGGAGGCGGGATGAACGGCGCGAACAGCGGCAAGTGCGCCACCTGCCTGAATCAAACAACCTGCGGCGCATTAGGTGCATCCCACGAACAAACCCAGTCCAACCCCTGCCCTTAGAGGAGTGTGTCCAATGAACCGGCCGCGTCTAACTCTATCCGCTCTGATTGTCTTGAGCCATGCTCGCGGTTTACAGCTGTAACGGATCCAACATGGTTCCGCCGCCGGTGACGGGGGGCGTGCCGATGTCCTTAACGATCACCGACACGCCGCCTGCGGGCGTGACGGTGCTTTCGTTTGAAGTCAGCGTCACTGGAGCGACGCTCAACCCGGGGAACGTGGACTTGCTCGGGAACAGAGGTTCCGTCCGGATCGAAATTAAGAGGCTGGAGACGGAAGCAGCTTTTCTCAATACCACCAATGTGGCTCCGGGGACGTATACGAGCCTCAACCTGACGTTTGCCAACCCGGAACTGACTTTCAAGAACGATACAGCCGCTGTGCTGGCGGGCTGCGCCGTCGGAGCGGTTTGCGAGATCAAACCGACGGGCGCGCTGACGTCAACATTTACCTTCCCGTCGCCGGGGATCACTGTCGCAGCGAATACGCCCTCGGCGATTCAGGTAGATGTGAACCCCAACGTCATTCTCAGCGCGACGCTGGGAGTAGATTTCAGCCAGTCCGGGGCGGTCAGCGCTCAACAGTTCACACCGAAACAAAACGATAACAATGACGATAACGATGAGATGGACAGGCTGGATGATTTGCAGGGCACGGTTCAGAACCTCGACACCACGAACAAGAAGTTTACGCTGCACACCGCAAATGGTGATTTCGCAATCACCACCGACAACAACACGCAGTTTGAGTTCGCAGGGTGCATGGCGAACAATTTTAGCTGCCTGCAAAACAATCAAGTAGTCGAAGTGGACGTAGCGATGATGGCTGGGGGAGTATTCCTCGCCAGGAAAATTGAATTTGAAGATCAGGTCGAAGACGACGAGCTGGAGGGCGTGGTTTTCAAGATTGACGACGCGACGCATTTCGAGATGGTGGTGCTCGACGAGCTGAGGTCGGTCAACAATGTGTCCGTCGGCAATCCAGTGGTCGTCACGCTCAGCAGTCCGACCTTCCGGGTACACACGGATGGGCTGACTGTACCGAGCGGTCTGCAGGGGGCCTTCGAAGGCGCAACGGATACGTCGCAACTCTTGACTGGGCAGTCCTTGGAAGTACGGCTGACGGGTCCGGCCAACGCTGGGCCGCCCATCACCGTGACCGCGAACCGGGTGCGTCTGCGGATGACGCAGTTCACCGGGAATGTGAGCGGCGCGCCTGTTCCGCCGAATTTCAATGTGGGCAGCCTGCCTGCTCTCTTCACCGGCGCGGGAATCACCAGCATTCAGGTGCAGACCTCGAGCAATACGAATTTTCAGGGGGTAACGGGTGTCAGCGGCCTGGCCGACGGCAATACCGTTTCCCTAAGAGGGCTGCTCTTCAAGAACGGCGGGAATCCACCGGTGCTTATCGCCAAGAAAGTGCGTAAGCGTTAACGAGAATCACGCCAAAGGAACGGAAAGGCCAGGGAGCCAGCCCGCTCGCGTTCCAAGTGGACGATGAGTCGAGAATTTTCCCCAGCTGTGCTGTCGTCTCGCTGCTTTAGGGGTGTGCCACCTGCACGCGCCACCTGCACGCGCTCTTGACTTCGGCACCAGAAGCGGCGAGAATCCGCGCCGTTTCGCCTCATCGGACGGGCAGTTCCCACCAGAGAGTTAGCGCCTAAGGCGAAAGGAATTGCCGGGGCCGCAACCCGCAAGGAGAGATTGTCATGCGAACCTTGACGCTTCTAGGTGCTGCTCTGATCACGCTGCCGGTAGTGGCTGCGGAGAGCGATTTCAAGGCTATGTTCGTGAAGCACTGGCAGGTCGCAAAGGAGTTCACCTTGGCCGTGGCCGAAGCCATGCCCGGCGAGGCCTATGATTTCAAGCCAAATCCCGAAGAGCTGAGCTTCGGCCAGCTTATGGTCCATATTGCGGCCCAGAACTCGGACAGCTGTGCGACCGCGACCGGAACCCAGGCACCACCATCAATTCCATCCTCGAGCGCCGCGCCACCTGCGACGGATAAGCAGACTGCCATCAAGTTTCTCACCATTTCTTTTGACAAGTGCGCCAAGGAGCTTGATGCCATGCCGCCGGGGCAGTGGAACAAGGAGGTTTACAAATTCCGAGGCCAGCCGGTGCTCGCAAGCGAGGCGCTATGGTACACGTTTACGCATATGGCGCATCATCGCGGACAGGCCGAAGTTTATTTGCGCGCAAAGAATATCAAGCCGCCAGCTTGGCGATTTTAGCTTTTGATATTTCGCCGGTAAGCCAAGCCCCTGCGCCGGGTTAGCCGCCCCGGGTTAGCCGGGGTGGCGGTCTGTTACTTCGCCGGTATGATATCGAATTTCCCCGACCCTTCCTCATAAAAGAGCGCGCCTTCCGTCTTGTCGCCGCCGCTCCAATGCCTGTGGCCGCCCGGGACTCGGAGGAAATCTCCCGGCCCCACATGCTTTTCGCCCGCATCATCTTTATAGAGATAAGCGCCTTTGATAACGACTATCCACAGATCGCTTGTATGTGTGTGCATTCCCGCGTCGTACCCCGGCGTGAACTTCGTGAATGTTGCGTGAGGCCCCTTGTCCGGGTTGCCCCAAAGGACGGCCATGGAGACCCCCGCCGACGGCGATTCCTTGAACTTGGCCTTATCTGCAGCCACGTAGATCACGCTCTTCTTCTTCGTGCTCGACGCTTTCTGGGCCTGCGCAAGACCCATCGACGCCCCGGAAATGATTAAAGCCGCCACTCCCAACACGATCAGTGATTCCTTCATTTCGTTTTCCTCCGTATGTTCTTCAGCTGGAATTTCTATTGGGCCGCCCGGATGGGCACCGTTATACGCTCAAGTCCGCCGAGTACGGCAAAGTATTGTTCCCTAATGATCCCCGACTCATTAGTTGCCGGTCGGAATGATCTCCGCGTTTTCTACCATGAGTACCACGGTGCGCTGAGGGGCTCGCGTGCGGTGCATAACACTTTTGGGAACGACGAAGCCCTGCCTCGGGCCGAGACTTACCAACCGATCTTCGAGATCGATCAAAAGTTGCCCCTCAATTACGTAAAAAAACTCGTCGTCTTCATCGTGTTTGTGCCAATGGTATTCACCACAAAAGACCCCCAACCGCACGACTGAACCATTCACCCGGCAGAGCGTCTGGTTGTACCACTGAAATTGGCAGTCATCGGCAAGCTGCTTTTCTTCCACGATTTCCAGAGGCTTATAGTAAATATTCAAACGAGTTTCATAAGGATAAGGCCGTGTATCGCTCATTCCAACCCCCCAAATCTTCGTACGTGGATGATATATCTCAACGAGAATCTCATCCACATTCCGAGTCCTAACGAGCTCTCCCGGCTTTTAGAGTAAGCGAGAGAAACTTGGGGGGTAGATGCAATATGGACCGTTTAATCATGGACGCTGTTAGCGCGCTGCGGTCGTCTTGGATTCGGCTCGGGAACTTCCATGCGGATGGATTCTTGAAACCAAGCGGGGCGCGGCTCTAGGGCGTTGTGAAAAATTCCCACATGGCTGGTGCGGTGGCGGCGTCTCCCGGAAGCTTGGTCACGCCGAGACCTTCGAGCGTCAGGCGAAGAACGCTTTGATGTTGATAGAAAGCGATGGACTTGTAGCCACGCTTCGCCAGCGGACTGACGATGACGGCGGCCACGTGGCCGCCGCCGCCTGTGAAATCCAGAGTGTCCGCTTCGTCAAAGACAATGATGAGCAGGCCGTCCTTCTGGAACACGGCGCTCCGAATCACCGGGTCGAGATTCGTCTTCAGCCAATTGTCCGCCGTGGTAAGAGAGCAGTTATGCGCGTCGTTGCAGAGGTTCGGGACGATGAAAGAATAGTCAGGCAGGTTTGCCGTGGGCAGGTCCGCGGCAAACTGGCTGAAGGGAACGAGATTTTTCGTTTGCGCGGGGTCATTCTGCACATCGGTCATGTACGCGATCGGATTGTGGCGCACGGCGTAGTTGCCGCTGTCACCGCCGGTATAGCCAATGGAGGGAAGATCCTCAGCGTAGGATTTCCAGGTTTTGCCGGCGGCGATCAGCTCACGGATGACATTGTCTTCGGAAACGGGGAACGAGTGCGGTGTCGAGGCATCGATGATCGTAAGAGTCTGTCCAGTGGTGAGCTCGAAATAGTTTGGGATCGAGGGATGCGCGTTAGCGAAATAGTTCGCGGCCAAGCCGTACTGGTTGGCCAGGCTGTTCAAGTAGGGCATGGACGGGCTGGCCACGACGTCGGCGTAATTGTGGTTTTCCTCGACGACAATGAAGACGTGGCCAAAGCGCACACTCTGAGCGGGCGGAGGCGGGGTTTTCGCTACCGGTCCTCCGATGCAGCCGGCCAGGGCGGAAACGCAGCAGACCAGCGCGAGCCATCGAAACCTGGCGGCGGGCAGAATGCGTAGGCAGGATGCGTACATAGGTTTAGATCGAATGTTGAATTTTTCTTAGAGAATTCGGCCCATGGGCCCTTTCGAATTGCCCGGAGCACTCCATCGGCAGCTTCTTGATAGTGGCTTATTCTTTGCTCTCCGTCTGTCCACATTGGGACACTCACGCAAGGGAGAAAGTGCAGACGAAGGTCGGCCACCCGCCAAGCAGAGCGGGATTAACGGTGCGACGAGGACAGGGCGAAGCGAAGAATGGCCTCAGCTCAGATTGGAACGCTTGATGACTTTTCACGGAGAAAATAGAGGCCCAGTATGGTTCCGAGGCCTTCGGTGATGAGCAGCAGATAAGCGGTGACGACGAAGACGATGCCCGCCGGACCAGGGGGTTGTGCTGAGACATGATCAGTGCCGCGAATGAGAAAATGATGGTAGAGACCAAACACTGAGGAAGCTGCCATGGAGGCGGTTAGCAAGAGCAAGCCCACGCGTTTTTGAGAGGTCCACAGCAAAGCAAGAGCGAGCAATGGGCCAAGCAGAATCACGATAATCACAAAGAGCATAGCGGCAGGAGGCAGGTTCACGTGGAGTTCCCGATGAGCGGCGCCGTGAACGATGTTGATGAACAGGTGTGCGACTACGAGAACGGTTATGTATTTGTTGGCGCGGTTCACGGTGTTTTGCTGAGGTCCGACTCGCCCGGTGACGCCCAAAGCGATTCCATCCTCTCACGCTTGCAAAACCCACGCGCGGCGTAGTGTTGCATTTCGTAGGTGGGAAGCGTGGCGAGTTCGGGGTTCGTCACGCTTCCGGGGGTGGGGTGCATCTGATACTGGCGAATCCTCCCTGGCGTCAGCTACAAGAGCGCGCCGAAAAGATTCCGGGAGACAAGAAGCACGTGGAAGGCATCCACTCATAGAGTCAATGCGTCGCGCAGTTCAATACAGCACAGAATCGCCTTACCGGACAACTGCCGGGGCGTTCTCGCGGATCGAAGGTCGGCCACGCGCCAAGGCGATGGGCCAGTCTCAGATAGCCAAGAGGTATTCTCGGAAGACTTTCTGTGCACCAGCGGCAAATTAGAAGCTAGAAAATTGAAACTAGAAAATGGAGCCCGTCGAAGCAGATCCCCCCGGACTCTCCCCGCCGATCTTATGGCACGGTTACTGTCAGGGTTGCGGCGGAGCGGCCGTACTGGTTTGTTGAATACAGCGTGTAGGTCGAGGTAACGGCGGGGTTGACGATTACGCTAGTGCCGCGCGTCGCCCCAACCTTCGGCGAGATGATGTTGTATTCAGCTCCGCTGACGCTCCAGCTTAATGTTACCATCTGCCCCTTGACCATGGCAGACGGCGGGTTGGCGGTGAAGTTGCTGATGGCGGGTAGAGGGCCGGTGGGTACGTTGGCGGGGGTATAGATGGTCCCCATCGCTACCACTTCGAAGTTTGAAGCCGTGATGGTCTTGAGCAGGTTCAAGTCGGAATTGTTCCAACGGTCGTCCGGAGCACCGCTGATAAAGATACCGCTGCCATTGTCGGCCAGAATCATCCCGTATTTTTTCAGGGCGGTCAGGATCACCTGGTCATCGGCCGGGAAGCCCGAAATATCGAAGCTCGCCTTGAGACGAAGTCGCGTGCCCATGGGCGGGGCGCTGGTATTGGTCACGGTGGAAGCCCAATGCGACGCCGGGGCCACGAAGGCTTTCTGGGTAGTCGGCACGGTGAACCGCAGCGCGTGGTTAATGGCTCCTGCGGCGACTTCGTCGTAACGCGCCAAGCCGGGAAGGATCGGCAAGCCGGCGGCATCCGCCGAAGTCCAAGTATAGGGACGTTGCTCATTGATGGTCATGTCCCACGCGGCGGCCGAATCGGCGCTCCAGGTTCCGTTCTTGTTGAGGGTGGCGTTGTAAAGCTCGTAGAGCCAGCAACCGTCTTTCTCGAGCAGCAGCACGTGCCGATCGCCGTTGCCGGGTTTGGGGTAGCCCTCGATCAGCGCATTGGAAGGAATCGGCATCGGCCCGGGATCGCTATCGCTGGCGAAGGCGCCGAGCGAAATGGCGACCTTGGCCTGCGTGCCCGCCACCACCTGGCAGGGAATCCCGATGGTCTGCCTTCGTTAGGTGCCGGCACCAAAGTCCGGATGCAGCGTGACGGTGGAGCCAATGAAGTTGATGATGCTGGCGGAATTGAGGTCCACTGCCGCCGAAGAGATGTCGGTGCTCCACAGGTTGCTCACAGGGAACGGAACGAAGCCGTTGAGGCTCGCCCCGGCGCCGGTGCTCATCCCGTTGCAGGTGGCGCTCTGCGCAAAGGCGGCGCCGCTAAACAGCAACACCATGGCGGTTACGAGGAAAAACTTCACTTTCATTTTGCCTCCCTGGGAACTTCTCGCATCATTCTCGCTCAAACTCTCCAGACCCATATTCGGAAGAAAGCTTCTCCAGTTCAAGCACGGTGTTCCGTGGTGTCTGCTTTTTGCCAACACCATAGGTTGAGTATGCCCACCCATTTCCCGGCGAGCGCTCGCGAGTAGCGAGTCAGGTGCACCGCGGTCCTCGCCAAGATATCGCGGTCATCCATACCCAAGCCCATACAAGACAACAATTGCTTGGGGCATTGCCACGTCTTGTAAACGATTGTTTCTAATAGAGTTAAAGGTGGCGGCGGGAACGGCAGAAAGAAAATGAAAAAAAAGGCTTGCGTTCTATTTAGTGTTGTAGTTGACTATCACACTAGTAGTCGATCCAAAGGTTGTCGCTCGCACCTGAGTATGCGAGGGCAAACCCTGACCCGAGAGTAAAGAAGCTTAAGGAGAATGAAAAATGAAATCCATTCGTACTATGTTGCCCGTTGTTCTGCTGTCGCTCTCCGCCATGGCCTTCGCGCAGTCTGACGTGCACAAGATGGACGCGCCAAAAGCCGCCGCGCCGAAGTCCGAGGCACAGACTTCCTTCGACACCATGAAAACCCTCGCGGGGGATTGGGAAGGCCCCGTGAAGACCGACATGCCGGTAGCGGCGAAGGTGGACATTAAGCCGCTGCACGTCTCAATGCGCGTGACCTCGCGGGGAAACGTCCTCGTGCACGAGTTCCAGGAAGCGGGAACGCCGCTGGACCCGGCAAAGTACGACCATCCCGTCACGATGCTGTACGTCGACGTCGACGCAGACCGGCTCACGCTGGTCCACTATTGCGACGCGGGGAACCGACCGCGCATGACCGGCAAAATATCGCCGGACGGAAAGACGCTGGAATTCGATTTTGCCGATCTTTCCGGCAGCAATAAGTACGGACACATGTACCACGCGGTGTTCACCATCATCGACGCCAACCATCACGCTGAGGACTGGACCTACATGATGCCGGGGGACAAACCAGTCCACGCGCACTTCGACTTGCGGCGCACAAAATGACGGGTACGTATCTGTGGTAAGGGGCTATCAGGAAAACCGATGGACCGTGAGTGGAACGACAGTCAGCCGATCTACCGCCAGGTTCGCGACCGAGTGGTCGCGATGATACTGGACGGAGTTCTCAGGGAAGGCGATCCGCTGCCCTCGGTGCGCAATGTCGCGGCCGAATATCGGGTCAATCCGCTCACGGTCCTGAAGGGCTATCAGGAACTGGTGGACGAGGGGCTGGTCGAAACCAGACGAGGCCTTGGCATGTTCATCAATGCCGGCGCACGCAGTTTGTTGCTGCAGGGCGAACGGCAGAAGTTTCTTGGCGAAGAATGGCCCAGGGTCTACGCAACGATTCAGCGGCTCGGGCTGAAGGCGAACGAACTCCTGGACGGCGCAAACAATGGACCGTCTTCGGATGGCGCACAGCCGAAGCCCGCCGAGTCGAATCCCCCCAAGAAGGAGCGCTAAACCTATGGCATGCATAGAAGCACGCGGCCTCCGCAAGGCCTTCGGCACAACGGTCGCGGTGGACGGCGTCAATTTGCGGGTGGAAGAGGGCCGGATTCTCGGACTCATCGGCCCCAACGGCGCAGGCAAAACCACCGCGCTCAATGCGATTCTCGGCCTCACCCCATACCAGGGAGAACTGAAGGTGCTCGGACGCGACCCCTGGACCGAGCGCGATCAGCTGATGCGCGATGCCTGCTTCATTGCCGACGTCGCGGTGCTGCCGCGCTGGCTGCGCGTTTGGCAGGCTCTCGACTACTTCGCCGGTGTGCATCCGCGATTCGATCGCGCGAAGGCGGAAGGTTTTCTCGCCAAGACCACCATCCGGCTCGCCAGCAAGGTGAGGGAATTGTCGAAGGGCATGGTGGCGCAGCTGCACCTCGCTCTGGTTATGGCCATTGACGCGAAATTGCTGGTGCTGGACGAGCCGACGCTTGGCCTGGACATCCTGTATCGCAAGCAGTTCTACGATTCGCTGCTGAACGACTACTTCGATCGCAGCCGCACCATCGTGGTGACCACACATCAGGTGGAAGAGGTCCAGGACGTCCTCACCGATGTCATGTTCATCAACCGCGGCCGCATCGTATTCGATTGCAGCATGGAAGAATTCGAGTCGCGCTATATGGAAGTGATGGTGCATCCCGAACAGATCGCCGCGGCACGGGCGCTGAAACCGATTCACGAGCGCCAAGTGTTCGGGCGGAGCATCCTGCTGTTCGATCGTGTCGAGCGCCAGCAACTCGCCGCGCTTGGGGACGTGCGCACGCCGAGCATCGCCGACTTGTTTGTTGCCGTGCTAAGCAATCAAAGCGGCGCGGCCCAAGGAGCGGGTAGATGAATACTCCATCGAACGCCATACCGGAATCTCCCGTCGAATCGCAGGTACTCGCGCCCGCGATCATCCCGTGGACTCGGCGCATGTACTGGTCGATGCGGCGCGAATTGTGGGAGTACCGTTCGATCTATATCGCGCCGCTGGCCGTCGCCGCCGTTTTTCTGCTCGGCTTCTTGATTGCGTTGACGCTCAGCCCGGCGCATCGGCACGAGCCGCTCGACATGCCGTACGAATTAGCGGCGGGTCTGATCATGGGGACGGCTTTTATCCTGGGGATTTTCTACTCTCTCGACGCGCTGTACGGAGAGCGCCGCGATCGCAGCATCCTGTTCTGGAAGTCGTTGCCGGTTTCCGACCTCACCACCGTACTCTCGAAGTTTGCCATTCCCCTTATCATTCTGCCGCTGCTCAGTTTCGCCATCGCCCTTGTCACGCAGTTCGTCATGCTGCTGCTGAGCAGCGCAGCCCTACTGGGCAGCGGCCTGAGTGTCGGGACGCTCGGGGGACGGATGTCGTTCTTCCACATGTCACTGATGCTCCTCTACCACATTCTGACCGTTCATGGCCTCTGGTACGCGCCCATCTACGGCTGGTTGCTGCTGGTTTCAGCTTGGGCACCACGCGCGCCGTTTATATGGGCGTTCTTGCCTCCGTTCGTGATCTGGGGAGTCGAGAAGATTGCGTTCAGAACTTCGCATTTCCTCGGCATGCTGCAGTACCGC
>WNFC01010514.1_pt1 | contig 10271 bp, 10 predicted proteins | sample 5400541 | NCBI WGS metagenome assembly WNFC01 (sample SAMN13153342, study PRJNA577476) | soil metagenome | isolation source: 120 cm saprolite under Douglas fir tree site 2 hole 2 replicate 1 | place: USA:California | collected 2015-04-18 | reverse complement strand
ATGCGCGTAGCGCTCTTTGTAACCTGCCTGGTGGATTTCTTCCGGCCGACGATCGGTTTTGCCGCCGTCAAGTTGCTCGAGGAAGCGGGTTGCACGGTCGAGGTGCCGCGCGCACAGACCTGCTGTGGCCAGCCGGCGTACAATTCCGGCGACCGCGGTGATGCGAAGGCGATCGCCTTGCAGGTACTCGAAGCGTTCGAGGGGTATGACTATGTCGTCGCGCCGTCGGGTTCGTGCGCCGGGATGATCCGCCGGCATTACCCGGAGCTCTTCGCCGATGATCCGGCGATCTTGGAGCGGGCGCAGCATCTCGCCGCGCGCAGTTGGGAACTCGTCTCATTTCTTGTCGACATTTGCGGAATGCAGGCCGTGGCGGCACGCTGGGATCGGCAGGTGACTTACCATGATGGTTGCTCGGGGTTGCGCGAACTCGCGGTCAAGACCCAGCCGCGCCGGCTGCTCGCATCGGTCTGCGGGCTCAACCTGAGGGAGCTGCCCGGTGCAGAAGTATGTTGCGGCTTCGGCGGCACCTTCTGCATCAAATACCCGGACATCTCCGACAAGATGGTCAGCGACAAGGAGGCCGACATTGCTGCGACCGGTGCCGAAGCGGTATTGGCAGGGGATCTCGGCTGTCTGCTGAATATCGCCGGCAAGCTCCATCGCCGAGGCCGGCGGATCGAGGTTCGCCATGTGGCCGAAGTGCTCGCCGGCCTGACCGAGGAAGTCCCGCCGATTGGCGCTCCACGGTAAGGGCGTAAGGGGCCAGACGTGCTCGCAACCAGCCGCATCTTCGAGGCGAACGCCCGCGCCGGTCTCGCCAATGAGAATCTGCAACGGGCCCTGACGCTGATGCGCGGCGGATTTCCGCAGCGGCGGCGCCTCGCCATCGACAGGCTTCCCGAGTTCGAGGCCCTGCGCGAAACCGGAAAGTCGATCAAGGATCACACGCTCGAGCATCTCGACTTCTATCTCGAGCTCTACGAAGCCAATGTCCTGACCTCGGGCGGCCGAGTTCATTGGGCGCGCACGCCGGGCGAAGCGTGCGCTGCGGTACTGGAGATCTGCCGCTCGGTCGACGCCAAGCTCGTCACCAAGGGCAAGTCGATGATCGCCGAAGAGGTCGGGCTCAACGAGTATCTCGAAGCCAACGGGATCACGCCGGTCGAGACCGATCTTGGCGAATACATCATCCAGCTGCGGCACGAGCCGCCGAGCCATCTGATCGCGCCGGCGATCCATCTGATGAAGGAGCAGGTCGCAGAGACGTTCCGCACCGAACATCGGGCACTCGATCCGCAGCGGTCGCTCGCCGAGGCGCGCCAACTCTGTGACGAGGCGCGCGCGGTTCTGCGGCCGCAATTTCTCGCCGCCGAGGTCGGCATTACCGGCGCTAATTTCCTGGTCGCCGAGACCGGGTCGAGCATCATCGTGACCAACGAGGGCAACGGCGATCTGACCCAGACTTTGCCGCGGGTCCACATCGTGATGACGAGCCTCGACAAGCTCGTGCCGACGCTCGAGGACGCGGCGACCATGATGCGTCTCCTGGCGCGCTCGGCCACGGGCCAGGAGTTTTCGTCCTATACGACGGTCTCGACCGGCCCGAGGCGGCCGGAGGATCTCGACGGGCCGGAGCAATATCATGTCGTCCTGCTCGACAACGGGCGCAGCGGGCTGCTCGGCGGCGAGTTCCAGGACATGCTCCGCTGCATCCGCTGCTCGGCCTGCATGAACCATTGTCCCGTCTATGCCGCAGTCGGGGGTCACGCCTATGGCTGGGTGTACTCGGGCCCGATGGGAGCGGTGCTCACCCCGAGCCTGCTCGGCGTCGCAGAGGCCGGCCACCTGCCGAACGCCTCGACCTTTTGCGGCCAGTGTGAGAGCGTGTGCCCGGTCAAGATCCCGTTGCCGAAGATGATGCGGCATTGGCGGGAGCGGGAATTCGCGGAGAAGCTGAACCCGCCAGCCCACCGGGCCGGTTTGCACCTGTGGGCCTGGATCGCAAGCCGGCCAGCCCTTTATCATGCGCTGGTCGAACTTGCCAGCCGTGTCGTCGGCTTGGCCGGCCGCGGCCGCGGGCGGTTCCGCGCGTTGCCGCTGGCCGCCGGCTGGACCGCAGTGCGCGACATGCCGGCCCCGGAGGGCCGCAGCTTTCATGCCCTCTGGGCCGAGCAACAAAAAGGCAGGGCCGCGAAATGAGCGAGCCACGCGAGCAGATCCTCGCCGGCATTCGCCGTTCGCTGGGACGAGGCCGTCTCGATGCCGCCCGCGAAGCGGAGTTACGGGCGGGGGTCGCAGCGCATCGACGCAATCTGGTGCCCGCGCGGGCGACGACGCTCGACCGTCGGGGCCGGGTCGACCTTTTTGTCGCCATGGCCGAGGAGGTGCAGGCGACGGTCGCCCGGGTAAGTTTTCTCAGCGAGGTGCCTGAGGCGGTCGCCCATTATCTCGCTGCGGAAAACCTTCCCGCCGAGCTGGTGCTGGCACCCGCCTCGAGCCTAGATGACATCCCCTGGGACGAGCGGCCGTTGCTGCACATCCGCCGCGGCCGCGCGGCAGCGGGCGATGCGGTCAGCCTGACGCCCTGCTTCGCCGCGATCGCCGAGACCGGGACTTTGATGCTGATTTCCGGCGCTGCGACCCCGACGACACTGAACTTTCTGCCCGACACCCATATCGTCGTGGTGCATGGCGATCAGGTCGTCCCCGCCTATGAGGACGGTTGGGATCGGCTGCGTGAGGGGTGCGGACGGCCGCGGGCGATCAATTTCATTACCGGTCCGTCGCGGACGGGGGATATCGAGCAGCGCATCGAGCTCGGTGCCCACGGCCCCCGGCGCCTCCACATCATTGTCGTCGACGATCGGCAGAAAGGGGACAATGCCGAAGACGAATGACGCGGTGCCGGTCCGGGACGATCGGCTGCTGTGGCGCGAAGCCGTGCGAAGCGTAAAGCCGTTGCCCGGGCGTGCAGCAGCGTCGCCGCCGCCGGTCCACACGCCGCCGGCGCCGGCCGAGGCAGGGCGCGCAGTGCAACCGGATCGGCTGCCTGCCCTTGACCGCTTCTCCGGGGTCGACCGGGCCAATGCCGAACGACTGAAGCGTGGTCTCCACCCGATCGAGGCACGGCTCGATCTGCACGGGATGACCCAGGCCGAAGCGCATCGCGCACTGGCCGTGTTCGTTCGCCAGTCGTACGACGCCGGACGGCGCTGTGTTCTTGTGATCACCGGACGAGGCTTCAGTCCAAATGGACCAGGGGTGCTCAAGCTAGCGGTGCCGCGATGGCTCGAAGAGGCGGGACTGCGGCGGCAAATCCTTGCGATCGCACCGGCGCGGCCGCAGGACGGGGGCGCGGGCGCGCTCTATGTGCTGCTGCGCCGGCATCGGGGTGAACCCAAGCGCTAAACGGTTTCGGGCTCCGAGGGCATGCAAACGAAAGAACGTCGGCGCGCCCGTGGCATTTTTCTTGCACATACTTCCTGCTACAGCCAAAAGACGCGGACATCTCCCAGCAAGCGCAATGCCGATGGCCAGGAACAGGGATCTCCTCCCGCATATCGATCGCCTGAGTTCGGCGCGTGTCCTATGCATCGGCGACGTGATGCTTGATCACTACGTCTATGGCGAGGTCACGCGGGTATCGCCCGAAGCGCCGATTCCGGTGCTTTGCGTCGAGCGCGAAATGAAGACGTTGGGCGGTGCCGGCAACGTCCTGCGCAACCTGCGAGCATTGGGAGCGGCGTCGTCCTTCGTTTCGGTCGTCGGCAACGACGAGGCCGGGCACGAAATCGCACGGCTGCTCGAGGCACAGAACGGTGCCGAGCTGCATGTTCTGGTGCAGCCCCAACGCACGACCACGGTGAAGACGCGCTACATCGCGGCCAACCAGCAGCTGTTGCGGGCGGATCGGGAGAGCGCAATCCCGCTCGATCCTCATATTCGCGAGGATCTGCTCCGGCTGGTGCGCGAACTCGTGTCCGACCATTCGGTCGTAGTCATCTCCGACTATGCCAAGGGGGTGCTGACCGAGGGCGTAGCTCTGGAAATTATCCGGGCGGCGCGTGAAGCCGGCGCGCGGACGATCGTCGATCCCAAAGGGGGCGACCCAATCCGCTACCGCGGCGCCGATCTGTTGAAACCCAACCGGCGTGAGCTTGCCGAGGCGACTGGCATGCCCGCCGGCACCGACAGCGAGATTGTCGAGGCCGCGCGCGCGCTGATCGAGCGCTGCAGCTTCAACGCGGTTCTGGCCTCGCTGGGCGCCGACGGCATGGTACTGGTCGCGGCCGATGGCCGGCGCCATGTCCAGCGAGCCGAAGTGCGCGAGGTCTATGATGTCTCAGGGGCCGGGGACACGGCGGTGGCCACGGTAGCAGCATCGCTCGCGGCCGGCCTCGACCTGACCGACGCTGCCCGCCTAGCCAACACGGCGGCGGGGATCGCCGTCGGCAAGGTCGGCACCGCGGTCGTCTATGCCCGCGAGTTGAGCACCTTCCTTAGCGGGCACGATCTTTATACCTTGGACAAGGTGCTGCCGCGCGCGCATGCACTCGATCTGGTAGAGCGGTGGCGGCGCCAAGGACTGAAGATCGGCTTTACCAATGGCTGTTTCGATCTGTTGCACCCTGGGCATGTCGCGCTGCTCGGGCAAGCCAAGGCAGCTTGCGACCGGCTGGTCGTCGGTCTCAACAGCGACGCGTCGACAGCACGACTGAAGGGCCCGCGGCGTCCGGTCCAAACCGAGACGGCGCGGGCAGAGGTGCTTGCTTCGTTGGCTGCAGTAGATCTTATCGTCATATTCGAGGAGGACACGCCGATCGACCTCATCACAGCGGTCCGGCCGCAGCTCCTCGTCAAGGGTGCCGACTACCGGGTCGACGAAGTTGTCGGAGGCGAATTCGTCAGGCGCATCGGCGGCGAGGTGCTGCTTGCCGAGGTGATACCAGGGTACAGCACGACCGCGACGATCGCGCGGCTCGCACGCTGATCGAGGCCAGCCTCCTCACATCCCATCGAGGCGTCCGGCCTCAGGGTCGAGATGGCGCCGCAGCCGGGCGGCTCCAAGGCGGGCAAAGCGCAAGATCAAAGCGCGGCGCCGGCCAGGATTGAGCGGCGTCGTGCGGCCGTCGCGCAACAGTACAGCACCGAAAGGGTCCGCCACCATCAGGCCACATTCTTCAGGAATCAAGACTTGCGGAAAGTGGTTTGGAACCGCGAAAAACAAACGATCGGCGAAATCGCGGTAGATCACCCACTTGCGATCGGCGCGAAAATCGGCGACCGAGTTCTTGATCTCGACGATCACGATGTCACCGGCCTTTCCGAGCCCGAGGATATCGGCGCGGCGCCCGTTGGCGAGCGGAAATTCGACGAGGCTGGCATAGCCGAGCTGGTCGAGCGCGCGGCAGACACCCCGCGCGAGCAGCGCGGCGGTCGCTGTAGCTTCAGCGGAAGGCGGTAAAGACATGGCCGATCGCGCATCATAGGCCGGATGGATAGGTCGGACGAGATGGTCGGAGAGTGAGTATGGCGGCAATGACGGGTCGAGGCTTCCTGAGGCAGGCCTGGAGCATGGCTTGGCCCTATTGGAGATCCGAGGAGAAATGGTCGGCGCGCGGGCTCCTCGCCGCGATCGTCTCGCTTAACTTGGCTTCGGTTTGGCTCAATGTCAGGTTCAACTCTTGGTACAATGATTTCTACAATGCGCTCCAGCAATACGACTGGTCCGAGTTCTGGTGGCAGTTTGCCATATTTGGCATGATCGCGGCCGCGTCGATCGTTGTCGCCGTCTACTCGTTTTATCTGAGAGCGATCCTGCATATTCGCTGGCGGCGCTGGTTGACCCAGAATTTCTTGCGCGACTGGCTCGACGACCAAGCCTATTACCGGATGCAGTTGAACCGCGCAAACACCGACAACCCCGATCAGCGGATTGCCGAGGATCTCGAGCATTTCACCAGAATGAGCCTTAGCCTCTCGATCGGTCTGCTGAACGCGGTTGTTACCCTGCTCTCCTTTCTCTCGATCCTGTGGGTCCTCTCGGGTGCCCTGACGATCCCGCTGGGCGGTGGCGCCACGATCGACATCCCCGGCTACATGGTGTTCGCCGCACTGATCTATGCCGTCGCCGGCACGATGCTGACCCGATGGATCGGCGGTCCGTTGGTTCAGCTCAGTTTCGATCAGCAGCGCTACGAAGCCGATTTCCGCTTCAGCCTGGTGAGGTTGCGCGAGAATGCCGAGAATGTCGCCTTTTATGGCGGCGAAGCCCGCGAGCTCGACACGTTCTTGACCCGCTTTGCGCGGGTCATCATGAATTGGTGGGGAATCATTAAGCGGCGCAAGAAGTTGACTTGGTTCACCCAGGGATACGCTCAGCTCGCGGTGGTCTTCCCGTTCATCGTCGCGGCCCCGCGCTACTTCGACAAGGTCATACAGCTTGGCGGCCTGATGCAGATATCCTCGGCCTTCGGCCAGGTCCAGGAATCGCTGTCGTTTATCATCACCTCGTACACGGAGATCGCGGAATACCAGGCGGTGGTGCAGCGCCTCTCCGGGTTCCGCACCAAGATGGACGAGATCGCGGCTGATCTGGCTGGACCGCATCCGATTAACATCGAGCGGGTCGGCGCCGGTGTCGCGATCGATGCGCTCGACCTTGATCTGCCGGACGGGCGGCCGCTGCGGCAAGACATCTCGCTGTCGGCGAGCCCGGGGAAGCCACTGCTGATCACCGGCCCTTCCGGAGTGGGCAAGAGCACGGTGTTGCGCGCAATCGCCGGGCTGTGGCCGTTCGGGCGGGGTCGTATCCGGGTGGCCGACGGCCGCATCCTGTTTCTCCCACAGCGTCCCTATCTGCCGCTCGGCACCTTGGCGGATGCTCTGGTCTATCCCCGCGCCGCGGACGAGCTGCCACACGAGGGCCTCGTCGAGGCATTGCGCGCCGTCGGCCTGCCACATCTCGTCGACCAACTCGACGAGAACGGGAATTGGGCGCAGCGCCTGTCGGTGGGCGAACAGCAGCGCCTTGCTTTTGCGCGGGTGCTCCTGGTCCGCCCTGAGATCGTCTTTCTCGATGAGGCGACATCGGCTCTCGACGAGGCGGCCGAAATGTTGCTCTACCGGCAGGTGCGGGAGGCTCCGTGGCGGCCGACGATCGTCAGCATCGGCCATCACGGCACGCTGCATCGCCTTCACGACACCGTCGTCGACCTCGGTCGCCGGCCGGTCTCCCAGGCTGCGGCCGGATGATCGGGTGCGGGCCGGTGCGGTCGCGACGGAGATCGAAATGAGCGACGCCGAAGATTCGTTGCGCGCCGTCCGCATCGGCAAGCTCGAACGCTTAAGGGCTCAGGGCATTGATCCCTATCCCTACGGCTTTGTACGCACGCACGAGACCGCCGAACTCGAGCGGCACTATGCCACTTTGGGCGCCGGCGCCGAGACTGGCGAGCGGGTACGTGTAGCGGGTCGCGTCCGGGCGGTCCGCAACAGCGGCATGTTCATCGATCTGCACGATGCCTCGGGAAAAATCCAAATCTTCTGCCACCGGGACAATCTGCCGCCAGAAGGGTTGGCGGCGGTAGGGCTTCTGGACATCGGCGATCTGATCGGCGTGGAAGGATTGGTGCGGCGCACCTCGCGTGGCGAACTCACCGTCAATGCCGTTGCGATGACAGTTCTCGCCAAGACACTGCGTCCGCTGCCCGAGAAATATCACGGTCTCGCCGATATCGAGTTGCGCTACCGGCAGCGCTATCTCGACCTGATCATGAACCAAGAAAGCCGCGAGACGTTGCGCCGGCGCAGCGGAATCGTCGCGGCGATACGCAGCTATCTGGTCGAGCGCGGCTATCTTGAGGTCGAGACGCCAATGCTGCATACGATCCCCGGCGGCGCCTCGGCGAAACCTTTCGTTACGCATCACAACACCCTCGACATCGACCTATACCTGCGGATCGCGCCCGAGCTGCACCTGAAGCGACTCTTGGTCGGCGGTCTCGCCGACAAGCTGTTCGAGATCAACCGTTGCTTCCGCAACGAAGGCATCTCGCCCCGGCACAATCCCGAGTTCACCACGCTCGAGCTCTACGAAGCCTATGTCGACTACGCGACGATGATGCGGCTGACCGAGGAGCTCATTACTTTTGCCGCGGAAACCGTGCTCGGTACCCTTCGGGTCAACTATGGCGGGACCGTCATCGATTTGTCCCCACCCTGGCCGCGGCGCAGCATGTCCGAGCTGGTGCAGGCGGCGACCGGGGTCGATTTTCTCGCCTTCGGGGATGCCGAGACGGCTCGCCGCGCGGCCGCAGCGCTCGGTGCGTCCGTAACGGGCGGGGAGAACTGGGGCCAGGCGCTCGAAGCGGTCTTCGCCGCATGCGCCGAGGAGACCCTAATCCAGCCGATGCATGTTACCGGCTTTCCGCGCGACATCTCGCCGTTGGCCAAGGCTGACCGGGTCGATCCGCGCCTCGCCGAGCGGTTCGAGACCTACATCTACGGCTGGGAAATCGCCAACGCGTTTTCCGAACTCACCGATCCGCAGGACCAGCGGACACGCTTCGAAGCGCAAATGCGGGCGCGGGCGGCGGGCGACGAGGAGGCGCAGCCGCTCGACGAGGATTACGTGACTGCCCTCGAATACGGGCTGCCCCCATGCGGCGGGCTCGGCATCGGGATCGACCGGCTGGTTATGCTGCTGACCGACAGCCCGTCGATCCGCGACGTCATCGCCTTCCCGACCTTGCGGCCGCGGTGAGGGCTAACGAGGCGCCATGTCGCGGTCAATTCGGTCAATAGCCGCCGCCACCGCCGCCGTCTCCTCCCCTCTCGGCGGGAAGCGAGTTGGGGGAGGGTTGCTGGCTTCGCGCTGCCCCGGGTTTGTCGGCTGTGGCCTTCGCAGGGTCGGTCGTCGCCTGACCGCATCCGACAAGTGCGAAGATCGCCAAACAAAAAGCGGCAAACATGAGTCTCGTCATCGCGTCCTCCCCGCTGAGAAAGCCGTCTCGAACGAGACGATTCCGCCAATACTGCGACTCCGCAGAGTCGGGTTTATTCCGGAATGAGGCAAGACGCGGATGCAACCCTGATCTGCTGAGCGCTTCACCCGGTCCCAGCATCGACAAGACCCGCTCTGAGTGCCATATTGCACCGAAACGGAGGTGCCGCATGCCGGGTCACTCAACGGCCTCGTTGCGCGGGCTGCTCCATGCCGGGGTGGGCCCGGTTCTGCTCGCGATGGTAAGCTGCGCCCCGTTGCCGCCAACAGCGTCGGTCGCCGTCCCGCCGATCCCGGCGGGCGAGGCGCGGGTCTGGTTCTATCGCGATTGGGGTCCCTACGACGGCCGGGGGACGCCGTTTCTGCGGATGAACGAGGCGATCGTCGGGGTATCGCAACCCGGCGGCGCCCTCTATCGTGACGTTATGGCGGGGCAATATCACGTCACGGTAGACAGTTACGGGCATGACTTCAATCAGTCCCGAGAGGTCTACCTCTTCCCCGGACAGCAAGCGTATTTCAAGATCGTGTCGTTGCGGAATTGGATCGCGGGCGGCGGTCCCAGAAACGACTACCAGCGCGACACCTTCTATGTATGGGAAATTGCGCCCGAGGTTGCCCAGGGTGATGTGGCGCGAAGCCAGTTTTATGGCGGCGGCTGATCGCGCAAAACGGAGAAACATGTTGCTCAGCTCTGTCACCGTGTCATCCCGGCTCGGACGAGGTTGCGCCGTTGTCCTCTTGCTCGCGACGGTGGCCTGTACCCAGCTACCGTCAACGGCGTCGGTGGCGACCCCGCCGATCCCGCCGGGCGCCGCCCGGGTTTGGTTCTATCGCCAGTTCGATGCCCACGAGAGCATGGGGACGCCATACATTCGCATGAACGAGGCGATCGTCGCCGTATCGGAGCCCGGGGGGGCCTCCTATCGTGACGTTCCGGCTGGTCCCTATCACATCACAGTCGACAGCTACGGCAAGGATTTCAACCAATCCAAGGACGTCCACCTTGCCCCCGGCCAAGAGTTGTATGTTAAGATCGTGTCGCTGCGGGAGTGGATTACGGGCGGCGGCGGCGGCGACGGCGGCGGTGGCGAAGGCAGCTTCGGGCGCGACACCTTCTACGTTTGGCTGATCCCGCCCGAGGTCGCGCGAGGCGATGTGGCGCGAAGCGTATTCTATGGCGGCTGATCGATGACGAGGAACAGCATGCCCACGATACTGACGGTCTTGTCGCGCCGACTCCGAGATGCCGGTGCGGGCGTCG
>WNFC01067512.1_pt1 | contig 10272 bp, 7 predicted proteins | sample 5400541 | NCBI WGS metagenome assembly WNFC01 (sample SAMN13153342, study PRJNA577476) | soil metagenome | isolation source: 120 cm saprolite under Douglas fir tree site 2 hole 2 replicate 1 | place: USA:California | collected 2015-04-18 | reverse complement strand
ATGACTCTGAATCAAACCGGTCTGGCTGTGGACTTTCTGCGCTTGTTGAATCGTGAATTCCCGCGCGCTCCTGAAGTCCTCTATTTAACAGTTCACATATACTCGGATCTTTCCCTACGAGCTTCTCAAGAATTGGCGGACGTGGCACCGTCTTCCAATGAGGCCCACCAGCTCAACGCCGAGTCGCTGGAAGTTCAGGGCAAGTGGGAGGAGGCTGCGGCGGAGTACCGCCGGATCCTGGAACACAGCCCCGATGCCGCCGGTATCCACTTTCGCCTGGGACGACTTTTGCTTTCGAAGCCCGATCCTGACGGTTCACTGGCGGAGCAGGCCAAGCAGGAGTTCCGGCAGGAGCTAGAGATCGACCCCACCAATGCCGGGGCGGAATATGTACTCGGAGAACTTGCGCGCCAGGCGCAACAGATTCCCGAGGCCATCGAACATTTTACGCGGGCCACGAGGCTCGATGCGGGTTTTGTGGACGCGTTTCTGGGACTGGGTATGGCGCTAGTTTTGAATAAACAGTACTCCGACGCGATCCCGCCTCTAGAGACTGCCGTGAAACTCCAGCCTGCGAACCCGGCAGGCCATTATCAGTTGGCCATCGCGTACGGTCATGCGGGACGGAAAGAGGACGCCAAGCGAGAAGCGGCTCTCCAGCGGGAAACTGCGGAGAAGATCGATCAAGAAAAAAAGAAGGCCGCGGAGGCGCTTCAGGGACAGTCTCCCAGCCCGCAAGAACAGAAGCCCGAGCCCCCGAGATGACGGCTCGACAGGCTCCAGATTTCACGGAGAATTGGAGTTGCCGGTTCATGTGTGTGGAAAGAAGGCTAGTCTGGCGTGGTTTCCTTGTTGGAAAGGGATTGCAGGGCTTTGCGAGCATCTGCATCGTTCGGTTTGATCCTTAGCACTGTTTCGAGTTCTCGTTTCCCTTCCTCAAGGTCGCCTTTGAGGATATAGATCAACCCCAGATTGCGGTGCAGATCCACATTCGAAGTGCACTGTCCACAAAGTTCGATTGCCTCCTTGAAGTCTGCGACGGCTTGCGGCCAGTCCTTGGCTTCCGCAGCTTCCAGACCGTAGCTGCCCAATTTTTGGATTCGGTCGTTGACCTCGCGCTGCTGCTTGAGATTTTGGAAACGTTCCAAGAATACCTTTGCTTCAGGCCTTCCCACTCTGCTGAGCGCCTGCGCGAGGCTGTACAGAGCATCTTCATTGTCAGGACTAGCTCCAACTGCGATTTGCATATGGTGGATTCCTTCCTCCATATTCCCTAGAATGACCAAGTTCCGGCCTAACAAGAGTTGCGCATCGGAGTTGCTGGGTTCCAGCGTTACCAGATGATCGAGGAGTTCGACTGAGCGCCGAACATTGCCGGTTTTTTTTTCAACTTGGGCTAGCAAGTAGAGAGCTTCAGGGTAATCCGGTTGCAGGCGGCAAGCCGTCTCGAGTTCTACCCGAGATTCTTCGAAACGATTCAGCTCGTACAAAACTCGTCCTTCGCTGAAATGGGCAGCGGCGGACTTGGAGTCCAGCCGAATCGCTTCGGAGAAGTGATTTAAAGCTCCCGGCAAATCAAATCCATCCGCTGAGAGAGCCGCGCCGAGATTCAGATGCGCGAAAGCGGAATCAGGCTGAACCTGCACAACTTTTTGCAGAATCTCAATAGCTTCCTCTCCCCGGCCAAGCCTGGCCGCGATAATTCCCAGGGCACTGTAGGCGCTGAGATTGTTCGGAGAACCGCGAAACGCGTTTCGGATCTCCTTCTCGGCCTCGGCGTACTTGCCTTCTCCAGCCAGCACAAGGCCAAGGTTCACATGAGCCGGGGCATAATTCTGCCGTTCCTGAATCGCCAGGCGAAATAGTTCAATGGCTTCCAGGCCTTTTCCTGACCACGCGTAAAGGACTCCAAGGTTATTCTTGGCCTCCGCAAAATGCGAATCGACTGACATCGCGGCTTTAAAATCGTCTTCCGCTTTTGCCTTTTCATTGTCCTTCATGTGCCAGATTCCGAGCTGATTGTGCGCCGTCGCCAAGTTGCGGTCCAACCGAATTGCAGTCTCCAGCTCTAGCCGCGCACCACGCGCATCGCTAAGTTTCGCTAGTGCAAGTGACAAATCGAAATGCAGCTCAGCATTGCCGGGATCATTCTTGAGCGCTTCCCGATATGCGGCAGCAGCAGATTCGACTTGAGTCTGCTGAGCAGGCCAGTTCGCTGTGCGGCTGTCTCCGCCGGTTGCGATGCTGAAATCCTTGAGGTTTCCAGCCAGCGTGGCTCGAAGTTCCACAGTTGCGGATTCCTGCTCCATCTTCTTCGCCAGTTCGAGCGCAGGGGCCGTGGCCTGCTCCGGGCCACTCGTCTTGGCAGGGCATGAACTTCCAAACAGCATTGTCAGGATCGCCATCTGGCTCCTGAAGAATCGCGCGTGAATGGATTTTGATTTCATTCTTTGTTGACCAGATGCCGACTCCAGCCAGTGCCGCCACGAACAATCTGTGCGGAGGCTGAATCTGATTATCAAAAGTTCGGATTGATTATGCAACCTTGAGGCGCATATACACTACTGGCGGAATTTGCAGTATCCTCGGATACGCACCTATGGGATCAAAACTCTTGTATTTTTCGATTGCAGCGCTTGCGTTGGATTGTTTGCTGCTGTTCGGCTTGACGTTCGCCCAACAGACCGGTGAAGGCGCTGCTTCCCAGGGTTCGCTCCTAACTCCTCCTAAAGTGAATATCGTCGACATAGCGGCGCGTGCCGGACTCAATGCCAAGACCGTGGCGGGCGATGAGAAGAGGAAAAAGTACATACATCATCGAGACGACCGGGAGCGGCGCCGCTTTTTTTGATTATGACAATGACGGCTGGCCGGATGTCTTCTTAGTGAACGGGAGCACTCTGGCAGATTTTCCGAAGGGGCAGGAATCTACCAGCCACCTTTATCACAACAACCGAGATGGCACGTTCACTGACGTAACCAAAAAGGCCGGGGTCGCGCTGGCAGGCTGGGGTCAGGGGGTCTGTGCGGGCGATTACGACAATGACGGCCGGACAGATCTATTTGTTACTTTCTGGGGCCACAACGTGTTGTTGCACAACAACGGTGATGGCACTTTCACTGATGTCACAAGAAAGGTTGGGCTCTGGCACGATAAAGCGCGCTGGGGCACCGGATGCGCATTCCTCGACTACGACCGCGATGGCCACCTAGATCTGTTCGTTTCAGAGTATGTGGATTTTGACCCCAGCCATACGCCGGAACCTGGGAGCAGCGCGCTATGTCAGTGGAAAGGTATCTCCGTGATGTGCGGCCCGCGGGGCCTGAAAGGCACACGGAACGAGCTATATCACAACAACGGAAACGGCACATTCAGTGATGTCAGTGACAAATCGGGCGTGTCCAAGACAGACCCTTACTACTGCTTTACGGCACTCACAGGGGATTTCGACAACGATGGCTGGCCGGACGTCTTCGTGGCTTGCGATTCGACACCCAGCCTCCTATTTCACAACAACGGTGACGGCACATTCGCGGAAATTGCCGTCAAAGCCGGCGTGGCCTACAACGAAGATGGGCGCGAAGAAGCTGGCATGGGCGCCCACGCAGTGGACTATGATGGCGACGGTTGGCTGGATATCATCAGGACCAACTTTTCCGACGACACTTCCACGCTCTATCACAACAACGGGGACGGGACCTTCACAGACGTAACCTATGTGTCGGGACTGGGGGCCAACACCCAGTTCCTGGGTTGGGGCACACTCTTTGTCGACGTTGACGACGACGGCTGGCCGGACTTGTTCATGGCCAATGGTCACGTTTACCCGGAGGTAGATTCTAACGGCCTCAACAGCACTTTCCGCGAACGCAAAGTCCTTTACTGGAACCAACACAACGGGAAGTTCAAAGATATCTCCCTCGACGCTGGTGCAGGCATTACTGTGCCCTTCAATAGCCATGGTGTGGCTGCGGCGGACTTCGACAATGATGGCGTGGTAGAAATTCTTGTGAACAATAGCCACGACGTGCCCAGCTTGCTGAAGAATTACGGCGAACACGGAAGCTGGATCTCGCTGAAGCTTGTTGGCACAGAGTCCAATCGCGACGCGATTGGCGCGCGGGTCACAGTGAGTTCGGGCGGTCACCAGCAACTACAGGAAGTGCGGAGTGGTGGCGGATACATTTCACAGAGCGATTTCCGTCTGCATTTCGGTTTGAGCAAATCGGCGCAGGCGGAGAGCGTGGAGGTTCGATGGCCGAGCGGGCGGCGCCAAGTCTTTCATGATGTGGTTGCGGATAAGTTCTACTTGATCCAAGAAGGCCGGGACCAGTTGATTCTACAGCAGTTCGTCCACAAGGCACCCGCCGCTCGTGCCTATGAGACGGTCGTCGGCAAAGTTAAAGGCGAAGTACTTCCTTGAGGCCTTCGGGGATGCCCTCAGGACCTGGCTCTTTGCCGCGCAGAGATCTTCTGCGAATGTTGATGGGCATTGCGACGTTTGGCGGATTTTCGCGGACTGCCTTCGGTTCTGACGTTCCTATTTACCCATTCTCCCAGGTGGCACCTTCTGCAAGCGGCATCTCCTGGGTCCACACAAACGGGCGTTCGCCGGAAATGTATTTGCCTGAGACGACCGGCGCGGGTTGCGCTTTTCTGGATTACGACAACGACGGATGGATGGACATATATCTGGTAAATGGCGGCGCGTGCGATTTCTACAATCCCAACCCACCCTTGCGAAACGCATTGTATCGCAACAATCGTGACGGCACATTCACCGATGTCACAGAAAAAGCTGGCGTTGCCGGGAACGCCTTTGGGATGGGCGTTGCAGTGGGAGATTACGACGGGGATGGGTTGCCGGATTTGTACGTAACGCAGTATCCCCACAGCATTCTGTATCACAACAACGGCGATGGATCGTTCACCGACGTCACTGCGAAAGCAGGTGTGAGCGCGCCGGGGTGGGGAACCAGCGCCGTTTGGTTCGACTACGACAACGATGGACGTCTAGACCTCTTCGTATGTCGCTTCGTGGATTTCGACAAGTCGAAGAACAAGTTTTGCGGCAACCTCAAGACTAGTGAACGTTGGTACTGCATTCCTCGAGTATACGATCCGATGCCATGCTGGCTCTTCCGCAACAACGGTGACGGTACATTTACTGATGTCAGTAAAGAATCTGGAATAGCAGGATCTCTGGCGAAAGCGTGGGGTGTCGTTGCTTGCGATATCAATAATGACGGCCTTATGGATCTTTTCGTCGCGAACGACACGGTGGCGAATTTTCTATTCATGAACCGCGGGAAAGGCCATTTCGAGGAGACAGGATTACTCGCAGGCGTCGGCTTCAGCTCTTATGGCAGGCCACGGTCTGGCATGGGAGTGGACGCGGCCGATTACGATCAAGATGGCTGGGTGGATCTCTTCGTCGCAAACGTGGACCAGGAAATGTTCTCCCTTTACCACAATAATAAAGATGAGAGCTTCAAGGATGTTGCGATTCACACAGGCATTGGCGGGGCGACGAAACTTCTCAGTGGCTGGGGATTGAAGTTTTTCGATTTCGATAATGATGGTGACATAGATTTGCTGCTCTGCAACGGCCATCCCGATGATCATATCGACGGGCGCGTCACGGGTGTGAAGTACCGCGAACCAATGCTGCTTTTCCGCAACACGGGTCATGATTTCAAGAATGTCAGCGATCAAGGTGGCCCGATTTTTTCCCAAACCTTGGCGGCGCGTGGCATGGCTTTGGGTGATTTCGATAACGACGGTGCGGTAGACGTCCTCGTCTCCGTCAACAACGGCGCGCCGCTCCTGCTTCAGAATAACGCCGGCAAGCAGAATCACTGGCTAGGAGTCCGCCTCATGGGGAAAAAATCCAATCCGGACGCCATCGGTGCGCGCATCTCTTATCAGTCCGGCGACCTGAAACGCTCGCGCACGAAGGTCGGTGGAGGAAGCTACTTGTCGTCACACGATCCGCGCATCGTCCTCGGCCTCGGCAAGCGTGCAAAGATCGACTCGCTCGAAGTGAAGTGGCCAATGCCCAGTAGCATAACTCAGCGCTTCACGGATTTACCGGTCGACCGTTACATTACCATCGTTGAAGGGGAAGAGAAATGGAAGTGAAGGGAATTGTACCAATGAGTGAAGTAAAAATAGCGGATCAATATTCGGCGTCGGAATGATGAACGGACCCTCGCACCACTGAGCGCGAATAGGATTCCTGAGCACAAACCCGCCTTGGCTTCGCAGAGACAAGCAAGGTTTCGCATACGAGACCACCACGCATTTGCGTTATCTCTTAGGCGAGGTCATGAGAACAGCTGCGAATTGGGACTACGTCTTGAACAATCCTTTGCGCGGTGTTGAGATGTAGGAGAGGGCTTTGAAAAGCAAGGAGCCAACCCTCACAATCATCCTCCCGGCAACAACGACTGGATTCCGGATTGGCGAGATCCTTGCGTTGCGATGGGGACGCATTCCCAGATGGCGACGACGTTGGAGATCTCTACGCATGCTAGCTCAACGAACGACTTTCCTGCATGCGCCACCAAATTCTTCGCCTCTAGCGTTTCTCGCGTCCCATGTGTTGCGCTTCAGCCAACGAGCATCATTTTATCGCTACATCCGAACGTCTTTTCGAACGCTCGCGGCCCTCTTACCGTTAGAAATCGCTGCAGGACCCCGGCAATTCCCTGGCGTGCCAATCAAAACCGCAGTTCGAATACACAGTTTTGTAAAAATCTCGCAACAAGACCAAACTTTTTCGTGCGTTCTCTCGTCATTACAGTAGCAATCCAGTTCAGCCGAGTGGTTCTGAGAGCTCGTCACGCGTTCGGCGTGCCGGGAGTACGAGTGCCGCGTCAGCTTTTTTGCGGTACCGCACCGCCGGCCTGTTTGCGCCATTGCGATGGTGTGCTCGCGGTGCTTGCTGGCTCTACAGGCGTTTTTTTAACCGGCCAGAAGAGTCTCGCGCACCAAAATGAACTTCCGCGTCAACAAGGGGGCCCACGATGAACTTGCACTTGCGCCAGTCATACTCGTTTTTTACACGGTTGTTGCTTCTCGCCGCCGTGTTTGTGGCGGTTCAGCCCAGTTACGCCGCGCCACAATCCCAGCAGAATGCCAGCACGTCCTTTTCCAAGCTGCGATCGCAGGCGGAACAGGGCGACGCCGTTGCTCAATACAAGCTCGCGTACTCTTATTTGCGCCACGATCCCACCAATGAGGACTACCAATCTGCCCTCAAGTGGCTCCGTGCGTCCACGGCCCAGGGTAATGCTAGCGCGGAATTCCTCCTCGGCTACTTGTACGAACATGGCCAAGGCGTTCCCCGGGATTATGCCAAGGCCGCGGAGAACTACCGTGCCGCGGCACGCCAGGGCCACTCGATCGCCGAAAACAATCTGGCCTCTCTGCATCTGCATGGCCAGGGTGTCCCGAAGAACATCGGCAAGGCGTTCGAATGGTATCTCGCTTCCGCCCAACACGGGAATCCCGTCGGCCAGTGCAATCTGGCGGCACTTTACTACCTAGGCTCCGGAATCCCCCGCGATTATAAAGAAGCGGCCAGGTGGTTTCGCGCGGCGGCCGATTCAGGATCCGCCGAGGCTCAAAACAGTCTGGGGGTTTCGTACTACAGAGGCCTGGGCGTTGCACTCGATTACACGGAAGCTGCCCGATGGCTGCGGCTCGCGGCGCAACACGGTCTGCCCGGCGCGGAAACAAACCTAGCTTACCTGTACGAGCAGGGGAGAGGCCTACCACTCGATTACGTCGCTGCCTACACTTGGTATTCCCGCGCGCTCGCCGCAGGTGACGCCAGTGGCGCCGACCGCCGCAACCAGCTCTCGCACCTGATGACGCGCAAGCAAATCGACGAGGCTACTTCCCTCCTCGCCACCTTTCCCTCCCAATCTCAACAGCAAAGCTCTCCGTCTGGTGCCAGCACTTTTTCGCTCCTAAAGAGCGATTAACTTTCGGCGTATCTCTCCGGCTCCTTCCTATCGAGGCTAACGTCGTCGAACATTTATGGCCAGCTCGGTTCGAAGGAGCCGACATTCCCATCCGATGGGAACTAAGCTTTGACGGCCCGATGAACGCGCTACTCGTCGAAGTGCGCCAGGCCCGCCTGAGATCGTAGTAAAAGAACGTGTCCTCTCTGGCGAGTTGTTTGGTTCTTAGACGATAACGATAACTGGTGTGCGCTTTTGAGACAATGCAACCGCGCGGCGCCCACTGTCAAGGCAGAAAGAAAAAACTGGTAAAGACAAATCGTTTATCTTATAAGTATCAGAGCTTGCCCGGCTCCACTTTTCTAGCAGAAAAGAATTTCGCCAAATTCATATACTAAATACTGGAAAAAGCCCTAAGCTTTGGTATATAAGCAAAACAACCGTTTGTCTTCGGGTTTCCCAGGTGCACGGGAAACAGACCCTTCGAACGCCATGAGGTATGGGATGCAACAGACAACTCGTCGAGAGTTCCTAAAATTTAGCGTTACGGGTGCCGTTGCTCTTTCTGCCTCTGCCAACGCGTTACTGAGAGCCGACTCCCCGCTCTCACCCCGGGCATGGGTAACAGCAAAGGATCGTAGATTTCAGCAGATTGGCGTCTCTCCTTGGCAAACTTCTGCCAAGAACACGACAAAAGTCATCGGCTTCGAGCCTAGCAAGCGTTTCCAAAACATCTTAGGTTTCGGTGCCGCCTTCACGGACGCATCTTGCTACTTATTTAACAAGATGAACGCCCAAGACAAGCAGGCTCTCTTGTCAGATCTATTCAGTCCCGATGGTCTGGGCCTTTCCGTGGCGCGCACATGCGTGGGTGCCAGCGACTACGCCACGAAGCCCTATAGCTTTGACGATAGTCCCGAGCCCGACCCGGAACTCAAGCATTTCACAATTGAACATGATCGCGAATACATTCTGCCCACGCTGCGCGCGGCCAGAAAATTGAACCCGGACCTATTTCTTTTTTCTTCGCCCTGGAGTCCTCCGGGTTGGATGAAAGCGGGTGGCTCGCTGCTCGGCGGATCCATGCGCAAGAAGTATTACGCTCCCTATGCCAACTATTTCGTAAAGTTCTTGCAAGACTATTCAAATGAAGGGGTAAAGATCAACGCAATAACAATCCAGAATGAAGTTGACACCGACCAAGATGGAAGGATGCCCGCCGCCCTGTGGGGCCAAGAGTATGAAATTGAATTCGTAAAGCTCCATCTCGGCCCTGCCTTTGAACGCGCCTCCATCGACACGAAAATTTGGATTCTCGACCATAACTACAATCTCTGGGGCCGCGCAATTGCCGAACTGAGCGACCCTGGCGTTAGCAAGTATGTCGATGGCGTCGCCTGGCATGGCTATATGGGCGGCCCGGATGCCATGACCAAGGTTCACGATACTTTCCCGTCGAAGAATGCCTATTGGACTGAAGGTGGGCCCGATATCACGAGTCTCGACTACGCCACCGATTGGTCGAAATGGGCGCACATTTTTACCGGGGTACTGAGAAATTGGTCTCAATGCGTCGTAGGTTGGAATCTGTTGCTCGATGAAAAAGGAAGCCCTAATATCGGCCCTTTCCCTTGCGGTGGTCTGGTTACTCTCGATTCCAAAACTGGACAACTCACACGCAGCGGCCAATATTGGGCCTTCGCTCATTTTTCTAAGGCGATCCAACGAGGCGCTCACGTGATTGGTTCTCAAGGCGAATTTCCTGACATCGACCACGTTGCTCTTGAAAATCCCGATGGCAGCTATGTTTTGGTCGTAACGAATCGTGGCGAGAAGCAAGAAGTCTCTTGCCAAGTCGGCGCGAATTCTCTGACTCTCGAGCTCGAACCCGATTCCGTCACTACGCTGCGATGGTAATCGAATCGTTCTTCAAAAACCAATTCGAATGTTTTCCTGGAGTTGCCATGAATCGAAGTTTGTCTCTTGTTTCTTCCATCGCCCTGTTAGCGCTTGCTCCGTCCTTCCTGCTATTGCTTGCACCTGCCGTGCGTGGCGGCAATGAGATCCCCAAGACCGCTTGGAAACGCCCCCTCGGACTTCCCCTGGAAAATCCTGGGGTCAAGCGCGGCGCCACCGACATCGATGACGGCTACTGGCAAGGGGCTCCCGTGGGTGGTTTCGGCTCCGGAACGTTTTCAAGAACCTATCGAGGCGATTTTGCGCGCTGGCATATAAAAGCCGGAGTTCACAAATACGAAACGCCCTACGCCAATCAATTCGCCATGTTTCAACAATCTGAAA
>WNFC01021774.1_pt1 | contig 10272 bp, 10 predicted proteins | sample 5400541 | NCBI WGS metagenome assembly WNFC01 (sample SAMN13153342, study PRJNA577476) | soil metagenome | isolation source: 120 cm saprolite under Douglas fir tree site 2 hole 2 replicate 1 | place: USA:California | collected 2015-04-18 | reverse complement strand
TCATCTTGGCTGCGCGGGCTGCCTGCCCAGGGTTGCCACGGCGTCGCGCGGTCCATGGCCGCACGCAGTGCCGGCCCCCAGGACCGCGCCGGAAACTGCGCGGGCAGCGGCACCCAGGCCCGCGTCGGCGGCCGGGCCCAGGCCTGCGTCGGCAACCCGGAGAAGGCCTGCGTCGGCAGTGCCTACGCCAGCGGAAGTGCCCACGTCGGCGCGGAGCGCGAACACGCGAACTGCCGCGGCCCGCCGCGATCCGCCGGCTGCTACGGGCAGGTCCGCGCCCTCGGCTGCTGCCGCCAGGTCCGGGCGTTCCGCGGCCGGGTCCGGGCTGCCCGACCCGCGGGCGCTGAACAGGTCGGGGGAGAGGCTGGCCATGGACCTGTGGTCGGCGGCCAGCCAGCACAACCAGCGGGCACTGCGGCGGATGTGCACCCCGGACTCGCCGGCGGCTGCGGCAATCCGGCTGTTCGACGCCGACGGCCCGGCCAGGGCGGTCGGCCTTGGCCCGAATGAGAACCCGGAGAGCCTGACCTCGGGCACGCTGGTGCCCCGGCGCGGGGAGCCGGCCACTACCGCCGGGTACCTGGAGACCGGCCGCGGCCGGTACAGCTACATGCTGCGCTGGCAGGTCGGCGTGCGGCTTGCGAGCGAGATACTGCCGTTTGGCGGCATCATGCTGGATCGCCTGCCGTCGGCCAGGTGGCTGTTCGGCCCGGCCGGGCCGCGGATGTTCGGCGGCCTGCCCGAGCCGGAGGCTGACCTTGACCCGGTCGCGATCCGGCTGTGGCGCAAGGCCCTGCCCGCCAACGGGCTCCCGCTCACGCTGCGCTGCCTGGCCGCGTGGTGGCGGATCGGCGACGCCGACGCACTGCTGGCCGCGCACCGGCCGAGCGCGCTGGCGGCCGCAATCCACCGGATGGTCGGCTACCGGGCCGGCGAGGCGGGCGTCACGCACGACAGCGTTGCCGCGCTGTACCGGATCGAGGCGGACTGCACCCGTTCCCTCACACCGCTGCTGCAGGCCCGTCTGCAGTTGGCCGCGGCGCAGCCCTGGTAGCGGCGGGCCATGCGCTTGCTGCTTACGAACGGAACGGGGCGCCTCCGGGCACCTGCCGTAAGCCCGCTCGGGCCGGATGCTCCGTGCTCGCTGGTCGTCATGATCTCCTCCGCGGCTCTTCCTCGCTCACGTCGCGAGCAGCGGTTCAAACGCACAGAGCTGCCCGATGCGGTACTCCGCGATCGCGGCCGAACGCCCGCGCTGGCGCACCGCTGAGCCCGCCGAGCTGGAAATCTGGATCCTGGAGTATCAAAGGACGCATTTCATCTCCGGCCGTCCGCGTTCTGGGAACACCAGCCAAGATCTGGGTCTACTCGCGCGACGATGAAGACCCAGCCAGACCCGCTCGCCGCTCTGGCCAGAACACTGGCGGCCAGTGAGCCGAAGCGTCACCATCCTCGCCACCGCAGCGTCCCGCTCGTAGTGGACTACCTGGATCCGTGGAGCAGCCGGCTGCGGCCGACGCCAGCCGGCTGTCTCCCGAGGATGTTCATGCGGCGCTGCTGGCACGCCTGGACCCTGGCGTTGGTGAGCGCGGCGAGGATGTGGCCGGCGTCGCCGAGGTAAAGGAACGGCTTGAGCAGCTGTGGCGCTGGGGAAACCTGTCCCAGGACTTTGACACTGCCTGGGCACCAGCCTGGAGAGCTACGAGCGGACAGCCTACGTCTATGACCTCACGCCAGGCGGCGAGGCAGCCTCGGAGGCTCTGCCCCCTCGGACTCGGCGACCGCCAGGCACGCGGGGATGTTGTCGCTGGGATGCCCGGGTTCCATGCCGATGTAGCCGTCGTTGTAGTCGAAGTAGCGCGCCATCGTGCCGTTAACGAAGGCGGCGATGTCCGGTGTGGTGGTCTGCGTCGTCCCCAGCAGGATTGACGCCGCGGCGGGATAGGCCCGGGCGAACGCCTGGCCGTTCCTTACAGGTACGGCGTCGAAAGCCCCCAGCCCGCAGCCGAGGGTGTCCACGAGGCGCTGCTTGGCGGTGTGCGCCGCGTGCTCGCTGAGGTCGGAATAACGCAGCGAGACGGCGTATTCGCTGAGGCTGTCCGCCAGATCCATGATCCTCTCCTTGCTGAGGGAGGGCAGGCTAGTGCCGTACTCGGCGGAGCTGGAGGAGCTTGCCGATGCTGAAGCCGGCCGAGCGCGACCACGCGACAATGCCCTGTTCCTCGTTGCGGATCTCCTTGGCCTTGCCGATGATGCCGGGCAGGGCCTCGGCCGGGATCTGCAGAACGCCGTGCTCGTCACCGTGCAGGATGTCACCGTGTCGCACAGTCAGTCCGGCGACGTTGACGCAGGTGCCCACGTCGATCAGCCGCATGTAGCAGCGGGCCACGCACAGGCCGGCCGCATACACCGGGTACGGGAACCCGCGCAGTTCGGCGATGTCGCGTACCCGGCCGTTGGTGACCACCCCCCGGACGCCCAAGGCGGCGAGCAGGGTCCCGTTTACCTCGCCGAGGAAGGCGCCGGCCCCAGCGGGATCGTCGCAGTCCTCGAGCACCACCACGACCGGGCCAGCCGTGTCCGCGATGGCCTTGTGCAACGAGGACACCGCGATGCCATCTGAGCCGGGCGAACGCGCGACCATCCGCGCGGTGACCGCCCGCCCGGCCATCGGGACGGGGGTCCCGGTGATGCGCCGCACGGAGCCATCGGTATACCCGGTGTGGCAGGGCCGCAGCCGCAGCGCGTCCAGCGCGTTGCTCAGCGCCGGCGTATCCCAGCCGGCCAGCGATTCGATGGCGTCGAGGTCAGCAGCGGTCACGAAGGACTCCCGTGTCGATGTCGATGATCAGGTTGCGCCGTGAGTCGACGGTCACCATGCGGTCGGGTCCGACGCAGCATGAGGTCTCGCGCTCCTCGAACAGGGCGGGGCCGGCGATCGTGGTCCCCGGCACGAGCTCGTGCCGGTCGTACACGGCTACCTCGAGCGTGATGACGTCCAGCGATCCGGTCTTCACAGGCTCGTCCCCGAGACCACCATGCTCGCCAGCGGGACGTGGTGCTGTCCGGCGTGCATGTCGCGGTCGTGCAGGCTTCCCTGGGCGACCGGGCGGGGGAAGGACACCTTGACCACGCGCAGCTCGGGGATGCGGAAGATCTGCATTGACGCGGGCGCGATGTGGTACAAGTCGCTGATCAGCTCGGTGGTGATGAGCGCGTCAGCGATGCGATAGCTCTCCTCATCGGGCATGAATGCCTCGAGCGTCATCCAGAACGGGCCGGCGTTCTTCGACCGCACCTCGAGCGCGAGGTCGCCCAGGGTACGGGGCGCGCCGCCGGGGTCAGTCATGGCTGCGCTCCGTCATGTCCAGGCGGAACATCTCGGTCGGCGAGTCGACGTCGAGGACGTGGTTGAGCACGAACTCGTACGCCGCGCCGCGGTCGATGTGTGCGGGGGAGGTGGCGAACGCGAAGCTGGGCAGGTAGTTCATAGCCGGCAGGCGAAGGTGCAGCAGCAGCGGGTTGGCCAGCTTGGAGATTGCCGTCGCCGTCTCCTGGTCGTCCGCGCTGACCAGCAGCATCACCCCCACTTCGGCGGGCGTTGCCGGTCGGCGCTCCAGCTCACCGAGGATGGCGTTGTAGCCGTACAGCCGCAGATCGGCTGCCCAGGAGCCGGCCGGCAGCTCCAGCACGGTCTCCACCCGCTCAGCCAGCATCTTGGTGAAGAACTCGGCCCACTCCTCGATCGACTCGAGGATCCGCGGATCCCGGATGCCGGTGAAGGACACCGTCTGGTACCCGGTGACCGCCGCACCTTCGAGTTTGACCGTGTACTGGCCGGCCGGCTCGAACCGTGACCCCTCGACCCGCACGGTGCGCTCGTCGAGGGCGGTGTAGCGGGCATCGGCCACCTCGATGGTGCCGCCTGGTTCGCGCATCGTGTACGGGTTGACCGTCTCGTACAGCATGTGCGCGGCCACCGACGTCGGCGTGCAGGCCGCGCCCGGGTCCAGCGGCTCGATGGTGAAGCCGGTGTGATCGATCCGGGCGAACACCCCGCCAGAAGCCGGGCCGGTGGTGCACTGATCGCCGCACTCGATGATTTTCGCCGCGTGCCAGGCCGGGCCGGGCGGCATCCCGCGCATGAGGGCGAAGGCGGCGCAGACGGCCGTGTCGGTCGCCCGGCCGGCGAGCACGACGTTCGCGCCGGCCTGCAGCGCCTGCTCGATGGGCTCGTGGCCCATCATGGCGACGATGTGAGCGCATCTGCCGAGCGTCGCTGCGCCCAGGGGGGCGCTGGGGCAAGGCATGAATGCGTCCCTGTTCCAGTTTCGTAACCAACTGGCCGGCGTCCTGTTCGCTGAAGATCTTCGCGACCCTCAGGTCAAGCCCGTCTTCGGCGCAGATCGCGGTGACGATGCCGGCGACCCAGTTCACGCCCGAGTCTGACCCGCTGGTGCCGCAGGAGCCGACTACCAGCGGTATGCTGGCGCGGCTCGCCGCCGCCAGCAGCATGCGAAGGTCGCGGCGAACCGCGCGCTCGGCCGTCTTGGCCATGCCGGTGCCGAGGTAGTAGGGGCCGGAATCGGTCGAGCCGCCGTCAACGGCGAGGACGTCGGCGCCGAGCCAGAGGCCGCGAGTGATGGCCTCGGGGCGGAACCCTGCGCCGAGCATGCCGGTCGGTACCAGGATGCCCACGCTGTCTGGCGGGCCGGCTCGGTCAGGCATGTGCCGCCTTCCTGAGCGTTAGCCGGACCGGTCTGGGCCGGCCCGGTGATGGATTCACGCGACGAACGTAGCGACACCGGGCGGAATGCGGACGCGCACCGGCCCCTGCGCCAGCGGGCGCTGCGAGCGCACGAACAGCTGCACCGTTCCGACAGCGACGCGGGACTGGTAGTGGTCACCGAGGTAGGAGGCGTCCAGGACGGTGCCTGCCGGGCCGCCGCCAGGTGCGCCGGGCTGGCTGATCTCGATGTCCTCCGGCCGGACGGCGATGGTCCCGTTCGGGCCGGCATAATGCTCGGGTACTGCGATGCCGTCGCCGAACTCCGCCGTCTTCAGGATCGCGCCGCCATCCGGTCCGGCGGTGACGGCGCCGGACAGGAAGTTGCATTGCCCGAGGAACTCGGCGACGAAGCGCCCCCGGGGCTGCCGGTAGACCTCCTGCGGGGTCCCCTCGCGCAGGATCCGCCCGCCGTTCATGACCAGGATCCGGTCACTCATCGACAGCGCCTCGTCCTGGTCGTGGGTCACGAAGACCGTGGTGAGCCCCAGGGTGTGCTGCAATCCCCTGAGCCAGTCGCGGGCGCGTTGACGCAGCTTGGCATCGAGGTTCGAGAACGGTTCGTCGAGCAGCAGCACCGCTGGCGAGTACCCGATGGCGCGGCCGAGGGCGACCCGCTGCTGCTGGCCGCCAGACAGCTGGTGGGGGTAGCGGCCGGCGTGTTCGCCGAGTTCCACCAGAGCCAGCACCTCCGCCACCCGGGCCCTGATGGCGCGCTTGGGCATCCTGCGCACGCGCAGCGGAAACGCCACGTTTTGCGCGACGGTCATGTGCGGCCAGATCGCGTATGACTGGAACACCATCCCGAGGTTGCGCCGCTCGGCCGCAAGGTCGAGGCGAGCGGACCGGTCAGCGAAGGTGTCGTCGCCGCAGGCGATTCGCCCCTCGTCCGGGGCCTGGAAACCGGCGATGCACATCAGGGTCGTGGTCTTGCCGCAGCCGGAGGGTCCGAGCAACGTGACGAACTCCTTGTCCTTCACGGTAAAGCTGACGTCGTCGAGGACCCTGGTGCCAGAGAAGGACTTGCTGAGGTGTTCGACGCGGATGTCAGGCACGGCGGAGCCTCCTAAGGACCCGGGCGCCGAGCAGGAGCACGATGGCGACGATGGCGACCTGGAGGACGGCCAGCGCGGCGACCGGGCCGACGATTCCTCGCGCCCAGGTCTGGAGCATCGTCACCCCGAGCACCTCGGTGCCCGGTTTCTGCAAGAACACCACCGGGTCGTAGTCGCTGAGCAGCGTGATGAACATGAGCACGAACGCGGCGAGCAGTGCGGGACGCAGGATGGGCAGCAGGATCCGCCGCGCGATCGTCCACCAGCCCGCCCCGCTGGAGCGGGCCGCGCGGTCGAGCTCGGCGTTGATGCGCGCGAGGCTGGGATAGATCACCACGTAGGCCAGGGTCAGGTTCCGCACGCAGAGCGCGATCAGCTCGCCCCACAGGTTGTTGCGGACCAGGGCGCCGGGCGTGAACATGAGGTAGGTCCAGAAGAAGCCGATGCCGAGGATCACTCCGGGCACGGCGCGCGGATAAATCAGCGCGGGGGCCAGGGTCCGCCGCAGCGGGAATCCCGATCGGTGCGCGATCAACGTGGCCGCCGCCACCAGCAGCACGGTGGCTGCGCCGCCGCCGCCGGCGATGATCAGGCTGTCGATGATGGATCGTCGCAGCGTCGGGTCGGTGACGACGAGGTGCCAGTTCTCGGCGGTGAACAGGTGCCAGGGCACTTCGAGCGTGGTCAGCGCTTTCACGCATGACATCAGCACCAGCCCCAGGAGCGGGATCACGCAGGTGGCACCGATGTACGCGGCGATCGCGACGCTGGCCGGCCACCGCCAGCGGCCCAGGTCGAGCGGGCGGTAGGTACCGCCTCCCCGGGCGCCGGTGGCGATGAACCGCTGTTCCGAACCGGCCAGCCGGGCGCGCAGGATCAGCAGGCCGGAGACGACTATCAGCAGCAGCACGGCGCCGGCGCTCACGAACGGCGGGTCCGGGGTCACGCTGCTGTTCCACGACCGGTACAGATAGCTGGCGTAGAAGTCGATGTTCGACGGCGTTCCGAGGAACAACGGGATGCCCAGGATTTCCAGGCACAGGGCGAAGATCAGCAGGGTGCAGTTCAGGATGGCCGGACGCAACATCGGCAGCGTGACCCGCGAGATCACTCGCATCGGTCCCGCACCGGCGCTGCGGGCGGCGTCTTCCAGCGAGGAGTCGGTTCCCGCGAGCGAGGATTGCACGGTCAGGTACACGATCGGGATGGTGATGACGCCGCCGAGCGATGACATGCCCGGGATGGAGGACAGATTCCGCCATCAGCAGCAGCCGGTATGCCCGGCGCCCGGGCAGGTTCGTGCGTGCGCAGCCGATCGCCAGCGCGGTGCCGCCGATGACCGCCAGCGCTGTCGTGCCGAGGGCGAACCAGACGGTGTTCTGCACGGCCTGCCAGAACAGCGGGTCGGCGAACAGCGTCCGGTACGCCGAGAACGTGAACGCCCCGCCCGGCAGGTAGATCGGCTTGCTGCGCAACGACGAGTAGATCAGCGGGAAGAAGGGGCCCACGACGAGCGCGACGATGACGAACCACACCAGCGCCTGTCCGGCGCTCGCCGGCATCCAGCGCGCCCGTGGTCTCGCTGCCGGCACTGTGGCTTCCGGCGGGCGCTCCATCGTGCTCGTCATGGGCTTGCCCTCCTGCGGATCGCGCGCTGCTAGCGGTGGAAGGCCTGGTTCCAGCGCTGGGTGATCGCGTTCTGCTGGTCGAGCACCGCCTGGCTGATCGGCACCAGGTATGTCGTGTTCGCCGGGACCTGGTGCTGCAGCGCCGTCAGGGACGCGGTGCAGCCGTTGCTGGGCTGGTAGTTGTTCATCGTTGCCTCGAATCCGCCCTGGCACAGCGCGTCCTGGCCTGGCTTGCTGTACAGGAAGTCCAGGAACAGCTGCGCCGAGGCCGGGCTGGCGGCCCTGGCCGTGACCGCGATCCCGCGCGGCACGAGGGGGGTCGCATCCTTCATGAAGGTGTAGGCGGCGAGACCCTTGTAGTGCGGGAGTACGCCCTGGGCCAGACCGGACGAGACATAGCCGATCGAGGCCCCGCCCTGGACGATCTGCTGCAGCCCGGCGAGTCCTTCGTCGAAGGTCTTGGTGTTGGGGGCCATCGCGTCGTAGTAACGCCAGACGTTGCCGGCTCCGAGCAGATGGATCAGCCCGTAGATTCCGCCGTAGTTGAGCGGGTCGGTGATGGGATACGAGATCAGCCGGTACTTGCCGGGATTGCTGGTGGTGTCGGCGGCCAGCTGCGCGTATGTCCTCGGCACCTGTGCTGGCGTTAGCAGCCTGGGGTTGTAGACCTCCAGCACGGGCTCGGCCGACATCACGTAAATGCCGTGCCCCTGGTTGATCCAGCCGGGAAAGTTCGAGAGCCCGAGCGGTTTCACGTTGGCCGTCACGCCGTTCTGGTCGGCCTGGACCCAGGACGCCGGTGCGCTAGCTATCAGCAGGTCGGCGGTGCGCGCACCCTGGGCCGCCTCAGCCTCGTACTTGGAGAACACCGTGTTGTCCGCCAGCGCGGTATCGGTGACCTTGATGCCGGGATACCGGCTTTCGAACGCGGTGATCACCGGCTGCAGGTACGCGGTGGGCGCGTTTCCGTAGATGACCAGGCCCTTCTCGGACTTCGCGGCCTTCGCCAGGCTGGCGACCGTAGCCGGCGCCGACGCTGCTGGCGTCGGCGAGGCCGTAGCGCCGCCCCCGCTGGACGCGCAGGCGGTCAGGACCAGCACGGAGGTCGTGGCGCACAGCGCTACAGCTGTGCGGGCGTGATGCTGCATAGCCTCACCTTTCTGCTATAGCAACTTTGCTATAGCAACTTCCCCGACAGTGCAGGCGGACTGGGGCTGCACAGGGCGGGATTCGCTACGGGGTGCGGGCTGTCCGCCCGCGCCCTGTCTTGGTGTTCGCGGTCTGGGTCTGCACGGTCTGGGTCTGCACGGTCTCGGTCTGCACGGTTTCGGTGTTCACGAGGTCGGCCATGGCTAGGAACTGCTGTCCGGTGCGAAGGGTGTGGGCGGCCATCAGCCGCTCGGCGCGGTCACCATCGCGGGCCCGGAGGGCGTCCAGGATCTCTTCGTGCTCACCGTGCCCCTCCTTGGCCGGGTATTGCGGCCCGAGGGTGCTCGCGGCCCGCAACCGAACCGTCCAGTCGAATGCGGTGGCGGTCGCGATCATGTCGACCAGCAGCAGATTGTGAGAGGCCTGGTCGATCTTCGCGTGGAACAGGCGGGTGCTGGTCAGTACGTCCCGCGCGACGTCCTCGACGGCACGGCCGCGCTGCTTCACCCGTTGCGCCTGAGCGTGAACGGCGGCGATCTCCTCGATCTCGCCAGTCGTCGCCCGCTCGGCGGCGATTCGCGCGGCGACGCCGCGCAGGGCCGCCTCGATGCGTACCAGTTCGCGCAGCTGTTCGACGCCGGGCGACGCGACAGTTAGCGCGCGTACGTCCCGTTCGAGCAGCCGCTCATGTTCCAGCCGTGAGATGGCCTCCCGCACCGGAGTCGGGCTGACGCCCAGATGACCCGCCAGAGCCCGTTCGGTCAGGGTCTGCCCAGGGGCGAACCGGCCGGAGGTGATCCCCTCGCGCAGCGCCGCGTACGCCTGATCCGCCAGCGACGGGCCGGTTGACAGCTTGGGTACGGGACTGGAACTCACATGCCGTCCAGGGGCGAGTGCGGATGCGCATGGCGGGCGCCATATGCCATTTGCTATATCAAACTCGCTGCCGTCACCTTTTGTCAATGCTCACGACACGGCTGCCCGGTGGGTCGCGATGGGCAACTCGGTCTCAGAGCCAGTCGTTGCGTCTGAAGGTGATGTAGAGGACGAGCCCGGCGATGGCCATGATGGCGATCGAGGCGGCGAAGCCGACCTGCCGGCTGAAGCCGGGGTAGGGCACGTTCATCCCGTAGAATCCGGTGATGAACGTCGGGACCGCGATGATCGCGGCCCAGCTCGTGACTTTCTTGGTGATGACGTTCATCCGGTTGCCCTGGATGGTCAGGTTTGTCTCCAGGATGCTTGTCACCAGGTCCCGCAGGCTGTCGGTCCATTCGGCGGCGCGGAGCACGTGATCGTAGACGTCCTGGTAGTAGGGCATGAGATCGTCCCCGACGACATGCAGGTCCCGCCGCATCAGGGCGTTCGTCACCTCCCGCATGGGGATCACGATCCGGCGGAGCAGTACCAGGCTCTTGCGCAGCTCGAAGCTGCGCCGCTGGACGTGCAGGTCCTGCGGGACGTCGGCGAACAGCTGGTCCTCCAGCATCTCGACGGCGTCGTCCAGGCTCTGCACCGCATCGAAGTGACCATCCACGACATAGTCGAGCAGTCCGTGCAGCAGGTAGCCGACGCCGAACTTGGCCAGATCGGGGCTGGCGTCCCAGCGTCCGGCGACGGCGCCGATGTCCAGCCCGTCATCCTTGCGGACGGT
>WNFC01011931.1_pt1 | contig 10273 bp, 7 predicted proteins | sample 5400541 | NCBI WGS metagenome assembly WNFC01 (sample SAMN13153342, study PRJNA577476) | soil metagenome | isolation source: 120 cm saprolite under Douglas fir tree site 2 hole 2 replicate 1 | place: USA:California | collected 2015-04-18 | reverse complement strand
TGTTCTTCATCCATCTCGAGAGCCGCCGGGTATACATCGCCGGGATCACCGTTCATCCCAATGAGCCATGGATGAAGCAAATCGCCCGGAACGTGACCATCCAGGCCATCGTTGGGTCAGGTCGGGTTGAACCGCTCGCGCTGCCTGCGCGCAGCCCGAACCTGAATGCTTATGCGGAGCGCTGGGTCAGATCGGTCAAGGAGGAGTGCCTGTCCAAGGTGATCCTCTTTGGCGAGCGCTCGTTGCGGCGGGCGCTGAGCGACTATGTCGACCATTTCCATGCCGAGCGGAATCATCAGGGAAAGGGTAACGTTCTGCTGTTTCCTCGGGATACGCACCGCCACCGCGAGGGGCCTGTGCGGTGCCGCGAGCGATTGGGTGGGCTTCTGCGCTATTATCATCAAGAAGCGGCGTGATGCCGTGTCGGCCGGTTCAGTTTTTTGACCCTACGGGATGAGTGGATTCGGTGAGGTCTCACGCCAGCGCAGATGAGGGTTTCGATACGGACACATCATGAGAAGGCCTCAGTGCCGATCCCGAAGAGAAGCGCGGACCCAGCAACTGACATCTACACCGGACCGATCGAGAAATCTGAAAGTGAATAGAGATGGCATAGGTCGGCTAATGTGACAATGCCGACTCAGCGCTCCCTTGATCACACCATCGAACTCGGCTGGTAGAACGGCTGGTGCTTGGAAGTGTCGATGTAGTTTGCGTAGAACTTGCGGGCGTGCGGCAGCAGCGCCACCGAGAGCTTGCGCCGCTCGACCTCGTCGTCCGCCAGGGCCTTGTTGAGGTCGTCGTGCAGCGCCTTGAGCGCTGCGGTACGGTCGACCTTGGTGAACTTGCCGTCCTGGTAGATCACCTCGCCATCGCACATGGTCATGGTGACGGACTGGTTCTTGGCCCTCTGGATCACCGCATCGAGCGTCGGCGTCATCTCATCCAGGTAGGGATAGGCGATGCTCTCCCAGTCGAGCAGCACCATGTCGGCGCCCTTGCCAACCTCGAGCGTGCCGATGCTCGTGCCGAACGGCGTCGTCTTGGCGCCGCCAACGGTCGCCATGCGCAGCACCTGCGCCATGGTCGGCACATCCTCCTCGACCATGCCGGGCACGCGGTGGGCGCGCAGCACCAGCTTCAACTCCTGCAGCATGTCGCGGTCGTCGTTGATGCCGGCCTCGTCCAGGCCGATCGCGGTATTGATGCCCTTCTTCTCGAAGTGATTGAGCGCCGCCACGCCAGAGCGCAGGCGGAAATTGGAGGAGCAGTTGTGGCAGACGCAACCGCCGGCCTCGGCCAGCCGGTCGATGTCCTTTTCGTTCAACCACACGCCATGGCCGAGAGTGAGGCGGGGGTTCACCATGCCGAAGCGGTCGATGTATTCCAGCGCCGTGCAGTTGCCGCGCCGCCAGGCATATTCCTTCTGGTAGGCCGTCTCCAGTAGATGCATGTGCATCGGCACGTCGTATTTGGCCGAGGCGTCCGACAGCACCGTCAGCGCCTTGTCGGAGCACCAGTGCAGATTGGCCGGCGCAAGCTGGATTTTCACCCGGCGCTTGTTGTGATGCTGAGAATGGAAGGACTTGAACATGTCCATGGCGTCGTCGAGGCCCATCTTGAAGCGGTCGAACCAGCGGTGCATCGCGCCCTGCAGCTCCTTCGGCAGGCTGGCGACGAACTCCTCGTCGGCCTGGTAGACGAGCCGGTTCTGGTCGCGCACGGCGTAGCAGTAGGACACGCGCATGCCGATGTCCTCGTAAGCGCGGATCACGTCGCCGGCGCACTTCTCGACCTCGGGCAAGGTGCCCGGCATCCAGCCATGGATGTGCTGCACCGTGGTGATGCCCGACGAGATCATCTCGAACGCCGAATAGAGCGTGTCGAGATAGAGGTTGAGGTTGCGGATCACCATGCGAGTGATGAACCAAAGTTCCAGCGGCATGTCGGGCGATCCGAGCTGCACGGGCGTCAGCCCAACATGATGATGGCCGTTGACGAAGCCCGGCAGCAGGACCTCCTTGCCGCTGCCGATCACCGGCACGGTCGGATGCTTCCTATGCAAGTCATCATAGGTGCCGACGGCTACGATGACGCCGTCCTCCTGCAAGACGGCCCCGTCCTTCACTTCGTTCCAGCTCAGACGATCCCTGGTGCCGGTGATGGCGGCGCGGCTGCGGACGAGACTGGTGGCCATGGCTGGCTTCTCCTTCAAATAGCTGGGGCGAGTGCTTCCTGTTCGGCGAAGGCGCGATCGACCTCGTCGCGCAGCAGCTCGGTGAGCTGGATACGCAGCGCCTCGGCCTCGCGCGAGAAGAGATTGCGCGGCCGCGGCAGATCGATCGGCATGATGGTCTTGATGCGGCCGGGCCTCGACGTGAACACCACCACCCGGTCGGCGAGCGCCACCGCCTCGTCGATGTGGTGAGTGACGAACAATACCGAAGCGCCAGAATCCCGCCAGACGTCGAGCAGGAAATCCTGCATGCGCGAGCGGGTCTGCACGTCGAGCGCGGCGAAGGGCTCGTCCATCAGCAAGACCTTGGGTCGCATGGCGAGTGCGCGGGCGACGGCGACCCTCTGGCGCATGCCGCCCGACAGCTCGTCGGGACGCTTGTCCATGGCGGCGGTCAGGCCGACCCTTTGCAGCGCCTCGGCCGCCACGGTCCGCCGCTCCTGCTTGCTGGCACCTCGGATCGACAGGCCAAAGCTGACGTTTTCCCAAACCGTCAGCCAGGGAAACAGCGAGGTTTCCTGGAAGATCAGGCTGCGCTGGGGTGACGGCGCCTCGACCCTGTCGCGGAACGACCAGATCTGGCCTTTGGTCGCATCCTCCAGCCCGGCAATCAGATAGAGCAAGGTGCTCTTGCCGCAGCCCGAGGGTCCCAGGAAGACCACGAACTCGGCGGGCTTGATGTCGAAATCGATGTCGCGCAGCGCCTCGTGCGCCCGCTTGGTGCCGGCCGCCCAGGTCTTGCCGACGCCACGGCAGACCACGGCATCTCTGGATGAAAAGGTCGGCGGAGTTTCAGAGGACACGGAGCTTCTCCGCCTGATCGGGCAGCCAGTAGAGAATGCGGCGCTGGGCCTGGCGCAACAGCCAATCGAAGGCAAAGCCGAGCGCGCCGATCACCGCGATGGAGAAGAACACTAGCGAGGGATTGAACGTGTTGCGTGCCAGCATGATGACCTGGCCCATGCCATAGCCGACGCCGGTCGATTCGGCGATCAGCACCACCATCCAGGCGGCGAACAGGTTCATCCGCAGCACCGCCAACATGCCGGGCAGGATGGCCGGCACGATGACCCTGCCGTAGATCTGGCGCTTGCTGGCGCCCATGGTGCGCGCGACGTTGATCAGGTTGGGGCTGACGCCGTCGATCTGAGTGATGGTCGCCAGCACCATGTGGAAGAATAGCGCGATCACCACCATGAAGATGGCCGGCCCATTGCCGATGCCGAACAGGAAGATCGCCACCGGCAGCCAGGCGATCGGCGACACCGGCGAGAGCAAGGTGACGGTGGGCAGCACCAGCTTGTCGAATAGCGCGTAATAGCGCACCAGCACGCCGACGCTGATCGCCAGGACCGAGGCAATCAGCAGGCCGGCGAACACGCGTATGGTTGTGGCGCCGATGGTGATCATCACCGACTCGAACGCCGACGGCCCCTCGTTCATGGCGGTGCCGATCTGCCAGCGCGTCGCGGTATTGAAGAACTTGCCCTGCTCGCCGATCGAACCGATGAAGATGTGCGGCGGCGGCAGCAGCTTGGGGTCCGCCCAGCCGACCAGCCAGCACAGCTCCCAGATGCCGACGAACAGCCCGATCGACAGGCACGTCCACCAGATCTTCCCGAGCACGCCCGTGCCGGCCATGATGGCGAACAGGCGTGCAACCGCCGCCGGGCGGGATGCTCCGGCGGCGGACGACCCGTCAGAATAATCGGGGGGCGTGACGACGGCCATTTGGGATCAGGCCGCCGACTTGTACTTGAGCTTGCCGTAGAGCTCCGGGTTTTCCTTGATGACCTCCTCGAGCAGGGTCCAGTCGATGGCGTCGCGGCCGGGCTTCTTCTTGATGTAGCCCATCTCCATGACGCTGTCGGTGCGCTGCAGGATGAAGTCGGTCTGGCTGCGCGCATCGACCACCGCCGGCTGCTTGCCCTGGGCGATCCGCGCATTCTCGATCGAGGTCTTGTAGTACTTGCCGACCAGTTCCTTCAGCACCTCGTCCGGCTGGGTTTCGGCGTCGAGCTGGGCCTGCATCATGCCCTTGATGATGGCCTTGAGCCCCGCCGGATTGTCCTTCATCAGGCTGGCGCGCGCCGCCAGCACGCAGTCGGTGTAGCCCTTGCCGTAGAGATCGATGCCGTCAGTCAGCATGACCGCACCCTTGACGTCGGCCACCAGCGCCGAGGCATAGGGCTCGATGGTGCAGATCCAGTCGAGTGCGCCGGCCTTGAAGGCCTCGACCGCCTCCGGCGTGTTGCCCATGTAGCGGACCCTGACGTCCTTGAAAGCGATCTTGTGCTTTTTCAGGTAGTCGTACGGCATCACCTCGAGGGTATCGAGCTGAAAGGTGCCGAGCGTCTTGCCCTTGAGCTTCTCGGGCGAGTCGAGACCCGGCTGCGCAACAATGGCGCAGCCTTCGATGCCGCCGCCGGCCACGATCTTCACCGGAGCACCGGCATCGTAGAGCGCCATGAAGCTGGTGTAAGGCATCAGCCCGATATCGACCTGGCCCATACCGAGGAACGTCACCTGCTCGGCAAAGGTCGGCGTGTTGATGAACTCGAGCTCAACACCCGCCGCCTTGGCGTATTGACGGGAATGGGCGAGGAAGATGTTGAGGTTGCAGAAACCTGTGCCGTGGGTGCCCTTGATCGATCCGGCTGCCCAGGCTGGCCCGCCGGCGAACAGGCCTGGACCGGCCGCCATGGTGATCGTCGTGGCGGCTGCAGCGCCCCTCAGGAAACTGCGTCGCGAGGCGACGCCGGCGCCGGAGAGATCCATGTTCTTGAAGTTCGGCAGGTGCGTACAACCATATCGGTCACACATGATGTGCCTCCTCGAGCGGCAGGAAATTTCGGGACTTGTCTGCTGGGTGTCGGCGATCTTGCGATTGACACCTCCTTGCCGGTCGCCGGTAGGAAAGACTGTCATGAACTTGTCGGCACGCCAATGGCCTTGTCACATTAACGAACGAATGACGCGAAAAGCCTGCGTCTCGCATTTCCTCACGCGACCGCCGAGCGCTAGGTGCTCATAGCCGATGAACGGAAGGTTCCATTTTCTTGACCATACGAGATCATCCCGGCTGTTGAGCGAATAGCCGTGCTTCGGGCGCGTGGCGACGCCAACGTTCCCTTCGCGATGCAGTCGCTCGAAAAAGTGCGGCGCCACAGCTCGGCGTCAGGCTCCAGACGGTCGACATCGCCAGCGCCGACGAACTGGACACCGCCTTTGCAGAGATCGCAAGAGGCAGAGCTCAAGCGTTGGTCATCATCGCGGGCAGCCTCACCTTCGTGGCCGATGCTCGCATCGCTTCGCCGGCCCTGGCTGTGCCTACCAGAAACTACATCCGACAATATTGATGATGAAGTCCGCCGGGAATCGGCCTCGCGGCGAGCCGACCGAGCCGTTGAATCGGCCGATGCGCCGGCGCGTCCTTGCCCAGCGACTGATGCGTTCGGAGTTCGTTGTATAGCTCGCATAGGCCGCAAGGATCCGGCGCAGATGGGCCTCGCCCAAGACGACGATGATCAAGGCACTCCCGGCGGATTGAGCCGATCAGTCTCTCCGCATGCCCGTTCTGCCAGGGTGACCGCGGGGCTATCGGGTGATCCCTGATGCCCATCGCCGCAAGACGCTTCGTGACCGCTGAACCGTACGACGCGTCACGATCCCGGATCAGGTGGTCTGGTGCTTCATCCCAAGGGAAGGCATCTGTGATCTGATGGGCGATCCACTCCGCCGTGGGATGGGCCGTTACGCTCAGGGATATCAGCCGCCGCCGTTCGTGCCTGAGAATGACCAAAACAAAGAGCAGGCGAAAGCCGGCCGTGGGCACGACCAGGAAGTCCATCGCGCCGATGCCCGCCGCATGGTTGTGCAGAAAGGTCTTCCACGTCTGTGACCGCCCTCGCCCACTCCTCGCCATGTACTTGGCAACCGTCGACTGAGCGACCTCAATCCCGAGCTTCAGCAGTTCGCCATGGATCCGTGGTGCACCCCACAGCCGGTTAGCCAGGCTCATCTCCCGGATCAGTCGGCAGATCTCCCCTGGTATCCTCGGCCGACCGCCACGAGAGCGCGACTTCCAGCGCCAGTACAGTCGGAAGCCGGTCCGATGCCACCGGATGACCGTTTCTGGCTGGACAATGGTGATATCGTCCAACACCGACGGGAACAGGCGATAGAGCCAGATGAAGAGCAATCGGTCAGCCACCGTCAGCTTCGGCTTCGAGGGTACGCGCTGACGCAGCACACTCAACTGATGGCGCAGCAGCACGATCTCGGCTTCCAGCCGCGCCTGCGTCTTGAACGGTGAGACCAGGACATGGAGGAACAGGATCAGGAACCCGATCATTGCGCATCAGCCTAGCCGATCTCGCCACTCATGCCAGCCCGGATGGCGTTTTCGGTAAGGACAGTGGTGGGTGCAGGGATTTAGCATCATTGCATTTGCATACCCATGTGCACGGCGGGCGAAAGCAACCCAAGTACGCTCACAATAGCAATGATCGCGAGACCCAGGGCCAACTCGACACGCGTATTGCAATCGAGACGGTGCACGGCTTCTGTCTTTGGCAGCCCCGGCGTCAGCCGGAGGCGGTTGATGCTCGCGATTGCCACCATGGCAACGAAAAGCGCGATCTTCAGCAGCAGCAGCCTTCCATAGTCCGTCTCCAGCAAGGCGGGCAGACTGCCAGCGAGCATCCACATGTTGACAAGGCCGGTCGCGAGCAGCGTCCCCACGCTCAGCAGGCCGAGCGTCGAAAACCGCCGCGTTGCGACTTGCAGGGTCGAAGCGAGCGAGGGATCTGTCTGCCGGATGGCCAGCACGAACAGCAGCGAAAGCGGCATCAGCCCGCCCAGCCAGGCTCCGGCGGCGACGAGATGAAGGACGTCGGCGATCAGATGGATGTCGCCGACGACTCCCGGCGAACCGGCGGCATGTCCCGACCATGCCAAAGAACCCATCAGGCACAGCGCTGCGACGGTCATCAGCCCATGCTCGAAACGCGTTCCGGCATTGCTTGGTTTGCCAAGCCACAGGGCACAGAACAGCAAGCCCGCCAAGAACGCCCGCGCCATCCACAGGTGCCCGAACTGGGTCTCGGTGAGCAGGACCCAGGCCACTCCGCCGGAAGCGGCGACGGGCGGACTGCTGCCGATCTTCGCTGCCAGGCCCAGGAACCAAGCCGCGCCCGAGAGGACCGCGAGCGCGAAGCCGATCCATAGAACGGTCGCCAGCCTGACCCGATAGGCCCGCGCGCTCGACGAGCCGCCGATTGCAGCCGTTCGAAACGCCGGTGCGGCAACGAGGTATTGAAAGAGCGCCGCGCCCGTCACCATCGCCGTGGAGGCGAAGTGAACGGTACGCGCCGCTGCGAGCAGAGCGATCATTGCTGGGCTCGTGCTACCGGGAGAGGACCTATTCGCGCACCTTGAAGCTGAAATCACCTTCCGTCGTGTGCGTGTCGACCGAGAGGACACGCCACTTCACCCGGTAGGTGCCCGGTTGATCGCCCCGCAACTGCACGCGCATCGCCTTGCCTTCGATGCGCGGCTTGCCCTCGTCCACCCGCTGGCCGGAAGGTCCGGTGACCTCCATCGTGCTGAAGGCAGGTTCGAGGTTCTCGGTGAACGTAAGCGAAACCTCGCGCGGCGCGGCATTCACGGTGCTGTCGACCTGCGGCTCGGCATGATCGAGCATGGCATGGGCGTAGGCGCTAACGCTCCCCACGACCAGGAGCAGCGCCACACTTATGAGGATCGATGGGATACGCATGTCAGTTATCGTTGCAGCTACCGGGATTTCTCAGCTCACCGAGCAAGCACCGCTTGCTGAGGCTTGCTATTCTTGCGGTATTCTTGCCGTTTAGTGCTCCTGCATCTTGATTCTCGGCCAAGCCGCATGGGAAATAGACATCGTCATGCCGCCTACTGGTTGATAGCTTTCTCGTTCAAACCTTCACTGGCCACCGTCTGAGGCAGACAACTATTGGTTAGTACCTTCTCAGCGAAGGTGGCCACTTACGGCGGATCGCGCAGATGAATCCATCCTCTTGGTTCGGCGCTGATGGAGATCGTAGGCTCCAGGTTTTGTGGGAGGACGGCGAACGCGTCTTCTGCAGAGGTGAGAGCCACGCCAACGGTGATCGGACCTCCGTGTTGGCCGTGCTGCCCGCCGCGGAACATCCGACACCTGCCTCCCTCGATCGCCTTGCTCGCGAATACGAATTGAAGGACGAACTGGACGGGGCGTGGGCGGTGCGACCGCTCGAGCTCGTGCGCGAACGCGGTCGGATCATGCTGGTGCTCGAGGACACCCGCAGCGAGCCGCTGCATCGATTGTTCGGGGCGCCCATGGAGGTGCGGAGCTTCCTGCGGCTCGCCATCGCGGTCGCTGGGGCACTCACACAAGTCCACCGGCGCGGCCTCGTCCACAAGGACATCAAGCCCGCCAACATCCTGGTCAACCGCACGACCGGAGAGATCAAGCTCACCGGTTTCGGCATCGCTTCGCGTCTGCCGCGCGAGCGCCAGACGCCCGCGCCGCCCGAGTCGATCGCGGGCACGCTCGCTTATATGGCGCCCGAACAGACCGGACGAATGAACCGCTCGATCGACGCCCGCAGCGACCTCTACGCGCTGGGCGTCACGCTCTACGAGATGCTCACGGGCTCCCTGCCGTTTACCGCGGCCGATCCCATGGAGTGGGTCCACTGCCACATTGCGCGAAAGCCGGTGGCGCCCAGCGAACGGCTGCCGACGGTCCCGGCCGTGCTCTCCGACCTCGTCCTGAAGCTGCTCGCCAAGACCGCGGAGGAACGCTACCAGACCGCCGCTGGCCTGGAGCGCGACCTCCGGCGCTGCCTCGCGGCATGGGAAGCGCAACGCCGAATCGACGCTTTTCTGCTTGGCCAACAGGACACGCCCGACCGACTTGTGATTCCCGAGAAACTGTACGGGCGCGAGCGCGAGATCGAGACCTTGCTCGCCGCTTTCGATCGAGTCGTGGCAGGAGGGACACCTGAATTGGTGCTGGTTTCCGGATATGCCGGGATCGGGAAATCGTCCGTCGTCAACGAGCTCCACAAGGTGCTGGTCCCGCCGCGTGGCCTGTTTGCGACGGGCAAGTTCGACCAGTACAAGCGCGACATCCCGTATGCCACCTTGGCGCAAGCCTTTCGGAGCCTCGTCCGCTGGTTATTGGGCAGAAGCGAGGTCGAACTCCAGGCCTGGCGCGACCGTCTTCGGCAGGCGTTGGACCCGAATGGGTCGCTCATCGTCGACCTCATCCCTGAATTGAAGCTCATAATCGGCGCGCAGCCTCCGGTTTCGGACCTTCCACCACAGGACGCCCAAAACCGCTTCCAGCTGGTGTTCCGGCGCTTCATCAACGTGTTCGCACGGCCGGAGCACCCGCTCGCGCTGTTCCTCGATGATTTGCAATGGCTCGATGCAGCAACGCTCGACTTCCTCGAGCATCTGGTCACGCACTCGGACGTGCGGCACCTGCTGCTGGTCGGCGCCTACCGGGACAACGAGGTCAGTCCCTCTCACCCGCTTCCGCGGGCGCTGGAGGCGATCCGCAAAGCCGGAGCGCGGGTTCAGGAGATCGTGCTGGCGCCCCTCGGACTCGACGATGTCGGCCAGCTCGTCGCCGATTCCCTGCATTGCGAGTCAGGCCGCGTGCGGCCATTGGCGCAACTGGTGCAGGAGAAGACTGGCGGAAATCCGTTTTTCGCGATCCAGTTCTTCACGGCGCTGGCCGAAGAGGGACTGCTCGCGTTCGACCCGATCACGCGGGCCTGGCAATGGAACATGGATCGCATCCGCGCCAAGAGCTTCACCGATAACGTGGTGGATCTCATGGCCGAGAAGCTGAAGCGGCTTTCTTCCACCACCCAGGAAGCTCTGAAACACCTCGCCTGCCTGGGCAATGTCGCCCCGACCGCCAACCTGGCCCTGGTTCAGGGGACAACAGAGGAGGCGATGCACACGGCACTCTGGGAAGCCGTCCACGCTGGGCTCGTCTTTCGC
>WNFC01010511.1_pt1 | contig 10273 bp, 10 predicted proteins | sample 5400541 | NCBI WGS metagenome assembly WNFC01 (sample SAMN13153342, study PRJNA577476) | soil metagenome | isolation source: 120 cm saprolite under Douglas fir tree site 2 hole 2 replicate 1 | place: USA:California | collected 2015-04-18 | reverse complement strand
ACGGCACGAGTGGCCGGGTACCGCGCGGCTGCGTGCTCTCACCGCCGACGATCACCCAGGACACGGCGGGGAGCCAGGGCGTGAAGTCCACCGGCCCGAGCGCGGGCTCGTACGAGACCCAGCAGTGGCCCGCAACATCTCCAAGGCCCACGAGATGGTCGAGGCGCGAGAGGTAGTCGGCCGTCTCGACCGTGGTGCCGGGCCAGTTCGGCAGGGCGAGGAGATCCGGCGGCAACATCGTGCGGTAGCCCTGCGGCCGCTTCGTGAGGAGCAGCCAGTCGAGGTGCGGCGTCTCGCGGATCAGATCCCAGAGCCGGGGGCGCTCGGCCTCCGCGGTGGGATGCGCCTCGAAGATGTCGGCCAGGCTCGCGCAGAATACGTACTTGCGGCCGCCGGTCTTGGCGAGACGACGCTGCCAGGCCTGGACCTGGGCCCGCGTCGTCTTCGGAATGTACCGGGGGGTGTCCTTACCCCACGCGCTCACCCACCGCTTCTGCTGCGAGTACGACTCCGCGTAGCAGTTGTCGCAGGCGGGCGAGACCTTCGTGCAGCCGATCCACGGGTTGTAGGTGTTGTTCGTCCAGGCGATCGCGCTATCCTTCGCCATCAGATCTGCCCGAGGTTGCGGCGGGCCTCATCGATCAGGTGGGTGGCGCCCCGCTCCTTGAGCCGCCCATAATCCGCGCGTAGCAGATCCCGGCAGGCGTTGTCCAGCCGGATGGCCACGTAGGCGACGTTCTGGTCCGTGTGGTTCCGGTCATGGGCGATGTGAACGAGGAGCAGGCCCAACAGCACCTCGGGCACCTGGATGGTGGGGGTCTCGGGGATCTTCATCGTGCTGCCATGTAGGCAGGACGGCGCGCGCGGCGCCCGGCGACACACGAAGGCCGGCGGCGATCAGCTTGCGGCGCCACGGCTGGCCCGGCGCTCGGCATGGTGCCCGGCGTAGTAGGCCCCGCGCGAGGGGCTGGGGCGGCGGGGTTCAGAGGGGGCTGGGGGCTCACTACCAGTTTCTTTCACGCCGGGGGGTCTTCGTCAATCGATACTAGGGCGGCGCGTCATTCGGCCGGTGGCGTGACAGCATCCTCCATGCCCTCTGGTGGCTCGACCGTCAATCCTGGCAGGTGAAGGTGGCGCTGATCGCGCTCCCGCTCCTGGTGGTGGCCGCCTACTTCGGGGTGTTGAGGGATCTCGCCACCCTGGTGCGGGCCATCGGCGAGGTGTGGCGCGGCAACTCGAGGAGCTGGTAGAGGCGTGATGCTGGCGATCCAGGAAAGGGACATCCGATGCCTCTGATGCACCCCACACCGAGAAGGAGCACGTGATGGCACTGTCAAGTCAGCTTCAGACCCACGTAGACGCCGTCCTGGCCGCCGTCGCCGCCGAGCTCGCCGGGCTGAGCGACAAGCAGTTCGTCCGCGACCGCCGGCAGGCGAACGTCCGCGACCGGATCGTGGAGGCGGTCGACAAGGCGATCGCGGCGCGGGACTTCTCCAACGTGGCGGTCCCCTGATGCCGCTTCTAGCTCGGCTGGCCGGCGTGACGCTGAGCGGCTCGGGGCAGAACGTCCTGGCCAAGACGCTCGAGGGGGTGTTCGTCAACACGGTGTTCGTGAAGAACGCCTCGGGGGCGCAAGCGGTGACCAACATCACCTGCAAGGAGCGCCCGTACGCGGGCGGCCCGCAGATCCCGGTGGGCTCGATCGTGGCCTCCCTGGCGGCCGGCGCGGCGAGCGGGATCGCGATCGGCAAGTCCCTCGAGCGCCTGGACGTCGAGGCCACGCAGGGCGCGGGTGGCAACACGCTCGACATCGCGGTGACCAGCCGGCTCGCCGAGGACTAGCGCGGCGTGGACCGGCTCGGCCAGTACGTGGGGATCCTGCAACGGCTCACCCTGGCCCGGCGTCGCGCCGAGGCGGACGTCGCCGTGCTGCTCGAGGAAGCGGAGCAGATCAAGCAGGCCCTTCCCTCTGACGTCGAGACCGTGGTCTTTGCCGCTGGGATCACCGCCAAGGTGTGCCGGCATGGGCACGATCTGAGCGAGCTCCGAGTGCACCGCCGGAGTGCGAAGGACGCGGCTCGCCGGCGATCCCGGGCCCGGCTCGACTGTCTGGCCTGCCGGCGGGAACACTGGGACCGGAGGCAGCGACGTCGCCGTGGGCCGCCGATGACGCGCCACGAGGTCGCGCTCCGAGCGAACGCGGTGCGGTGGGCTCGTGCGCGAGCGGTCTGATGCCGCCGAGTTGGAGCGATCTCCCGCTGCTCGTCGCGGCGCTGTGGCTGCTGGGCCTCCTGTAGCCGGCCACTGAGCAGCGCGACCCGAATTATCCCGGTCTGTGTAACACTGGAGGTGTCGGAGTCAAACATGCGTCAAACGTGCGTCCCAAGAGACCGTTCCCGACATACCCACCGGACACCCGGTCGGATTAGACTGACCGGGCCCGCAGTGTCCGCGAATTATCCAGACCCGTCTAATTCTAGTTAGGCGCCGGAGAGTTCCGCATCGCATGACGTCGAAGGCACTGATCGAGTCCAAACGGCGGCCCTGGTCTTTCGCTCCCCTTTTGCTCGTGATTGTCTCGACAGCCACCTTTCATGTCGAGGCCGGTGAGTTCACCGTGAAGGCACTCCTTCATGACGCCTCGATGGCCGCCGCGACCGTCTCGGATCTAGAGCGAATCGAAAAGGTGGCAGTCTTACGGGAAGTCGCAAGAGCGCAAGCCGCTGCCGGGGATCGCGATGGATCTAGAGCAAGTGCGGACATCGCGTTTCACGTGCTTGCCTCCCTCGGATCGACGACGAATGCATACCGGGCTAGCACTGTCGTCGAGCTGGCTAGTGCGTCGGCGGGGGGAGACCCAGTTGAGCTCGAACATCTCCTGAAACGGGCCGCCGCTATCTCAAGCAGTCTCACGCTTGACCGCTACGACGGCTACGCACTGCGCAACCTCGCCGAAGCCCTCGCGCGGAGCGGCAGTCCCAGGTCCGCGATCACTCGAGCTAAGAGCATAGCGGACGGAGATTGGCGGCAAGCCGCCCTCCACACGATCGTCGACATTGAAGCCGACGCAGGAAGCCGAGCATGGGTGGAACAGACCGTGGCTGCAGCGCGCCGTCCGCTCGACCAAGCTCGGCTCTTGGCTTCGGTCGCAAAGCGTTGGGCGGCGGGTAGTCGAGATGTTCCTGCGGCCAGATGGGCTACCGCTGAAGCTTTGCGGATGCTGCAAGACGTTCGGACAACTAAGGCGCCCGACGTGCTGGTTGCGATTGCAGAGGCCCAGGTCATCGTGCGGGATCTGGACGGCGTAGATAGGGTGGCCAGCCGCATCGTAAAGTCCGGCGATGACTGGTACATCGTAGAGGTGCTTGCGTTGCTGGGGGTCGCTCGGGCCGGTGCTGGCGACAGGGCCGGTGCGCTGGAGGCGTTGCACCGTAGTCGTGAAGCCGCCCTCCGGCTCCCGTCGGCGGCACGATTCAAGCCGGGCTCGCCCCGAGCCGAGGCGCTTGCGAAGGTGACGGCTGCCTATGGACAGATCGGTGAAACCGACACGGCTTCCATGATCGCCCGGAGCATTCCAAGAGTAGCGCCGGGCCGTGAATACCTGGCCGCCGAGGCGCTGCTCGGCGTGGCCAAGGTTCAGGCCGAGGCCGGCGATGCAGTTGGCGCCAGAGCTCGATGCAGCGAGATCGTGAACCTGCAACTGATTCCGGCCGAAGTGGTCCGGTACAGGTGGGTATGTGGTGATCGAGCTGGCGCCTGGCAGATACTCCGCGAGAATCCGGGAGCAACGAGCGCGTTCGCGAGCCTGTCCCGTGCGGAGGCCCGCGTCGGGAACATCGTCGATGCGCTGAAGGCTGCGGAGGCCATCCCTGATGACCGGCGCCGAATCATCGCGCTTGCTGGGCTCGCGCCCCTTCAGGCGAAAGTCGGGGATGTCGCTGGCGCTCGCGAGACTGCGGGTAAGGTCCTTGACGACTCCCGTCAGGCTTATGCTCTTCAAGCGGTGGCTTGGGGGCGCACGCGTGGCGGCGATCTCTCGGGTGCAGTCGGTGAAGCGACAATGCAGCGCGATCCGATGGTCCGTGCCCGAATGCTACTCGGCGCAGCAGAGGCGCAACTCGGATGGACGACAGGCGCTCTCGCACTTCTGGAAACGACCACCGAGCGCCCGTGGGAGCGACTCTCCTCTCACACGACTGATGCCGACCGCTAGTATCGCGTGGACGGAGCGCCTAACTACAGGATTCACCCGACGGCCTGCGGCCGCGGGTGATCCTGGACGTTAGGCAGACATCCCCTCGCCAAAAACTACCTGATTGCGTACGCGGTGACGGTGTCGGCTGAGGCCCACTTCTCCACGCCCTGAGCTGCGGACCTCGAGACCACTTCCAGGACGCGGTGGCCGGCCCTGTTCCGGGGCACGATCTGCCGTGACCGGTACTCTCGGGGCTCCTCCGCGTCCCGGACCTACGCAAAGTTTGCCGTGACGGGCCTCGGATCCTCGCCACGAGGCCGAGCACGCGGAAATCTTCGCGTGAGCGTTTTCCCCCTCTTGTGCGCTGCATGAAAATCTGTTGATCTCTTTCTTAACCAACGATGGGAAACATAGCTCTAACGGTGTTCGAGCCCCCTGTAGAGTTCCTGCCGGCGCTCAAGTTCCCTGATGGGCGCTCGATTATTCCGCTGGCCTTCGAGGTAGGCGCCGGGGTCCGCTGGTCTCGGGAACGCGCAGAAGTCATCCCCTGGAAAGACGGGCGCGTCTCCCGCCGGTGGTGCTTTGTCTGGACGAACGCGCACCGCTCGACTGCTCACCCCGAGGCGCAGGTCTATTCTCCCCCGGTGATCTCGTGGCTCGCCTTCCTGGCGGGGCGCCTGGCGGAGGACTTCGTGCGCGAGCTCCAGGGAGTGGCCGGCCGATGAGGCGCGTGGCCCTGTATGCGCGATACTCGACGGAGCTCCAATCGCCTACCTCGATCGCCGATCAGTTCCGGCTCTGCGAGGCGCACGCCGAGCGCCAAGGCTGGAGGATCGTCGCTCGGTTCGAGGACGCGGCGCAATCCGGCGTCGGGGTCAGGCACCGTCCTGGGTATCAAGAGCTGCTGGCCGCGATCAGGCAGAGGCCCCGGGCCTTCGACCTGGTGCTCGTGGAGGATCTCTCCCGCCTGACCCGCGAGATGGGTGAGAACGATCGCCTGTACCGCCGACTGCGCCTCGGCGGCATCGTCCTGATCGGCGTGTCGGATGGGATCGACACGAGCCGACCTGGCGCCTCAGTGCAGATCGCGGTGAAGGGCTTCACGAACGCCGTCTATCTTGACGACCTGTCCTACAAGACGCACCGAGGGCTCATGGGGCTTGTGGAGGACGGTCTCAGCACTGGCGGGAAGCTCTTCGGGTACCGGACGGTCCCGATGCCGGATCAGCCGGGTGCCGTCAAGCGCCAGGTCCGGGCGCGGATCGAGGTGGACCCCGTCGAGGCGGAGATCGTCCGACGGATCTTCAGCGACTACGCGGGCGGGCTGAGCATGGAGAAGATCGCGCACGCGCTGAATCGCGATGGGGTCCCCTTCCCGGCCAAGGATACGAAGCGCGGGCTCGTGCGGCGCGGCTGGGCCGTCTCGACGATCCACACCATCCTGCACAACGAGAAGTACGTCGGGGTGTGGACCTGGAACAAGAGGCGGTTTCTGAAGGACCCGGACACCGAGCGGCGGCGGTCTATACCTCGCCCGCCGGAGGAGTGGAAACGTAAGGAGCGCCCCGAGCTGCGCATCATCGAGCCTGCGCTCTGGGAAACCGTCCAGGCTCGCTTCGCCGAGATCCGTCGCAGCTTCGGCGCGGGCCCCGGACGTCCACCGCGCAACGGGGCGGGCTCCCTTTACAGCCAGCACCTGCTATCGGGCGTCCTGTCGTGCAAGCCGTGCGGCGCTCGGATGACGGTGCAGCCCTCGCAGCGGCGGAAGGGAGGCAAGGGCTACCGGTACGCGTACTACAGGTGCTCGTTCGCCAAGACCAAGGGGCCGGCGATCTGTGGGCACGGCTCGCTCTACCGGCAGGATCGGCTCGAGGCGGCCATCATCGCGAAGTTCCGGGAGGCGACGACGCCGGACATGGTCACCGCCCTGGTGGGGGCCGTCAACGCGCAGGTGGCCGAGCTCCTCCGAGGCCGGGACGCCCGGGCCGAGACCGTCAAGGCGGAGCTCCTCCGGTTGGAGAGCGACGCCCGGAACCTGATCAGGTTCCTGAAGCAGGGGGTCGACTTCGAGCGGGTCCGTACGGAGCTCCAAGCCACCGAAGAGGCGATCGCTGGGCTTCGGCTTGAGCTCGTGGAGACGGAGCGAGTCGCGACGGTCGTTCCGTTAGTGCACCGCGCCTGGATCGAGCGGCGCCTTGAAGCACTCGGCGATCTACTCCGGGGCGATCCCCAGCGAGCCCGCGTCGAGATCGCGAAGCACCTCGACGGCGGCCTCACCGTCCAGCCCAGACCGTCGGACCCTGGGGAGCGGCGGGCGATCATCGAGGGGCGCGTAAAGCCCGACTCCCTCCTAGCGAACCAGGAGGGAGTCGTTTCGGCTGTCGTTGGTTGCGGGGGCGCGCTTTGAATTGTGGAAGCGAACGCTGACTTTCGACTTTCCAGTAGGTTACTGACTCAAGGCACGCAGCCTGGCCAGCCTTTCGCGGGTTCGGAACCCCGGGGGGTTATTCCGCGGGCTGGAACGCGTCGCTAAGGTTCAGTATGGGGGGCGTCGCGCTCGCGGCCTGAGTGCCACGGGCCTCCTTCCCCAAGGGGACCCGCATGGTAGTGGGCCACGAGCTTCCCTTCGAGGTGAGCGGCATCGCTGTTCGGCCATAGCACGGTCTGGAGTTCCGGAGACCTGTTGGCGAGGCTCGCAACGCAGAATGCTATACAACTCCGGACAACAGACCTAGAAGCTCCGGCGAGGCGTCGCTGACCGCCGCGCCTTCCATCCCGCGGATCTAGGATCTCGGCGTATCTGGGCCACGATTCGGAGCGAGGCGGTTCGCGGGCTCCCCCGGCAGCGGGCGTGCAGGCGCGCGGGGTGTGTCCGCGCGCTGGGCCGGCGGCTGAGGCGCGGCCGGCGCCGGAGCCGGCGCCTGCGGCGCCTCGGGCCGACGGGTTGGCGGCGGCGATGCCGCCCGATTCGGTGACGGCTGGGGCGTGGCCGGTGCCGGAGCCGTGACCACGGGTGCCTCAAGACGACGGGCCGGCGGCGGTGTTGCCGCAGCACCCGGTGACGGCTGGGGTGTGGCTGGCGCCGGAGGCGTGACCTGAGGCGCCTCCGGGCGACGGCCAGGAGGCGGCGGTGTTGCCGTAGCACTCGGTGACGGCTGCGGTGTGGCTGGCGCCGAACCCGTGACCGCGGGCGCCTCAGGACGACGCCTCGGAGGCGGCGGTGTTGCCGTAGCACTCGGTGACGGCTGGGGTGTGGCCGGCGCCGGAGGCGTGACCTGAGGTGCCTCGGGGCGCCGGCCCGGAGGCGGCGGTGTTGCCGTAGCACTCGGTGACGGCTGCGGTGTGGCTGGCGCCGAACCCGTGACCGCGGGCACCTCAGGACGACGCCTCGGAGGCGGCGGTGTTGCCGTAGGACTCGGTGACGGCTGGGGTGTGGCCAGCGCCGGAGGCGTGACCTGAGGTGCCTCGGGGCGCCGGCCCGGAGGCGGCGGCGTTGCCGCAGCACTCGGTGATGGCTGCGGTGTGGCTGGCGCCGAACCCGTGACCCTGGGCGCCTCGGGACGACGGCCCGGAGGCGGCGGGGTCGTCCTCTGCGGCTCGCGTTGCGGTTGGGGCATCGATGGCTGAGGCTTGGGTGCCCCTGGCGGCGACGGCGGCTGGGCGCGATCGGCGCTGGGGCGCTCGACCGTGCTCTGGCCAAAGGCTGGACGAGTTGGAACCGGACTGCTCTCGCGCTGCGGCGGTACCGAGACGAGGCGCGGTGCAGGCGTGGGCACGCCCGTCGGCCCGACATTACGCTCTCGCCCCCCGGCCGCCTCGGACGCGGCGTGCGGCGCGCGCGTGGCCACCACCGGTCGCTGGACACTCCCCTCGGGTGGCCGGACGCCGCGGCTTGTCGTGGGCACGAAGCTCGCCGGCGTCGTGGCTACCTGGGGCGCGGTATGCGTCGGCTGGAGGCCCGCCACATCCACCTGTGCGTCGCGCGCCGCCGGGATGGGGCCATGCCCGAAGCGATTCTCGTGTACCGCGACCACCGCGTTCTGCACGGTGGTATTGCGGTAGACGTTGATGTTCTGGACGTTGACCACGGTCGTGTTGTTGATGACCGTGTTGTTCACGACCCGCGGGCCGCCCCAGCCCCGCCAGGACGGCTCGTGAACGACGCCCTTCCGCCCCCACCACGGGACGACCGGCTCGCCCCATCCCAGCGCCACCCAGCCCACGACCGGCCCGCCGACACTGATGCCCACGCCCCCCCTGGGCCCCCCAAAAAAGGCGACGAGGGCGGGCGCGTAGACCGGCCGCACCACCACGGGCCCCGGCGTCCACGCCCAGAATCCATCCACGTCCACCCAGCGCCCGTAGTGATACGGGGCCCAGCCCCAGGGTGCGGTGTCCACCCAGGTCCAGCCGTAGAACGGATCGAGCGTCCACGCACCCGTGCTATAGGGCACCCACCCACTCGGCATCGCCGTCGGCACCCAGACGGCGCCGTAGCTGGGCACGACCCGCCAGGCGCCATAGCGATCGAGATCGCTCACGCCGTATGCGTCGGGGGACACATACCGGGCGCTCACCGCGTCCAGGAGATGATCGGTCCGCGCGTAGTTCCAACGATCCCACGCATCGAGCGGCGGCGCCGCGTAGGACGCGACCCGCGCGCTCGCCGAGCCCTCGATGATCACCTCCTCGCTCGGCTCAATGCCGACGGCTGCCTCGCTTGCGGGGGTCACGGTCGCCCGGCCGCCCCGGCGCGTAATGAATGCCGTGCGCTCACCCGTCACGTCCACGCGGTAGTAGCCGGCGCGCTCGATCGTGAACGCGGCGTGGGGCGTGTCCACCTCCACGGTGTGCCCCGACTCGATAGTGCGGAGGTCGAAGGAAGCCGTCCCCGCGGTGACCTTGAACTGGAGGAAATCCGGCTCCTGGTTCGCGAGGCCGACCTGGGTGTTTGCCCACGCGCGCACGAAGGCACGAGCCCCGATCTGCACTTCCAGATTGCCGGGGGACGCTGTCGCCAGCTCGTCTCCGGGCGCGAGGGGCGTATTGACCTGCGCCTGCGCCCAGTCCTGGGCGCCCGGTCGCCAGAACGATACCTGCCCATCCACGAAGCTCAGCCGCGGCGGCGTTCGATCGCTCGGGGTCACGTCTGGGGCGGGCGCGTCCGCGGCCAGGGCGCCGCCGGTGAACGAGCCGACCGCCAGCATGAGCACGACCACTTGCCTGATGCGCATACCCGGATTCTCCTTTACCCGCTTGCCCGCTCGACTCGACGGGCGAGTCGTGAGAGGGCCGCGGGCTCACCCGGAGCCAGAGCCCGGGCAGCACGGGTGGCGCGTGAACCCCTGAACAGTTATACCGCGGATCCCAGCGCCGTACCCCAAAGGGACGCTCACATGCGGCTCGACTCTTAGTCCCCTGCAAGCCGCCACCACGAGTACAAGGCAGATTGAGTCTCAAGAACTGAGACTCTGGCGAGACATTCCACGAGAGAGCAAGCGTTGTCAGAATTGCCGGAGGTGGTCGGATCGCTGTCGGAAGAACTTCCGGCACTTTCAAGCACTTGGGTGAATGAAGAGATGTGAGCGGAATATTGAAGTGGCAATAGAAGTCCCGTGATTTCAGTCTGCAAGGGGTCAGAAAAAGAAATTTCTCCGTGAAACTCTGAGTTCTTCGCAGTGCTTAAACCCCGTAGGAGCCATGCTCTACGTCTTCCAAGATGTCATATCGCGACGGCGTCCAGTTCAGAACCTTTCGGGTCTTATCGCTGGCGAAGATTGCCCGATCGACCGCCGACGTCGCGGCCGCCCCCGATCCGGGTGACGAACTCGTCGGCGACTGGCATGAGCCAGCCTCTATCGCCGCAGCCATCCCAGTCGCTCACCCCGTCCACCACTCCCGACATGTTGCCCTCCCGAATGTGGCCGTGCCCACGTGTTCTCAAGGAGCCCAGCCCTCCACGGGCCGAAGTCTAAACCGCGGCGCGGGATCGGCTCGCCGATGCCGGCTGGTGCGTCCAGCGCAGCCACAGGCCAAGCGCCGCCCAGGTCAGCTCCCGAATATGGCGGACCACCCCGA
>WNFC01010509.1_pt1 | contig 10273 bp, 10 predicted proteins | sample 5400541 | NCBI WGS metagenome assembly WNFC01 (sample SAMN13153342, study PRJNA577476) | soil metagenome | isolation source: 120 cm saprolite under Douglas fir tree site 2 hole 2 replicate 1 | place: USA:California | collected 2015-04-18 | reverse complement strand
ACTGCCGCCACTAAAATTAAATTCGAGGGTGCCCCGTCCTTGTCTCTCCGTTCTTTGGAGAGACAGGGCGGGGTTTTGATTCCATTGCGCACGCCAAATTAGCCTACCTCGGCCACAACCACCCGAATGTCCCGGCAGTGAGCAGCGCATAGATCAGCCCGTCGAACACATGCTTCGCGGTCACGCCCCAGGTCTGCCCCTTCCAGATCGAGTCTTGAATCTGCGCGAACCCGTATCCCAGGAAGGCGGCAATGCCGGCCACGTGGAACACTTCCGGGTACCGAGTTCCGGAGGCAAGCGTGCGTCCGGCCAGGCAAGCCACAAAAGCGCCGACCACCACGCAGTAGACGAACCACTGCCCCAGATATTTCCCCATCGCGGGCGGCCCACTGGGGATCACAGTGAGCAGCCCGATCGGTCCGCGCTTGAACTTCTCTACCGCCTCCGGCGATTTCATCTCTTTGTGGGTGGTGCATGGGAAGTGATAGGTCCGCCCCGGAGTCGCGCCCGCTGCCCGCAAAGCGTCGAGCACTCTCTCTTCCTCGGGCAGCTTGCGGTAATCGCTTTTGTGGAAGGGAAGCACCATGTGCAGGATCGAGCTGGCGACAAACACGATCACAGCCGAAAGCAGGATGGGAAGCCATAAAGCGCTGATGGGAACCATGCGTTTTTCTTCTGAAACGGATTTTGTTGTGAAGGGGCCTGTCAAGACTCGCCAGAGCCTACCTTGGCTCGTGATGCGAGTCAACCGTGTGGGGCGGACACTCTTGTCCGCCAACTGCGCCACTAAAATTAAATTCGTGGGTGCCCCGTCCTTGTCTCTCCGTTCTTTGGAGAGACAGGGCGGGGATTTTGACCGGAATCTTCCGGATTGCATTCACATATTTGAATCAGCGAAGGGTACGGCAACGATTTGGAATTCATCTTCGTAGACAACATAACCCGGCCGCGAGGTCTTTAACATGCGGACGGGTATGTGATGGTGTTCCAGCAAGAAAGCTATCTCCCGCATCTTTCCTATGTGCTGGTGCGCTGAATCTTTAAACCACGAGATGCCGTTTTGCCTCTTGCGATAGTAGGGAGGCTTCGCAGAAGTGAACCTCGTCGGTTTCTCCAGGTTGATGTTGAACCAGTCGCGAATCTCTTGGAGAAGCGCTTCTTCGGCCTGCGAGAGTGAGCCGCTCTCTCGCAGCTTACGGGCGGCATGAAAGACGCCGAGCTGTTGATGAGACTCATCGTCCAGTTCGGTAGTCACGAAACGAAGAAACATAACCAAGGCGTAGCCCGCCTTAGGAATCTACGCCCCCAGCGCCCTCTGAATCGCCCCCGCAATCCCCGCCGTAAGCGCCTGCATCCGCTCCTCCGACTCCGCTTCCACCATCACCCGCGCCAGCGCCTCGGTCCCCGAGTAACGCACGACCACGCGCCCATTCCCATCCAGTTCGCGCTCAGCCGCTTCAATCGCCGCCTTCACCTCCGGCACCTGCGCAAACGGAACCTTCTCCCGCACCCGCACATTCTGAATTTTCTGCGGAAACACTTTCAAATCGCCGACCAGTTCCGCCAACGACTTTCCACTTCGCACCATGATGTCCATCAACCGCAGCGCGGTCAGCAAGCCGTCGCCGGTAGTCGCATCGCCATCGCGAAAAATAATGTGCCCGGACTGCTCTCCGCCTAGCGTCGCTCCCGTCTTCAACATCTCTTCCAAAACATATTTGTCGCCCACATTCGCACGCAGCATCCGGATGCCCGACTTCTTCAAAGCGATCTCCAGCCCCATGTTCGACATGGTCGTCGCGACCACCGTCTCTCCCACCAACTTTCCCCGCGCATGCAGATCGCGCGCCGCCGCCAGCAGCACTCCATCACCGTTCACGATGCGTCCGCTGGAATCGCAAAACAAAGCCCGGTCGGCATCGCCGTCAAACGTAACGCCGAGGTCAAACTTCCCTCCCGACTCTGCCACCGTCTTCCCCAAAGCGTCGGGGTGTAGCGCTCCGCAACCCTCATTAATATTCCGGCCATCCGGGGTCACATGCGTGAACGTTGCCTGGATGCCCACGCGGCGAAACAACTCCGGAGCCTCCTCCGCGGCTGCACCGTTAGCGCAATCCACCAACACGCGCAACCTGCTCAAGTCCGCTGAGACGCTGCCCGTCAAAGATTCGATGTAAGCCTGGCGCAGCGCCGCCTCCCCGGGCAGGCCCGGCGCCGCAACCTTGAGCGCCGTTTTATCCGCCGCCCCCGGATTTTGCAGCAGCCCAAAGATTTCCTTTTCAATCGCCAGTTCCCGCGCATCGGTCAGCTTGAACCCATCGCCGGAAAAAACCTTGATGCCGTTATCCGTCCACGGATTGTGCGACGCCGAAATCACCACGCCTGCCGCAAATCCCCGCGAGCGCGCCAGATAGGCAATTCCCGGCGTCGTGATTACGCCCGCACTGTGCACGTCCACGCCCACCGACGCTAATCCCGCCGCCACACGATCCGCAATCCACCGGCTCGATTCCCGCGTGTCCTGCCCAATCACGGCCTGTGCCGTTCGTGTCGTGCGGACCAGATCATGCCCCAGGGCCCGTCCGATCAGATACGTGCTCTGCGGCGTCAGCGGAAATTCCCCCGCCACCCCACGAATGCCATCAGTCCCAAATAATTGCCGCGTTTGCTGCGTCATAAATTAGTAATTAGATTGACAGAGGATGATAAACGACAACTGCCGGAACCACCGCATTGCCTCAACAAGAAGTAGGTCCGAATTAACCACAGAGCACACAAAGGCGCACAAAGGAACCCCGGGGATTCACCCCTTAGTGTAACTTCGTGTCCTTTGTGGTTGACGAATCTAGGACACTACGTGGCAAGGGAGTCGTCAGAGATGCGAATCCGGGACAGCGGACTGATGCGTCGCTCTTGAAGAGAGGACTCAAATCGCGCGTCACGGGCACAACCGCGGCTCGCCGTTCCCCTAATGTCCCGCCCCAGCCTTCTCCACGAACACGGTCACGTGAATCGAGGTCGGCTGCACCACCTGCACCAACGGGTCCGCCACATAAACATTGGTGGTAAAAATCGCCCGGCCGGTCGTGCCCGTGGCGTCCACCGGATCCGTGGTCGCCGAGTCCACTATCTCCACGTGATGCCGCGGCCCCGTGATGGTGATCCGCGGCGGGTCCACGTCGACCTTGGTAATTTGTTCCCCGGTCAGGAAGTTGCCCGTCACCCGCGGATGAATCTCTACCTCGCGCGTCAGCCGCGTATCAAACGCGATATGCACTTGGCTCGGCACGACCTGCACCACGGTCAGATCGCGCGGATGGCTGATCTGTTGCGAGGTCAGATCGAAGGTGCGCTCTCCTGGCTTCGCATCGGCGAGCTCAAGTTCCGCGTGCACATCATTGGAGCGCAATTGCCGGATCACACGCTCCGGACCGCGCACCCGGATTTGCGCCTCGGGAATCGTCTCTGAACTTATTTCAACATCAGGCGGGAGACGCTCAAATACGATCGGCGCCCGCACCGCAACTTCCGCCGGTTGCTCGTCGGGCGAGATCGCAAACCACAGCCCCGTTGCCAAAACCAGCGACAATACTTTCAACCCAAAGTTATGCAGCACGTGGCGCTGGAAGAAGCCGATCATGGTTGGCGCTCCGATCCCGGCGTTGAACCACTCTCAGAACTCCGCTGCGCCGTTGCCCGCAGAGGCGAATCAATCGCCGCTTCGGACTCGTCTTCCTGTGTGATCGCCGTGGGCAACGTTACCGGAGACATGTAGCGCCGCAACTCGCTGCTCAAACGCGCGCGCAATTGCTCGACCGTGAGATCGCGCTCGATCTTGCCGCCCAGTGCCAGGCTGATCGCGCCCGTTTCTTCGGAAACAATCACGGCAATCGCGTCGGTCTCCTCCGTAATTCCGATGCCCGCGCGGTGACGAGTTCCCAATTGCGTCGAAAGCATCGGATTCATCGAGAGCGGCAGGAAGCAGGCGGCCGCGGAGATGCGGTCCTTCTGCACAATAACGGCGCCATCGTGCAGCGGCGCGCTCGGCCGGAAAATGGTGGCCAGCAAATCGTAGGAAAGCCGCGCGTCCAGGGGCACTCCACTCTCCACATGCGTGCGCAACCCAATTTCCCGCTCAATCACGATCAACGCGCCCGTCTGATGTTGCGAAAAAAGATTCGCCGCCAGAACAATGTCATCGTAGGAGTCTCCCTCGGCGCTCGATCCCCGCATGAAGCTCAACCGCCGCCCCAGGTCCGCCAGGACATGCCGGATTTCCGATTGGAAAACTACGATCAGCGCAAACACCACATACGGAACTACCCGGGTGACCATCCAATTCAGGGTGGTGAGTTTTCCGATCCGGGCCAGGTAGAAGATCACCGCAATTGCAGCCAATCCGCCCAGCATGGGAGCAGCCCGCGTCCCGCGAATCATTACCAGCACCTGGTAAATAAGTATCGCGACCAGCAGAATGTCGAGCGCCACCGACACTTCCGACCATGACAGGGGAAACTGCGTCACCAATTCTCCCTCCCGCATGCAAACTCGGCCTGGCCTGAAGTGCTCATTGTAATTCAGCCTTTATAAAACAAGCTTCGCCGCTAATTTATTCCCGCTTCTTATTCACAGTCGCTTGAATCTCTCCCCGCGCCAGTCGGGCCGAGATCTCCTGCCCCACTTCAATGCCGCTCGCATCCTTCAGCAATTTCCCCGAAGAATCGAATACCAGCGCATATCCGCGCTCAAGAATCGCGACCGGGGACAAAGTACCCAGGGCCATCTCCATTCGCTCGATTCGCACTTTTTTCTGCAGGAGCAGGTTGCGCATCGCGGCCGTCAGCGCAGCGGTCCCGGCGTCCAGCTCTTTTCTGATTCCAGAAAGCACCAGCCGCAAATCGTAGTGCCGCACAGCCGCCGAAACTATCTCCAACCGCCGCCTGATCTGCTCCAGTTGCTGCCGCTCCGCCCGCTCCAGCCGGTAGGTCAAGTCATCGAGCTTCTGCTGCCGCTGGCGGATCAAGTCCATCATTCGGCCAAACGCTCCGTGCTGCGCCAGTTCCATCAGCGCCTGTCTGCCCATCAGCAGGCGGTAGTGCATGGCTCGCGCCAGCCGCTCGCGCAGCGTGTTGGAGTGCTCCTCCACCTCCTGTCGCGACCGGATCACCAGTTCTGCCGCCGCGGAAGGCGTCGGCGCCCTCAGGTCCGCCACAAAATCCAGAATCGTGAAATCCGTCTCGTGCCCAATCGCGGAAATCACGGGAATCTCCGACGCCGCTACCACGCGCGCCAGCCCTTCGTCGTTGAACGCAGCCAGATCCTCGGCCGAGCCTCCTCCCCGCGCCACAACAATCACGTCCACACTGTCCTGCTTATTGAAATAGCGCACCCCCGCCGCGACCTCCGCCGCCGCAGCTTCCCCCTGCACTTGCGCCGGATAGATCATCACGTTCACCGTGTGATGCCTGCGCTGCAAAATATTAAGGATGTCTCGCAAAGCTGCCGCCTGTGGCGAAGTGACCACTCCAATCCGCGCCGGAAGCGACGGAATCCGTTTCTTGCGCTCGGCCGTAAACAGTCCCTCGCCCTCCAGCTTGGCCTTGAGCTGCTCGAATGCCACCTGCAGCGATCCCGCGCCTTTCGGCTCCAGATACTCCGCGGAAATCTGCAGCTCTCCGCGATCCTCATAAACCGTGACCCGCCCCCGCACGACGACCTGCAATCCGTCCGCTGGCCGAAAGCGCAGCAGCCGCGCCGACGATCGAAACATCACTACCCGAATCTGCGCATTCCCATCTTTCAGCGTGAAATAAAGATGCCCGGAATCCGGCGCCCGAAAGTTTGAAATCTCTCCCTCCACCCACGCATCCGAGTATTCCCTTTCAACGTGCGATCGCACCGCAGCCACCAGATCGCGCACCGTCCACACGCGGCGTTCCGGAGGACGAAAGCTGAAACCGAGTTGATCGCCGAGAGAAGACATTCGAGGGCAGTTTATCTCAACTGGAGAGCGCTGATTCCACACGAGGAACGGGGGCCCTTCGAATTAGCACTCCCTGCAGACGAAATGCCGAAAAAGCTGGTACATTAACGATTTGGCAGTCGATCCATCCAACAGCTTGCGGGAAAATTCCGGTTTTGATTTTGTTTTGAAAGGGCGCGGCTTCAAGCCGCGCCGTAAGTGCCACAAAATCAACGCCGGCTTTAGCCGCTGAGGGCACCCTCAGCCTGCAATGCCACTTTTTCCGCAGCCTGCTAAGCAGTAGAAAAAGGAAACCAATGCCCCTACATTGCACGGCATCCCCAATCCGTCACGGGATTCTCCGCCCGATAGTCCTGAACACGATTGTCCAGAAGACGATAGTCCTAAGCACGATAATCCTGAGCCTCGCCGTCCTTGTGTCCTTCGCCGGCCCCAGTCCCCGGAACAACGCATCCTCGCGTCCCTGGATGAATTCCGCACTATCGCCGGACGAGCGCGCCGCCATGGTGCTGAAGCAGATGACGCTCGACGAAAAAATCTCCCTTTTGCACGGCACGGGCATGCAGGGTCTGGGCCCCATGAGCCCTCTGTCTGTGAACTCCAACGGCGGCGCGGGCTATGTGGTGGGAGTTCCACGCCTGGGCATTCCGGCGATCCAGATGTCGGATGCAGCCTACGGCGTTCGAAGCAGCGGAGAGAATGGCCGCTACTCCACCGCCCTGCCCTCTGACGTCGCCGGCGCGGCCAGTTGGGACCCGCACGCCGCCTACGAATACGGAGCTCTGATCGCTCGCGAACTCCGCGCCCAGGGCTACAACATGTCTCTTGGCGGGGGCGTGAATCTCACTCGCGAGCCGCGCAACGGTCGCACCTTCGAATACATGGGCGAAGACCCGGTTCTGGCCGGCACCATGGTCGGCTCGGTCATGAAAGGCGAGCAGGCGCAGCATGTCATCGGTGACATCAAGCACTACGCGCTCAACGATCAGGAGAGCGGACGCAATGCCGTCAACGTCAACATCGATAAGCGTTCCATGAGAGAAAGCGACCTGCTGGCTTTCGAGATCGGCTTGCAGGAATCCAACGCCGCCGCCGTCATGTGCTCTTACAACCGCGTGAACGGCGACTACGCCTGCGAGAACAAGTATCTGCTCACCGATGTCTTGAAGAAAGACTGGAACTTCAAGGGATTTGTTGTGTCAGACTGGCAAGCCACGCATAGCACGGTCAAGGCCTCCGCTGCCGGACTCGATCATGAAGAGCCCGCTGAGATCTTCTACGGCGACCCCATGAAGAAGGCCGTCCAGTCGGGCCAGGTCCCGGTCGCAGAACTGGATGACCACGTCCGCCGCATCCTGCGTTCCATGTTTGCCTGCGGAGTGATCGATGATCCCCCGCAAAAGGGCGTCGTCGATGTCGTCGGCGGCTTTCAAGTCGCCCAGAAAATTGCCGAACAGGGCACCGTGCTGCTCAGGAACGAGCAGTCGCAACTCCCGCTCGATGCTTCCAAACTGCACACCATCGCAGTCATCGGCGCACACTCAGACATTGCGATGATCTCCGGCGGAGGTTCCGCTCAAGTCGATCCGCCCGGCGGTAACGCGATCATGCCCCCCGGAAAAGGCCAGACCCATTGGCAGGACCAGATCTGGTTTCCCACCTCGCCCCTGCGATCGATTCGCGCCAAAGTTCCGTCCGCCAACGTTCAGTACGACGCCGGTACCGATCCTTCTTCTGCCGCTGCTTTGGCCAAAACAGCCGATGTCGCCATCGTCTTCGCCTACCAGTGGGAGAGTGAAGACATGGATCTCGACAACCTCTCCCTTCCCGAAAATCAGGATGCGCTGATCGCGAAGGTGGCAGCCGCGAATCCTCACACCATCGTGGTTCTCGAAACGGGCGGTCCCGTGACCATGCCGTGGGCCAATCAGGTCAGCGCCATCCTGGAAGCCTGGTACGCCGGCTCGCGCGGTGCCGAGGCAGTTGCCAATGTCCTCTTCGGCGACGTCAACCCCACCGCGAAACTGCCCCTCACCTTTCCCCAGAGCGAAGCCGACCTCCCGCATCCAAACCTGGTCAAGCCTCCCGAATCATCGACCACCAGGGGAGACGATCCCGATGCCTGGAAAAAGATCGCAGCCGGCTTGCCCCCGTTCCAGATCAAGTACGACGAAGGACTGAAGGTCGGCTACAAATGGTACGACGCTGAGAACAGGCAGGTCCTGTTTCCCTTCGGCTATGGCCTCTCTTACACCACCTACTCCTATTCCAATCTCAAGATATTGTCCGGCAAGAATGTCCGCGTGACCTTCACCGTGACCAATACCGGCAATCGTGCCGGAGCCGAAGTTGCAGAAGTCTATGCTGCTCTCCCCGCCAGTGCCAAGGAACCGCCCAAGCGCCTCGTAGGCTTTAGCAAGGTTGCACTCAAGGCGGGTGGAAGTAAGGAAGTGACCGTGGACGTCCAACAAAAATATTTGTCTATCTTCAACGTAGACCAGGACACCTGGCAGTTAATCCCAGGCGATTACACCGTGATGGTCGGCGGCTCCTCGCAGAACCTGCCGCTAAAGGAATCCATCAACCTGAAATAGCCGAGGCGGTGGAAGCGACTTTGCAGATCTCTGCGCGGCTCAGAGCTTGCTTCGTGCACTTACGATTTTGTCTCAGAATTTGAACTCTGAACGACTCAGATAAGACTGGAGTCTTAATAGCAAAATCTAAAACGGCGTTAAAAAAATACTGCGGATACGAGGCCGTTGTTCCGTCGGCATTCGACAACAAAGGATCGACCGGAATTTGCTCCAACCCGCTTCGTCGCTCCTCGCAGGCTGCTGAACAACTTGATCGGCGACACTGTTTTGAAAGGGCGCAGCTTTAAGCCGCGCCGTAAGTGCAGCAAAACGACCCCGGCTTTAGCCGCTGAGGTCACATCTGGCCTGCACAAGGGAATCTCAGAGAAGCGCAAGGCCATCAACTCACCAGGAGGCTCCTCCGCGTGCACTGCCCTAAATTTTTCGCACGGGCCTCGATTCCAAAGAAACAATACTGACCACCAATGTGAACGCCGCGAGATGTCACACGGAGTGACAGATTCCAGCCCCGCAGAGCCTGCCCTGAGCTGCCGACGGCCTTCGCCTGGCTGCTACTCGAGGATCATCACGAAGCTGCGATTAGGCTCGCGTGAGAGCAGTTACGACGATCAGCAACAGTGAAACGAACAGCAGCGCACCGCTCCCCAGGAGTACGGTTTCGCTCAGCACGTCGGGTTTCAGTAGATCTGCCTGGAGCATTTCATTTCTCCCTCTCTCGGACGAACGTTTGATCGAGGTGCCCTCCAGGGGGAAGGCGACTCGGTTGCGGATTCCGGCTGATAGACCTGACCGGCATTGGGCCGCGAATCACGTGGTCCGGGCAATCCCCGTTTCAAGCATGGAGGTAGGTCGTCTGGTTTGGCGGACAAATCTGCCATTCTTGAGCCATCGACAGATTCGCATACTTCCCGCCGAAATACTGTGCAGAATGGCTCACTCCGGAAGCCCGCTGGGGAGCGGCAATCATGCCCTTTGGCACAAACCCTGAAGCGAACACCCAGATCTGACTACGAATTGAGCAAATCAGGCACTTGCTGGGTCTAATCCGAAGAGCGGCGTTATTTTCATCGCAACCAGCACCTCCAACAATGTGGCGGTGTTACGAACGCTTCCAGAGATAGTGAAGAGTGCTTCTGAGACGAGGGGATGTTGTTCCGCCAGCGAGTCAAGACTGTCGCTCACGCTGTAGAGTTGCTGAGCTTCGTGCAGGATCGCATTCGAAGGCATGGGGCACCGTGGGCTGACTACGCAAAGTTAGAGCAGGAGATCTGAACGACTGAGAAGAGACCGAGAAGGCGGAGATTAGGTCCGCCCTCTCGTGCGAACAGCTCACAGTTCTACGCTGCTACGTGAACGGCGCTCGTGTGGAAGGTCGAGTTGACAACGTCAGAGGTCTGAACCTTGGGCGTTCCCTCGATAAATCTGGCCATCGTCTTCAACACTTGCGGATAGGTATTGGTGTTGTAAGCTTCGGCATCGGTTTTGTTGTCCCACAGACTGATTGCAGTCACATCAATTCCGCCAGTACCAGCGAATGTGATTTCGTCCTTAAAACCCTTCTGTTTTCGAAGCAAGGGAAGGATGTCGTTCTCAAAAGTTCGCGTGTAATCGGAAAGCACATTGGGTTTCAGATGAATCGAGACATTGCGTGCAAACATGGCAACCTCCTTAGGTTGGGGTTGCTAAGAAAGAAAAC
>WNFC01010505.1_pt1 | contig 10274 bp, 10 predicted proteins | sample 5400541 | NCBI WGS metagenome assembly WNFC01 (sample SAMN13153342, study PRJNA577476) | soil metagenome | isolation source: 120 cm saprolite under Douglas fir tree site 2 hole 2 replicate 1 | place: USA:California | collected 2015-04-18 | reverse complement strand
GCTGCAATCCTCGCAAAGCATCTTTTCTACAGAAAAATTTATTTTCGTTCCATAAAAATAGTAGATGAGGTAATATAAATACTTGTCAAAATACCGGATACGACGTATACTTTGTGCAGGGAATATCAAGAAGACCTTGTTGGAACAATGGGCAGTCTTCTTGCAAAATGTCTTTCGTAGCAGTTTCAGCGCCGCCTCGCTGGTGTGCTCAACCGGAGCGTCACCTCTGAAGCGGCTTGCCTTAAGCCCGTCCCTGGTTCACCCTTTGATTTTCGATGCGCACCCAGGCAACTGGCCCGACCCCCTGCCCGTTCCTTTTTCATAGTTGAACAAGTGAGCATGACTTGCTCTTCAGCACGCCCCGGCTATCAGAAGATAAGACCGCAAAGCTTGCTATAAATTATTTTAGGAGAGATGAGCCGTGATATCTCTAGAAAATGATACCATCGACGAGATTCGTGTCCTTTTAGGTGAGTACGAGCAGTTCATATCCGGGAAAGCCCAGGGAACGATGGAAGCGTATCTTCGCACGGTGCGTGACCTGATAGGATGGGTTGCTCAGCGCCCTGGCAACGATGGACAGTTTCAGCCAGCGCAGTTGACGAAAACGACGGTAGAGCTGTACCTGACGCACCTGGAGCAGGAAGGGTTTAGTGTCAACCACCGTACGCGGGTGAAATCGACCATCAGCAATTTTGCCCATTTTCTGATTGAGGAGAAGGGGCTGCTCCAACGCAACCCGACCCGTGGCATCGATCTCCCCCCCATGCCACTGCTCGCTCCTCGACAGCTCTCGGAAAAGCAGCGCTCGATCCTGCACTCGTTGGTCGAGCACGAAGGAGATCGACGAGGGGCCGCCCTCTTCGCCTTGGGCTACTGGGCGGGCTGCCGGGTCAGTGATATCTCCTGGCTGCGGATGGCTCATACCCATGTTGGTCCAAAGGGGGGATGGCTCCATGTCGGCTATAAGGGGAGCAAGTGCCGTGATATCGATCTGCTGAACGAGGCCCGCCGGCCGCTCTATGAGTACTTGCAAGCCACGCACGACACGGCACGCACCTACGTGTTTGCGTCGCAACGCAGCGAGCGTTTGACGGAAGAAGGGATCTACTATTGGTTCCGCATGCTCAAGACTCAGGCTACGGAGGATCAATGGGAATTGATCCAGGATCTCACCCTCCATGACTTGCGATACGACTTCGCCCACCGGGCAAGAGAGGCAGGCTGGTCACTTGAAGAAGTGGCGTATTATCTTGGGCATGTCACCAAAAAAGGTGTGCCTGCTCTTCAAACTATAGTACGCTATACCCAGGTAAGCCGGGAGCAAGTCAAACAGAAGCTCAAAAACATCAAAGGATAGCATGCCGAATCGCTTGTGTTCTACATGCAAGGCTACTCACTCAACATTGCTGCGCCTATATGCTACAATTAGACCATGCTTAGAACGCTCGCGGTTACTCGCTATGTCACTCCACTACGGGAGGGAGGGTCGCTCCCGGCCATCGTCGAAGCCGAGGACGATGGCCTCTATGTGCTCAAGTTTCGTGGTGCTGGTCAAGGGACAAAAGCTTTGATTGCCGAACTGGTGGTTGGAGAGCTTGGCCGTGCTCTGGGGCTTCCTGTTCCCGAAATCGTCCTCATGGAACTTGATCCCGTGCTAGGCCGTTCTGAGCCGGACTATGAAATCCGGTCCCTGATCCAGGCAAGTGCGGGACTCAATTTTGGCCTGGACTACTTACCCGGAGCTTTTGCCTTCGATGCGCTTGACGCAAGCAGACTCGATCCTCTGCTGGCTTCCTCAATCGTGTGGTTCGATGCATACGTGACAAATGTAGACCGCACAGCGCGCAACAGCAACATGCTCTTCTGGCACAGGCGGCTGATGCTCATCGATCACGGTTCTGCGCTCTATTTCCAACACAGCACCGCAGACTACCTTTCTCGCAGCCGCAACCCATTCCCCCCCATCAAGGAGCACGTGCTCCTCCCGGTTGCCAGTGCCCTCGAAGAGGCAGACACGCTCTTGAAAGGGCTTCTGACGCCGGAGTCAATTCGGGAAACGGTCAAGGCGATTCCCGAGAGTTGGCTCGATTCCGATCCGTTCTTTGCTGACCGTAGTGCGCATCGCGAGGCCTACCAGGCATACCTGCTCGACCGTCTGGCAGCCTCGCACTACTTCGTAGAGGAGGCCTTACGTGCGCGCGCTCAGTTCCTATGATTATGTGCTCATCCGGGTCGTCCCCAACGTCGAGCGCGGCGAGTGCCTGAACGTGGGCGTGCTCCTCTTTTGCCGGACGCTGTGCTTTCTCGGCGTGCGTATTCACCTGGATCAGGCACGAGTTCTTGCCCTGGCGCACGATTTTGATCTAGCTGCCGTCCAGCAGCAACTGGATGCCATCGTGCGTATTTGCAAGGGAGGGCCGGAAGCAGGGCCGCTGGGGCAAATGTCACAGTCAGAGCGTTTTCACTGGCTCGTGTCCCCGCGTAGCACGATTATCCAGACCTCTCAAGTCCATTCCGGCCTGAGCGCTGATCCCGAGGCGGCTCTCGAGCACCTGCTCAAAACGATGGTCTACCGCTAGTATAGAAAGGAATGCCATCATGGCACCACAGACGCAAGAAAGAGGAGGCCAACTCTCTATGGAACGAGATGTGTTGTGGAGACCCTGGAGTAAACCAGGCTTGGAGCACCTGCATTTGACGCAGGACGATGCGGGAATTGTCGCGAACGGTGTCATTATTGGGGTGGATCACCAGGTATTTCGGCTTCGGTATGATATATTTTGTGATGCCCGGTGGCGCGTCAGGGAGATCAGCGTGAACTTGTTGGACGGCCAGGGTCCAGTGATCGCGTTGCGAGCGGACGGAGAGGGCCACTGGTTCTCTCTCTCGGGTGAGCCGGTTTTATCACTCGACGGGTGCATTGATGTGGATATTTCTGCTACGCCCTTTACCAACACGCTGCCAATCCAACGGCTAGCTCTGCGTCCGGGACAATCTGCGACCTTGAGCATGGTCTATATTGCAGTTCCTCAGTTGGACGTAACAGCAGTAGAGCAGCGCTACACCTGCTTGGAGATGACTGCTGATGGAGGGCGCTATCGCTACGAAAGTCTCAAGCAGGGCGTCAGCGGATTTACGGCCGAACTGCCAGTGGATAGGGATGGACTTGTGGGCGATTATCCCGAAGTCTTCAGGAGAGTATGGCCCATTGAGTAGGGACTTACATCCTTCAACGCCTTTGTTCTACGACATGCATTTTTCAGGAGGGGAAAGATGAGCGGCCTCATATTTGCCTGCATTGCTCCGCACGGCAGCATGATTATTCCTTTGTTGGGGGAAAAGGGAGCGGAAAAGGCGCTTGCCACGCGCGCCGCGATGGAAGAACTGGGTCGGCGCGTCGCGGCTGCGCAGCCGGAGACGCTGGTGGTGATTACGCCGCATGGACACCGCGTCGATGGCTGTTTCTCGCTGCTCAATAACCGGCGCGTGCAGGGAACGCTTGGCCCGGAGCCGGAGAGCAACGGGCACAGCTTCACGCTGACTTTTGAAGTTGATAGGGAACTTAATGCAGCTATCATCGAAGAGGCTCATGTACTTGATGTGCCTGTATCACGTGTGTATTTTGCCATCGATGACGACACTGCATTTTACATGCCGCTTGACTGGGGCGCACTCGTTCCTCTCTGGTTCCTGGGTGTACCGATTAACCCACTACCTAAAGTTGTGATAGCCTGCCCTGATCGCAACAAACTATCTTGGGGGTTATCTGCACCTTTTGGTTTATCTATTAGGAAAGCAGCAGAGAAACTTAACCGTCGTATTGTATTAGTTGCCAGCGCCGACTTGGGGCATGCCCACGATGCACAAGGCCCTTACGGATACGATATAGCATCAAAGGAGTTCGATACTGCTCTTATTGATGCAGTAAAAGCGCAAGACCTGGCCAGGCTCCTGGAGTTCGATCTCGACTGGCTCAAACGCGCCTCCACCGACTCCTACGGGCAGATTCTCAACCTGTACGGTGCCATCAGGGAAACGAACTTTCGCAGTGAAGTGCTCTCGTATGAGGTTCCGACCTACTTCGGGATGATGTGCGTGGCTTACTCTGACGAAACAACGCGCTGATTCGATGATATGCAGCCCTGACCTGAGTAGGTATCTTTGAAATATATCTCTCAGTTGATACCTGGGATAAGCATTTCGTCTTTAAACTCAAGGTACATCAATGACACCTCCACCTCTATAAATCAAGCGTTCTTTTTTAAGAGCACTAAAAAGCGCCTTATCACTGCTTCGGCGTTATTGTAGCATTGGCTAGCGGTAAATCTTTCTATGACTCGTATTCCATAGGCACGGAAAAAGCGATCTCGTTCATGATCTGTTGCAGCAGTTGAGTGATATGCTTCTCCATCCACCTCTAGGATGCCCCATTTCCCATCAAGGCAAATTAGAAAGTCTGCTTCTTTATTTCTCCGCTCTCCGATTGGGCCTAGTCGAGCCATACAATTCGGAAAGAAAAGAACACCAGCCTTATCAAGAGCCTCCGCTATCTTAATTTCGCTACTAGAACGGAACCGGAGATTATTCCATGAGTGGGTAGGCTTATTTTCGATGGGATTACCTTGATTAACTACACTGCTTTCTTGTAGGGCTTCGAGCATTTTTTCTTTCCAACCAGGAGAAACTTTTGGAAGCAGTAAGCGTGTGACGAGGTTATATGATGGTTGGTTTAATGTAACCCTTATAGCCTGTACAATAAGCTTAGCAGTGGGATGCTCTGCATTATCTATGATTTCGTATATTGCTCTAGGCGCAGCTAGCTCAACATCAAATGTTCCATCATAATATCCTTCATCTATTGCCAACCATTCATAATGAGCTTCAACTGCCAAATCACAGGAAAGTAAAATTCGCGCAGCTTCTTCCTCGTGTCCATCTATAAGATAAGTAACCGCGCTTGCGTGTATTCTCTCGCTATCAGGTACGTCAACCATTTCATCCCCCATGTATTGCAACCTATCACAGCCTACAAGTAAATTTAGGCTACTTCATAAAATCATCGTTCGTAAGGATATTCATCAGGTATGCCATAATAGTCTCTCCAATCTTCCTCAGAGGGATAATAATCCTTGAACGCTTCCTCCATTTCCTGCTTCTGGTCTATGGAAACAGAAATGGTCATATACGCGGCATCAAGGAAAGAATGTATTTTCGCCATGATTTGAGCCAGATTACGAATATTGATGGACTTCAAATCGGGCGGCAAAGTAGGATGATCTTGCTTATCAACATGGTATCGAAATGTCATTGAAAGTGGGTCAATGGTAGAGAATTCGATAATGCACGCTTCTAAAGCCGCTACTTCTTGTTCTGTCAAATTTGGCTCTATTTGCTTCAAAAGACTCTTGCATTCATACCATAGGGTTTCAAGACGATGATGCTTAGGAAGAGCAAAAGACCTTTCTAGTAGGCGACTACCCTCTATCAACAGTTGTTTAAGCCGTAGTTCGAGGTACTGGCGATAAAGAAAGACCGTAGGGAATATAACGAGGTCAATATGACGGTTGTCCCCCATAAGAGATTGGACAAGTCTATCCCCTGCCTCTTTATACCCCTCCACATACCGATAAAGCGTATCCCCATTGAAACTGAAATCTATCTGAGCGTTATGGCGCGAGTTGCGTTCCGCAGTGAAAAGACGATCACCCATTTCAGGGAAAGGAATTATGTCTTCGTCGCTGTATAGCGTATTATCTTCCGACATAGTAGTCACTCATCCCCAAACTGGCCTTGATGCAAGGGAACTTTTAGACCAGGTGTTAAGTCCCATTGTTAGTCACTCCTCAATAGAGCGTTGGTGTTCATAGAACCATATTTTCGGGTTACAAACAAACTTTGGGTTCTGTTCCTCAAAGCTAGTTTGTGTCCATATATCTGGTACTTTAATAAACAAATTGATAATCCGCTTAATCGCTCCATCGTTAATCTTCTGAGTAAACAAAACAGTATATTCGTCTCCCCTCTTATTTATCGCAATAGCTAGTATGTTATCTAAAACATCTTTATAAATTTCTAACAACTTTGACGCACTAGGATAAGTTCCATTACTATCTTGATTTGGACCAGGCCAGCATGCAAGTTCATATATATCACCTTTCATAAAAGCAACAGCTTGAAACTTGCCCCAATCGTTTCTCTCCATCTTTTCATTAAAGTACGAGAAAACTTTATCCGTCAGCTCGTCTCCGCTTTTTAGATCAGCATATAACACTCGGTTTTTAAAGTGTTTTACCCCTTGCATCAAAGATACAATAATCCCTGTAACAATTGTTATTGCTGTGTTAGTTAATGCCCTGTTATGCGCTAAAATGTTTCTAATCTCTTTTAGTTCATCTAACTTTTGCGAGAGGGTTGATTTACTAAAACCTGTAAGTGCCTTAATTTGATGAGCTATTGCATCTTCTAATAAAAGAGTCTTAAGTTCTCCTTGAGTTGCTGTCCAAATCAAGTTATCATCCGCGTCTAAGTCAAGGTAAAATAGCTCTTCGCTTTTCTTAGACCTACTTTTGAAAGTATTAAGTATCTGAGTAGGGACATAGCTCATCCACTCAGCACCAAATTCCTTCATATAAGCTGTAAGGCAAATACGACGGTACCAGTTTTCGATTTCGTATATTTGATAATAAACCTCTCCGTTAATGCTAGGGATAAGCATTTCGTCCTTAAACTCAAGATACATTGAAGCCTCCTCTCCGCAATAGCAAACCAATTGAGGCTCATTCTACTCGTCTCAGCAACATAAATCAATGAGTTTATTACACTCTTCTGAAAGAAGAGCATAATTCAGCTAGCCCAGCTAGTCTATGAGCGCGTATTCCTGAAGCATGCTAATATGTGAAAGGAAGAGCTTAAAGTTACTCATACTATCTTCCTCTCGTCGTGCATTACAAGACAATGTATTTCCAATATGTTATACTACCTTCGTAGAATGCTTGTTCTATTCCTTGAGAGGCAAATGCTTCTGCGACAATCCATAAGCAGCTTTAGAAAAGAAAACAAGAACTAGTAGTATCAGCTAGCTCCGTTTAAATATATAAAAAGTTGCTTCTGGTTGAAGTTGCAATTAAGCCTAACTTAGGAAATCTGCGCCCATACTCCTAACTAAAAGGAAGGTTACAGATGATTGATCTGTTAAACAGCTCAGCGATGAGAGCTGAAGCATCTAAAAGAACTATTGGTGAGACATCTGCGGGCCGCCCCATTGATTGGTTTACAAATGAACAAGTTCAGAATGGTATTTGGAGAGAGGAAGAAATTGCTCCACAAATATCTGGTCTTAGTCGCCCCATTACAATATATCGTGGATCACGAAAAACGAATTTGATTGTTCATGATTGGCATGGGGATAAACAAACCTTTTGTCCTCCAATGTGGTGGGACTTAGCAATTGGCTCAGGAGCTTGCGGTTTAGGTTGTCGAGCCTGCTTCTTAATGCTTACCCACAGAATAAAAAGAGATCCTTCACGTCATCTTCTCTATGATAACCTCAATGACTATTTACATGCATCTGAAAAGTGGTTACTTCACCCAAGCCGCCGCAGGCAACATACTTTAGGAGTCGGGATAGACAGATCAGACTCGCTACTTTACGAAGGTGTTATTCAGCATGTTAGAAACCTGGCTCCCCTTTTCTCTGACCCAAAACATAATCCTGTTGGGAATAAGCTCATTCTCCTGACAAAATCTGCAAATACACATTACCTAGCCGATATCCTTCCTGTTCATCGCTCAAATGTTGTTGTAAGTTTTAGCCTCAATCCAGAGTCAATTGCTGATCTTTGGGAAGGAAAGTGGCCGGATACATTAGAGCGCATTACACCTTCTATTTCAAAACGTCTGGAAGCAGTGAAACATGCTCAAGACTTAGGTTTCGAGGTTCGTGTGCGGGTAGACCCTATTTTGACCCCTGATGGTTGGGAAGATCAATATGCCTCGTTTATTGCAGATGTTAAAAATGCCGGTATCAACTTCCGTTATTGGACATTAGGAACATATCGAGAAAAGAATACCCAGTTAGATGCGTGGAGAGAACGTTGGGGTCTTCCACCGATGGAGTGGCAACTATCAGAAAATGAATTAGTAAAGGATGGCACTCATCGCCATTTACCTGAAGAGCGTAGGGTTGCGATTTATACCAAAGTAACTTCTTTAATTCGACATGAATTCCCTAAAGCTCGGATTAGTCTTTGCAAGGAAACACATACGGTAAGAAAAGCCTTAGCATTATGCAATGCAGATTGCAATTGCCTAATCTGAAGCCTTAAACTTAAAGGTAGCTTTTTCATCACTAATATTTCCACTGACTGAAAGAATGAAGCCCTCGTCTTTCAAGGCTTTTAATGCTTGAGTCATATGGGGCGTTTTAATTCTCCCAAACCAATTATCTAAAATTTTTGCATGGATGTTTATCCTGGTCAAATTCTGCCCCTTACACTTCATCCAAATATAGTTCTTAAGCTGTGCCACTTTCTCTTCAAATATTTTTTCTTTGGTAGGTTCTGCATCCTCAAACAAGGATAGCTGTACAGCTATTAACTTCCCTTCTTCTTGAAGTTTTCGGTATTCTAGAAGTTCTATTTTATATTTTTCCTCCACACCATAGACAACGTTGCTTGCAAGTACTATACCCTTTTCATGTGCACAAGCATACATCAGATAATACTTATCTAGACCTGACAATGATTTTATAGTATAAGAGTCAGCATATCCTGATCCCTTTGCTTTCTTAAACTCCTGTTCGAGCCTATTTCGATACAACTCCAAACAGTCTCGAATTCTTTCTTCAGGTGTATTTCCAGAAGCAAGCAGGGAGTGTAAATATGCCTCATCTTGAATACCAAAGACTGAAGTCAGTAAATCGAACTTTCTCTCGTTAACCTCATAATTACCATCAAGCCGCCGAAGTTCTATATGGTCAAATCTAATCCAGAGATCAGTTCGTGCGGAACGATTGATTATCTTTCTTATGGCACTCCAATCAATGCCCTTTATCCCAAATGGGTCAAGAAAAAAAATGGCTGGTTGATTTCCTATTACCTGTAAAATATGGCCTAGGTGATCTGCAAACCTACCATGAAGATTTTGTACTATGCTACCAAATTTGGCTGTTTCCGCTTGAAGATCGGCAAAATACTCCTCGTTCTCTTCGACATTAATACATCTGAATGAATATGGCTTTCCTTCCCTTTTGAATTGTTGAGCTAGTTCAGCCATTCTTATAGGAGAGCCTATTTTACCGTCACGATAAGTACCTCTTCCTGCAAATCCATCCACATAGTAAATCTGATTGATACTTCCCAGGATTTTAGCAGCAGGATCTACATAATCCTCTAACAACTGAAGCTTGCGCTCCGACCACTCATGCATTGTATCAAAATAGTCCGGCTGTCCTGGCTGTGGCATTTAACCCTCCCACTTAATCTGGTTTGGATACACCTTCAAGCATTTTGACGTTTATAATAGCACGAACAGCAAAACACGGCAATATTAAGTAGGTATAATTATCCAAAGTAATATATTGTATGTCAAAATACACAGGAAAGGCATTTCCAATAACATCTTCTCCTTGAAACCGAACTGAGTATAAGTGCCGTTAGACTCGCTTTTACTGATAAAGTTGTCTGGCTGGTTTACAACATCGTGAGTGCCATGTCAGTTACTTCTATTGGAGCGGCTATTTTTGCCTAACTTTCTCTTATAGCTACCAAGGCGCAGGACCTGGCTCGGCTGCTCACCTTTGATCATACCTGGGTGCAGCGAGCCCATACCGATGCGTTTCGGCAGCTCCTCAACCTGCACGGCTCTATCGAGGAAACCGGCTTCCGGGGCGAATTGTTTTCGTATGAAGTGCCGACGTATTTTGGCATAATGTGTGTCGCCTATGAATCCTCGGCAGGATAACCAGCTTCATCCTCTTGCTACACTATACAATGCGCTTGACTCCGGCGCAGACGTGTATTGCCTCCAGGAGTGATAACGACTCGTATAGCGTTCGTCTCCCAGTGTCGCTACCAGGACGGCTTTAATAGTGTGCAACCGGTTCTCAGCCTGGTCGAAGACAATGGATGCATGCGATTCGAAAACCTCGTCTGTGACCTCCAATGCTTCCAGGCCATATATCCCGTAGATTTCTTTCCCCAGCTTCGTATCAGTATTGTGCAGGGCGGGCAGGCAGTGCATAAATTTCGTGTTGGGATTGTCTGTCATCGCCA
>WNFC01029427.1_pt1 | contig 10275 bp, 6 predicted proteins | sample 5400541 | NCBI WGS metagenome assembly WNFC01 (sample SAMN13153342, study PRJNA577476) | soil metagenome | isolation source: 120 cm saprolite under Douglas fir tree site 2 hole 2 replicate 1 | place: USA:California | collected 2015-04-18 | reverse complement strand
GTCATGCCGAGGCGGCCGACATCCGTTTGTTGCATCCTTCGCTCTGCCGCCCGCGCCGCGGGCGCCTCAATTGAGCGTGAACGATGCGCCGAGCACCGCGCCGTAGTCGTTCACGTTGGGCGCCGCCGTAAAAGCGCCGCTGACGCGGACGCGATCGGTGACTGCGTAGCCCAACCCGGCCGCGAGGCCCGATTGCCCTTTGAAATTGCCATAAGAAGCCGCGATCGAGAGCTTTCCGGGCCGCATGTCGTAATGCAGCCCGGAGGCGGCGAGCGCGAGCGCCGTGCCGGCCTGCGCCTCGCGCCGATTGTCGTTGATCTGCGTCTGCAGCGACGCCAGCTGGGAGTTGATCGCGCCGATGTCGGCGCTCGATGCGAGCCCAAGCCCGGCGAGCGTCGAGGTCGCGAGATTGCCGCCCGCATCCGAGGTCACGATCTGCACCGGCCCGCCCTGCGCGGCCCGGCTCGCCACCGAGGTGATGCCGGGCGCGGTGTAGGTGTTGGTGGCGGTGCCGAACACCTGCTGGTCCGCCCGCGTCGCTGTTGCTCCGTTGCCGAACGCGGTGGAGTTGTTCAAGTTCGCGGTGGCGCCCTGGCCGATCGCGACGGCGCTTCCCCCCGCCGCCGTAGAGCTGTCGCCGATGGCGACGGATGATACGCCGATCGTCAGAGCGGAAAAGCCTATGGCGGTCGAACGGAGGGCGATCGCAGTGCTCCTCTGACCATAAGCGGAGCTGGAAACCCCGATCGCCTGTGAACCCGTGCCGATCGCGGCTGCGCCGGCACCTATCGCCTGCACGGTGTCGCCGATCGCGATGGTGGAGGTGCCCTGCGCATTCGCGTTCACTCCGGCCGCGAAGCCGTTGCTGCCCGCATGCCCATTATTGCCGATCACGATGCCGTTCGCGCCGGTCACGAAGTTGGCATTACCGATCGCGATCGCGTTCGTGGCGTTGACCGCATTGCCGTTGCCCAACACCGAGGAGCCGGCGGCGTTCGCCGTGGCGGCGAGCGCGTTGTTCGATCCGACCACATTGATGTTGTCGCCGTTACCGGCGACGGCCGGCCCGTTCACCGTGTTGTTGTCGCCGAACACGAAGGTGGCGTTGCCGTTGATCAAGTTCGGATCGCCGACCCCGAAGCTGCCGTTGCCGTTGACGGTCTGCCCGGTGCCGAAGGCGCCGCTGTCGTTGCCGGTGACCACATTGCGGGCGCCGACGGCCGTGCTGTTGGTGCCGGTCGCATGCGCGCTGTCGCCGAGCGCGACCGACGACGCGCCGCTCGCCAGGCTGTTGAAGCCGACCGCCGTCGCGTTGGTGTTGGTCGCGCGCGCGCCGAACGTGGTCATGTTATCGCCGCCTCCTCCCAATGCGGTCGCATTCGTGCCGCTTGCCGTACTCACGAGGCCATAGGCCGAGCTGCCGGTGCCGCTCGCCGTGCTGCCGTCGCCAAATGCCGAACTGCCGGTGCCGCTGGCCGTGCTGGCGACGCCAAAGGCGGAGCTGCTATCGCCGCTCGCCGTGGTGAAGGCACCATAAGCCGAGCTGTTGGTGCCGCTCGCCGTGCTGATGAGGCCAAAAGCCGAGCTGAAGAAGGCGGCGGCGCTGGTTACGCCATAAGCCGAGCTGCCGGTGCTGTTCGCCGTGCTGCCGTTGCCATAAGCCGAGCTGTTGGTGCCGCTCGCCGACGCGGTGAACCCGACGGCGGTCGCACTGGTGCCCGCCGCGGCGGCCTCGCAATTCGCGCTGCTGAGCAGATCGGTGTTCGCCACGTTGCCCGAGTTGCATCCGGCCTGGGCGCTGCGCGGTGCGATCGCCATCGCGCCCGCGGCCATGAGAACGGCGCAGCCGGCCAGCAACGCCGCACGATGAGTCTTCCGGTCTGTCGACATGACGTCCCCCTTTTGTCGCCGGCGTGCACGACGCCGGCCCGTGCCGTAGGGGAACCGACCGGCGCCGCGCACCACCCTTCGATGGCTTGGAATGATACGCCCGGGGGCCCAGGCAGCCTGTGGTGATACTGCGACAGTCCAGGAAAAACAGCGAGTTTTCGACAGGATAGACTTCCGCGCCCCAGCAGAGGCCCAACCGATTGAACGAAAGCGTATTACCGCCTCAAGAAAACTCCGCGTGGCGATGGAACTCGCGCCGCAGCGCGGTCGCGACCGGGCCCGGCTTGCCGCCGCCGATCGCCTGGCCGTCGATGCGCACCACCGGCAGCACGACTTGGCTCGCCGAGGTCACGAACGCCTCTTGCGCGGCGCGCGCTTCGTCCACGGTGAAAGACCGTTCCTCGAGCGCCAAGCCCTTGGCGCGGATGACGTCGAGCAGCACCGTGCGCGAGATACCGCGCAGGATGGCTTGGTCGGCGGGACGCGTCACCACCCTGCCCTCCTTGGTGACGATCCAGGCGTTCGACGACGAGCCTTCCGTGACACGGCCCTGCGCATCGACGAACCAGGCCTCACGCGCGCCCTGCTCGCGCGCCGCCTGCTTGGCGAGCACGTTGGGCAGGAGCGACACCGATTTGATGTCGACCCGCGTCCAGCGGTTGTCCGGCACGGTGACGACCGCCATGCCCTCCTGCGCGATGCGCTCGTTGCCGCGCGGATCGAGATTCTTCGCAGTAACGACGATCGAGGGCCGCGTGTCCTTCGGCGGAAAAGCGTGGTCGCGCCGCGCCACGCCGCGCGTGATCTGGAGATAGACGATGCCGTCGCGGACGCGATTGCGCCCGATCGTCTCGTGCAGCACGGCGCTGAGCGCGGGAAGCGTCATCGGCATCGCGATGCGAAGCTCGCCGAGCGAACGCTGCAGGCGTTCCATGTGGCGGCGCTCGTCGACGAGGCGGCCCTCGCGCACCTCGCACACCTCGTAGACGCCGTCGGAGAACTGGTAGCCGCGGTCCTCGATGTGCACGCTCGCGTCGCGGTGCGGCAGGTAACGGCCGTTCACATAGGCAATGCGGGACATTGTCGGGCGTTCAGTCTCTCTGCCGTCATGCCCGGCTTTATGCCGGGCATCCACGTCTTCACCGGTGCAACATGAAAGACGTGGATGGCCGGGACAAGCCCGGCCATGACGAAAATAAACTCAATCCATCCCCAGCGCCTTGAGCTTGCGGTGCAGCGCCGAGCGCTCCATGCCGACGAACTCGGCGGTGCGCGAGATGTTGCCGCCGAACCGGCTGATCTGCGCCTTGAGGTATTCGCGCTCGAAGGCCTCGCGCGCCTCGCGCAGCGGCATGCCCATGAGGTGCTCGCCGCCGTCGCCGGCCGGCATGTTCGGCACCATCGAGCCCACGTCCTGCGGCAGCATGCTGGCGCTGATCACCGCCTCGGGCTCCCCGCCGGCCAAAATCATCAGCCGCTCCACGTTGTTGCGCAGCTGCCGTACGTTGCCGGGCCAGTCGTGCGATTGGAGCACCGCCATGGCGTCCTCGCCGATCTTGCGCCGAGGCAGGCCGGTCGATTGCGAGATCTGATCCATGAAATGCTCGATCAGCGAGGGAATGTCCTCGCGCCGCTCGGCGAGCGCGGGCACGCGCACCGGCACGACGGAAAGCCGGTGATAGAGGTCCTCGCGGAATTTTCCCGCCGCGATCTCGGCCTCGATGTTGCGCGAGGTCGAGGACACGATGCGCACGTCGACCGCGACCTTGGTGCTGCCGCCGACGCGCTGGAAGGTCTGGTCGACCAGCACGCGCAGGATCTTGTTCTGCGTCTCGCGTGGCATGTCGCCGATCTCGTCGATGAACAGCGAGCCGCCATGCGCCTCCTCGAGCGCGCCGACCTTGCGGGCCTGCGACCCGTTCGCCTGCTCGACGCCGAAGAGCTCGACCTCCATGCGCTCGGGCGTGATGGCGGCCGCGTTGATGACGATGAACGGCGCGCCGTTGCGGCTCGACATGGCGTGGATGGTGCGCGCGGTGAGCTCCTTGCCGGCGCCGGAGGGGCCGACGATCAGGATGCGGCTGTTGGTCGGCGAGACCTTGTCGATGGTCTGGCGCAACTGGTTGATCGCGCTCGAATGCCCGACCAGCGTGGTCTGATATGGCGCGAGCTGCTGCAGCGCCTTGACCTCGCGCTTGAGCCGCGAGGTCTCGAGCGCGCGATCGGCGACGAGCACGAGGCGATCCTGGCCCGAGATCATCACGACCGGCATCTCGGGATGCTCGGCCTTCACGCTGTCGAGAAGCTGCAGCCCGTCGAGGCGGCTTCCCTGCAGCCAGATGTCGAGGAAGACCAGGTTCGGGCGGCGCGCGCGGAGCGCGGCGAGCGCCTCGTCGCTGTCGCGCGCGGTGCGCGCCTCGTAGCCCTCGTCCTGCAGGATACCCGCGACCAGCTCGCGGATGTCCGCTTCATCATCGACGATGAGGATATCGGACGCCATTTCTATGCACTCGCGGTTGTCGGAGTCTTCGGAACCGAAACGGTATCGACGGGCCCTGCCTGCGCGGGCTCGGCGGCAAATCGCAGACGCACCCACGCCCCCCGCGCGCCCGGCGTCTTCTCGGCCGCATCATGCAGCTCGATCTGGCCGCCGTGGTCTTCCAGAATCTTGCCGACGATCGCGAGGCCGAGGCCGGTGCCCTTCTCGCGCGTCGTCACATAGGGCTCGAGCAGCCGCGTGCGGTTTTCCTTGGGCAGGCCGACGCCGTTGTCGACCACGTCGATGACGATGTCGTCGCCGTCGCGGCCGGTCGAGACGTGGATGCGGCCGCGGCCGATCTCGGCCGGCGGCACGGCCGAGATCGCTTCCGTCGCGTTCTTGATGATGTTGGTGAGCGCCTGCGAGATCAGGCGGCGGTCGAACCGCGCCGACATGGGGTCTTCGGTGATGTCGGCATCGACGTCGATCTCCGCGTGGCCGACCCGCATGAGGAACACCACCTGGCGCACCGTGTCGGCCACGTCCTCCGGCGCCATCACCGGCTTCGGCATGCGCGCGAAGCGGGAGAACTCGTCCACCATGCGGCGGATGTCGTCGACCTGGCGCACGATCGTGTCGGTGCACTGCTCGAACACGGCACGATCCTCGGTGATGGTCTTGCCGTATTTGCGCCGCAGCCGTTCCGCGGAGAGCTGGATGGGCGTGAGCGGATTCTTGATCTCGTGCGCGATGCGCCGCGCGACGTCCGCCCAGGCCGAGGTGCGCTGCGCGGTGACCAGCTCGGTGATGTCGTCGAGCGTCACCACGTAGCCGTGCTGCGGATCGCTCGATTGCTCGGTCGTGACGCGCACCGAAACGGTGCGCTCGCGTCCACGGCGGTTGAGGGTCACCTGCCCCTGCAGCAGGCGCTGCGGACCCGACGGCGCGCCCGCGATGATGTCGGTGAGCTCAGGCACCACGTCCTTGAGCGGCCGGCCGGCCGCCTCGTCCGCGCTGGTGCCGATCAGGCGCTCGGCCGAGCGGTTGAGAATGCTGATGTTTCCCGCCGCATCGACGCCGATGACGCCCGCGCTCGCGCCCGCGAGCACCGCCTCGGTGAAGCGGCGGCGGCTGTCGATGAGGTCGCGCGCCCGCACGATGTCGTCGCGCTGGGTGCGAAGCTCCTGCGTCATCTTGTTGAAGGTTTCGCCCAGCTGGGCGAGATCGCCTTCGGAGGAGCGCACCGGAACCTGGACGTAGAGATTGCCGGTCGAGACGATGTTCGCGGCGCCGATGAGGCGGCGGATCGGCGCGACCAGGAGATTGACGAAATTCAAACCGATCCAGACCGCCGACAACAGCACGGTGAGCGCAATCACCGTGAACATGAGCGCGAAGGCGAGCTGCACGCCGAGGCGGCGCGCCTGCAGGCTGTCGAAGGCGTCGAGCATGACGTTCGCCTGCCGGCCGAGCGCGATGACGCGCGGATCGAGCGGGCGTGCGACGTAGAGATAGACGTCGTCGTAGCCGCGCATCTTGATGGTGGCGGTCAGCACGTTCGTGTCGGGCAGCGGCGCCATCTGCGGCTCGGTGTCGCTCGCCTTGTCCAGCACCGCGGCGGGCGGAATCGCGAGGTCCTGGCTGAAGTCGGATTTCATGACCACGCCGCCGTCGTGGCTGATCAGCAAGGCGGCTCCCATTCCGCGCAACGACGCCTGCGCGGTGAACAGCTGGCGGAATCGATCGCGGTCCTGATCGAACAACGGCTTCGCCTGCGTGAGCGTGATCGCCATGGCGAGCGTATCGCCGCGCAATCCCTGCACGTGCTCGCGCCCGTAGATCTCGGCGACGACCAGCGTGTTGGCGATCAGGTCGCGCGCGGACATCAGCCGATCGAGGCCGCGGTCGAGCGTCACGCTCGCCACGATGGCAACGAGGATCGCCGGCGCCGCCGCGATGACCGAGAAGAGGCCGACGATGCGCACGTGCAGCCGTGCGCCCGCCCTGCCCCGCCGGCGTCCCTGGATGACCGGCCAGATCTCGCGCCCGATCATCGCGAGCAGCACCAGGATGGCGCCGGCGCTGACGCCGAGCAGGACGATGACGACGTTGTGGCTCGCGACGATCGGGGTCAGGTCGGCCAGCACCAGGAAGGTCGCGAGCGCCGACAAAAGCGCGAGCGCGACCGCCATCGGGCCGATGATACGGATGGCACCCCGGCCGGGAGCGGTCGTGACCGTCAGGTCCGATCTGGTCGCTTGGTCCACGATGGTCATGGCTCCCTTGGCCCGAGTGGGGGTGGGATCGGCACTAGGACAACGGATGGGGGACGCAGACCCTCCCCGGCCTCGCGCCTTGAGTGGTGCGGCTTTTATACAACAATGTTGCTGAAAAGAGACAAGACTATGGCGGTCTCATGCGGGTGTGCGCTTTTGGCGCCGCGCGTGTGTTGCGCCTTTGCACCGCGAGTGTGTCCGTTCCGGCGCCCGTGGGACGCCGGGGACACAGGCTACCCGCCCGTGCGGATGACCTGGATGTCGAGATCGCGGATCTTCTTGCGCAGCGTGTTGCGATTGACGCCCAGAAGGTCCGCGGCCCGGATCTGATTGCCGCGCGTCGCCGCCAGCGCAGCGGAGAGCAGCGGCTGCTCCACCTCGCGCAGGATGCGGTGATAGAGACCGGGCGGCGGCAGACCGTCGCCGAACTCGGCGAAGTAGCGCGCCAGATGCCGCTCGACCGCGCCGGTGAGCGTTTCGTCCGGGCGCGCCTCCTCGCTTGCCGCCGGCATGGCCGGCTGGGCCAGTTCGCCCTCGATCACGGCGGCGCTGATGGTTTCCTGCGGATAGAGCGCAGCCAGCCGGCGCGCGAGATTTTCCAGCTCCCGCACATTGCCGGGCCAGCGGTGGCGCTTGAGCCGGTCGAGCGCGGACGGCTCGATCTGCTTCGGCGGCAGGCCCTCGCGCTCCGCGAGCGCAAAGAAGTGCCGGATGAGATCCGCAATGTCCTCGACGCGCTCGCGCAGCGGCGGCAGGCGCAGCGGCACGACGTTGAGGCGGAAAAAGAGGTCCTCGCGAAAGAGCCCCTGCTGGATGAGGATGCGCAGATCCTTGTTGGTCGCCGCGATGATGCGCACGTCGGACTTGATCGGCGTGCGGCCGCCCACGGTCGTATACTCGCCCTGCTGGAGGACGCGCAGCAGACGCGTCTGCGCCTCCATCGGCATGTCGCCGATCTCGTCGAGAAAGAGCGTGCCGCCCTCCGCCTGCTCGAAACGCCCGGAGCTGCGGGTGTTGGCGCCGGTGAAGGCGCCCTTCTCGTGGCCGAACAATTCGGATTCGATGAGATCGCGCGGGATCGCCGCCATGTTGATGGCGACGAAGGGCCCGGTGCGGCGCTTGCCGTAGTCATGCAAGGCGCGCGCGACCAGCTCCTTGCCGGTGCCGGATTCGCCGCTGATCATCACGGTGAGGTCGGTCTGCATCAGCCGCGCGAGCACGCGGTAGATGTCCTGCATGGCGGGCGAACGGCCGACCAGCGGAATGGCGTCGAAGTCCTCGCTCTTGGGCGGCGCCGCCGGCCGCTCCTTCGGCTCCGCCATCGCGCGCCCGACGATGGTGATCAGCTCCTTGAGATCGAACGGCTTCGGGAGATACTCGTAGGCGCCGCGTTCCGACGCGCGGATCGCGGTCATGAACGTATTTTGCGCGCTCATGACGATGATCGGCAGATCGGGCCGCAGCTTCTTGATGCGCGGCAAGAGGTCGAAGGCGTTCTCGTCCGGCATCACCACGTCGGTGATGATCAGGTCGCCGTCGCCCTGGCTCACCCAGCGCCAGAGCGTCGCGGCATTGCTGGTCGAGCGCACCTCGTAGCCGGCACGCGACAGCGCCTGATTGAGGACGGTGCGGATCGCCGCATCGTCGTCGGCCACCAGTATGTTTCCCGCAGGCATCGCAGTCCCTCTCAGGTTCCGCCGCCCGGCTCGGCGTCGTCACCCGTGAACTTGGGCATCAGCACTCGAAAAACCGTCCGTCGCGGCTGGGACTCGCATTCGATGATCCCGCCGTGATCGCCGATGATCTTCGCGACCAATGCAAGACCGAGGCCGCTTCCGCTCGGCTTGGTGGTCACGAATGGATCGAACAGATGGGGCATGATGTCGGTCGGCACGCCCGGACCGTTGTCCTTGACGCAGAACTCGAGCGGCAGCGACACGCGAGTCTTGCTGCCGGGCAGCGACAGGCGCACGCCGGGCCGGAACGCGGTCGAGAGCTGGATCTCGCCGTCGGTCGCGTTCTCGCCGATCGATTCCGCCGCGTTCTTCACCAGATTCAGAAACACCTGCACGAGCTGGTCGCGATTGGCGAGCACGTTCGGCAGCGAGGGATCGTACTCTTCGGTGAACCTGATGTGACGGGCAAAGCCGGACTGCGCCAGCCGTTTGACGTGATCGAACACGACGTGGATGTTGACGGGCTCGCGCTCGACCGGGCGCTCGTCGCCGAAGACCTCCATGCGGTCGACCAGCTTCACGATGCGATCGGCCTCGTCGCAGATCAGGCGGGTCAGCGTGCGATCGTCGTCTCCGACGGACTGCTCGAGCAGCTGGGCGGCGCCGCGGATGCCGGACAGCGGGTTCTTGATCTCGTGGGCGAGCATGGCGGCAAGCGCGATCACCGAGCGGGCGGCGCCACGGTGCGTGAGCTGCCGGTCCATCTTGTCGGCCATGGTGCGCTCCTGCAGCATGACCACGACGGACCCGGGACGCTCGGGAACCGGCGCCACGTAGAGATCGACGAGGCGCTCGCCGGTCAGGCGCGGCGTGCCGAGATCGACCTTGTACTCGTTGACCGCGCCGCCGCGCGTGCGCACCTGCTCGATGAGCGCGAGCAGCGGCGAGCCGAACGGCACCAGGTCGCGCAAGGCATGCCGCCGCAGCAGTGACACCGACATCTCGAAAAAGCTTTCCGCCGCGACATTGCCGTCGGCGATCTTGCCGTCCGGCGCGACCACGAGCACCGAATGCGGCAGCGAATTGAGAACCGCCTCGGCGCTGCCGATCTCGGAAGCCGCATGGCGCTGGCGCTCGGCGAGGCTCATGCGGCGGCCCGCCATGAAAATGCGTCGAAGGCCTCGGCGAGACCGCGTGTGACGATGGCCGGCGCCTCGGCGGTCAGGACGCGCGTGCGCCATTCCTTCAGGGTCGCGTCGTCGACTTGCGCCGTCTCGGCGGCGGCGTCGAGCGCCCAGCCGAGATGCTTGCGGGCGTGGCGCAGGCCGATGCGCGTCCCATAGTGGGCGAGCATCTCCTCGTAGAGCGCGGTGATGAGCGCGCGCTGTGCGTCGAGCGGCGGTGGAGACTCGCGGCGACCGCCGACAAGCGCGCGGCCGATCTGTCCGGGCAACCACGGACGGCCCTGCGCGGCGCGGCCGATCATTACCGCGTCGGCGCCCGAGGCGGCGAGCGCGGCACGCGCCTCCTCGACGCCGCCGATGTCGCCATTGACCACCACAGGGATTTTGACGGCCTCCTTGACGGGACGCACGGCAGTCCAGTCGGCGCGCCCTTTGTAGAACTGACAGCGCGTGCGCCCGTGCACGGTGACGAGGCGCACGCCCGCGGCCTCGGCGCGGCGCGCGAGCTCGGACGCGTTGAGCGAGCGATCGTCCCAGCCGAGTCGCATCTTGAGCGTTACCGGGACGGACGCCGCGGCGATCGTCGCGTCGATCAGCGTCACGGCGTGATCGAGGTCGCGCATCAAGGCCGATCCCGCCGCGCCATTGGTCACGTGCTTGGCCGGGCAGCCCATGTTGATGTCGATGATGTCGGCGCCCGCGTCTTCGGCGATGCGCGCCCCTTCGGCCATCCAGCGCGCCTCGCAGCCCGCGAGCTGCACCACGTGCAG
>WNFC01010504.1_pt1 | contig 10275 bp, 16 predicted proteins | sample 5400541 | NCBI WGS metagenome assembly WNFC01 (sample SAMN13153342, study PRJNA577476) | soil metagenome | isolation source: 120 cm saprolite under Douglas fir tree site 2 hole 2 replicate 1 | place: USA:California | collected 2015-04-18 | reverse complement strand
AGCAGATGCCCTGATCATTCCCATGTTGGACGAGGTACGACTTTGTCTGGGCGCGTTGCGGTTGTTGCGGAGCCAACGATCGGGTCGTTTGATTTGGGAAGGTCTTGTCCTCCGCTATTCGTCCTAAAGTGCCGGTGCGCGTCCATCACGACCCAATGGATCAGGGGGAGCCTGGGCGCACCGCGCATGCCCACCCAATCTCCATATTCCTTGTCAGCGCAGAATTTCGCGACTTTCTCCCAAGGCACTTGCAGTTGGAGAACATCCGCAGTGGACCGAGCCGTGTAAGCGCGGCCATTGCGTGTGATCTGCCTTCTGCACGCCGCCGTGTACGTCACGACGTCGTATCCCAAGAACCGAGCCCCGTCGGTCGCCTTTACGATCTTGCTCTTTTCCTCCGACATGCGAAGTTTCAGGTGGGTTGTCAGGAAGTCCCTGACTTGCACCATTACCTCGTGCGCATCCTGCTTTGAGCCGATGATTCCAATGAGGAAGTCATCGGCATAACGGCAGTACCGCAGTCTGCCGGAAGTTGGGATCAAAAGGGTCCCGAGCGGGCAGCGCATCCCGTTGCGCGTGGGCTGCTTCGATGTCACGTAGATCGGCATCGATTGCGGGATCATCACCGTGGCCTTCGGCCCTGAGGCGATGTATCCGTTTCCAACGGTGCTGGATGCGTCCCGAAAGCCGCCAATACTCTGGTGGCGCGGAACGCAGCTTCTCCTTGTCGAACCCTGCTTGCACCGTCCCCATGTACTCGTCGAGTTCATGGAGATAGATGTTGGCGAGGAGTGGCGACACGACACCACCTTGCGGAGTGCCGCTGTACCTAGGGTTATGCTTCCAGTCTTCGACGAAGCCCGCCTTGAGCATGCGTCGGATCAGATTGATAAACTTTTCGTCATCGATCCGCTTCCGGAGCAAGCCGAGGAGGATGTCGTGGTCGATATTGTCGAAGAAGCCGACAATATCAACGTCCACGAACCACTTCATCCCTGACCATGTGCACCTGATGTTTTCAAGCGCCGTATGGCAGGACCGACCTGGGCGGAATCCGTGCGAGTGTTGCGAGAACACTGGCTCGTAAATCCGTTCCAGGACCGAGCGGACCACCTCTTGAACTAGGCGGTCCTCTACCGTTGGAATCCCAAGGGACGTCCGCTCCCAACTTGAGGTCGATATTCTGCGCCTGGTAGAAGCTATCCGGCCGCATCGGCAACCAATCCTCGGATGCATCGCCAGCAAGATAGTCCTTTTTGAGAGGTTTGGCCGGTCGTAAGGCGGCGATTCGTCGCTGCTCACCACGACAAGGCTTCGGTCAAAACCCTCGCGCCGCAACCTTTCGGCCGCCGCAAAACCAGCAGCCCCTCCACCGATGATCACGATCTTGTCTGGTGAGCTGCGGCCGACTTTTCTACCAACGGACAGTTTTGGTTGGTCATACTTGCTGCGCACGAATATCTTGCCATCGCGACATTCAACCACCCAACAGGAAAGCGGGTCAAAGGCCGGTGCCTCCAGTGCCTCACCTGTGCTCAAATCGAAACAAGCGTGATGCCACGGACACCTGATGGAGTTGCCGACAATTAGTCCCCCAACAAGCGGACCGTGATCGTGCGTGCACCGAGCAGTGACCGCAAAATATTCGGTGCCGCGTCGGACCACCAGTACATCCTCGTTACCAACATGGCCGAGGATTTTTATGCCATCTGCAACCTCGTGTTGCGCAAGCCCAAGCATCAAGTCAGGACCGAACGGTTTGGGATGTTCAGCCATTGTCATCGCTTCCCTTGAAAAGGTTTCCGCGCAGTCGGCTTCTTGGGATCTAATAAAGTCGGCGAATGCTGAGTTTACCGCAAACGAGCGCGTGTCTTGCGCCAGCAGGCAACAATTAGCTCAACTTCGTCAGGAATCGAGGAATTGTCGCGCATGGGGGCTCATGACGCTCGATTCCTTCGCTTGATGCTTTGAGCTAGAGGTTCACAACAAATCATGCTGCGTCGCACTCTCCCCCTTGCGATCCAGTTCAGCCGCGCGTCTGAAGCTTGAAAGTAATCGCAGCCGCGGTCGGATCGCCAAGCCTCCTTTCCGTGCCAATGCCGTCTATTTCCGCATAACGCGTCTTATTATGCTCATCGATATTTTGCATCATACTCGCGCCCCCGCGAGTGCCTTGCGGAAAAAGCTTCGAGCCGCGCTTCAATTGCTTGGGATGAAATACGAAGCTTACTATCGTTGCTCAATCAGAGGCGCCCGTACCCGAAATCTGCTATGCTCTAAAGCATATGCAGATGACCGCGCTGATCACGATGTTGACATCAATCGATGTTGTCGGAGGTAATGGTGGTCAAGCTGTCAACGCAGTATACAGCACCGGGATGGTTCATCCGTTTTCGCTATTGGTTTGCCAAGCTTATTTATGACTTCATCTTTTTTGTTCTGGTACGCGATGGAAGCTGGCAAGAGGTTCTTTTCGCTTCTCTTGCGCCCAAGGCCGGCGATCGGATTCTCGATTTTGGTCCCGGCAGCTCGTCGACCGCCATTTCACTCGCGCTTCACTATCCGGAAGCGACCATTATCGGAGCTGACCCAAATTCTAAAGCTGTTGAAAAGGCGCGACTAAGCGTAGCGCGAAAGCAGCTTCAGAACATTTCCGTTATTGATGTTCCGCTTGACGGTGAGCTTCCGTTTGACGCGGGCTCATTCGACAAAGCCGTCTGCATATTTGGACTTCATGATCGTGCTCCGGTGGAGAAACTTCGCATCGTTAGAGAGATCATAAGGGTCGTAAGACGTGGTGGCACATTGCACGTGGCCGATTTCGACAAGCCGGAAAATCCTGGCGAAGGCGGAATACTTGAGTTTGCCAGACGTATTTCGGGATCAGCCGCGGCTGTGCCTCACATGAACGGAAGCTGGACCGAATTTCTTGCGAAGGGCGGATTCGCTGGCGTGCGGCGGCAGTCGGCGCACTCCATCGGCATAGGGCGGATCTCGGTGGTAAAAGCGCGAAAGCGTTGATCTCCGCATTCGCCAGAGAAATTATCACCTACCGCTTACCTTCAGGCTGTAACCGAAGACCTCGATCTTCCGGACTAACAGAGATTGAGCCCCGATTGGGCTGGACCCGGGACGAGCCCTTCACAAACTGGCTTGCAGAAATTTGGATGAACCATGATGTCGGACAACGACCTTTCGAAGAAATTATCCGAGATTTCGCGCGATGCGAAACCGCGGATGTCAGACCCCGAAATCGAATTGGACCCCTTCCATACGGCCATGTCCCGGACGCCTATCAAGGGAAACACGTGGTCGATGTGGCCGATGTACCTGTGTTTCGGCATGCTTTTCGTGATCTTGATGTTCACCTTCCTCCCACGGTGGTACTGACTGTTTCGTATTCGGGACATAGGGGCGATATCTGCGGCTGCCCGGTAGCGGAAAAGAAGGTCATATCCTTCGCATGCTCCGAACCCGCTGATGGCCGTGCGCAGAAAGGTTCTGGTCCCAGTTCTGCGGAGTTCGGTTCCTGGTCTTCCCGTTGCGGCACAAGGTCGATTTGTGGCTTCTCGATCCTTTTGGACCAAGACGCAAAATAGGCGACGGCGCTCATCAGGGAGAGGCCGACCACCGAGACCAGCATCTGCGCCCATACCGACTTGGAGCCGATCTCCAACACGAAATGTGCTGCGAACGAAAGAAACAGGCCGACGCAGAATACCTTTAGCGATTGCTGGCCGCACGTGATCACCGGTTGCAGTATCTTCAGTTTAAGGCCTTTCCAATTTCGAGGCACAAATCGGGTGACTAAAAACGCGATGATAACGAAATGGACCACCCTATAAGGAGCAAGATTGGTCTTGTCGTTTGGACTGAAAACCTCAAATAGCCAACGCGGGATCACATCTGCCAACTCGGGAACCCGGCCAGCCGTCGTCATCGCGAGGGAAAAAATCAGACAAGCCGCTCCAAAATACAGGAAGCTTCGCGATCTGATCACGCGGCGCGACTTTCTTGCTCCGCCGATTGCAAACCAAGAGCCGAATACGAATAGCAGTTGCCACGCGAACGGATTGAAATACCAGACCCCTGCCGGGTAGGCCGAGAGATTCCACCCGAAATGCCGTGCTGCAAGGTAGAGAAGCAGCGATGCGCCCATGGCCAAATCCGGTGCCCGCAACATGAGCCACAAGACAGGAGGGAGAAACGCCATGAGCACGATATAGAGCGGAAGGATATCCAGGTTCAAAGGCTTGAATCTCAGGAGCAGCCCCTGGGCGAGTGTGTCGACGGGATTACCTATCAGCCCTGCAATGTTGAATTCGTTTGCGAGGTCGAGATTGTCGTAGCGCTGCGCAACATATCCGATTGCCACAACATAGACGACGAACAGAAGAACCTGAGCGGTATAGAGCTGCCACACGCGTTTCATCATCCGTACAACAGCTATCGCAAATCCACGTTCCGCCAGCATATTCGCGAAAACGAGCGAAGTCGCATATCCTGAGATGAATACGAAAAGGTCGGCGGCATCGCTGAAACCGTAATTTCTGATCGTGAGCCACGTCAATATGTTGTTTGGAATGTGGTCGACGAAAATGGCGCAGTTCGCGATGCCGCGGAACAGATCAAGCCGAAGATCGCGTCCTCTTGTTGGACAAATTATGCGGTGATGCATGGGGTCGTTTTGTAAGAGGTTGCAAGGAAGGCGCACGTGGGCTGTCGTTTTTGGGGTACGTCTTTCAGCGGACTCCAAATGCCGTAACGGTCTTCGATTTCCATAGGTGGATAGGCACCCCCGCGGCGGACTGTTTGCCTTATTCTTTTTTCGAGCTGTGTCGCTAGGCGATGATCTACCGACGAACTGTCGCCTGGACCTGCAACTCAATCTCCACGAGGATGAATTCGTGCGAATGACAGTTCTGGTTACAAGCTCACGCCGATGTGAGAAGCATGTTCCGCTTTGCGTAGGTTATGACGGGCGGGTTAACCAGAACCCGCATAGCGTGATCGTTGTGGGTGTGATCGCTTCGCGCCTTGGGGCGCGACAGAATGTTGTGAGACCAAAGGGCCGCGCGTTTTAGCGTCCTGCCGAGAATGATAACGTGAGATCATCGTGATCTGGACCCGCATCCGCCGTTCGATCACGCCGCTACTGGCTCTTGTGCTGCTCGTGAACGTCATCGCGCAGGGCGGAACAGCGGCGTGCTCTGCTGTCTCGGCGCCGACTGCGCAAGCCGAACTGTCGGCGCCGGTCAGTTGCCACCAGTGCGCGAATGAGTGCGGGGCCCTCCGCGTTTGCCCGACGTCGTGTGCCAGCTTTCTCTGCATCCGAATGCAAACGGCCGAGACGAACTTCGTGGTATCCCGATTCGCTTATCCGCGTCTTTTGACATGGGGCATCGGGTTGCGGTCGCGACCGGATCCGTTCCCGCCTAAATCCGCCTGATCACAACAGCGTTCCGCGCGCGTTTGACGCGAGTCTTGGCTCGGCTACCGATCGGTCGCCATGACCCTCGGACGTTTTCATGATTTACGGTCGCGCCGGCATCCGCCGGTCCACGTCCTATTCTTGTTTGGTCGAAGGCCTCGGCGAGGGCTCCGCTCTTGCACCTAGGCTATGCGATTCCATCGGCGAGAAGTTCCTCCGACGGGATTGCTCCTCGACGAAATGGCGCGTTCACGAGGCAGGTCGTTCCGGTCGGCAAGTTTTGCTTCCGGAGTCGCGGATCGAGTCGGGGCTTCCGCTGTGGGCGTCGTTGCTTCTCGGAAGCGCTGTCCGATGAAGCAAGAGAGGATGATGAGTGCGCTGATGGCCGCAAGTCTCTCTGGCGACGTCGCCGCGCATAGGACGTTGTTTCAGGCGTTGAGCGGTCACCTGCGCGCATATTACAAAGGCAGACTGGTGCGCGCCGGACGCAAAGCGTTTGAAATCGAGGATTTGGTGCAGGAATGCTTGTTGGCCGTCCATACCCGCAGACACACGTATGACCCGGATCAGCCCTTCACGCCGTGGGTCTATGCCATCGCGCGGTACAAGCTGATCGACCATCTGCGGCTAACGAAAACGTCGATAACCAACATTTCCATCGGCGACGCGGGAGAACTTATCGGGCAGCACGATCCCTCGGAAGCCGAAAGTGCCGTGGACATGACCAAACTGTTGGCCTGTCTTCCGGAAAAGGTGAGTCTGTCGATTCGTTACGTGAAGATCGACGGGCTGAGCGTGGCCGAAGCCGCAAGGCAGTGCGGGATTTCGAAATCCGCGGTCAAGATCAACATTCACCGCGGGCCGAAAACCTTGCTTTCGCTGATCGGCCGTAAGAACAAGGGGGCTTCGGACAAGATTGGCTGAAACCCGTCGACCAATCGGTCAATATCACGGGATCGTGAGGTAGATCATATGTAACCGAAACGCGTCGAACGTTCGAACTATCGCAAGAGAGCGTAGATTGGAGAACTGAATGTTCGACGTAATTATCGTGGGCGCCGGGCCCAACAGTCTGAATGCCGCGCTGGTGCTCGGCCGGCGCAGCCGCAGATACGGCGGTTGGCCGATCACCGCGGTGCTCTGGTCGGGAGCGTCACGGTCACTACGCCCCGCCTGTGGAAGGTGTCGGCTGATGATTAATCGTCCAATGCCGTAACAAAGCTGTCAGTTTTTCGATTCGCCGGTTGCGCTGCAACGGGCCTCCATGGGGTATTGAGGGGATGCGTCTGAACCGAGCGATTTCCTTGCTGAGGAGCGTTGTCGCGAGCCTCGCCATCCTCGGGTTGATGGCAGGCAGCGTGAGCTTTCCGGCTACGGCCGCCGGCATGTCGCCGGATTGTATGGCGATGATGCAATCCGACGGGGCGGCGCCCCCGTCAAAGACTCCGGACGCGCCCAAGACCTGCCCATTTGCGGCCTTGTGCGCCACCGCGGGCATTTTCATCGATCCCGCGGTGGGTGAACTGTTGCCCGTTCGTTATCCAATTGAGGTGGCGAATCTAGCGTTCAACGAGAGTGCGGACGAAGGCCTGCCGTCAAGGCCCCCAGCGCGACCTCCTCGTATCCAAGTCTAGGGCCTGCGTTCTGGTTCTGCGTGACTGACTGCCTTTGGGCCATCTGCTGCGCTTCGCCGGACCAATGCAACCATCCGCAGCCCTGGGGCGAAGCGGATCCATGAAACTTGGAGAAAATCTTATGTCGATTTCGATCGCGAGACTTACCCGCGTGAGTGCGTTGACCGTGCTTGCGATGTTGGGTGCGTGGTCCTTCGCTCACGCGGACGTCAAGGACTACGAATTCCAGCTGGTCGACAAGACCGTCAAGAAGGGCGACGCGATCATCTCGGTCCGCCTGATCCATAAGCCTGATGGCAAGCCGGTCCCCGATGCGGTGATCTTCGCGAAGAGATTGGATATGGCGCCGGAAGGCATGGAGACGATGAAAGCCACCATCGATGTGATGCCGAGCACGGAGCCTGGAGTCTATAAGTTCAAGGCTGCCGTGACGATGGAGGGTGGTTGGCAATTGTCCTTGGGCGCCAAAGTACAGGGCGAAACCGGGACGGTCGAAAGCAAGCTCGTCCTTAAGGCGACGCCGTGATGTGCTCAGTCGGAATCACCAGGCTCGCTGCAATCGGAGCAACCACAGCCGTGCTGTGGTTGTCTCCGGCAGCCACAGGCGATCAGACCATGCCGGGGGCGACGGTGGAAAGCGTCGTCGCGATTGCCAAACGCCTCAATCCGACAGTGGCGGCGGCGGCGCTCGACTTCGACGCCGCGGTTCATATGGTCGGAACGGCCGGCGTGTTGGCCGACCCGACCCTTGTTCTGGAAGCATGGGACGTCAACCGGTTTGGCGTCGGGCAGCGACGCTTTGGCCTTGAGCAAGAAATCAAGCTCTGGGGCAAATACGGCCTCGAGCGCAATATCGCGCAATCGGATGCCGAGGCCGCAAAATTCCAGGGCCGCGCGACCGTTACCGAACTGATTGCGCAGGTCATTGCCGCGCATGGCGAATACAACGCCGCCTATGAGGCCGTCGCAATCTCTGTCGACATCAAACGACGCTACGACGAGATGCTCGGATTGTTGCGCTCGCGGTACGGCACAACGTCGGTCGAACAGCAGGATGTCATTAGAGCCGAGGTGGAAGCTGCCACGGCCGAGGGCGACGTCGTTCGCCGGCAGGGCGAACTGAAATCCGCCGCGGCGAGGTTGAATGCCCTGATCGGCCGCCCGTCCTTGGCTCCCTTGGCTGCGCCGACCGGCTTTCGGGCCGTCAAGACGGTCAGCCTCGCGCAGGCTCAGGCGCTCGCCCGCTCCGCGAATCCGATGCTGGCAATGGCCGGGGAGTCTATCGGGCGGCGGCCTGACGCGGCTTGAAAAGGCGATGAAATTGTTGTGAGAATTGATTGAGAGCCCTGGGAGGATCGATACCGGCAGTGCAGGTCATTCGATTCATTCGGGACGCAAATGGCGCCCGGATCGCCTATGCCATGGTCGGCGAAGGGCCGCTCATCCTCTGCCCCGCATGGTGGCTCAGTCACGTCGAGCGCGATTGGGAGCATCCGGGATTTCGCCGGTTTTTCACTCGCCTGGCGGAGGGCTTTCGCGTCGTCCGCTACGACCGGCCAGGGACCGGCTTAGGCGATCGCGACGTTCCGCTGCGAACGCAAGCGGACGAAGTGCAGCTGCTCGCAACGCTCGCCGATGAGCTCGGTGACAGCCAGTTCTCATTATTCGCGGTGGCTTGCGCGGGACCGGTTGCGCTCACTTATGCGGCCGCGCATCAGGAACGTGTCCGCCGATTGTGTCTTTACGGCTCGTATGCAAAGGGGTCCGATATTGCAACGCCGGATCTGCGGGATGCACTCACTGACCTTGTGAAGGCGCACTGGGGCCTTGGCTCGGTCGCGCTTACGGCGATATTTCTGCCCGGTGCATCGACTCAGGATTCGGAAGATTTTTCCCGAAACCAGCGTGACTGGGCGAATGCACCGCAGGCGGCGCAATTGCTGCGCCTGAGCTGTGAGATGAATGCCGTAGATATGCTTTCGCACGTCCGCACCAAGGCGCTGGTCATACATCGGCGCAAGGACCGCGCGATCCCCCTTGAGGCCGGCCAACGGCTCGCCGCCGCGTTCCCCCGCGCGCGCCTCATAACACTGGACGGTGACATACACTTGCCGTGGATCGATGGCGACGCGATTGCCGACACGGCCCATTCGTTCCTTGCCGGCGAGGAGGTGCCCGTGGCGACCTTGTCGTCGCTGTCCGGAATACGCCGTGATGCTCACCCTGATCCAGGCAAGCGGGCGCGTGGTGACGCGCGACGAGATGCTTGCTGAGATCTGGAATACCCAATTCGCGGGCTCGAACAAGGTGGATGCCGTCGTCGGATCATTGCGGAAGAAACTCGGCCCCTTCGCAGGTTCCATCGAAACCGTGCCGGGTCATGGTTACCGCTTCCGCGGATGGAAGATAGCGATCAATGACGTGCATTGATCGTGCCCATTCGGCTAAGCTCCAAGCGTTGGCGTTGGATAGTGCGATTGTGCCATGCACCTTCGCAGCCGCAATACGAAACCCCCGGTTTGTTCCAGTGATGACCGCGTTCGTTTTCACGTCGGCGTGAGCTTGTAACCGCCAGACGATTTGCTCCGAACTCATCATTAGAAGCGCACTCACGCGCTTCCAACTATGATGGAGCCGAACGATGCTAAAGAAAAGCTTTCTCGCAATTTCACTTTTGTTGCCGCTGACAGCGCTATCGGCAACGGCCCAAGCGGGCTGGCCAGCAGCCCAGACAGCAGCAGCAAGATCCAACCCCCCGCACTATTGGCCGAGTGAGGCCAGATCGGGCACCGCGGCCGGTAGCGCCCAGAGTTCAATATTTGCCTGGGAGCCGCCCATGACAACGCAAGTGCAGATCCCGAGGAAAGTGCGGCACCACCAGCGTGCTGCGACGCCTCGATGACAGGTAACCAGGAGCAATGATGCGCACGGCCCGCGCTGCACACGCGGCGTCGGTTAGCATTCATTGATCTAGCCCAGAATTGAAACCGACTGCGGATCAGGGTTACTCCCGCAGCCGGGAGGGGGCAGCGTATCTCTTCGTTCACCAGAAGACAGAGGAATCCTATGACGCTGCTCGATCGTAACTTGCCTCAACACAAAGCGACGTCCGCTGACGCGGCCGGTCTATTCCCCAATACACTTACCAGGTATTTCGCTCGACACCGCTTGGTGCTGTATCTTCTACTAGGCGTTGGGATTGTCGCCGCA
>WNFC01010503.1_pt1 | contig 10275 bp, 6 predicted proteins | sample 5400541 | NCBI WGS metagenome assembly WNFC01 (sample SAMN13153342, study PRJNA577476) | soil metagenome | isolation source: 120 cm saprolite under Douglas fir tree site 2 hole 2 replicate 1 | place: USA:California | collected 2015-04-18 | reverse complement strand
CGCCAGCGAGTAGTCCACGTACGGAGGAAGACCCATCTTCTCGAGAAGATAGCCGATCAGAGTGAGGAATGACTTGGTCGATGCAAAAATCTCCGGTTGGTGTTTGCGTAGCCAGAGAATCTTGGGAATGGGGTACATGGGATGAGCGAACAGCCCGGTGATTTGAAAAAGGCGTTGCCGTCCGATCATTTCTTGGCACTGTGCTGACTCATGAATCGCTCGGCTATCCTGATTAAGAATTGCGGCAGTCAGAGGCCGGCCATGCGAATTAACGGCCACAAAAGTTTCGCCATGCGAACTGAAGCACAGAGCGCGTACCGGATCTTTCAAACCTTTGGTCACCGTGCGGCAGGAAACGCAGACGGCATCCCAGAATTTCTCGGGATCCATTTCCGCATAGCAAGGGTGAGGGAACTCAGGCGTGTAGCTAGACGAGTGCTGCGCCAGGATCGCGCCGCGGGTAGCAAACACCACGGCTTTGCAGCTGCTTGATCCAATATCAACCGCCAGCAGGCTCACGTTTCGGGCACCCCTCACAGCCTGGAGCGACGATGCTACATCAAGTCGCCTGCAGGAAATTTCCCACCTGGATGGTGAGTTGACGCTCGAGTCCACCTTCTGCGACACGAGCGAGGCCACGCTCGATCGAAAACCGTTTCACTCCGGAAGAGTCTTCGGGAACGGCGAACAACATGATCAGGAAGCGGACCTTAAGACTAGACATGGCCGGAAGCCAGCGATAAGTCTGTTCGCCAAACAGGCGGCCTTGATCGATAGTGTCCCGGCGAGGAATTGCAAACGGAGTCGTGCTGAATTCAAGTCCTCGACAAAAAGTCCTCCCCTTCCATGGCGCGGCCGTGCGATAGTTGCGTTCTTCCCAGTTGCCGACCCAGGGAAAGTCCGAATGCCGAAAGGCATAGACCACCAGCACCCTTTGGCGTGGGTTGCAAGCGCTGATGAAAACGATCTCCAGACTCGGATCGAGCAATTGAGCCGTATAGTGCCCGAAGCGCTCATCCGACATCGTGCGCAGGTTATGGCAGCCACCGTCTTTTTTGGGAGCGTCAGGCCAGATGAATTCCGCATCTGGCTTGAGAAAGATGCTAGCACTGTAATACGGCGGACAGACTTTCGCCTGGGTTGCCGGCATGTCGAAAATTGTAGTTTCACATTCCAGGAAGGGCGGACCGAACGTCACGTGCTCATTCCAGGAAATCGGGCGGTCATAGCGGCTCAAGTTCACTGCCTGTTCTTCGCAGTAGAGGACCGGATTCGTGCGGTCGATTGCAATCGTCCGGCTGAAATCGATCTGCGCTTCGCGAAGTGTGCATCCGTACCGCAGGGTGGGCCGGACCGAAGCGGCGCTCTTCAATCGCCTCCATTTTGCCGATGGGGCTTCGCCATGAGTGGCGAGCCCGGCCGCGGTCTCCTCTTTTGAGGGCGGTCCAAAGTGATCAAAGCTCAAGCTGTGTCCGGCGATGCCGGCTAGCAATTTACCATCCGGCGGTGGCCCATAAATACGCCGATGCTTGCCAGGTGAGTAACGGTCGGGGTCGATCGTCTTCCAAGGTGGCTCCCAGAGAGGATTCACTCCTGGAATATCGTTAAGACCCAACTGGCGAATGTGCCCGCCACCCTCGAGAAAGGCAACGTGTCCCCATTCCGCGCTGAGACGATAGCCAGCGCGTCCATGCAAAATATTTCGCGAACGCTGTACTGTGATCTGGCTGCGCTGGGACATTATCGTGTAGGGTCCAGCATTTCGGTACGATCGAGGACGGAGCGAGCTTGCTGCAGGAATAATCCCATGTCCGCAGCCTGGAATACATTTCGGCCAAAGAACACCCCTGCCGCTCCGGCAAGCGCCGCATCGCGGACTACGTCTAAGGCGTCTTCATCGGAGCCATGACGGCTGCCACCCAGCACGAGGATGGGGATGGGACAACCTTCGACGACGGACCGCATTGAAATCGGGTCGCCGGTGTAGTCCGTTTTCACGGCATCGGCCCCGAGTTCGGTCGCCATTCGGGTGTGCAGGTTCAGCCATTTCGGCTCACCCGGATTTTCGACGGTCTTGCCCCGAGCCAGGGACTCGACGATCAGAGGTACGCCGATGCGCTCACATTCTCGAGCGACTTCCGCGGTGCGGGCGACCTCTTTGCTCTCGAAATCGGCGTCGCCCGTGCCCACTACCATGTAGGTCAAGACCGCGTCCGCGCCGTGACGCAGAGCGTCTTCCGGACGGGCTAACAGAGAACTGCGGAGGTCGCCGCTTCCATTGTTAGAAATTGCCGACCAAACCGTGGTCCAGTCAATGCGAGCGATCAAAGCGGGTAAGGAGCCAACGAGGGAGGAGTTGGCGAATTGACGAATGAGGCCAAGATTCAGAAGGACTGCATCAACTTTGGCTTCTGCGAAACGCCGGATCTGGCCGAGAGGATCCCCCGTGCCCTGAATCGGTCCCAGAACCAGTGCATGGTCAAACGCCACTACCAGCGCCCGATGTCCCATTCCTCCCAGCACTCGGCAGAGCCTAACTCTCTTGCCACAATCGCTCAAGGCGCCCCCTTCGACCCTGACACTCGGCGATAAAATTAGTCCGTACGTGAGCGATTGTCAATGTTTTTTGTTCGAATGTGCGCGATTTGCTGCTTTCGCCGACCCGGCTTCCGCAATGATCACCTGTAGGCCGGAATCCTGGAGCTCTCGGATGAACCTGGAATCAGTGCTGGAATCGGTGACTAGGATGTTGAAGTCGGTGACTGGGCCAACGTAGGCGAAGCACTGCATGCCAAATTTTCCATGATCGGCAAGAGCGATTCGGGTCTTTGCCGCCTTCGTCACCATCCTCTTGATCTGCGCTTCGGCATGGTTCGCGGTAGAAACACCGTACTGCGGGTCAATGGCGCTGACGCCGAGGATGGCTTTGTCCAGTCGTATTTCCGACAAGGCTCGTTGCGCCCACTCTCCGGAGAGATAAAACGTATCTTTCTGAAGATCGCCTCCTGTGCAGAGAACGGTGACGCCTGGACTGCGTTGCAACTCACAAACGATGGTAGGAGAATTGGTTACGACGGTTAGACGATGGCGATGAATCAAGTGTCGCGCTAACTCAAAAACGGTGGTGCTACCTTCTAGAAAAACCGTGTCGCCATCCAGCACAAGTTCCTCGGCAGCGCGCGCAATCTGGCGTTTTTCTTCGCTGTGACTACGCAGAAGCGCGTCGTACGAGGGCTGGAAATTCGTGCTCGACATGCGCGACACTGCCCCGCCGTGTGAGCGGACCAGCAGGCCCTCTTGCTCCAGAGCAGCCAGATCGCGGCGGATGGTCGCAGCCGCCACCTTCAATCTGTCGCATAGCTCAGAGGCGGTTACGGTCCGCTGCGCGCCAAGGATTTCGCGGATCTGGAAGCGACGCTCTTCAGCAAGCATGGCGATGCCGGAAAAAAATCATTGTACCCGAAAGCAGTCGGAATAAAAGCCCTCCGAACCCAAGAAATCGTCCACGTCTGAACAAAAAGGTTGACAAACGTGCAGAAAGTTAATACATTCGCGCAGATTTGAGTTTACGAAGTTCAATTACATCTGAGTACCAATATTCGGAGCTCCCATGGAACCCTCCACTCCAAGTGTTGCACTCCGTCCTCTTCGATTAATACAGACCTACCCCGTTCATTTTCATTTCTTCTTCTGGTTCGTAATTCTCACGTGCGAGGCGGCATCGGCGCAAAAGGATACTGGTGCGATTGCCGGCCTCGTTAAGGACTCAAGCGGTGCTGTGGTTTCCGACGCTAGAGTGACAATTACGGACACCGACCGCGGGAATAGTTTGGTCTTGAACACCAATGCTCAAGGAGAGTATGTGGCTAGCCCCCTGAAAATCGGGCGCTACAACGTGACGGTCGAGAAGGCAGGTTTCAAGAAAGCGGTTGCGGGTCCAATTGTCGTGAACGTTCAGGAGCGCCCGGAGATCGACGTCACCTTGCAGGTCGGCAGTATCAGCGAAACCATGACGGTTAACACGGAAACTCCGCAACTGGAGACGGAGACCTCCGAACTGGGACAAGTGGTTGACGGCCAGCGAGCCACCACGCTTCCGCTCAATGGCCGCAACTACGCGCAATTAGCGCTGCTCGGTGCAGGAGTCGCTCCCAGTGAACCGGGGTCTCGCGTTTCCGCCAGTTACGGATTTAGTGCGAATGGGGCGCGATCGCTGCAAAATAACTTTCTGCTCGACGGCATTGACAACAACGCGAACCTGGGCGATGTGCTGAACGAGGCAGCTTTCGTCATCCAGCCTTCGATTGATGCCATTGCCGAGTTCAAAGTACAAACCAACTCGTATAGCGCAGAATTTGGGCGTGGCAATGGTGCGATTCTCAATGCGGTGATCAAGTCGGGAACAAACCAGTTCCATGGCGACGCGTATGAGTTTCTGAGGAATGAGAAGTTGGATGCGCGAAATGCGTTCGATCAGTTCGGCCGGCAACCATACAAGCAAAATCAATTCGGCTTCACCCTGGGCGGACCGATCATTAAGAATCGCACCTTCTTTTTCGTCGACTACGAGGGACTACGCATACGACAGGCGACGCCCCTGCTCAGCTTGATTCCCACACCCGCGATGATCGGAGGAGATTTCTCGGCTCAGCTGACCAATACTCCAGCGATGGCGGTGGATCCGAACACGGGAATGCCAACCGTCCAGATTGCGCTCGATTGCAACGGAAACAGTACATTCGTGGGGGAGATTTTCAACACCCGCCTGACAGAGAGTGTTGCCAACGGCAGCGCGAATCCTTTCGCTGCCATGAATCCGAATGGGATGTGCGGCTTTCCAATTGTCAACCCCACTGGCAAACTGAATGTCTTTCCCGCTGTCGATCCCCTCGCGGCCAGGCTATCTGCGTTTTGGCCCACACCCAATGCAAGCATTGCCGGCAACAACTTTCTTTCGGATCCGAGGCGAAAGGAAACCCGCAACAACTTTGACATCCGAATCGATCACAAAATCAGTGATAAGGACAACGCCTTTGGGCGCTTCAGTTACGAAGATCAGCCCAGTTTTATTCCTCCGCCTTTCAACAATGTGCTGGATGGAGGAGGGTTCTTCGACGGCACTGAGGACAACTCCTACCGCAGCGTGGCCTTGAGCGAAACCCACCTTTTCAAATCCAGTCTGGTCAATGAGTTTCGGGTTGGCTACAACCGGATCAATTCGCATCGATTTCAGCTCAACTTCGATAAGAACATCAGCGCTCAACTGGGTTTTCCCGGTGTGCCTTTTACTCCGATCAACGGCGGCCTGCCGAGCATCACCTTCAGCGATGGAACCGCGGCAGTGGGAAGCTCCGGCTTTCTGCCTTCGGTTGAGAAACAAAACAGTTTTGTTTTCACCGATAACCTGACCTGGATCCGAGGACGCCACTCCATGAAGTACGGTACCGAGGTGCGTCTGGAACAGTTCACGATTTTCCAGCCAGCCGCCTCTCGCGGCACTATGGATTTTGGCAGCCAGTTTACTGACAATCCGGCGGCGCCTGCTACCGGAGGCGGCTCTTTTGCGAGCTTTCTGTTGGGGGTACCCGACAATGGCAGCATCACCAGCTTGCACAATATTGACTATCGCCGCCAAATCTATTCCGTCTACGCACAGGACGACTGGAAGGCAACGGAGCGCCTGACGCTGAACATTGGGCTGCGCTACGAGTTTTTCAGCACCGTTAAGGAGCACTCCAATGAGGAGGCAACCTTCGATTTCAACTCAGTGTCTTTGATTGTCCCCAAAGGCCAGAATGCGCAACTTACGCCCACGCTCGCAGCTAGTTTGCCGGTGCTACATAACGGCTCCCGCGGATTGATCAATCCTAACTTGAACAATTTTGCACCGCGCATCGGATTCGCTTTCCGGATCACCGAGAAGCTGGTTTTGCGCAGTGGCTACGGCATTTTCTACGGCGGGCAGGAGAATGGGCCTTTCTCAAATCCCAGTCCGGGGTTCAATCCTCCGTTCTTCTCGGCTGAGTCATTTGCCGTGCCTTGCTCGGCTCCCGCCGCCAACGCGAATCAGCTGGACTGCTCCATTTCCGGTGCCTTGCCTCTGAACGTTTTGGCGAACGGCTTTCCGGCGAACTCGTTGTCGGATCCCAACAGTCCTGAACTCTATTCCATCGATCCCCATCTGCGGACTCCATATAACCAGCAGTGGCACCTTGGCGTGCAATATCAACTGCCTGCCCAGACGGTGCTGGACGTTTCCTACGCCGGCTCGCATGGCCTGAAGCTCTTTGGCTTTTATAACGGCAATCAGGCCGCTCCGATCGTCGACCAGGCTGCGCCGACCGCGCCTAGGCGGCCCGTTCACAAGCCTTTTCCCGGTGCGACCGGGCCTTGTGACTTGAATCCGCCTACTTACTCCGACGCCGGCAATTGCGATCCCGTATTTGATGTTGCCATCGCCACATTTCGCTCCAATGACATCTCGAACTACAACTCTCTTCAAGTTCGCTTCGAGAAGCGCCCCACCCGCGGCCTTCAATTTGAGGCGTCATACACCTATAGTCACGCTCTCGATGACGCTTCGAGTGCCAGCTTAGGATCGCAGAATCAGGGCGATTTCCGCTTCCAGAACGATCCGCGTTTGGAATACGGAAATGCCGATTTCGATGTGCGCCACCGCTTTGTGCTCAGCTATTCCTACGAACTGCCTTTTGGGAAGGATAAAGCGATCGGTGGCAACGCCACTGGTGTTTTGAACCAAATTATCGGAAATTGGCAGCTTGCTGGAATTACGACCGCATCCACAGGAAACTGGTTTACACCCACCGACATTGCCACGAATCTCTCTAACTCTGATGGCGGCGGATTCGTTTTCAGCGCATCGCGGCCCAACGTTGTCGGTAACCCTAATGGACACGCGTGTGTACCGGGAACACTGTTTAACACCTGCGCATTTGCTACCAACACGGTCCTGGGCACGTTTGGCGATGCCAATAGAAATATTATTCGGGGACCAGGTTTCCAGAACTGGGATATCTCACTGTTTAAGATTTTTCCCATCGGCGAACAAAAGCGCTTCGAGTTCCGGGCAGAGTTCTTCAATGCTTTCAATCATCTGAATCCGGAATTCGCCAATCCCAACACCATTTCGGCGAATATCGCTACCCAGCACGGGTTCGATGAGACAGCAGCGCAGACCGGATGCTCGAACAACAACCCAAATACCAACTGCGCATTTGGCTTCGCCCAAGCCGCGCGTGATCCCCGATTCATTCAGTTTGCTTTGAAGTTCTATTTCTAGCTCTCTACGAGTTACAAGTTTGTCAGTTGCCGGAGATCCGACCTCTTGCAGCGCAAACACGACGACATACATCTGCCCCGCATGGCCTTACATGCCTGAATGGAGAACAATCCAATGAAACAACAGAGATGCCAAGCAGCAAAGGCGTTCTTCCTCCAGTTTGTAATGCCGCAGTTGCCGGGATTATGCGCCGCTCGTGGCATCATAGCCCTGCATAAGCGCCCCGAGTTTCTTCTAATTCTCTTCGTGTTTTTGGTGTCCACATCCAAGCTGCAAGTGCAAGCACAAACTCTTACGGGTCCCTCTTATTCGGAGTGGAGGATTTCCCCGAGTCCGATTACCGTGCAACAGGGAACCTACACTGGCTCGGTTATTGCACTGGCCACCAAGGACCAGACAGACACTCAGAACGATTCCACCAAATATGTGCAGTTTGGAACGCCCAGCGGGCAGCAGTTTACCGGCTATCTGAGCTTCACTGCTCCGGGCGGGATTACGCTTTCGCAGATCACTTCCATTCAGCTCATGGCAAACGTCCTGGCGCCGCAAGACACGGTGGATAGCTGGGATTACAGCATCTACAACTGGAAGAACGCCGCTTACGAGCACTTGGGCGATCAGAACCACTGCGGCGGTTCCACCGGGTTGCACACCTGCAGGGATGATTCCGGGAGTTTCCTCGACTGGAGGTGGAATCAGTACAACGCGAACGGCGATGCCACAAAGTCGGATTACGTTAACTCCACAACTCGCGAGATCCGCATCCAATTGGCATCCTCAAATGCTTCCAGTTATCAGGACATGGATTGGATATCCGTAGCCGTTTATACCAGCAGCGGCTCCGGCACGATTTTCAATCCTCCCACGAACTTCCGCTGGCAATACCAACTCTCGGCCAGCGCAGCAGACGGGACTTCTTACCCGTCAACACAGGGGATTAACACGGTCGTTTGCGCAGTTCCTTTCACCGGCGGTTCCTGCGTCGAACCAATGATCATTGATTTCGATTTTTACGAGGATGCATCGATCACGGGATCCAATAACTTCCTCTACACCACAGGCGCGGTGAATTCTCTGCATTCGATGGGCAAGAAGGCGATCGGCTACGTGGATGCCGGTGATACGGAACAAGTGCGTGCCGATTACCAGCAATACGTGGACTTTGATAGCGCATGTAGCGGCTGTTTGATCGGGAACCCTTTCTCCGGCTTCCGCAACGAGTACATGCTCAACGTTAACAACGACGAAGGGCAGGCCGATTTCATTCGCAAAATGGTCGCCGCACGCACTGACCGGGTCGCCGCTAATGGATTCGACGCTGTGGAATACGATGTTCTCGCGAATTACGAGAACAAATCAGGCTTCACGATCACGTACGCGACGCAGGCGAGTTTCAACATTTCACTTACAACCATCGCTCACAACCACTTCTTATCCGTCCCGCTGAAGAGCGACGTGGACCAGGCGACGGATTCTACCATTGAGTCGGCGTTCGACTTTGTCATCGATGAGCAGTGCAATCAGTATAGCCAGTACGGCAACTACTCCTCGTGGCAAGCTGCCGGCAAGTCGATCTTCAACGTTGAATACAAGCTCAGCACCGGCAAGTTTTGTCCGCCCGATGATTCGACGAATTTCAACGGCATTTTGAAGAATTACAGTCTGGACGTGACTCCTTACACGCCCTGCCGTTAACGTGTGTGGATGCTCTCGACAGCTCGCGGTGGCTGTCGAGAGTATCGGTGACGTCAAGTCGGCTGTGCAGCATCCGGTAGAGATTTTGGAGACCACTTGGAGACTCTGGCAACGACAAAATCCGACCTTGCTCCCAAGCTGCGCCGCGCCCTCGGTCTCTGGGATCTCATTCTCTACGGCATTGTTGTGATCCAACCCACCGCTCCCATGCCGGTGTTCGGGGTCGTCAGTGAGAAGGCGCGTGGTCACGTCGTTACCGCCGTGCTCTTGGCGATGCTGGCGATGCTGTTTACTGCGATCAGCTATGGTCGCATGGCCCGCGCCTATCCCAGCGCCGGCTCTGCCTTTACCTATGTTGGGCGGGAAATTCATCCCGCTCTCGGCTATGTGACGGGCTGGGGGATGGTTGAGCCTGTGTGCGGCGGAACGATCATCGACATTCCGTTCGGACTGAAGCTAGAGGCACAGGATGACGGATTCGTGGCAAGCGTGCCCCTCGATCAGAAAGAGAACCTGCAAATGCACCCGACCGTCAAGTTCAAGGTGAATTTCGGAGGAGAATCAATCGTATGTAAGGCCACACGAAATGCTTGCCCTCGAGTGTTTCATAAAACTCAATTCGGACTTTGAACTTTCCGTGAGCGTGTTCTTCGACGCTCTTTAGTAGATCAATGGAGGGAGTAATTTCGATAACGTTTCCCATGGGCCATCATAGCAAACTTGGTACCTCGGATACGTCCCACGGTGCATTCGGCCACGCACAACAACGCAGTCCACCGTCGAGCCATCCGGTTGCGAATCGGCGGCTTGCCCCCTCAATTCTTGGCAGGCTGAGCTCAACTTACTAATGCTGCCGACACTGCGCTGCGTTACGGGTGCTTCGAGACGTCTCGCAAACCAGAGGTCGTGGCTCCGACACTTGAGCGATTCCCACGTTCGTATGCCGGAAAGAAAAGTTTCGGCCCCGGACTTCGGAGACACCGACATATTGTACCCAACATACTTGAGCTAAGGAGAGGCTAACAAAACTAGCGGTTTGGACCCTGCCACGGGCGTCGATATACTTGGCATCTCGAACCCTCTGGAGTAAACCGAGTAGCAGGTGAGCGCGATGAAGGTGAAGACGATCTATCTGGGCTTGTGTGTTCTCGGGGTGGTTCTGCCCTATTGGCAGTTCGTCCCCTGGTTGGTAGCGAACGGCTTGAATATGCACGTGTTTTTCCAGCAACTTTTCGTCAACCACATCAGCGCTTTTTTCGGCATGGATGTATTGGTCTCCG